>SDBT01000198.1_pt1 | contig 86521 bp, 92 predicted proteins | sample 2277101 | NCBI WGS metagenome assembly SDBT01 (sample SAMN10404973, study PRJNA504765) | marine sediment metagenome | isolation source: marine sediment core GS10_PC15, 103 cmbsf | place: Arctic Ocean: Southern Knipovich Ridge | collected 2010
TTTTCACGGTCAGGGAACTTTCAATTTGGGATCTTCACTCACAGTAGCATTGGCTTTAGGTGTTGTATTAGGTTTTATTGATACAAAATAATAAGGTACTAAATTTTTGATTGAATTATTTTTATAATCTTATTGGTTGTATGTTGATAAAAAATATCTTCAATCATAATAGTTGAAAAAAGTTATAAAATTTGTTATATCAAAGCCATTAAACAAGTTCTAACAAAGTCCGTCCCTCGGAGCATTTGCATATACCACAGAAATGTGCTATTTAATATTTAGCACACAATTTCATTTGAGGAGATAAGAAATATGAAAAATGGAACAAAGGTTCGTTTTAAGCCGACCAACAATCCTTCAGAAGAGTTTAGAGCAAAGATAGAAGCACTGGGAGACTTTGTTGGAGAGGTTTTAGCTGTGAGTAATATTGGAGTCTGCACAGTGTTGCTTCCCAAGGGGGTCACCATTGAGGGGCACTCTCATTATCTTAGAGACGGGCAGCACTATTGTGATATCCATGAGGAAAATCTCCAAGTAGTTGCTTGATTACAGATATAAAATAGATATGAACCGCTCGTCTTTTCGTGAAGCGAGTGGTTTTTTTTATTTCAAAAAGACCCATATAGGCTTTTCCTGACATCTCCACCACCCAAATATCTCCACAGCTATCTTCTCAATCCTGGTTCTAACGTCGTCTCTTTGGGGGAGCATATATTGACATATTTTACTCGCTGTGATAGTATAAATACTGTTTAGTACCCAGGTAGATTTGTCCATGGAACTGAGTCTACCTTAAGTAAGAACCCAGAGCTCGCTACGGCGGGCTCTTCTTCTTTTTCATAAACCAAGTCGTGGGATAGAGAACACCTTATTTTCTCGACTCCACCATCCAAATATATCTATAGCCACTTTCTTAATATTATCCTAGTCTAGAGTTTTAAACTTATCCCGTACGGAAAGTCAATATGTACATTTTTATTTGACATAAAATATCCCCTGTGCCATATTATTCTAATCCTAAGGAGGTAGATATGCGTACTTTGATAGCTTTAACTGTTCTCCTTTTACCGATACATGGAGGTCCACAAAAAGTTCTTCCTCATAGTTTTTTTGAGTCTTGGGAGTTTGTTACTGAATTTCACGCTTCTGCGTTTTATGCAGCCGATAATGACGAAGATTTTCATAGAATATTAAGAGGTGAGTTTAGGTCAGGAGATACTCCTCTACAACAAGCAAAAAAAGTGAATCCGAAAAACATGAATGAATCGATGAATCTAGTTGTTGTAAATGCAGATGAACAGTTACTATTGGTGCAATATTTTCTTCGTTCAGAAAGCGGCAGCGTAACAACCTATTTTTACTGTCTTAATAATAGTGATTCTACATGGCATTTGGTACCACCTGAACTATTCCCATACGGAAGAAAAGGTAGGGATGAGAATATAGAAGTATTGGGTGGATATTTTTATTCTCAACATTTTTTCCGTTACCTTATATACACAGCATATCCAGTTATGACCTCACAAAAGTGAGGTTTTTTATTTATTCAATGACATATTTTGATTAAAAGTTGTATAATAAAGGAAATGGCATATAGAGTAGCATTAATTGGCGGTGGTTCAGGAGGGCATGTTTATCCTCTTGTGGCTATTGCTCGAAAACTTAAAGAAATAGGTCAACAGAAAGGTGTTGATGTTAATATTGTATTTTTTGGTTCCGGAACATTCTTGAAAGATGTGGCCAAAAATATGGAAATCCCATTTAAGAGTTCAATGAGCGGAAAGAAAAGAAGATACTCCAGTTTTAGTAATTTTATAGATATATTAAAATTACCTTTTGGTATGACTCAGGCATTATGGCACATGTTATGGTATATGCCTGATGTCGCTTTTGCAAAAGGTGGACATGCTTCGGTATTGCCTAGTTTAGCCGCCCGATTCTATAGAATCCCTTTATATATTCATGAATCTGATTCTGTGCCAGGTGAGGCGAATTTAATGTTGTCACGTTTTGCGAAAAAAATATTTACTTCTTTCGAATCGGCAAATGCTGCTTTTGCCGGTAAGAATGTAGAGTTGGTGGGTAACCCAGTGCGTGAGGAGATCGCGAAGAAAGATAGAAATGCGGCATTAGAATTCTTTAAATTCGACACATTAAAAAAGACGGTCCTGGTTTTGGGCGGCAGTCAGGGAGCGCAAGGGATCAATAGTATAATACTCAATTCGTCTGTTCAATTGACGGAGGAATTTCAGGTGATCCACCAGGTAGGACAGAATAATTTTAATGAGGCTTCCGAAAAGATGAATAGAATTATTAAAGAAGGAGAAGGTAGTTATGGAGAGAATATTAAGACAAGATATCGGATATATCCTTTTTTTAATACAAACGAAATGGTTTTGGCATATTCAATAGCCGATATTGTTGTCTCTCGTGCAGGAGCAATTACTTTATCGGAAATAGCATATGTTGGTAAACCAGCTATTGTTATTCCATTAAAGACTGCTGCGGGAGATCATCAAAGAGGAAATGCTTATGAGTTTGCGAAATTCGGAGCGGTTGTAATTGAGGAGGATAATTTAAAAACAACTATACTTTTAGACCAAATACATGATCTCTTGAATGATTCGGAAAGATATGTGAAAGTATCTAATAGTATAAAACAGTTTGCTAAACCGGAGGCAGCTGCAAAAATAGCGCAAAGGTTATTAGAAAAGTGATAGTAGGACATAATTCAATAAAAAAATTATTTTCTTATGCAGCTAAGCGGGGGACATTGGCCCACGCCTATTTGTTTCATGGCCCAGAAGGGATCGGTAAAAAAACATTTGCCTTGGAATTAGCTAAGAACTTGAACAAAGCAAAAGGATTTGATGCGGATTTTAAATTTATTGATGAAAATACACAGGATAAAACCTATTCTATAAGTATTGAAGAAATGAGGACTTTGAAGAAATTTTTGTCATTTCGGCCTTATTTAAGTCCTCAAAAAATAGTTGTTATCGATAATGCACATTTAATGCAGCCGGCGGCTCAAAACTCCATTTTAAAACTTTTAGAAGAGCCTAGTGCTCATTCTTTGATAATATTAATAGCGCATGATCCGGGTTCATTATTGAGCGTTATTAGATCCCGATGCCAATCTGTTGCTTTTAGACCTATTCCTTCAAAAGAAATTAGAAACATTCTTTTATCCAAAGGAATGACAACGAGTGATCTAGAATTTGTAGTTTCCACTATTAATGGGAGAATAGGGTATGCCTTAAGGATCGTCGAAAATGATGGTATTTCCTTAGCAAAAAGGGAAATAGCTAATCTTAAAAAAATACAGGGGGCACCATTGAATATAAGATTTGAATATGCTAAAAAATTAATATCGGAAGATAGACTGGACACAGCCCTATATTATTGGATAGGATATTTAAGAGGGGCGATTATGGGGAATAGAGAAATATTAAAAAAAGCCCTTGAATTGAATAAATTGATCAGTCAGTCTCCATATAACAAAAGATTGGCTGTTGAAAATTTTTTGATACATGTTTGATATTAAAAAAGAAAAAAAAGAATTCGAAAAAATCATTGAATATTTTCAAAATGATATTTCTTCGATTAAAACAGGAAGAGCGAATACTGCTTTTCTAGAAGGTGTTGAAGTAGAAGTATATGGTTCTAAAATGAAGATAAAAGAGTTGGCGTCTGTGGCCGTCCAAGATGCAAAGACTTTGGTTATTCAGCCTTGGGATAAAGGCTCTTTAAAACCAATAGAAAAAGCTATTCGTGATGCTGGTTTGGGTTTAAGTCCTGTTGCTGAAAAAGATTTGATCAGAATCGTATTTCCTCCTTTGACTGAAGAAAGAAGAAAAGAATATATTAAGTTACTGCATTCTAAAATGGAAGAAGCAAGAATAAAATTTAGACGATTAAGAGACGAGATACGAAGAGAAATACAAGATGGCGGGTCTTTGAATGAAGATGAGGAATTTAAAGCGAAAGAAGATTTACAGGAAATGATTGATGAATATAATAAAAAAATAGAAGAAGTAACTACTAAAAAAGAACAGGAACTTATTATTACATGACAATATTAATTTTAATTATAGTTTTGGGCATTTTGATATTTGTCCACGAAGCGGGGCACTTTTTTGTTGCCAAAAAAGTAGGGATGAAGGTTGAGGAATTTGGTCTTGGTTTTCCTCCGAGAATATTTGGAATTAAAAGAAAAGGAACGATTTATTCTATTAACTGGATACCGTTCGGTGGATTCGTTAAAATTCTTGGTGAGAATGGAGAAGATAATTCTCCTGATAGTTTTAATAAAAAAAGTGCTTGGTCCCGAGTCTTAGTTTTAGTTGCCGGAGTCACTATGAATGTATTGTTGGCGATGGTTCTTTTGATTTTTGTTAACGCAGTAGGGTTAAGAATCGGTTTGGTTGATGGGCCTTCCGGAGAAGCAACTGATATCAAGGTACAAATTATTCAAGTTGCCCCTAATAGTCCTGCTATGGATGCCAAGCTACTTGTATTGGATACTGTTGTAAGTTTAAGTACCGATACTCAAAGAGTAGTTATTGAAGAAGTTACTGATATCCAAACATTTGTTGGTCAGAATAAAGGGAGGGAAATTGTAATGGAGATTTTGAGAGGCAAAGAAACGAAGAATATAAATATAGTTCCTCGTGTTGATCCTCCATCAGGGCAAGGTGCAATGGGGGTGACTTTGATTAAAACGGGTGTTGTTACCTATCCTTGGTATGAAGCGATATGGAGGGGAGCTTATGATGGTATACGAATAACTGCTGCTACGGCGGTTGGATATGCAACGATTATTAAAAATCTATTTACCACCGGTTCTGCGGGAGTAAATATTTCCGGTCCTGTTGGTATTGCTGTTTTGACGGGACAGGCGACAAAAACAGGATTTAATTATCTCTTACAATTTATTGCGATAATTTCTATTAATTTGGCGATAATAAATATTGTTCCGTTTCCTGCTTTGGATGGTGGAAGATTACTTTTCATATTAATTGAAAAGATAAAAGGATCTCCAGTTAATCGTAAAATTGAAGGATGGGTTAATGCGGTTGGATTCTTTGCTTTAATAGCAGTAATGATATTTATTACGATGCGTGATATATCTAGATTTTTTGGTTAAATTTTTATATTCGTGTTATAACTAGCTCATGCGTTTATCACAACTTTTTACTAGAACTATAAAGGAAATTCCAGCGGACGAAGAAGCGGCTAATGCAAAATTGCTTATTCGTGCGGGCTTTATTTCAAAAGTGATGGCTGGGGTATATAACTTTATGCCTCTCGGATACAGGGTTTTGGATAAAGTGAATTCTATTATACGTGAAGAAATGAACTCAACCGGTGCAAGTGAGTTGCATATGTCTGTTCTGCAAAATAAAAATACTTGGGATATGACAGAAAGGTGGGATTCTGCAAAAGATGTAATGTATCAATTTAAAGATTCCTCCGGCAAGGAGATGGGTTTAGGCTGGACTCACGAAGAACCTTTAACTGAAGCCGCAAAACGATATATTTCTTCGTACAAGGATCTACCTAAAGCTGTTTATCAAATTCAAGTTAAGTTTAGGAAAGAAGCGAGACCTAAATCAGGACTTTTACGGGGAAGAGAATTTTTAATGAAAGATTTATACAGTTTTCATGCGACAGAAGAAAGTTTGAACGAATATTACGAAAAGGTTGCACAGGCATATTTGAATGTTTTTGAAAGATCAGGGATACCTTCAAGAAGGACCTTGGCTTCTGGTGGATTATTTAGTGATTTCTCCGATGAGTTCCAAATTTTGTCGGACGTAGGAGAGGATACTGTGTTTTATTGCGATAGCTGTGAATATACCGTAAACAAGGAAATTTCCGAAAAAATAGACATTAAAGATAAATGCCCTGAATGTTCTGGTAAGATTATAGAAGGGAAGGGAATTGAAGCTGGTAATATCTTTAAGCTTGGTACGAAATTTTCGGAAGCCTTTGATCTTTATTTTGCCGACGAAAATGGGGAGAAGAAACCTGTTATTATGGCTTCTTATGGTATTGGCCCTGGTAGGTTAATTGGAGCTGTTGTTGAAACACATAATGATGAGAAAGGAATTATTTGGCCGGAAAATATTGCGCCGTATAAATTCCATTTGATCGCTTTGGATAATAGAGAGGAAGCTGATGAGATTTATGAGGCATTAACTAATGCCCACGTCGAAGTTTTATATGACGACAGGAAAGATAAAAGTGCTGGTGAAAAGTTTGCTGATGCTGATCTAATAGGCTGCCCTCTTAGGATTGTTGTAAGTAATAAAACTATGAAAGATAACAAAATAGAGATAAAGAAAAGAACGGAAGATGAAATTAAAATGATCGAATTTGATAAGGTTTTAGATTTAGTTAAATAAAATTTAGGAATAAAAAAAGCTGAAGATTATTCAGCTTTTTACTTGTGGGAGCCTTATGTACATTCCCCACCCTTTTTTATGGTGTAAAAAAGGATCTAACCCCGCTTCTTTACAAAAATCATAAACTATTTTAGCTGCGCCTTTGATTTGTTCATCTATTGGTATTAGCTCTTGATTAAAATGATGTGCTTTAAGTTCCATAACATATACCTCAGATAAAAGTGCCGACCTAATCATCCTTAGAGGAAGCTCAATAATATATTGAAGAGCTTCTTCTTCATAAAGATCAAAATCTTTTTTATCAACATTCCATCGATGTTGTTCTAGTGCTTTTATATTAGGTAGAACATCTAAAATTTCCTTGATTACCTGTAGTATCACGGCTTTTTCATCTTTAAAGTTCATAGTCTCCCTCCCATATCTTTAAAGAACATAATCTTTTATAACAATAAATAGAATTTTTGTCAATTTGAAAATATAATTTTTTCAGGGTATATTCTTATAAATGTTTGATAAGATTTTTGGTTCATTCTCCAAGGATATTGGGATAGATTTGGGTACTGCAAACACCCTTGTTTATGTTAGAGGAAAAGGGATCGTTATTAACGAACCTTCTATTGTGGCGATAAATAATAAAACCAACCGTGTTTTGGCTATAGGTAGTGAAGCTAGAAAAATGGCTGGCAGGACCCCATCATACATCAGTGTTATTCGTCCATTGGTTTCCGGAGTTGTTTCTGATTTCGAAGTCACGGAACAGATGATCAAATATTTTATTGATAAAGTTCATCAGGATAAGTTTGTTTTTGTACCAAGGCCAAGAGTTGTTGTTGGTATACCTTCAGGTGTTACTCCAGTTGAAAAAAAAGCTGTTGAGGATGCTGTGTATAGCGCTGGTGCACGGGAAGTTTATTTAATGGAAGAGCCTATGGCTGCTGCAATTGGTACGCGTCTTGATATTCAAGAAGCTGCGGCAAGTGTAATTGTTTCTATTGGTGGTGGTACTACTGAAGTAGCTGTTATTTCAATGGGTGGTATTGTTGCTTCACGCTCTCTTCGTATAGCTGGAGATAAAATGAATGATGATATAATTCAATATCTCAGAGAAGATTACAGCTTTCTTATAGGTGACATTACAGCTGAAAATATTAAATTTGAAATTGGCTCGGCGGCAAAGCTTGAAGAAGAATTGATAGCAAAAGTGAAAGGAAGGGATTTGATCACCGGGTTACCGAAGGAAATGGAAATAACTTCACAGGAAGTAAGGAAAGCATTAAGAAGATCATTGGGGGCTATTGTGACAGCTGTTAAAAATACTATTGAAGAAACCCCTCCCGAATTAATTGCTGATTTAATATCGAAAAGTGTATATATTTGCGGCGGCGGTAGTTTATTAAGAAGAATGGATAAGCTGATCTCCGGTGAGATCAGACTCCCTGTAACTATTGTTGACGATCCTCTTACGGTTGTTGCTCGAGGCTGTGGTATTACCCTAGAAGATACTGAAGCACTCAAAGTCGCCCTAGTCTCAACCTCTAAAGATAAGTATATATGAAGAAGTTTTCCATACTGATCGTTTTAGTTGTGTTTATAATAATTGGTGGGATATTTGGGCTAAGAGCAATAATGATAGGCACGTCGTCCGTTATTCTGAATAATACCGCCTCTTTTTTATTTGGTATAAAGAATATTGTACAGTTTCGTGGGATTATTAGTGAGAGTAATACTTTAAAAAGCGAAATGTTAGATTTAAGAGCACAGTTTATAGAAACGGAAGACATACGTAGGGAAAATGAACTTTTACGGACCCAATTAAATATTGGATCGAGGAAGAATTATAATTTAGAAACAGTAAAATTTTTTAATGTAAGCTATGAAGAGATAACCTCAACTGCTTTTATAAATAAAGGGCAGAAAGATGGGATTGAAATGGGTATGCCTGTTATTATTGGGAAATCGACATTAATAGGTTTGGTGTTGGAGGTTTTTGATAAATATTCTAAGGTGATGTTGGTTACGGATAAAAGATTTAAAATGACGGTTTTGGATGAAGGGCTTGATCATTTTTTGGCGATGGGAAGTGGAAGAGGTGAAGTTTTATTGGACTTTGTTGCTCCGCGAGATAATTTTAGGGAAAAAGAATTGATAGTTTCTGAAGTTTCGGAAAAAGTTCCTGCTTTTTTGGTAATTGGGGAAATTGAATCTATTTCATATGCGGAAGCGGATCTTTTTAAGAAAGTTAAAATCAAACCGGCATTTTTAGATTTGGATATTAGGAATGGTTTTGTAATAAAGGATTTTTAATGAAATTATTGTATTTAATTTTAATTTCGATAGGGATATATTTTTTTCAGTTTTTAATCCTACCTTTTTTTAATATTCATTTTAATTTATTTATTTCGTTCGCTTTTGGGTTTTTTCTGTATTATAGAAAGATCTCTCGGATCATATTTATTTCGGCGGTCTTTGATGTATTTAGTGGATTACCTTTTCCTATAATGACCGTTTCTTTATCCCTTACCTTTGGTGCCCTACTTATTTTATATACACGTATTTCCGAAGATTCAGTTTTAATGAAGCTCATCGTTGTTTTACCTGCCGCAGTTATATTCTATTGGTTCTTTGTTTATTTAACTGGTTTAGGATTTGGTTTATTCGAAGAATATTTTCATATTCCGTTTCGTTTGATATTTAATTTAGATCTAATACCCAGTGCTATTTATTCCATAATAGTTGGAGTAGTGTTCTATTTAATACTTAAGAGATTTTCACCTAAGTCGTTAATTTATGCTTGATAAGAAATACAAAATAACTTCCTCTAGACAGGAGTTGGATCCGGAAGAAACTCTTGCGGATTCATATAGTGGGCATGAAAGTATGGAGATTCCGATATCTCCATCCGTTTTTAAAATTTTCAGCTTTATAGCTTTAGGAGGATTAATTCTTTTAGTGTTGGTTTCCTTTAACTTGCAAATAAGGCATGGGAAAAGATATTCAGAACTTTCTTTGGAAAATAGTGCCTTACCATATGCTGTCTCTCCTCCAAGGGGAATAATTTATGATAGAAACGGAGAAGTTGTTGTAAGGAACTCACCATCATTTGATATTGTTGTTGTTAGTCGTGAATTGGATAGATCTGAAATTCCGGATATCGCTTTGGTTCTTGGAGATATATTAAACGAAAATTTTAAAGACCTGGAAAAGGATTTAAAAAAAGGGAAAGGAGAATCGGTATTTTTTTTAAGAAAAGGGATTGATAAACAAAGCGCTATAAATATAGAAAGTTTGAAGACAAGAGGACTATACACTGTCGTTAATGCTGTTCGTGACTATATTTACGGTCCCAAGATGTCTCATATAATCGGTTATATTAGTAAAGTATCTCCCGAAGACTTAAGAGAAGATTCGTATTATAGAACGACGGATGTTGTCGGGAAACTTGGTGTGGAAAGTAGTTATGAAAAAGAATTAAGGGGAGAACATGGAGCTGTTCAGTTCGAGAAGGAATATAATTCTTATGTTTTCGAAGAACCTGATATTGGGAATAGTTTGGTTTTAAATATCGATTCTAAACTACAGATAAAACTTTACGATACAATAAAAGAGATAATAACTAAGAATGGAATGACACGGGCAGTTGCTGTTGCCCAAGACCCATCTAATGGTAATGTCCTTGCGATGGTGAGTTTCCCTAGTTTTGATAATAATGATTTTGTTGGTTCGTTGAGCGAAGATGAATATATTAGATATTTTGAGGACAATAATAAACCGATGTTTAATCGGGCTATTTCCGGGAAATATAATCCGGGGTCTACAATAAAACCATTAATAGCTTTGGCAGCTTTAGGAGAAAGGGTTATAGATCCATCAAAAATTATATTAAGTACCGATCATATTTCTATCGTCAATCAATATAATCCGGAGATCGTTTATATTTTTCACGATTGGAAACCTCATGGTTGGGTAGATATGAAGGCCGCAATCGCCAATTCTTCCAATATATATTTTTATACAATAGGAGGTGGATATGGTGATGTAGAAGGGTTGGGCTTTGAGAGAATAATAAAATATTTGAAATTTTTCTTAGTTGATGAATTATTAGGGATAGATATAAGGCCTGAAACAGAAGGCTTTATTCCCGATGAAGAATGGAAAAAAGAAACTTTCGGTGAATCTTGGTATAAAGGAGATACCTATAACATCTCCATTGGTCAGGGAGATCTACTTGTTACACCTTTATGGCTTAATTCATATACCGCAGCTATTGCTAATGGTGGTACCATCTACAAACCTCAGATAGTTAAGAGCATAATAGATGGGGATAAAAACGTTATTGAACAATTCGATCCGGAAGTTCTTGAAGAATTACCGATAGATCCCGGCTCATTCGAAATAGTCAGATCCGGAATGAGGGAAGCTGTCTTATCGGGTACTGCAAGATCATTGAGTACGCTTCCTGTTTCTGCTGCTGCTAAAACAGGTACGGCTCAATTAGGGAGAGGGACTAAAAGAATAAATTCAATATTCAATATTTTTGCGCCATATGAGGAACCAGAGATAGCACTTACCATACTAATTGAAGAGGTATCAAATCAAAATTTAGCTACAGCTATTGCAAAAGAAGTGCTAGGATGGTATTTTGGTCAATCGGAAGAAAATGTGGTAGAATAATTTATCTATAAACATGGTTAAATATTTAAGTCCTGAAGGGCTGGAAAAATTAAATAAAGAACTCGAAGAAAGAACAAGTATTACGCGTCCGGAAATCTCCAAAAAGATTCTAGAAGCCAAAGAACAGGGAGATATTTCCGAGAATGCAGAATACGCCGAAGCAAAAGAGCTTCAGGCTTTTAATGAAGGGAGAGTCGAAGAATTGGAAGCCATTTTAAAAGAAGCTGTTGTTGTTGAGAAAAACAGCAAAAGTACAACGGTAGGTATGAGTTCTACCGTTAAAGTTGAATCTAAATTTGGGATTCAGGATTTTACGATTGTTGGCGCATCGGAATCTTCTCCTAGTGAAGGGTTTATCTCCAATGAATCTCCTTTGGGACGATCTTTTTTGGGGAAATCAAAGGGAGAGGAGTTTCTTGTAGAAACTCCGAGCGGAAAAGTTAAATATAAAGTACTCGAAATAAGCTAGTGGCTTTAGAAGAAATTCGAGAAAACAAAATAGAGCAGTTAGAAAACCTAAAAAAGGAGGGTATTAATCCTTATCCTATTAAGTCTTTGAGAACTCATAAGATTTCAGAAGCTCTTGATGGTTTTGATAATTTATCGGAGAAGAATAAAGAAGTTGTTTTGGTTGGCAGAATAATGGCTTTGCGTGAACATGGGGGTTCGATTTTTGTTAATATTTACGACGGATCAGAAAAGATCCAGTTATATCTTAAGAAAGATAAAGTCGGTGAAAAAGAATTTGATCTATTTAAGGGTAATATTGGTATAGGCGATTTTTTAGAAGGGTCTGGTAAACTATTTTTAACGAAGAAAGGAGAAAAAACTCTTGAAGTAGAAAAGTTCAGGATTCTTTCCAAAGCACTACTACCGATGCCGGAAAAAATGCATGGTCTTCAGGATGTCGAAGAAAGATTTAGAAAAAGATATTTGGATCTTCTTTTTAATGAAGAAGTTAGAGAAAAACTAATAACAAGAACAAAGATTATTGATGCCTTAAGAGAGTATTACCAGAAAACTGGTTTTCTGGAAGTTGAAACACCGATGCTTCAGCCGTTAGCTGGTGGTGCGACAGCAAATCCATTCAAAACACATATGGATACGCTTGACCTGGATCTATATCTAAGAATCGCCCCCGAACTATATCTAAAACGACTTTTAATTGGCGGGTTTGAAAGAGTGTTTGAATTAAACAAAAGTTTTAGAAATGAAGGAATGTCGAGAGAACATAATCCTGAATTTACAACACTAGAGGCATATGCGGCATATCAGGATCATGAATGGCTAATGGATTTTATCGAAGATTCTATTAAAAATGTAGCTCAGAAAGTTTTGGGAGAAAATCATTTCGTTTACGGTAAAGAGGAGATTAAATTAGATAAATTTGAGAGAAAAGAATATGATCAGTTATTTAAAGAAAAATTGAATTTAGATCTTTCTCTGAGTGATGATGAACTTTTGAAATTTGCGAAGGATAATAATGTGAAAATTGAAAAAGGATTGTCACGAGCTAATATAATCGATGAAATATTTAAAAAATTAATTAGGCAGGAAATTATTCAACCGACGTTCGTTATTAATTATCCGATTGAATTATCTCCTTTATCCAAGAAGCTTGAAGATAGAGATGATCGTGTGGCTAGAGTTGTTTTAATAATCGCAGGGAGTGAGATAGTGAATGCATTTTCTGAATTAAACGACCCAATTGATCAAAAAGATAGATTTGAAATGCAGGAGAAAATGAGATCACAGGAGAAAATTCCTGAATCACATAGATTCGATAAAGATTATATAGAAGCACTGGAATATGGTATGCCTCCGGCAGCTGGGTTGGGCCTAGGAGTGGATAGACTCGTTATGCTTTTAACTAATTCACATTCAATAAGAGAAATAATTCTGTTCCCATTAATGAAACCAAAAGAATAAAACATGTTGGATATTAAATTATTAAGAAATAATCCTAATTTTGCCAAAGAGGGTCTAAAAAAGAAAGGTGTTGATCCTGTTATTATAGACAGGATTTTAGAAGTGGACAAAAGAAGAAGAGAAATCATGTCCGAAGTGGAAGCACTTAAAGCAGAACAAAATTCGAAATCAGAAGGTGGTCCCAAAGGGCCTACTGAATTGGATGAATTGAGAAAATTAAAAGAAAGAATAAGAGTGTTGGATCAGGAGCTTAAGAATGTAACGGATCAATTTAACGAATCAAAATATCAGATACCCAATATCCCCTTTGATGAAGTTCCTATTGGTGAAAGTGAAGCGGATAACGTAGTTCATAAAGAATCTGGAGATAAAAAAGATTTTGATTTCAAACCTCTCGAATATACGGAATTAGGTGAGAGTTTGAATATTGTTGATACCGAAAGAGCGGCAAAGGTTGCTGGCTCTCGTTTCGGATATTTGAAGGGCGGAGCCGCTTTACTTGAACTAGCCTTGATTAATTTCGTCATGGAAAAATTAATCGATCGGAAATTTATTTCCAAAGTGGCGAAAAGTCTTAAATTAGATATTAAAGATACTCCTTTTATACCTATTATTCCTCCGGTAATGATCAAACCAGAAATATTTAGGGGGATGGGAAGACTTGATCAGGGGCAAGAAAATGAAAGATATTATCTTCCCAAGGATGATATGTATTTGATTGGAAGTGCAGAACATACACTTGGCCCTATACACACGGACGAAATATTAGAAAAAGAAAATTTACCCATAAGATATCTTGGGTTTTCGACATGTTTTCGAAAGGAGGCAGGCAGTTACGGGAAAGACGTGAAAGGGATATTAAGAGTTCATCAATTCGATAAATTGGAGATGTTTTGTTTTACGGATAGAGAATCTTCTGATAAAGAGCATCAATTAATGATCGGGATCCAGGAAGCGCTAACCCAGGGTTTAGATATTCCATATAGGGTAATGTCTATCTGTACTGGAGATATGGGCTGGCCTGATGCAAAACAGTTTGATATAGAAATGTGGATGCCGGGGCAAGAAACATACCGAGAAACGCACAGCGGATCCAATACGACTGATTTTCAATCCCGAAGATTAAATATTAGATATAAAGAAGAGGAAGAAAAAAAATTCGTTCACACTCTGAACGCTACAGCTTTTGCGATAGGAAGAACAATAATCGCTATTATGGAGAACTATCAAACGAAAGACGGGCATATTGAAATTCCAAAAGCACTTCGGAAATATACTTTCGGGTTAAAAGAGATTTGATTGGTTCGCAAATAATAGATATTAGAGCGTATGCCGATTATATTAAGTCCGAAAAGAAAAAAAAGAAGTAGACTCAAGCTCAGTAGAAAGACCTCTTTTATTCTGGGAACTATTTTTGTATCACTGGCAGGATTAACCTTTCTTTTTTTGGGTTCGGGAATATTTAAGATTGAGAATATAGAAATTCGAGGTGTGAATGAAAAAGATAATCGTATTTTGGAAGAGATGGTTAATTCGTATTTAGAGCAGGGAGATTTTATTAAAAAAAGGAATAATACTTTTTTAGTTAATTTAAAAGATCTGGAAAATAGTATTTTGGAGCAAATCCCAAAATTAAAAAACGTTAATTTAAAAAGAGTATCTTTAAAAGGACTTTTAGTGGATACACTAGATAAAGAACCGAGAGGTATTTATTGTACGGATGTTTGCTATTATTTTGATGCCGAAGGTATTATTTATGAATTTGCTCCGAAAACAAAGGGTTTCCTTATTTTAAATATTACCGATAAAAGAGAAACCTCTATTAAATTAGGAGACTCTATTTTAGATAAAGCATTTATAAATTCTATATACGAAGCGAATGAATTATTTAAAAATACTCTTGAAATAGGTATTGAAGAATATTTGATACCGTCTAACTCTTTCGATGAGTTTCGTGCCAAAACAGGGGAGGGTTGGACTGTATATATGACGGCTAATTCCGTTAAAAGACAGCTAGAAGACCTAGAGTTGTTTTTAGATAATCAGTTTAAAAAGGCGAGAAACACCTTGATTTATGTAGATACGAAGCTGGAAAGCAGGGTTTATTATAAGGTAAAATAGCGGTTTTTCAGGCTTTTTTAGGGGTATTGACACAAAGGATACGATTATGTTATACTGTAGGGGTAGGGTAAGTAAGACGACTCTGCCAGAGCCAGGACATCCCCCGCTTGTTACCTATTTAACGAGTGGACACCCTGGCCAGTAATAATATTCATTGTTCATTCCACAAATTTTATATTTTGAGAGAGAACCCTCGCATGCAAAACTATGCATGACATGAGTGCAAACTATGCATGAGTGCTACGAGACTTCGTAGGCCTGAGGGTTCTCCGGACTCATCCTGGGTCATTTCATCTCTCTTCCTCCTTGGTCACAGCGGGGGTCGTCATAAGGCGATCCCCGTTTCTCTTTTTTGTCCACACTTGGTGTGGTTTTTTCGTGATAGAATAAAGACTAATGAAGAGGGAGATAATAATTGTACTAATAATCTTGGCGGTAGCGGGATTTTTCCGTTTATATAATTTAGATTCAGCTCCTCCAGGACTTTATCCTGACGAAGCAATTAATGCTAACGATGCGATGCAGGCTTTGGGATCAGGTGAATTTAAGATATTTTATCCTGATAATAACGGGAGAGAGGGTTTGTATGTAAATATCCTTGCTGGGTTATTTAAAATATTTGGACCAAGTATTTGGGTATTAAGATTTACTTCTGCATTATTAGGAATTTTAACGGTTCTATTTTTATATCTTTTAGTAAGAGAAATATTCAATTGGCAAATAGCTTCTCTTTCTAGTTTCTTTCTCGCTATATCTTTTTGGCATGTTAATTTTTCAAGGATTGGCTTTAGAGGTATCTTGGTTCCTTTGTTGGTTATTTTGACGTTTTATTTCCTTTGGAAAGGATTTAAATATTTAAAGAATAGTCATTTTGTTTTGAGCGGTATTTTTCTTGGATTGGGAATGTATACATATATTCCATTTAGATTAGTTCCTTTTATTGTTATTATTCTACTTTTGGTATTTTGGCAGAAGATAAAGAAAGATTATTCTTTATCAAAATACGAAGAATTCAGAAATAAATATATTATAGGATTTGCGTATATATTGGTGTTGTCGCTTTTGGTTGCTGCTCCGATATTGTTTTTCGCTTATGGTAATCCCGATATTTTTCTTACAAGAACAGGACAAATTTCTATATTCGGAGCCGATAATCCATTAAAACAATTATTTATTAGTATCGGGAAGACACTTGGGATGTTTAATCTTACGGGTGATTTTAATTGGAGGCATAATTTTTCCGGGATACCGCAATTGTTTTGGGCAATAGGGGCTTTCTTTGTTGTCGGATTACTGAGGTCGTTTTGGAAGTGTTGGAGGATGAAGCGTGAACATGGACACTATTCTACCGTCCATACTTTATTACTCAGCTGGTTTTTTGTTTTATTGATTCCTGCATTTTTAAGTGCGGAAGGATTACCTCATGCTTTAAGAGCAATAGGAGTGATCCCTGTGGCGATGATTTTTGCTGCGGAAGGTGTTTGGTGGGTATACGATAGATTAAGAGATTGGTATGCGGCCGGAGATGTTAATCATACCTCGGGTCATCTTTTTCATAAATTAGCTAAATCAAGAGCATCGGAAGGAAATACTTTAGCGTTCATAGCTTTGCTTGTTTTCTTGTCTGTAATTACGTGGCATCAATATGATCTCTATTTCAATAAATGGGCGAGACAACCTGAAGTAGAAGGAGCTTTTTCTAAGAGTCTTTCTGATGCAGCAAATACTCTTAATCGTTATCCGGATGATGTTCCTAAATATGTTATTATGGATGTCGATGGATGGATATCCGGAGTGATGCCGTTACAGACAGAACCGATCATGTTCTTAACAGGAGCGTATACTCCAGAACTTCAAGAGAAGAAAAACATTAATTTTATTTTCCCGGATGAGACTTACATGATCCCGAAAAATGCGGTGAGTGTAAAAATGAGCGGGAATTAAAAAGAACTAAGTATAGACACGATAGAAATATTGTGTTATGCTTTAAATAGCTTCTTGAAAGGAGAATAACAAGATGGGTATAATCACTGGTACCCTTTGGATTATTTTTTTTAGTTCTTGGTCTAAATATATATGGACATTGTTCGCTGTTGTTTCTTGGATAGTTTTTAACTATTGGGGAGGCCCACTGTATGCTGTTTGTGTTTTAATAAGTCTTTTAGCTATTGATATGTGGTATAGAGAATATAAGAGATGGATGCTATCGGTGTGTACTATAAATAATATGGAAGAGAGATAAGTTAAAAAATGGAAATTAAGGAACTTATACCAGGAGCACGTGTTAAATTAGGTGAGTATATTAAAATAATTCAAATTCTCAATTTTCGGGAATATAAATATGAATCGGATATTCTTGAAAAAACAAGAATAAATGGAGGGATGATTGATTTTTACCTTTCTCGTTTAATAGATTTAGGTTATATCGAAGACGAAGAGGATGAACGGGATGAAAAATCATCTACTCCTCGATATAAATATAAACTGACTGAAAAGGGGATAAATTGTAGAACCGAATGGGAAAAGAAATTAGCATCTTCATCTTGTATGGATGTTTTATTAGAGTCAAATTAACGGCTCTTTTTTATTATTCCAAAAAATGAGCGGGAACTAAAAAGAGCTAAGTATATACATGATAGAGATATCGTGTTTTACTTTGGATAGTTTTTTGGAAGGGGGACTCATGTTAGGCGTATATATTAGGATAATTAATGTTCTTAGTTTTCATGAATATAAATATAGATCGGATATTGCTGAAGAAGCTAAGGTGAGTGGGGGAACGATTAATTTTTACCTTTCGCAATTAGTAAGTTGGAGGTATATCGAAAGCAAAAAAGATGAACCGAGTGGAAAATTGTTCTTCTCTAAGTGTAGATATAAACTGACCAAAAAAGGATTGGTGCGTAAGGGTGAATTAAAAAAGAACCCAATATCTTATATAAATGAGCTTATCCCAGAGCCGAACTAACGGCTCTTTTTTATTACTCCAAAAACCAAGAAATTATATTGACATATTAATATAATCATGCTTTTATGTTATCAGTTGTTATTTAAAAAAAGGAGGAATAATGAGTGATATAGTGGAAAGTAGTTCAAACTATGTTTTGGAGCAAAGGGAAAAAATTAAATTTGAGAAGAGAGAGGTTAAAATAAAATATCTAATAAGAAAAAAATTCAGACCTTTTGCTGATTGGATGCATAAATTAAAAGTTTCATCTAACCCTTATTATTGGGCGGTTAGCTCAGATCCATTTGATAGGTACGAAGAAATAAGGGAAGAAGGAAGGGCTGCATATTCTTTTGCAAGTTTTAAAAGATGGTATAAAGAACTTCGAGAGGAAGTGGGTGATGAAGCGTTCTATGATATGGAAAAGACTTTTAAGAAGGATTTGAAAAGAAACCAGAAAATACTTCAGATTGTGGGGATCAGTCTATTTTTTATCTCTACTATTGACATGTTAATAGGTACATTATTGTTCACAATAACATCAATAATATTGGTGGTGGTTATTTTTATTTTTCGGATATCTTTTGGTAGGGGAATATCAGGAAGTTATAATATATCACCTGAAGATCTGGAGCATGATTTAGAAAATGTTGCTGAAACTATGTGTTTAATTGCTCCATATAAAAAACAAAGATTATTTTTAGGATCTAAACAAGAACTTGAAAACAAATCGGAGCTTATTACATTCGAAGAACTGGAAAAACTTGAAAGAACAGTAAATGCTGCATCTTCTTCATAGCTGATTAAAATCAGCTATTTTTTATTAAATTATTGGAATTTAGTTTATAATATAATCATGTCCGGGAAAACAAAGTTTTTTGTGTTTTTAATAATAACGGTTACCGTTGTTTTGGCTTACACGAGCGTTTGGGATGATACTTTTATTTTTGATGAAACGGCTCATGTGGGAGCAGGATATTCATATGTCGCAACTCATGAGTATCGTCTAAATCCCGAGCATCCTCCGCTTGTTAAGGACTTGGCAGGAATTGCCGTGGGTCTTTCAGGGATTGATGATTCCCAAGCTTTAAATTCCGATTCGTGGACCAAGGCTGTTAATGGACAATGGGATTTTGGGAGAGAATTGATTTATTTCTCTGGGAATGATGCTGATTCAATGACCAGGGCAGCTAGATTACCGATGCTCATATTCTTTGTTATCGCTGCCATTTTTGTATTTAAATGGGCGAGAGAGCTATATGGCGACAGAGCCGGATTTATTGCCTTAACTCTTTTTGCTTTTTCTCCGACCGTTTTAGCACATTCAAGATTCGTTACGACCGATGTTGCTGCATTGTTCGGAGTTGTGATAGTTACTTACTCTTTTGTTAAGTATCTCCAAAAGCAAAATAAAATTAATTTGCTTGTAGTAGGATTAGCATTTGGAGTTGCTCAGCTTTTGAAGTTTTCTCTTGTTTTACTTATTCCTTATCTTCTTATACTTGCGATTATTTATGCTTTACTGCATAAGAAGTGGAAAGTTGTTGGAGGAACTATTTTAATAATGGTAATTGGGTATTTGTTTGTTGTATGGCCTTTTTATTATCGTCATGTTCAAAATTATGCTCCGGAAAAGCAAAAAGCAGATATGGAGCAGACATTATCTAATTTTAAAGTAAGACCTTTAGCTGATACGGTTATATATTTTTCTGACAAACCTATAGTTCGTGCGATGGCTCAATATAGCTTCGGGGTTTTGATGGTTACTCAAAGAGTAGCCGGAGGGAATACAGCATATTTCTTGGATAATGTTTCTGCGGAAGGAGATGCGGAATATTTCCCATTAATGTATTTGGTTAAAGAACCACTGGCGTATTGGGTGTTGGTTTTACTTGGATTGATGTTCTTAGTCAAACAGAAAATGGGAAGATGGAAAGATTGGCTGAAAGATCATTTTGTAGAAGTAGCTATGCTTGCATGGATAGCTTTATACTGGGGTACGAGTATAGTGGGGAGTTTGAATATTGGTATTAGACATATGCTTCCCGTTTATCCGTTCACTATAATCTTGGTTTCGGGATTATTGATCGGATTTTTGAAAGATAATGTAAGGTGGAAATTAGCTTTGGTTACTATTTTGTTGGGCTGGTATGTTTTTGAAACAGTAAATGTTCATCCTGCATATCTGACGTATTATAATCAGGCTGTCGGAGGACCTTTAGGAGGAAGAAAGATTGCAGTAGATTCCAATCTCGATTGGGGACAAGATTTGAAGAGACTATCCGATTGGGTTAAGGAAAATGAGATCGAGAAAATCCACCTAGACTATTTTGGGCAAGCTCCACCCGAATATTATTTGGGAGATATTTGGGTAAATACGCATTCTTGGACGTATAGGAACAAAGAAAGCTTTCTGAGGGTAAATCCCCAAGGAGGGTATTTAGCTGTGTCTGTGTCCTTTTATATGGGCACCAGGGGCAACCCAGACGAAAGCTATGCTTGGCTTGATCAGTACGAACCAGTGGAGGTTATAGGTAACTCGATATATATATGGGAATTTAGGCTTGAACGCAATGAAAAGCCTTTAATTCATAATTTTACCTATGAGGATGATGAAGAAGACATATAAAGGGGCTTCGGGACACAAAAAGCAATAAAACTACGTCAAGTCCTAACACATCACTTGACAATTGACAAGTCCTAACACAGCACTTGACAAAGATTTTGGGTTGGATTATACTGTATAGAAGATGAAGAAAAAATTACTCACAACACAAGAGGTCGCGGATTTGCTTGGAATCACCCGTCAAGCGGTATCTCTTAAGATAAAATCAGGACAAATTAAAGCCAAAAAAGTTGGCCGAAGTTATGTTATTGAGTTTGATGATTTAGCAGAAATCACCGGAGAAATTTTAGGAGAAAAGGCTGTTGAGGAAATTAAACATGTTGTTAAAAGAACAGTTAAGGAGTATGGGGAAACTCTGAAGCTGCTTGGAGATTCATAATGCCAATTGCAGTATCTATTAAAATTATTGAGGTAGAACAAATACTTCATAACCTGACAAGAGAGCTGATGACTTGGGATGAACCAATCCCTGAGTTTGGCACTAGGTTCCATGGAGTTCTGGAAAGTTGCCTTACAGTCCCGTTCCAGAAATACGGCGATAAATTCTTATACAAGGAATTTATGGATAGGGCGGCTATTCTTTTCTATCTTCTAATCAAGAATCATCCTTTTAGAAACGGAAATAAAAGAATTGCCATGACTACACTCTTCTATTTTCTGCATAAGAACAGAAGATGGATAGTGGTTGATAATCAGGAGCTGTATAACTTTGCTAAATGGGTTGCAGAGAGTAATCCCAAACTTAAAGATGCAGTTACTGAAGGAATAAAGACATTCCTAAAGAATTATTTAGTTGACTTAACGGAGCCACACATAGATAGATTCCCCAAAGAGTTAATAAGATAAATATCTAAATTATGAATAAAAAACTATCAGACTATCCATTTTACATGGAGGTTTATATACATATGGGAATTTAGGAATTAATAGGGTATAATCTAGATAATGGCAGAAAATTTAGAACAAGAGCTGTCTAAGCTCGAACAAGAATATATTGAAAAAAGATCTGAAGTTGAAAAACGTCGTGAGGTTGGTGAAATAGAAAAATTACCTTCGGAAAAGGAAACTTTAAAAGAGGTCGTAGAAGAACAAGTTGTACAACCTAGTACGGCTCCTACCCCACAAACTACTCCTGGTGCTGACTTACCGTCCTATCAAAGACCTGAATTACAACAACAAGTCCAAGAGCTTATAGACCTTACTTTTGATAAATCAATTAAGGATGCGTTAATAAAAGTAAAAGCTACTCATAATCCGGCGTTGATCGACGCGTTTCACGATGCTTTAGTTGATAATCTTTACGATCAATTAGTTGAAAGAGGAAAAATTAAAGAATTAAAATTATCTTCATAGGATGTCCAGTATGATATGGCCCATAACTTTATTACTTCTCGTTGTAGCTGCTTTAGTTGTGGTCTATTTCATTTTAATGGAGATGAAGAAAAAGGGAGGAGTGCAAAGAGCATTAACTATGGCTCTTTTTCTTGTGAGTGTTCCCAAGGAATCTGTTCCTGAAGGGAAACAGGAAAAAGATTTAATTAGTGTAGGTGAACAACTATTATCCGGATTCCATAATTTAAAAGATGAGATGGTAGATACTCTTTTATATGGCGCTCCTTATATTGCTCTTGAAATGGCTGTTCACGAAAAAGGAGAAGAAACTCATTTCTATATCGCAGTTCCGAGAGATTTTGAAGCCGTGGCAGAAAAACAAATTCATAGCTTTTACCCTAATGCCGAAATAGAGAAAGTAAATGATTACAATATTTTTAATGCACAAGGTGCTTCGGCTGGATCCGTAATCAGTATGGGGCAAGATAGTCTACTTCCTTTCCAGACATATCAAAATCTTCCCTCCGATCCCTTAAACTTGGTATTAAATTCGATGTCTAAATTACAGGCCGAAGGAGAAGGGGCTGCAGTTCAAATTCTTTTACGGCCTACTGAGGGTAAACAAAGCTTTGCCACTAAAGTAGCTCAAGAGATTCAGGCTGGTTATTCGTTTAAAGAAGCTTTAGCAAGAGCAAAAGGTAAAAAGAAGAAAGAGGAGGAAGAAGGGCAGCAAAGGCCTCCAGCGACTCCTGCTGATGCGGAAATTGCAAAAGCTATCCAAGGGAAAGCGACCAAACCGAATTTTAAGATGAATGTAAGATTAGTGACCTCAGCGGCTGATCAACTGAGAGCCGATCAAATTTTAGGAGAATTAGAAGGTGCGATTGCGCAGTTTGCTGCTCCTTCGATGAATAGTTTATCCACTAAAAGATTATCCGGAAAGGCACAAGAACAATTATTTTATAATTTCTCTTTTAGAATTTTTGATAAATCAAAAGCAATGATAGTATCGACCGAAGAAATCACAAGTTTATATCATTTCCCAACACCGTTTACTGTCGCTCCTAAAATCAAAGGACTTAAAGCTAAAGGAGCTGAACCACCTGTCAATCTTCCTTCCGAAGGTATTGTGTTGGGTAAAAATGTATTTAGGGGTCAGGAAAATATCATTAGATTGGCATTGGATGATAGACGTCGTCATCTTTATATAACAGGTCAGACGGGAACGGGTAAGTCTACGATGATGAAGAATATGATTGCACAGGATATTGAAGTAGGGAATGGTGCTTGTATTCTTGACCCAGTTGGTGATTTGGCTGAATACGTTCTTTCTATTGTGCCTGACAACAGAAAAGAAGATGTAATTTATTTTAGCCCTGGAGATATATCAAGGCCATTGGGATTAAATATGCTTGAGATAGACCCTTCTAAACCGGAACAAAAATCATTTGTTACAGATGAGTTGTTGGAGATCTTAAAATCAATTTATCCTGATGTTGGCGAAGCTTTTGGACCGATGTTTGAGAATTACTTTAAAAATTCCGTTTTGCTTTTATTGGATGATTATACAAACGAGGTGCCGACTTTGGCGGAAATACCTAGGGTTTTGGCTGATGCCGATTATCGAAAAGATAAATTAAGTCGTGAGACTAATCCATTGGTAAAGAATTTTTGGGAGCAGGAAGCGGAAAAAGCAGGAGGGGATGCTTCGTTGGCGAATATGGTTCCGTTTATTACTTCCAAACTTAATCCGTTTTTATCCAACGAGTATTTAAGACCGATAATCGGACAACAAAAAAGCGCATTTAATTTTAGGGAGGTAATGGATACAAAAAAGATATTGATCGTTAATTTAAGTAAAGGAAAGTTAGGAAATGCTAATGCGAATTTATTGGGTACTATGGTTGTAAGTAAGTTATTAATGGCTGCTCTTTCGAGAGTTGATATGGAAGAAAGCCAAAGAAGTGATTTCTATCTATATATCGACGAATTTCAGAATTTTACGACAGAAAGTATTTCCACAATTCTTTCGGAAGCAAGAAAATTTAGATTAGATCTTATTGTAGCTAATCAATTCGTTTCTCAGCTTAAAGAGAGTATCCGGAATGCTATTTTTGGGAATGTGGGATCGATGGTTTCTTTCAGAATTGGTATGGATGATGCAGAACTTTTGAAAAATAAATTTAGTCCCGTATTTAATGAAAATGATTTGGCAAATATCGATAATTTTAGCGCGCACGTTAAGCTTTTGATAAATAATCAAACCTCGAATCCATTTAATATTAAAGTAGAAAAAGAAAAAGATGGTTCGTCGGAAGTTAAAGAAGCCGTCAAAGAATTAGCGCTTCAAAAATATGGGCGTGACAGAAATGAAGTAGAACAAGAAATAGCGGCTCGCTTGAAGTTATAATATCTTGTAAAATAAAAGTATGTTTATGGAGATAACAACATTCTTAGGATTCATGGCAAGCTTTTTGCTTTTGTTTATTTCCATATTCGTAACTATGGGATTTTTTGGAGGACGTAAGCCAGCTCCACCTCTTTCTTTTTATAATCTCAATAAAGAATTAGATTTTGATGGACTTGTATCTCTCAGTACAGCTGTCGCTAAAGTAAGGATGAAATCTTGGAATAGATTTAATTTTGGTGATCCGTATATTGTAGTTGAGCAGATTATGAAAAAAGGAGTGAAGAGTTCGTACCTTGCTGTACCGAAAGGTTTTGAATCAGATCTACAGGGTTATCTTTTATTGAAAGGTATAAGGTATTTTAAGGTAGATAATCCTGTTCCTATTGAAGCAGAAAGTATTTTAGTGTCTAATTTTTCTTTTAGGAATATAAAGAGTTTGGATAAGATTAATTCTATGATCTTACCTATTGCGAATTCTCAATATGGCGGAGCTGTGATTCAATTGGTAATGAGAGGTGATAGAGAAGGTGGGTATAGATTAAATTCTCGGTTAGCTACGTTTGGAGATGAACATGAAGCCCGAAGATTATTTTATACCATAAGCGGTGATTCAAAAGCACAACCAGGATCGAAAAAAATGGAGGAAGCTGTTTCGTTGAGACTTTTTAGAGAAAAAAATGCTGAAAGATTCTAAAATCAAAAAAGATATTCAATATTCATTAGTCTCCGGTTTAATGACCGGATTTATCCTTTGGAGATTGTCGATATTTTTGAATATCCCGGAATTTTTTGAGATCCCGTATTATTGGGCGATAGTTATTATTCCTTTCGTTTGGTTTGTAGGGGTGAATTTTGGATATTTTTTAGGAAAGTATTTTAAACCATTTAATCAATTTGGAAGATTTACTGCTGTAGGCTTTACTAATGCTGCTGTTGATTTTGGTATTTTAAATCTGCTTATTGCTTTGACTGGAATTGCAATATTACCTTGGTACGCTGTTTTTAAAACAATTTCCATTATTGGAGGGTTTATTAATAGCTATATTTTCAATAAATATTGGACATTTGAAGCGGGAAAAAGTCGTGGAGGATTGAAAGAATTTTTTAGTTTTGGAGGGGTTGTAGTATTTGCTTGGTTTGTTAATGTAGGGACAGCTTCATTGGTAGTTTATCTCATTGATCCCATAGGAAATTTAACTCCTGAGGCATGGGCTAATGTTGGAGCTATCGCCGGTTCTGCTACCGCTTTAATTCTAAGCTTTACTGGTTTTAAGAAGGTTTTCAATAAATGAACCAGGTACTCTATCGAAAATATAGACCCAAAACTTTTAAAGAAGTTGAGGGTCAAGAGCATGTTGTTAAAACTCTTCAAGGAGCTTTGTCTTTAGGGCGTGTTTCTCATGCTTATCTTTTTGCTGGCCCCAGAGGTAGTGGGAAGACAACGATCGCTCGACTTTTGGCTAAGGCTTTAAATTGTGAAAAGGAGACCGAAGATTCGTGTGATAAATGTGATTTTTGTTTGGCAGCGAATATGGGAACGGGAATAGATCTTATTGAATTAGATGCAGCGTCACAAACGGGAGTTGATAATATTAGAGACTTAAAAGAATCAGTTAGATCTGCTCCATTACAGGGGAAGTATAAGATATATATTATTGATGAAGTGCACATGCTTAGTAGAGCTGCTTTTAACGCTTTTTTGAAAACACTTGAAGAACCACCTAGTCATGCAATTTTTATCTTAGCTACTACGGAGCCGTATAAAGTTTTACCGACGGTTTTGTCACGAGTGCAAAGATTTGATTTCAAACGTTTGGCCGTTAACCAAATTATTAATAAATTAAACAAGATAGTTAAAATTGAGGAGATAAAAGTTCCTGAAGAGGTCTTGTCTATTGTTGCGTTGAACGCCGATGGGAGTTTACGTGATGCGGAAAGTGATTTAGCGAAACTAATTTCTTTTGTCGGTACAGAAGTTAAATTAGAAGATGCCCAAAATCTATTAGGCATCATACCGTTTAATTTACATGAAGAATTCATAAATCATCTTGCCGAAGGGAGAAGTGAAAGTGGGATAGACTTCATTAATCGAATATATAGCGCGGGAGTCGATCTGAATAATTTTACAGATTCTTTTTTAGAGTATTTAAGGAAGATCATGGTTTTAAAAGCATCTACTTCTGTTGAAGCAGTGCTGGCATCGGAATTAACTTCTGAGCATATGAAGACCTTGAAAGAACTGGCAAATAGGTTTACAATAAGGAACTTAGCGGATTTTATTTCAATATTCATTAAAGCTAAGGATAATCTGAAGAGTTCTCCGGTGCCCCAGCTGCCCCTGGAGCTTGCCTTCTTGGATGCCTTGGACAAAATAAAAAAATAACATGGATGATTTTAAATTAGGTGCTCCAGGTGCAATAATTGTCGGAGCTTTAATAGTTGCAGTTGCAATAATTTACGTAAACTATGATCGTGCTGTTGATCCAGCGGATCAGGATGCTCAGATACAAGACCAAGTGGCTGAAGCTACTATAGACGACGATACAATTTGGGGAGATAAAAATGCTCCCGTTACTATAATCGAATTCAGTGATTATCAGTGCCCATTTTGCAGAATTTTCTGGAGAGATACTTTGCCTTCAATTGAAAAAGAATATATCGACACAGGGAAGGTTAGATTCATATATAGAGACTATCCGCTTCCTTCACACTCGATGGCTGTTCCGTTTGCGGAAGCTACCGAATGTGCAGACGACCAAGGTAGTTTCTGGGAAATGCACGATATGATATTTGAAGAACAAGATAAACTTGGTGAGGGAACAATTACGTCCATAACTCCTGAAGAATTAAGTGTATGGGCTGAAGATCTAGATTTAGATGTAGAAGAATTCGATACTTGTATGGAAGAGCATAAATATATCGATGAGATCGGAAAAGATTTTGAAGATGGTGATAAAGCAGGAGTAAGTGGTACACCGATATTCTTTATTAACGGCGAAATGATAAGAGGAGCTCTCCCTTTTGAATCATTCAAGACTGTGATTGACGCAAAACTTGGTGAGTAAAAAATTCGTATCAAACCCAGTTTATCTGATAGCAATATTAATTGCCCTGGCTGTTATAGCTGGGGTGATTTTATTTCAGAATAGTTTAAATGGTGGGTTAGTGGTTCCGACCCCAACACCTACCCCCACAATTAATTATTCTCCGTTATAATAGACAGAAGGCTTAATTCGAGGTATAATTACAAAATTGCCAGGTCGTCTAATGGTAGGACACAAGGTTTTGATCCTTGGTATTCAGGTTCGAGTCCTGGCCTGGCAGCAAAATTATAATTACTCGAATATGAAAAACTTTGAACAACCGCAGCCAGCAAAAAATATGAGTACAGAAAAACCAGAAGAAATAGACGTAGGATTCAAAGTTAATTATAAAAAACTTTGGGATTTAGATATCTCCGTGGAAGAAATAGATATTTCTAAGCTCGAAGCCAATTTAGATTTTCCATATCTTGAGCAAGAAGGTACAGATGACTGGAATTTAACCCCAAGGATGCTGATAGATAATTTTGCAAAGGAAATATCACACGCAAAGAAAGTAGAAAAGACTGATTTAGACTATCCAATCGAGATATACTTTCATAATGATAATTGGATAATACTGGACGGTATCCATAGATATGTAAAAGCTCTAATGAGAGGGGATAAAACAATAAAAGTGAGAAGGGTATCCAAAGAAATGCTGAATAAAGTCAGGAATAATTATTAGCCAAGCCCTAAACAATGCTGAACGATGATGGTCTGCATCAAACAGGTTCTAACATCGTCCAATGCCCCCAGCCAGCTTGAGATAGGTTATTGTGCTCGAGGAGCGTCATACTGGTTTATTAAAATTATTTAGTTATATGGAAAAGAAATATATAAAAATCTGGATTTTTCTGGTTGTTATGTTTTTTGTATTTGTCGGTTCTTTATTGTTTTGGCTGAAGGGTCAATTCAAACAAGTCAACGTGGAGATGGATAGAATCGATGATGAGATTGGGTTAATTGACGAAAGACTAGAAAAAACCGAGAAAGATACACTGTCTCTTAAAGATCAAGGATATGTAGAAAGATCAGATCTGAATTTAGTAGCAAGCAAAATAATGCTTTCAGTAGTATTTATTTTAGGAACTGATAATGCAACGTCATATAATGAAAGTGACAAAATAATTACTAATACATCAACTAACGCTGATATATCTGGGACCGGATTTTTTATATCAAAAAACGGTTATATAGCTACTGCAAAGCATGTAATTACTGACCTGGACAAAAATAACATCCATATAATAGATTATATGGGAGAAATTTATACAGCCAGTTTATTTGCAGAGGATGAAAAAAGTGATACAGCCATATTGAAAATTGAGGGAACTTCTTTTAATCCAGTTGAACTTGGATCTTTTCAGAACATTGATCCTGGTGAGGAAATAGGATTTGTAGGATTTAACCCTGGATTTAATGTCCCACTTATTCGTGGTGGCAACATATCCGTGAAGGGTCTTGACGGAAATGGAACAAAATTTTTTACAATAAATTCTTTCGTAAATAAAGGGAACAGTGGAAGTCCTGTTTTTTCGTTATTAACAGGTAGGGTCTTGGGCATTATTATTAGTAGGCGTCATGAGAGCCAGGAAACAAGATTATTAGATAGACAAAAGTTTAAAACAGGATTAAGTATCGGAAACTTGGGTGATTTGGGCTCATTTGTTATTGATTTGTATAATTTAAATATTGAGAACAGCGAATCTTTTTCACAGGCTGGTTTAGGGACGGTAATCTCAATAGACGAACTTTTTAAGTATATTAAACTTTAGTGTGGTTATATGATGTTTTATTTTAACTCCTCTGCCCGAGATCTGTCGTTATAGTAAAATATAAACAGCTTAAAAAAGCCTTACTGGGCTTGAAACCTAAAAGGTTCTAGCCCGACTTGGCCAGCCGCCTAGGAATACTTTTGACTCTTGAAAAATCCTTTAACCACTTGTTTTTAAAATCCAAAAGACCCTCCGACCTAGATGTACCCTCCTTGGGCTGGAACTTTTTATCAATAATTTTATCATATTTTATATAAAATTCGTATAATAATCACATGAATTTGACTTTTAAATAAAAACAATGTATAATTTAGGAATAATCATAGTTCTTTTTATACACAATTACTTACGAGATTTTATAGCCATAGCGATAAGCGGCTGAGCGTCCGACAATTTATCGCTGTGGCTACTGTAGCCTAGCCCCAACCTCGGGCGAGAGGTGGAAAAACGGGCAAATAAGCCCAAGGAGAAACAAGCCATGTTTGTATCAAAGAATCTCACTGCAGGTCAACTGAACGCATTAGTGAAAATCATCGGTGGCGAAGGCACTGTTCGTGACCTTCTCGATGGGACCGTGAAATTGGTTATCAAGGCAGCTAAACTTCTGAAGCGGGTTACTACAACTAGTGTCAGCGGAGCCAAAGAATTTGTTGCCAAAGACGTTTTTAAACCTAATAACCTAGGCAGGATCAAATTCTGGCTTGGTAACAACTTTCAGACACAGCTCCTTGGCAAGATCGAGAAAAATGTTCCCGACGCGAAACTGGCAATCAGTGTCTTGGCCAAGTCATCCAAGAATATGCCGATCATGGCTGAGCTGGGCGATCAAGCCGAAACTGCCCTTGCTTACCTCTACGAACTCATCAGCCGTCAGCCTAGAGGAGAGGTCGGTCCTCTCCTGACCGATGGCAGAGCGAATATTTTCTACATTCGTGACGCCAATAGTCAGTTCTGGGTGGTCTATACTTCCTGGTTCTCGACCCGCCGTGAGTGGTGCTTGGATGCCCGCTTCGTTGAGTATCCGTATCCGTGGTATGGGGGTCGCCAGGTTGTCTCGCAAGTATCTTCCTAGGATCTTGGGTCTTTGGACTCTTGGTTCTTGGATCGGCGCTTTTCATTTCTTTTATTTAAGTTAAAATATATTTGGATACTAGGCGAATCTGCCGGCGGTTACGGCTTCCGGCGGCCGAATTCTAGGCGTGCATCTATGGGTTTGAATATGTGAGCCTTAAAAACGAAGATACTTGGTGCGAAATACTAGGGGAATAAAGAAAATATTCCGAGGTCCCGAATTAGATACAGCTCTAAGAGTATTCGAAGAGCAGTGGCATAGGAGGTATCTCGTACGATAATCTGGGCGGTCAATACTAACTGGAACTCGACCAACCGTGAGTGGAACTTGAATGCCAACTCCGTTGAGAATCCGAATCCGTGGAATGAGTGGCTCCTGACCGCTATGGAGCCTATCGCCGACTTGAACGGCTACCTCTTCGTCTTCGATGTGGAGCATGACAGCAACGGGCTGTGGTTGTACTCCTACTATGGCAATCCTAACCGTTACTGGTATGTCGACAGCGTCTGGGTGTTCACCCTTCGCAAGTAGCTTGCACTTTGACCTTGCCCCTTGGTCTTTTGTCCTCTGAGTCCCGTTTCCGCCGTTGGTGGAGACGGGACTTTTTCTTTTTATACTAGAATGTAAAGTGGTAGTAGGTGAATATGCGGGCGATTACGATTTTCCGCTACCGAACTCAGTATCTATACTATCCAGAATATCTCCGACTATGGTTTGAGATAGCGTGAGGTAAATGATATTACAGAGAATGTTCCTTCTGGGATAAAAGACGAGTTATTTGAAAAGCTTAGTCGCAAGTAAAAAACTAATATGCCGACTAACCGTCGGTTTTTTCTTTTTCACAAACACCCAAAACAATAGTGAGTAGCGGGGTGGGGTAAAAAATAGTATATTAGAAATATGAAAATCATAATAATAAACGGTCCTTGTGGAGTCGGAAAAAGCACAATCGCTGTTAAGTTACACGAAGCAATCCCTCTCTCATTCTTATTGAACATAGATGACCAAAGGCGACTTTTTAGTCATTATCGTGAGAAGCAAGAAGAAAGCAGGGAAGCAAGCCTAAGAATATCAGAAACTATCATATCAACTTGTCTTAAAATGCAGCACGACGTTATTATTGATAAGATGCTCTTTAAACCCCAAGTCATTGATTCCTATTACGAAATTGCTAAGCAAAACGGAGCAGAAGTTAAAGAAATCATTCTCTGGGCCCCTAAAGAAGTGGTCATGAAACGAGCCAATGAGCGTGGTTGGATAAAAGACAGTCTTCTTACTCCTGAAAAATGTGAATTTTTTTGGCATCAGATTGATGAAATAAAAGACAAGAGGCCCAACGCAGTAATTATTGATACTTCAAATAGCTCAGAAGACGAAACTTATATGAAGATACGAAAAGAGTTGGGTTTATAGATAAGTGTATTGCCTCAAATTTGGAATATAAATATTACCTTGATATTGAGATATTATAGTTCTAACGTTGTTCACAGTGGCCAGCTATATTTGACACAATATAGATATTGTGTTATTTATTGAACAAGAACCTTAAAAAGGAGGGTGTATGTCTAGACCACGATACAAGTGTCTTCTAAGCAAAGAAGAGATTCTTGAGTTAAGGAAGCAAGGTACTACTATTAAAGAAATTGCATGTATAGCAGGTGTTTCTGAACCTTGTATACGGAATTATCTAAACCCTGAATATAACAGAATAAGCGTATCTAATTATTATAGACGTATAAAAGGAGAAAAACGCACAAATTTTTTAAATGACCAACTAAGACGAAGGAAAAATTCTCAAAAACTATCTCTAATATTAAAACCCAAGCAATCACCAGGTGGTATAGGGTGGACGACTGAAGAGTTAGAATATCTGAGTTCTTATGTAAAAACAAAAACTATATTGGAAATGACTTTATTTCTTAATAGAACATATTATTCTGTACAGAAAGCAATTCGGAGGTATGGAATTTCTGAGAGATAAATATTTTTATCGCATAGTCGACTATTCTATTAGTCGACTTTTTTTGTTTTTTATTTACCAATTATTTACAATATAGAAAGATGATTAACCTATAATCTGCATCAAACAGGTTCCAACGTCGTCCCACACAGCCAGTAATTGACGGCAGTATGGTTTGATGTTATATTATCGTATGATTCAAGCGGTTTAGTATAGGAGGAGGCTTAGTATGCAGAACAGTAAAGAAGTTGGGCATATTGGTGATACGGCTAAAAGAACAAAGAAAGATCTTATAGAAAAAGGTTCGGCTCAAAAGATTGTATCTATAGGTTTCTCGGATGAGCTTTTTAAAAATCCACCAAAATTCAGAGTTTCTTGTAAATGTTTTGAAGATTTGGAAAGTTGCGCTGAAATCATCGGGCCATATAACGAATTTAATCCAAAAAAAATAAAGGCTGCTAAATCTCTATTTACAGTTCTTTACAGAGCTTTTTATATGCTAGATTTAAGTATTGGCAGAGAAGATAGTCCAGTGATTTATATAACTTCATTTGCAACAGATTCTCAAGATGTAAGAATGTTAATAAAGGCAGGCGATATGTATTCAGCCGAGAAAATTAAAAGTATGAAAAAAGAATTTAGAAATTTTAAAAAGATATGTAAAGAAGTTGCTAGGATGCTTTCAGTCACGGAATGCCATTTTTCTAAAGAAGGGATTTATAAAACTTGCAGAATTTGGTGGGATTAATTGTTGTGCCGACTAACCATCGGCTTTTTTATTACCCAAAAACAATAGTGTAACCAGGGGTGGGAGTAGACTAAGTAGCAACATCTGGAATGTAGATATTACCTTGATATTGAGATATTATAGTTCTAACGTCGTCTACGGTGGCCAGCCAAGTCAATATGAAATACTACGTCTATATACTTCAATGTGCTGATCAATCTTTGTATACTGGTTATACTAATAATATTGAAAGAAGGATAAAAGAACATAATGAATCAAATTTAGGAGCACGTTACACTAAAGGTAAAAGGCCAGTAAAACTAATTTATTCAGAGGAGTTTCAAATAATTGGAGAAGCAATGAGACGTGAAATAGAAATAAAAAGTTGGTCGAGAGAGAAGAAGCTAGCTTTAGCTAATAAATAAGGGTAAATAGGGGTTAACTCCTTAATCTTTTTGTGGTTTAGGTAATATGCAGAATGTTTATAAATATTTTATATTATCACTACTTCTCGTTATTGGTTTCTCTGGGATGACTTTTTTATTTTTTTCTCGTTCAGATTTGAGCAATAATACAATCGAGCATGTAAGTAGGATCTTTCCACGGGGGAGACTTCCGTTGACGGAGAACAGAACAACGACAGTTCTCACCGTTGGGGACATAATGCTGGGACGCTACGTAGAGACTTTAATAAAACGACATGGGACAGACTACCCTTTTGCTAAAATGGGCCAGTTCCCCTGGGGAGCCGATTTGGTCATGGGTAATTTTGAGGGAGTAATCCCCGGGATCCATATTCAGACTCCTCTTTCTAGTGTGAGATTTAATTTTTCTGTCGACGTAGCAGAAATTCTTAAATCAAACAATTTTAATATTGTGAGCTTGGCTAACAATCATACCTTTGGGTATGGTCAAAAAGGATATATTGAAACGAGAGATCACTTGAGTAGACTGGGTATTGATTCTACGGGTCACCCTTTTGATATTAACGAAAGCTATGTTTTGACCAAAAGAACTAATGGCCAAGTATTTAAATTTGTTTCTTTCAATGCTACTAACCCATATTTTAACATCGATAAGGCTGCTCTCCTTGTGCAGCAAATAAAAGAAGAAGGGTTTATCGTTGTGAATATCCATTGGGGTGTTGAATACAAATCTGTAGCCAATAGAGCACAACAAAATCTTGCTCATATTTTAATAGACAGTGGAGCAGATGTCATCATGGGTCACCATCCACACGTTGTGGGGAATATAGAATTATACAAAAATAAACTCATTTTTTATTCATTAGGGAACTTTATTTTCGATCAGTATTTTTCAAGAGCAACCCAGGAAAGTTTAGCTGTTAGTATGAAGGTAAGTGGTAGGAGAATCACCTATCGCCTTCTCCCTATTGAAAGTGCTATGAGCCAACCAGCTCTTATGGAGCAGCAAGATAAAAAACAGGAATGGTTAAAGAACCTATCTTTAACTAGTAGTCCAGAATTAGCAAAACAGATTCAGAAAGGGGAGATATCATTATGGAGATAGTTTGATTCGAAAGCAAAGAAGGTCGAAAGTTTATTGTTTCGTTGCATCAAACAGGTTCTCACTTGTCCCAATACCCCCAGCACGTTAGTATACGTTATGTTTGTCCGTCTATCTTAGCTTCATATATGTTCATTTTTTATACAACATAAGCTCGTTAAGAATTTCTTCTAATTTAATGGTAGCTAATCCGCATTGTTTATCAGCTGCCCCGTAATAAACAAAGAGAGTATCATCTTTAATTAAGGATCCAGTAGGAAATACTACGTTATTCACATCTCCCTTTATTTCATACTCTACTTCTGGTTTTAAGATATCGTATGGAATTTCCGCTATCACTTTTGACGGATTCTTTAAGTCTAAAAGAATAACTCTAGCTGTATAAACAATTTCTTTTTTCTTATCTCTGCTCACCCGATGATAAATTAAAAGCCATCCTCGGTCTGTTTTAATGGGTGGCGGTCCAGCTCCTGTTTTTTCATCATTTTCGTAGATAGACCGGATAATTAATTTATGATTATACCAATGTTTTAAATCATCCGAATAAGCCAGCCAGGTGCCTGGTCGACGAGGCAAATTATCATGGGCTACAGGTATATCAACTTTAATTTTTTTGGACAATGGATTTTTAAACCAATTTTTACTCCATCGATGTGGTCTATGAATAATGACAAATTGCCCATTTATTTTTTCTGGGAAAATAACTACATCCCGATTGTCAGAATCTTTAGGGGTAATGATACCGTGACGTTTAAAGTAGATAAAGTCTTTGGTAGTTAAAAGAGCCGTTTGAGAATTTATATCATGTATGATTTCATATGTGGGTTTACCTTCTTGTTTTACTCTTTGAGCTAGAGCCACATAAGTAATGTAATAAGTATTTCCTATTTTGGTTATTCGTGGATCCTCACAAGCCCATCGATCATAATCTGCGGCCGGTTTAACTAATGGTGTTTTACTCTTTCTTTCAAAATTAAAGCCATCTTTACTTACAGCTAATCCCAAACGAGATATATATGCATCATATTCTCCGATAGCCCGATAAAGAAGAAAAACCTGGCCATCCTTTAAAATAGCGCCTGGATTAAAAACCGCCTTCGATTCCCATTGGTTAGACGGATTTGGACTAAGTATCGGATTACCTTTATAACGAATAAGTTTTATCATCTTAATCCTTCTATTAAAGCATCTTAGTTACATTATTGATCGATCCGTTTGATATATAGTATATTTTTCCTTCATCACCTCTTAATACAGTAGAGCGCATGGTAATTCTAATGACTTGTCCCTCAAAATTACCAATTTTTACTTTATCACCAATACCATATTGATTTTCAACTAAAATAAAGAGTCCTGAGACAAAATCTTTAACCAAAGACTGAGCTCCAAAACCGATGGCCAATCCTATTACACCTGCTCCAGCTAGGATCGGCGTTATATCTATGCCAAATAAACTTAAAACCATCAATAGAATAACAGCGTAGATAATAATATTGCCAGTGGTAACAATAATATGCCCTAAGGTTTTTGCTCTTTTCTCTTTTTGAGAGACATGAGTATCATCTCCATCATCAGCTATTTGGACAAGCCGTTTAACGGTGATCTTTAAAATTATTCTGCCAAAAAAGAATAGAATAATTATCCATATAATGTCTACTGCGTTTTGCTTAATAATATTGAGTATTAATTCTTGCATAATATTTATATTAAATAATATATTTCATATTACTAAAAAACTAACTTTCTAGCAATTTTTCTTTTCTAGCTCTCTTTACGTTAATCGATATTTTATTCGGCTTGTTGTTGTCTAATATTATAAAATTACTCTCTAGTTTTAAGAGTTTGGAATAACTAATCTTTTTTAAATACCTAACTCATATATATGCGGCACGAATCTGTGCTTTATAGACAAAAAAAGTTTTTACGTATTATAATTAAAGAGTCTTTGTGAATTCGTTACAGAGATATTGCTAAAGCCATATGGTGCGGCAAGTATTGTTTCTTAACAATAAGGAGGAAATGATGAGACAATACATAGTTAGTTTACTGGTTATCGTTGGTGTGGTTTTGGCAATCACTCTAACTTGTCCAGTTTGGGCATTCCATGATGTCGGTGCAGCTCATTGCGATGGCTGTCATACAATGCACAATAGTCGGGACGGAATGCTTGTCGATCCCGATAGTCCAAATGGTAATCCTTGGTTGCTGATAAAGGCGAGTCCTTCCGACGTTTGCATAAACTGCCATGACACTAGTTTGGGTGAGGTTTTTAGTGATGACGTTCTGTCTCCTGGTACCGAGTACGGTGGTGGTAATTTCGTCTTTCTTTTGACGGATAACATTAACGATGCTTACGCCGGAGCTAATAGCCCAATACTTGGAAATGCCGCTGGACATAACATCATCTCTCATAACAAGGGTATATCTGCGGATCCCGTACTGACGGTTTCTCCTGGAGGAAACTTCCCCTCGGAGATACTTGCTTGCTCAAGCTGCCACAATCCACACGGTACTGATACTTTTCGATTTCTGTACGGTACAGATCGTCTAGTTCAGGAATTTTATACCTTCACCAATCCAGCTCCCGATGCTAAGGGTCTGCCAATCTTCGGTGACGGTGAATCGAATAGTAATCACACGGCTTATCAAAGTGGTATGAGTGGTTGGTGTGGTAATTGTCACGGCGACTTCCATAGTAAGGCTGGTGGACGGATGGTACATCCTTCTGGTAGTGCTATGGGCGGAATAGTTGCGCAAATCTACAACCTATACAATGGGGCTATCGATCAGATAGGTGGGATTCAGTCGACTGCATATTTAGCTGAGGTGCCGTTCGAGGATCCCAGTATGGAGATCAACACTACAGCTGGTCCAACGGCTTCAAGTAAGGTGATGTGCTTAAGCTGTCATCGTGCTCATGCTAGTTCAGCACCAGATGCGGGACGGTGGGACTTCAGTGTAACTCGACTACGTGATGATGGAGAGGAATCTGGCTCTTATGCTATCCCAGATCCTTACGTGAGCAACGAACAGGGTTCGTTATGTAATAAGTGTCACAGAAAGGATGAATTCGATAGTATAACTTCACCTTAGCTCATTAGAATATTCTCCGTTACCATGTTTAGAGCCCAACAAAGGAATCCCTTCGTTGGGCTCCTTTATTTTAATATTCTTAGTACACAATTCAAAAAGCGGCAGAAATGCCGCTTTTTGAGTCAGTCTTTCAGATTACTACAAGCTTACTTTATTGACAGAGATCTGTTCCAGCAATAACAGTAGCTGATGCATCAATATCTGGAGTTACGCACTCAAGAGTTCCCGTAACGGAAACTAATGAATTTGCTTCCATAGTTAAGAACTCGACAACGATAGAGCCGTCTGTGTACAAACTAGCTCCAACTTCGCCATCCTTAAGAGTTAATGTACCAACATCTTGAAGACCACCTTGAATATTGGCAGTTGCTCCTCCAACTATTATAAGTTCGCCAATTTCTTTGATCTTACCATTTGAAGTAACGTTGTCGGAAAAGACTACGAGATTGTCGCCTGTTCCCTTAACGTCTGTCTGGAGAGAACCATTAAGGACTGCTCCAGAACCAACAAAGAGAGTCTGTCCAGTTTCAAGCTTAACACTTCCGTTCTCAGTTGAGTCGGATGGGACAAATAATAAATTACCTACACTGCAAAGAGCATTAAACTCATCAGTGGTTTGTCCATCACTTGTTACGTCATCAAGAGTTAATCCTGTTTGATCAAGAATATCTTGAAGACATGGAGTAGGAAGTGTCGGTGTCGGTGTTGGTGGGAGTGAAGCAAGCTGAACTTCCGCAATATCAAATCCACCACTCCATAGACCAGTGTAAACGATTGAACCATCTCCACCAGAACCAACTACATCAATACTGAAAGGTAAACTAGTAATGGTGTCGTGACCATAATATTGTGGGTTGGTCTTATTACTAGTGTCAAAGACAACTACACTGCTAGTTGAGAAAGAAGTTGCATAGACATAATCACCATTACCGACAAGTTTCGATGCATAAGAACCTGATAACTCACCGCCAGGTGCTGCTACTTGCCCTACTACTGGATATGTAGTGACAGCACTATCAGTATCAGTAATATCAACCACGTAAAGTTGGTTAGAATTAAATCCAACTATATAAGCATAGTTACCTAAAACATTTACCTCATAAGATCTGCCTACTGCAGCTGTTCCAGTTAAGAACGGAGCTGCTGGATTAGAAATATCGTAAGCGTCCATTTTGTCAGCATTAGTATAGGTCACGTAAGCAATATTATTCAGTACTTCTATATCTTGTACACTACCTGGAGACATCCAGGTGCGGGATACCCATGTTGGCATAACATACTCCATTAATAAGCTGCTTATGTCCCAGATATCCAAAACCATTCCATTACCACCACAAGACATAATCACGTAATTACCGAAAACTTCTACAGCTTCACCTGATACACAAGCTGTACCGCCTGTACTTGGGAAAGTAAACACATTTTGAATATTGGTAGGATCACTAATATCTAGTATACTTGCTGGTGCTTCAATCCTTTTATGAACAATGGCATAATTACCGAAGATTTCAAAATCACCAAGATCAGGGGACAGATATTCTCCATCTAAAGATGGAGCTGAGGGGTTTGTAATATCCCAGATTTGAAAATAACCTGGATCATTAGTGCCACCCGAGGATACAGTGTAAGCCTTATTTCCTATAACTTGTATTGCTCGGCCAGTAGCAGTAGTGTCAATATGGCTGAATACCGTCATAGTAATTGCGCTTTGTGCTTGTGCACCACTACTTGGTGGTACAGCATAAGTTCCTATCATGGTTACAGCAACAAAGACTGCTGATATTGATAGGAATAATTTTGTTTTTTTCTTCATATTTTGTATTTTTTTTGTTTTATTTATTATTATTTTTTTATTTACGTATGATTTATAGCTTAACTAAAATGTTAATCGACCCTCTCCTATAAACCAAAAAAACTCTAAACAAATATTATTTTTTGCGTTTTATTTATTTAGAATTACATACTAATCATTTAGTAGTATACTCGACTATATTAATTATGTATAAAATTTTGTGGATAACTTTCTTTTTAGGAGAAAAGGGATATTTAAATAATATAAAAAAGAGCTGTTGTAGCTCTTTTAATCTTTAATTTTCGACTGATTGATCTTAAATTCTTCGTATCTATTTCTAGCGTTCCAAAGTGCCCATCCACTACTACCTGAATCGTATGCGGCACGAATCTGTTCGTAAACATGCCAATGGGTATATTTATAGTATTTCATTGGGCTAGAAGAATCTAAATGGAAGGCCTGGATCCATGGACGTAGCTTGGCGATACAGTTAGGATCATCCTTTACTTTGTTCCAACCTATCGTTAAAGATTTAAATATTGTTTGGTAGGGGTGATGAGCGGGATTATCTAGACCAAAACTTCCGATTCTCCAATGAGATGGATAGGGCATTGGCATAATATAGTCAAAATTTTGCACAGCATCTTCTAAAATTTGACCTATTGAAAACTGTGGACTAATAAAGGTGGAGCCAAAAATATCCAAAGAGATCGGGTGACCAGTTCGTGTACGAACCTCTCTTTTTAAAAATTGGAAAAAAGAATTGATAATATTCCTACGTTCCGATAAAGGAGTATTACTTTGTGGTTCATTAACTGCGCCATATCGTACATAATCGTAATTAATCTCATCAAATCCCAAAGAAATGGCGTGTCTTGAGGCTATTGCGATCTTTTCCCAATGTTGTTCATCGCTAGGATCGTGCCAGCTTTTCCATCCTGCCTTGAAAACCGTAACACGAGCAATTAGATAAATATCTTTCTGATGGAGTTTTGTTAAAAAATTTTTGGTTTCGGGATCATCTCTAAAGAGAATAGAACGGCCATTAGAGCGAATATCAATGATAAAAGAATTTATTTCTGTCCGTTTTGTTAAATCTGTAATTTCTTCCATCCGTTTTGAATTTAAGGCGGTTGGCAGGGTAATAAAAATGGCTTTTACTGTTTCTGGGGTCGATAAGTGATCAATATTAATTTCTGTTGTTGCTGTAGTTGATGGTAGGGCAAGGAGAATAGAAACAAATAGAATGATTATCCTAATCTTTTTTTTGTTTGAGAAAGCTTTTTGGATCAATGGTTCCCCCCCTCGACTTTTTAAAGTACCATCTGAATCTTATATTATTATTGAAAAATATCAAACAAAATTATGTGATGTGGATAAAAAAAGTTTTTTTAGTGGTTATAAAATGTTAAAATTAAACTAATAAATTAATTTTATAAGTTTATCTATGGAGAAGACAATAAAAGAAAAAAAGAAGCAACTAATTAGTATTCCTAATATTATAGCTGGGACTGCGGTTGGTTTTTTAATTGTGACCGTATTCGTGTTAATGGGTGTCCTATACTACATGAGTAGTACAGCAAGTAATCTCTCAGCTGCTTTAGGGTATCGATTTGTATATGACTACGAATGGGGTGGAGAACAGCGTAGTATTGATACTAATCCAGGAGGAGCGATAGATGTAGATTACGAATGGGGTGAAGAACAGCGTAATGTTTATATCGATCCAGGGATAGATGGTTATCAGGATACAACTAATTATCAATACCGTGATACAACAAACCAATATCAGACTAATACTCCAAGTACAATTGATGGCCAATACCAATATGATTATGAATGGGGTGGAGAACAGCGTAGTGTGGAAATTTTTAGTGATACAGGAAGAACTATACCACTCCAAGGAGATTCAGGAAGTTTGAATATAGAAGCTAGTAATCTTTCTACCGGAGCAAGAACATCAATCGTTAATCTTGAAGGTAATTCTATTCTTTTAATTAACAGTAGTGTGGATGTGAAGGCATATAGCGATCTTATTGTAGAAGAAAAGCCGGGTATTCAAAGAGTAAGTATTGAAAATAACAGTATAAAGATTACATATAGACAACCGGCGAAGTTTCTCGGATTTGTTCCTGTTAAAATAAAAGCGACAGTTGAAGTTAATAATAGTAATCAAGTAAGGGTTAATCTTCCGTGGTATCATATATTTTACGTAAAAGATGTTGACTTGGTAGCAGCAGCTGTTCAGTTTAAAATTATCGAAGAAGCAAATACTAGCTCTAATACTCGAGTATTGATCAATCCGGGAGGAGTTAGTCAAACTACAGTACAAGCAAGAGAAGCGGCATGGAGGGTTGATATTGTGAGTGATGTGGTAGGTGGCCGTACGATTGATTTACAGAGTAGCGGAGGTGGTGTTCAATTCGAGACTAACTACGAATGGGGTGGAGAACAGCGTAGTGTGGAAATTGATACTAGATAAGATATTGAATAATGTTAGTTGTAGATTAAAAGTCCGTAAGTAATTGCGGACTTTTAATTTTAAAATAAAACACTTTTTAATGTTGACATTATATTAGTTGATGATTTAATTGTTAGTATTATTAAATAAGGTATAATAAAGGTATATTCAAAAAATGAGAAAATTCATTTATTTAATAGCAATAATAGCGGTTATAGGGCTTATTGTCTTATTTTCTCCCGAATCTTCTAATGGGGCTATTAATGTTTCTTATCCTCAAAATGGTGACGAAATTTCTTCCCCATTAACAATTACAGGTGAGGCTCGGGGATTTTGGTTTTTTGAAGGAGATTTTCCTATTATCCTAACAGATTGGGATGGTAGAATTATTGCCGAGGGTTATGCAACCGCTAAAGGGGAATGGATGACCGAAGATTTCGTTGAATTTGAAGGCGTTATTGAATTTATTAAACCGGAACATATCGGAGAATTTAGTGAAAGAGGATCTCTTATTTTACAAAAAGATAATCCATCCGGTTTGCCGGAGAACGATGATGCTAGAGAAATAACAATTTATTTCAAATAGAAAATTTAATTAAGTATGATAAAATAGAAATATAAATTATGGAAATACAAAAAGATACAAACAAAACTGGGCCGAAAGATGTTTTTATAAATCTTTTAACTTTCGCAGTACTTTATGGAAGCATTGTTAGTTTTTTAATGATGATATTTCAGTATGTGAATTATATGTTTCCTGATCCGCTAAGATTTTACGAAGCATCTATACTTCAGGCTGTTAGAACATCTACTTCGGTTCTAATAGTGATGTTTCCAATCTTCATGATCCTTTCGTGGTTAATAGAAAAAGATTTTAGGGCGAATCCTGATAAACGGGATTTTAAATTCAGAAAATGGCTGACATATCTTACTTTATTCGCTGCAGCAATAACGATAATTGTTGATTTAATAATTTTGGTGAATAATTTTTACAGCGGTGATTTGACGACACAATTCTTTTTGAAAGTTATAGTCGTACTATTAGTGGCTGCAGGGACGTTCGGTTATTATCTTTGGGATGTTAAAAGAAAATCTGGCGATGTTTCGAAAAGACCGAGAAATATTGCGTGGATTGTTTCTGTGATCGTTCTTGCGGGTATTATGGCAGGTTTCTTTATCGTAGGAACTCCAGCTGAGCAAAGAGAAAAAAGATTCGATGAATATAGACTTAACGATCTACAAAATATACAAAATCAAGTCATAAACTATTGGAGTAGAAAAGGAACTCTCCCTGGTAGTTTAGTTAATCTACAAGATGAACTTTTGGGTTATGAAATACCGGTAGACCCTGAAACTAAAGAAAGTTACGGGTATACGGTTTTGGGAGGATTGAAGTTTAAACTTTGTGCGGAATTCAATTCTTCAACGGATGAACGTTTCGAAAGAGAAATTATTACGAGAGATAAGATTCCATATAACTGGGAACATAATGCCGGAAGAGTATGTTTTGAAAGAACAATAGATCCTGAACTACATAAAATAGATAATGGTAAACCTATTCTGTTACGGGAATTTTAGATCAAACAAATCAGTGACGTACTAAATAAAATATGGGGAGAAAACTTCCTGCCGGAATGACGTATAAACAACTAATAGTATTAGCCGTGGTAATTATCACGGCTATTGTGGTTTCAAAAATGGCTTCCGAAAGTTTGATCGTGCAGGAAGTAGTTCAATCCTATGGATATTTCGGAGTTCTTATAGCCTCCGTTATCAGTAGTATTAACCCTATTGTTCCGATACCCGCAGTAACTTTTGTACCCGTTTTTATTTCTGCTGGTTTGAATTTTTGGCCTATTGTTATCGTGTTAGTCTTAGGTGTAACACTTGGTGACACTATCGGTTATTTTATCGGACGAGCCGGGTTTACTGTTTTATCCGGACATATGACTCAATATATGGAGAAGATAGAAAAATGGAGAGAAAGATATCCACGTGCGCCTTTATTTATTTTATTTCTCTGGACCTTGATTTCACCGATGCCCAATGAAATTTTGGTTATCCCATTGGCATTGGCGGGGTATAGCTTAAAGAAGTTATTACCTATTCTTTTAGTAGGTAACTTTATTTTCAATACAGTATTAGCATCAGGTGTTTTAGCTATTTTTGATAACTTCCTCTAACCTTGACTTTCATTGATTTTTAGGTTAATATATTAACCAGTTAGACTTTAACAAAAGGAGGATATAATGATACATTGTCCGAATTGTAAAAGAACAGCATTTTTTGCGAGTCCTGGAAATAAGTTTTGTTTCAAATGCGGGACAGAGATGGTTCCTTCTCGAGGAGTAAAATTTACTCCTCGTGGGGCAAAAACAGTCTCTCTCCCAAAATGTAATTGGTGTCACAGAAAGCTAATGCCATTTATGGATTATTGTCCCAAGTGTGGGAAAATAAGAAACGATGCTTTAAATAAGTTTCCACCCACCCCTGTATCGCCTCCACCCAGTGAGCCCAAATCATTTTATGAGACAGTTCTTACCTGGAGCCGTCCTTAGTTATTCACATAAGTAAGATAATAAAGGAGATATTAAAATGACTCAGATTCAACAGATTTGTAGTTGCCCGAATTGCAAAGGAGTCCCAATGTTTGCGACTTCTGAAACTAAGTTTTGTTGCTATTGTGGGGCAGAAATGGTTATAGAATCTCCTCCACCAACTTGTAATTGGTGTGAAAAAATCATACTTCCTTATATGAAAATTTGCCCTCAGTGTGGGAGATCAAAAGACGATGCCTTAAATACGTCTCCTCTACCAACTTGTAATTGGTGTGAAAAAATCATGCTTCCTTATATGAGATTTTGCCCTCAGTGTGGGAGAACAAGGAGCGATGCCTTAGGTATGTCCCCACCACCTATTAATTTTTTGAAATCTATTTATGAGAAACTTATTAAGAATTTTCGTTCTGGGTACTTGCGTTAAGAAAATAAAGCTGGTATAATAAGATAAAGTAAGTCCCCTGTATAGGGGATTTTAATTTGTAAAATGAAACCAGATTGGAACTATAAACTAGTAAATTTTTTCATAAACAGAACTCATTTAACAGTCTTGTTACTTGCATTGGTTGTAATGACAGGGCTTTTAGGTTTTTCAAGACTTAGAACCGAAGGATTTCCTGAACTTCCTATACCGATGGCAATCGTTACGACCATAGTTCCCGGAGCAGGTCCGGAAGCAATAATGGACTCCGTAACAGTTCCTATAGAAAGCGCTATAAAGGATATTAAAGATATTGTTGATATAAGTTCGTATTCTGCAAGAAATGCTTCTACTTTAGTTATTACTATAGCCGAAGGTGTTGATATAGAAAAAAAGATCCAGGAAATTAAAAATAAGATCGGAACGGTTAATTTACCGGAAGGTACGAGAGACCCTAATGTTATGGTTCCTGAAGCCGGAGCTCCTACATATATCATTGCCGTAACCGGTAATTATTCAATTCAGCAATTACTTGAATTTGAAGAATTTAAAGATGATCTAATGGGAGTAGATGAAGTTAGCGAGATAAAACTTTTGAATAATCTTGATGAAAGTATATATATAGAAATTGAACCTCAGTTCAATACTCCGGATGTTATTAATCAAATAAAGAGTGCTAATATCTCATTTCCTTTGGGAGAGATTTCAGTAGACGGAGATAAGGTTTCCATATCGGGACAAAGCAGCACGGAAACTTTGGAAGATTTTTCTGATCTCCCTATTTTCGTAGGAAATGAAATATTCAAATTAAAAGATATATCTAATATATATCAGCAACTTAGTTATAACGGGCAGATTCATCGTGTAGGTTATCATTTGGATAACGATGACTTTGCTATGCGGGGAGCTCTTTTTTATCAGATAGAACTTGATCCAGGAACGGATGTTTTAAAAATTGATCCTGAGATACAAGATGCACTAGAAGATTTAAATAATAGAGGAGACGATCTTGATTACGTCATGGTATTTAGCATGGCTGATCAAACCAGAATGCAAGTGGATGAGATCGTAAGCGGTGCTTTTGGAGGTAAATTTAACTCCGGAGGATTCTTCGCTAATTTCGGATATCTATTCGGTGGTATCTGGCTGCTTCTACTAGTATTACTTATATTCCTGGATCTAAGGAGCGCTGTTATTACGATAATCACGATTCCTTTATCGTTCTTGATAGTGTTCGCGTTTTTGAGCTTTATGGGAATACAACTTAATACAATGGTACTTTTCTCATTAGTTCTTGTATTAGGCCTTATCGTCGATCCCGCTATCGTTATTTTGGAATCGATGAAGAGATATTTGGAACTTGGTTCAACTCCAAAAGAAGCTGCTTTAAAAGCCGTTAAAACGGTAGGTAACGGTATATTCATAGCAGTACTTACTTCCTTTATCGTATTCATTCCATTTGCTGTTGTAACCGGATTGTTCGGTGAGATAATCAGGTACATTCCTTTAACGGTTATACCTGCTCTAGTAGCTTCATATTTCGTTCCTATGATCTTTTTGACATGGATCGGGTCAAAGGTACTTAAATCCAACGGAAAGAAGGATATAGTCGATGAGGACGATCCTAAAGCGTTATGGAAACCAGCGCAGTGGTTTATTAAAATAAACAGAAAAATTTTAGATAAAAGATGGTTACAGGTTACTGTAATTATTGCCGGTTTAGTTATTCCTATATTAATCGCCGGCGCATTATTCGCTACCGGAAAAATTAAACAGGTTCAATTTTCTCAACCCGATGATGGGCTATATGTAATGGTAAGTATTCCTGTAGATCCAGGAATGACCAACGCAGAGCGTTTGGAAGCGGCCAAAGAAGGGGAGATGGCGTTGAGTAAATTCAACGAAGATTTTTACGGCTTCTTCTATACCGCACCAGCTGGTCTGGGAATGGGTGGATCAGAAGAACTTGTTATATACATTGAACTAGCCGATTTTTCCGAACGGGAAAAAACTGCTACGGAAATAGCGGAAGATATACAAAAAAATCTTGAAAAGAGATTCGGGGAGGGTGCTAGAGCAGAAGTAGCTAAAGAAGGTCCTCCGGAAGGAGATTATCCGGTTGTCGTTAGTATATTCGATGAAGATAGCGACAAACTATTTAAAGCTTCCGAAAAAATAGCTAAAGAATTACTTGGTTACGAAGAAGTTTTGGATGTTAGATATGATAGTGATGAAGAAAGATCAATGGAGCTTTCATTTGTTATCGATAAAGAAAAAGCTGCAGAGCAAGGATTAACCGCACCTATTGTATTCGGACAGATAAGTTCGATGTTAGGTGAGAACAGGATTCTTACGATAAACGATACTGATATTATCGTACGTATTCCTGAAGACAAAAAACCTTCTACTATAGATAGTTTAAGAAATGCATTTATTTTTTCTCCGAAAGGACAACTAGTTAAACTAGATGATATCGGAGATGTTATAGAGCAGGAAGTTCCGGAAACTATTCAAAGATATGACGGTAAAAGATATCAGCAAGTTTCCGCAAGAATTGCGGATAGTAAGGATATTATTGAGGTACAAAGAAGGATCGATGAATGGGTTAAAGAAAGCGCAAGCTCTATGGAGCTTAGCGAAAATGATTTTAAAGGAGGCGTAATTTCCGGAATCAATTTCGAAGATGCGTTTACGCAGTTGTTTACCGCTATTTATTTCTCGATTATTATAACCTACATTATTTTCGTAGTATTCTTTAGATCGTTTGTTCAACCATTTATTATTCTACTTTCATTGCCGTTGATGTTCGTTGGTGTATTTCCTGCGTTAGTATTATTTACTAACGGACAATTCGGATTTTTGGAAACTCTCGGTATCATAATGCTTATCGGTATTGTTGAGAATGTCGGTATATTCATGATCGATTACGCAAACCAAAAGATTGATCAAGGTATGAATAAAAAAGACGCTATTGCGTTAAGTTCCGGTGTAAGATTTAGACCAATTCTTTTAACTCAGTTAACTTCGTTGATGGGACTATTACCTTTGGCTATTGTATCTCCATTCTGGAGAGGACTGGCCGTAACGGTTATAGTTGGTATCGCAAGTTCCGGTCTCTTGGCATTATTCGTAACTCCGGTGGCATTCTATTGGCTAACTCGGAGAAAAGCGCAGTAAGGAAAAGATTGCTATAGCGGCAGGGTACCCCTCACTTCTATCACCTAGAAAGACGTGTCTATCAAATAGAATGGTATTAAGTTTTGCATATTAATTGACACAAGCCACAGAAATATGGTATTGTCTGATTATTCTTTGAAAAGGAGGTATGAATGGAAACTAATACACAGAAAAGATTCCGCTGGCATGTACATCATCGTATATTAGTGGAGATTTGCGATGACTATGAAGGACGTGTATTATATATCCTCACAGAAAAAAAAGAACATCAGCGAGATACTCGTCTTCGTCTATTACAACCAGTTAAAGGTAATCTTCCTCAAGAAGTAATTGAAGTAGGGCTAGTCTATGATAAAGCACGGCAAGCTCATAGTGAAGCAGGGCAAGCCTATGATGAAGCATGGCAAGTCTATGATGAAGATGAAGCACGGCAAGCTTGTGATGAAGCAGGACAAGTCTATACTGAAGCAAAGCAAGCTTATTATAATGAAGCATTGAGTAATAATATGCCCGCAGTAATGTTGTTACATGAAGAAGAATGTCCCGATTGTCCCTGGGATGGAAAAACTATTTTCCCGGGGACATAGATAATAGAAAGTCTTGTACTTCATCTGAGGCCATAAAGCCTCTTTTTTATTTCAAGAATAACGTGATAAAAGTAAGGAGTCTATACTATCATTCATTCAACCTCAAGAATTGGTGTTTACCTTCGTATATTAATTGACACGAACCACAGAAATGTGGTATGGTTTAATTAACATTGAAAACTAAAAAAGGAGGTAAAATTTGGCTTATTCCAAATTAGAAGTCAATTCTGCTCTGGATACATTAGTATCAGGTGAGGGGGATATTAATAATGCTTTGAGAGTTGTTATCCAATTTGGTTCTTCACTACCATTAAAAGGGAAGTTTTCCGCAGAAATAAGGTTTCCCTGGAGAGCTGGAGATAAGAATAATCTGTTCTCTGGATTCACCCAAGAGCAGGGTAATATTACAATCAAGGACAGCAAAGACGAGGAAGAATATAAAAAATACTCATATATTCACAAAGAAAGGATAGGATATTATAAGATATATCATACGGAAGGTAGTATAATCTTCCATCATTTCTGGAAATCAGATATTACTACTCAACCCATCGATAGTAGCAAACCAGATAAATTCAGAATAAGATACAGGAGAGAAAATCTTTCTCCAATATTTTATGGAAGGCAAGAATTGAGAACGATTTTCAGAATAGGCTTACTTCATTTTTGTAAAGTAGAAATAATTATTCTCCATGATTTGAGAGAAGTAAAAAGGGAACGAGAATTTGGTGGCTATGCCCTGATAATATAAGAGGATAAAATTATAGCCGAATTACCTATTAGGTTTTCGGCTTTTTTTTATCCAAAAACCATCATTTGTTCTAATTCTATCTTAATTTTAACCCAATCAAGAGTTCTGAACTTGTCCAACTCGGGGAGCCAATATTGACACAATTTTTGTATTGTGTTTTTATGTTGGTACTTGTAATTTAACAATTTGGAGGTGAAGGATGGTCTATGGGGCAAGGCATATTGTTATCGTAAACGGCTACGGCTGTCATTTGAACAACCCGCTGACATTGTATCTGGATCGAGTAGTTCAATTTATTGATGGAATCCCGAGTAACGTGATTCTGCAAACAATCTTTACTGGTGGACCGACTCAGCAGGCTTCTGCTCCGGGCGTCACTGAAGCAAATCTGATGGCGAAATATGTTCTTAAACATATTAATAGAAGGTTTCAAGGGTCTTTTTATGAAGAGGATGCGGCATTTACGACATATGACAATATTTCAAGAGTTGCTGAGTTGATTCGTAATACGGCTCCTGATTACGGCATTGAGGCTAGTTGGAAGTATGAATCAACAAAGATTACGATTTGTTGTGAGGCGACTCGGTCACCAAACGTCGTAATGCTTGCCCGTCACTTTCTACTTCCTTTCGTGAAGTCAATTGACGATATCACAGTGGAGACAGCAAGTTGGGAAAGAGCTAATCCATTTAGACAAGCTGGGAATCTAATCTATAACAAGTTGTCTATCACATTTCCTTGGCTACGTCTCGCTGAACGTGAGCATCGTCAACGAATATATCGAGCTAAAAAAATCTAATCGTCCGCAATGGAATTTGTTCTTTGCGGACTTTTTATTTTTCATAAACATCCAAAACAGGTTCTAACGTTGTCCCTTTGGGGGAGCAAACATTGACACAAGCCACAGAAATGTGGTAAAAATTAGTTACTTTGAAAACTAAAAAAGGAGGGTAAGTATGGAAACCAATATCCAGAAAAGATTCTACTGGCATACGCATCACCTTATATTAGTGGAGATTTGTCATGATTATAAAGGACGTGTATTACATATCCTCACAAGAAAAAAAGAACATGAGAGAGGTACTCGTATTAATCTATTACAACCAGTTAAAGGTAGTCTACCTCAAGAAGTAATTGAAGCAGGGCAAGTCTTTAATAAAGCATGGCAAGCTCGTGATGAAGTAGATCAAGCTTGTGAAGAAGCACGGCAATCCTGTGAAGAAGCATGGCAAGCCCATAATAAAGTAGGGGAAGTCTATGATAGAGCATGGCGAGCTCGTGATGAAGCATGGCGAGTCTATGAAGAAGCACAGAAAGTCTATGCTATAGCATCGCAAGCTTATGAAGAAGCACAGCAAGCCTATGATAAAGTAGGGCGGGCCTATGAAGAAGCATCGCAAGCCTATGAAGAAGCACAGCGAGCCTATAACAAAGCATCACAAGCTTATGATGAAGCAGAGCAAACCTATGTTAAAGTATTAAATAACAACATGCCCGCAATAATGTTGTTACATGAAGAAGAATGTCCCGATTGTCCCTGGGATGGAGAAACTATTTTCCCGGGGACGTAGATAATAGAAAGTCTTGTGTTTTCATCTTATGACTTCCGCTCCCGATAAATAATTTCTACTCGGGGGCTTTTTTGTTTTTAGTGGTTCCGTGTTTAATTGTTATATAAAAGAATCAAACAAGATTACATTTGAAAATGAAAAGATTGCTATAGCGGCAGAGTCTATACTATCATTCATTCAACCTCAAGAACTGGTGTTTACTTTTGTTTATTTATTGACCAACACATCCAAACAGTGTATTGTGTGGGTACTGTTTTTTTAAAAAGGAGGAAAAGTGAAAAATAACTTAGCCATTCTAAGACATTGGGATATTATAGTTATGGGAGTTATTATTATTTTAACAGCTGGATTTTTTGGACTGTACCTTAATTTAACCTTAGGTAATATTTTTCAGACTGCTTTTTTTGGATTGCTGGCGATACCGGTTGTATATATGCCAATATCCTCTATCCGCTACAATACATCCCATAAAGACAAACAAGAATTAGCGACAAGATTATTTGGAGTATATGTTATTATATCGGTTGTAAGTTGTCTAATAGGAGCTAGTTTAAGATTTTTATTTTCTACTTTTTAAACAATACCTCTGAGGCCATAGAGCCTCTTTTTCTTTTTCAATAAAAAAAGGGCCTTAGCCCTATCTTTCTGATCTCCATTCTGATTCATCATTCTCTTCGTTCGGTTTCTTGAATTTTTTTAAAAATTCATCATACTTTTTTTCGTTTTTGTTGTATTCTTTCAGGTTTTTTCTTAATTCTTCATTTCTTTTATCCATTTTTTCCCCCGCCTCACTAGTTTCTTTAATTAATTCATCAAACTTTTTATTACTTTCTCTGGAAATAAGATATCCCGCTAAACCACCCAAAAGACCTGCCATAGTCATAATAACGGCTACTGCAAAAATAATGGACCAAGTATGAGAACTTTCAACTATCGCTACTGCGATAATGGAGCTTAATATAGTAAAAGGTACTATAAAAATAGACCAACCTAAAATACTTTGCCAACTTATTTGTCTGCCTTTTATTTTCATCTCTATCCTCCTTTTAAAAGAACATAGAAAAAATAACATATATAGCACTATTTATCTAGTCTGCTTTAGTAAAGTAGATTAGAATCTATTGGAAATAAAAAAGAGGCCTAAGCCTCAGGGAAACAATTTATCAAGATTTCCCAAAATAGGATAATACTCCGGCCAAGCAATTCCTATAATAATGAGTACTAATAGTATAAAAATAATAAAAAAGACAAGACCTAAAAACAAATTTGGAGCATCTATTTTGCGGATAGAAATATATATCATCACTAAAAACACGATTAGTGCAAGAGCATAAGAAGCCAAAATAAGTATTGCGGGAAGAGCCATTTTCTCACTCCTTTCAAGAAACTACTTAAAATAAAGCACGATATTAATATTGAGTCAACTTATAGCTCCAAGAGGGGCTGCTTTATTAGTGTTCTCGTTTTCAATCGTCGCAGATTTGGCTAAATTTCTAGGTTTATCGATATAATTAATAACTATTGACATAATTACTAATTTATATTACAATAATATAAGAATTGCAGGTGATTAAATGACTAAGGGATAAGTAATCAACAATCGAGCTGCAATCCCGTAAAGCCTTGCTAGGGCCCACTAATCGGGCTCTTTTTTATACATAAATAAAATATCAGAAGAAAATAAAAGCAAATATAATAATACACCACAATGGAAACATTTCTAATAGATTATTTACCATATATTCTAATAATCCTACTTATCTCACTAGTGGATTTTGTAGTTATTATTAGATCTAGGATTAAAAAACAACACATAGTCGAAACTACATCTCTTAGTGATGATGATTTCACAATCTTGGTTCCTATCTTTGGAGATTTATCATACTTACGGAATGTAAGTTTTCTTAAAGAATATGCATCTCACGTTATCTTATGTACAACAACAAAAGAATCTTTTCAATTCAATAAAGAAATTGAAAACATAGTTAAAGAAAATGGATTCAAGCTTTTTAGGTCGGATGTAGTACTTTCGTCAAAAACTCAAGAACCAAATCCTTGGGATTTGTTTTCCAAAACTCTACACGATAATAGTCATACTAATACAGAATTAAATAAGGAAACTGCACGAGACGAAATTATACGAGATAGTTTTAGTATAATAAATACTGAATACTGTATCTTCTTAGATGGTGATACAATCGCACATGAAAAAATCAACAAACTTATCCATGCTGTAAAAGAGAAGAAATTTGAGATTGCTTCCGTTAGAGTTCTTGCATCAAAAACAGAAACTTTGATAGAGAAACTTCAAGCAGTTGAATATGAACTTGCAATGGATGCAAGAAGAATCTATCCTTGGCTTACTTCAGGGGCATGTATGGTCGCAAAGACAGAAGTGATTAAGGATATAATGCGTCACCACTCACTTTTCTTTAGTGGTGGTGATATAGAAATAGGGAAGTTGGCACGAATGTTAAAATACAGGGTTGGCCATATGCATTTTAATTTTTACACCGATGTACCGCCAACATTTAGAACGTGGTTTAAACAACGCATGGATTGGTTTGGTGGTGGGTTTCGTCATGCTGTTGTTAATATACACCAATATACATGGAAACATCCCCTCTTCTATTTTTACACTACATTTCTTGTATATCTATTAACACCATTACGCTGGTATGGAGTTATTAAATATCCCCTTATTCTACCAATTGTTATTTGTCTCTATTGGATTTTGATTTGCACTTTCCATTGGGAGAAACGTAAATGGTTCTATATATTATTCCCATTCTATGCTCTGACACAGGTAATGATTATTGTGCCACTAGGAGTGTATACTTATTTCAAGATGGCAATTCGTGGACAAAATATTGGGGTAATAAGACTTCGTCCCGATGTAAATACTGAAGTACGCATTAGGGTTATGGAAAATAGGCTTGTAGTAAATATGAACTTTCTAATATAAAATTGATAATAATTCTATTGAAGATATTACCATCGAGTCAACTTACAGCCCCAAAGAGGGCTGTTTTGATTTTGTTTTTTTATGTAAGATATATTATATAAAAGCGTCTAAGTTAACGAGGGTCGATTTAAATATTTAAGTAAATGAAATTAATATGAATCAAAAAATTAAAGATTATTTAGGACTTGCTTTGATCGTAGGTGTTTTGATGATTTCTCTTGCGGCATGGAATTATGCCCGTTCGTTCGAACCGGCATCATACAGAAGCTTTATGGTTAGTGCCGAAGGAAAGGTAGCAGCCGTACCTGATATTGCTCAATTTACTTTCGGTGTCATAAGCGAAGGGGGATTAGAGGATATAGAAATTCTTAAAGATGAAAATACTAAAAAAGCAAATTCAATCATTGATTATTTAAAGGACGAAGATGTCGACAAGAAAGATATTAAAACACTAAGTTTTAATGTTGTTCCTCGATATACTCGTTGTTATGAAGGAGTATGCCCACCTCGAACAATTGAGGGATACACTATTAGTCAGACTCTTCAAGTTAAGATTAGAGATTTAGATGATGCTGGAAAATTACTTACAGGTGTAGTTGAAAATGGAGCAAATAATGTTTCCGGATTAAACTTTACAATCGATGATCCAACAGAAACAGAAAACGAAGCAAGAGAAGAAGCATTCGGTAAAGCAAGAGAAAAAGCTAAAGCGATAGCTAAAGCCGGTGGCTTTAAATTAGGAGACCTTATTTCCATCGATGAAAATTATTACGGCAAAGGAGGAGTCGTATATACTCAAGCCATGGATGCTGGTATGGGCGGTGGAGGAGAAGAAATTCGGATTGAACCAGGAGAACAGGAAGTACGGATAAGTATAATGCTGAGGTACGAGATAAAATAAGAGAATAAATAAGTTTAAAACAACCCCGTTAATCGGGGTTGTTTTATTAGTGACATAATATTTATTTCGTGCTTTAATATTAACATTCGTTATTTCACAAAGGAGGAGTAGTTATGGCTATATCTTTTAGTAGAGGGATGTGTAATAGGATCTACGATGTTTTGATTGAAGAAGCAGGAGCTATAGAAAGAGAACGGGGAGCATTTATTCATCATTATAGTTCAGAGGTAACTCTGCCAAGCGAATGGTATTTTTATGGGAAGCTTGGTTTTAAAGGGAAATTCCTAGTTAGAGCATATGATGATATGTGTGTAGATTGTTATGAAGAAGACAAAACTCCTGAACGGGTTAAAATAATCAAAAAAGTAAACGCTCTTTTGAAAAAAATTTATGACTCTTTGGAATAAAAAAAGTCCGGTGGGGAACCACCGGTTTTTAATTACACCTAACCCTAATTAAAAGGTTTAAAATCTTTATCTTCTTCTGACCCATAAGTCAAGTCATAATCTTCTGCATTATTGGTTACTAATTTTGGTGGGAAAGAAAAGTTTGTATTTATACAGAGATCTCCGTCGAAAACAATTTTTCTACTCATGAATTCAAGCATTCCTGATGCTTCATTAGAAAATCTATTAGGCTCCAAATGTGTTAGTCTAGACATTTGTTCTCCTTGTTAAAAAACTTAATAACAATGTTTTATCAAAAATAATACCCCTTGCCAAGAGCGGCAAGGGGTGTGTTAAAAAAGGATCAAAGTTTCAGTTTCGCAACTGCGTCTTGAACGGCTTTTTGAATAGCGCTCAATATCAGTTGATTATTTTGAGAGGACGAGCTATAGGCACCGGCAATATCGTAGCTCCTTATTTTCGTTTCGATGGAGCTGACACCGTCGGTTGTAGCTTGGATTATCTGGTCTTTATCAAAGATGTACGTGGTGACCAAGATCTCCAAAGAGATGGAGGATTCTTCATAGCTGTTTCGGTTGCCCGATCTCGTTCTCCAAGAACCTCTGGAACGGGGGAGTAGTCCATTGATGATCCTCCCGGCGTTTATTCGTCTACTACTTAATTCTTCGGCACGAAAACCGATCGTACTGCCTAGGTATAGGTCTGCATCCGGAAGTTCTTGATTCGTGGTCCCTCTTCTATTGAAGAAGTCACCCCTTCTACGTGTTGATGTGGTTGTTTGTAGATTTTCCCTGATTTCGACGTTGTTTTCTTTCCCCCATTGGAATGCGGCTTTTCTTAGTTCTGATTTCAGTGCATTGATCGCGTTGTTGTCGCTAAAACCAAATCCACCTAACCCGGTAGAAAATCCTCCGAATTGACTGGATCCCAATCCTGAAAAGCGGTTGTATGAGCTATTGTAATCTGATAGGTTCTGAGGCTCTATAACCACTAGGATAAGGGATTCGTAAATTTGGGGAGGGGTTTCTTTGGGTGTTGGTATAGGAATTGGTTCGGGTGCTGGTGTACGAGTTGGCTGGCGAACCGGTGGTTCCGGACGAGACACTTCTTTTTGTGGTTCTGGAGCTTTTTCTACTCTGACGATAATTGGTTCCGGTTTCGGAACCCGTTTTTCTATCGGAGTAGGGGGTTTAGTTGTCGTAATAGGTACTTCTACCGGTTTTTTGGTAACAACCATATTTCTTTCAGCGAGGTCACTCACTATATCCATCTTTAGCTGTTGAACATCATTATTGGAATCAGGATAGTAGAATTTGAACGTGAGAATTAAAGTTCCAATTCCCAATGTGATAAACAGCACTTTTCGTGACGTTTCCTCTCTCATTTTCATGTAAAATATCACGTATCCTGCAATTAAGATGAACAAGATAATGATAAGAGAAGGATTATCCCAAACCGGCACGATGAGGAAATAAAGTGTGAATGCAAGAGCTACCGAGAAGATAGCTTGCAAACGATTCCCTATCCCTATTTCGTGGATCGTGTAACGTATCTTATCCGGTGCGTATCTATAAAGAAACATTACTGGAATTGCCGCGATCACCCAAACACCAACAAATATGGCACCTAGGAAAATCGCGATCGCATTGATGACGCCTGACTCTAGATGTACACCTAGAGTAATAAAGAATCCAACAACGATAAAGTAGAGAATACTAAAGAAGAATAGTTTCTTTAGTATCTTTAGATATGCTTCGGCTACATCTTGGGCGACTTTGCCGCCCACCTTTATGATTTGCCAAGCGTAAGACAAGAAATCTTTCATTTTTTTCTCCTTATATTCAATATGTTAAAGTTCAGAGTTTACGTACATTATACCTGATTTTTAGCCATTTGTCAATAAGTTGACAGATATGGTTATAAATAATATGATAACACTGTACGAATGGAGGGCGTGCATCTATTAATGGTGGAAAAACCCTCTCTTCGCAATTGGAATATTAAATATTGATACGTCGCAGACGCTTTTTGTTGTCTGTGATTTTTTATTTTGCGGATCATTAATAGTTAATTTTCACCTCGATTTTTATGAAAAAACGTCGTATCGTTAGTAATTTTTTCGTGCCTCACAAATTTGATGAGTGTGAAAAAATAGACAAATTAAAGATAGTGGCTATTGTACCGTCTTTTAAGCCTGGGCAGATTTCAGTACGGCTTATAAATGATTTACTGTGTTGGAACGATAACATAACAGTGTATATAGTTGATGATTCTACTCCAATAGAGTATGAACTGGAAAACAAAATCTTTGAGAAAATACGGGCTCTTTCTCAGGATCGAGTAGTACTCCTTAGAACTCCTCAAAATAAATTGAAGGCTGGTGCCATCAATATGGCTCTTCAGCACGTTTTTAATCTACAAAAAGAATCGAAGCCGGATATTATCATAACGCTGGATGACGATGTGATTATAACGAAGAACTCTGTTAATAATCTTGTTTATAATCTTTTGTGTGATAAATCTCTTGGCGCCGTTTGTTCGCAATGTAGAGTTGTTAATAAAAATAAAAATTTTCTTACTCGACTTCAGGGACTTGAGTATCTTGGATTTAATGCTCTTCGTTTAACAGATGAAGGTTTTTTTAATGGCCCTTTGGTCATGCATGGAATGATGACTGCTTTCCGGTTTATAGCTATAGAAAAAGCTGGTCTATTTAAAGAGTATCATCTTATAGAGGACTACGAGATTACTGCTAGAATTAAGAGTGAAGGTTGGCACGTTCGGCTTGCTCCGGGATCATATGCTTGGACTAAAGTCCCTGATACTTTTTCGAAATTATGGAAGCAGAGAGCTAGGTGGACTTACGGAGGCATAACGATATTTAACGATGCTAACCGATGGCATTCTTTAATCCAAGACGTTATCGGTCACACACTTTTTTTATCTACCTTGTTGCTTATAATCGCATCTTTTATATTCGCTGGTGTCCCCGGATCGATACCGCGTAATATACTTTATTTGATAATAATTTTTTCTCTATCCCAAGCGGCTATATGGTATTTATTTCAGATTTGGTTATTGCGTTTTTATAGAGAAAAAGACAACTGGGATTGGGTCATACGACTTACCCTTGTCCCGGAGTTCATTTACGCAAATGTATTAGCCTTGGTTCTTATGGGCTCGTATTTATTTTATGTTTTTCAGTTTATTTCTAGACCATTTAGGGGGAGTATAATGTCGAAGATAAAAAATAAAATAGAAATAGGATTTTCTTATTTAGGATACACGAAAGGGTGGGGCACAAGACAAACATAAATTTGACTTGTGAGTTATTAATAGTGTATCGTCTTTTTATGAATTTACATGGCGGAACAGTAATATCTACATCAACTTTAACTTCTATGCACTTCGGAGCTTCTTTCTTTGCTTTTGCTTCCGGTAATATGCTGATCGCCGAAGGATTACTTATTTTATCGTTCCTCTCATTGTTTATAGCTGTAACGTCGTTGATTCGTTTTTCTATTAATTTAAGAAAGAGAACTAATAACTCAGTTTTTTATCAACCCGAACATTTAACACCTGATTTATAAATTTATGTTAACCAAAAAAACACACATCCCTTATTTTGTAATAACAATTATTTTATCTGTTTTAAGTTTGTCTATTTTTATTACTCAAACTTCGTCTGCTGCTCCTACGCCGGTAATAACTCTTACCTTTGATGATGCATGGGCCGGTCAATATTTAAATGGGGCTTCAGTTTTAAAATCAGCTGATCAGAAAGCTACCTTGTATGTTCCAACTAGTTTAGTGGGTACTGAAGGATATATGACCTGGGAGAATATCGTTGAGATGGTAAATGACGGGTGGGAGATAGGTGGTCATTCTGCGACCCATATAGAACTACCACTTTTGACTTCCGAAGAAATGATCCAAGAAGTTCAAGAAGTTTTCGATGTGTTAGATGCACATGGACTTATTCCAACTGGTTTTGCTACCCCGTATGGTGCTTATACTCCCGAAATCATTGCTCAACTTGCCAAAGCTTTTTCTTCTCACCGAGGATTTCATGAAATTGGATATAATACTTGGCCGTATAATCAATATCTGCTTTATGTTCAGCAAGTTACAAACCAGACAACCGTTGCCGATGTAGAAGCTTGGATACAAGAAGCGCAAACTAATAATTATTGGTTGATAATAGTATTCCATGACATCTTGCCCACAGTCGCTCCTGAAGATACATATTCTTGGACTACAACGAATCTGGAAGGGTTGATGAATTTTCTTACAATCAATAGTATTAAGACAAAGACCATAGCTGAGGCTTTGAATATGAAAGATAGTATTATTCCTAATACTGATTTTGTGAATGGTCTTTCTGAGGGTTGGACAACAGATAACCCAACTCAAGTTATTTTTGATACTGAAAATAACGGTGCTATTCCTACTTCTGAATCATCTATAAAAATGGTGGGGGGTAGTCTTCTGGCAACATTATTAAGTTCTACAGCGTCGGTTTCTAATGCTATCGAATATGGAGTCCGTGTATTTATTAATGCTATAAACTTTACTTCAGGTGAGTTTGGTCTTTATGTTGATGAATACGATCAAAACAATCAATGGATATCATGGAAATTTCTCGGAATAGCAACTCCCGGTTTCGTAATCGACGAATCTTATTTTTATGTCCCGACTTTGAGTTCGGTTTCTTTTGCCGGATTACGAGCTTCTATGGCTATTGGATCGATCGGTCATGTATTTCTTGATAATTTTTCTTTATTTGAAATGGGAGAAGGGGATCCTCTACCGATTCCTAGTCCCGTTGTTTACCCTAATTTACCGCCACCTCTTCCTCTTCCCAACACTGATTTTATTAATGGTCTTTCTGAAGGTTGGACTACTGATAATCCTGTACAGGTTGTATTCGACATCGAAGGCAATGGGATTACTCCAACTTCTTCAACATCAATACAATTCACCGGTGATACTTCCGCAGCACATCTCTTTAGTCCCCAAGCTTTGATTGATTCAAGTCTTATTTATGACCTAAGCTTCTATGCAGATATCTCTACCCTTGCTTCAGGAGAGCTCGGCTTCTATATCGATGAGTATGATGTAAATAACAATTGGGTTTCAGGTCAATGGCTTAGTGCCGCTGTTCTTGGTCAAGCAGATATATATACTTTCTCATACACTCCTACTTCAACCTCAGTTATCTCAGCTTCATTACAGGTTTATCTCACTGCTGATTCTGAGGGAAATGGATTTATAGACAATGTAGAGATGGTTGAAGCTATTCTTCCTTCACCAACTCCTATCCCTACTATTAATCCTAATTTACCGCCACCTCTTCCTCTGCCTAATACTGATTTTGTAAATGGTCTTTCTGAAGGTTGGACTACCGACAATCCTACTCAGACTATTTTTAGTACTGAAGACAAAGGACTTGCTCCAACTTCTTCAGCATCAATACAATTCACCGGTGATATTTCCGCGGCTCATCTATTTAGTCCTCAAGCTTTGATTGATTCAAGTCTTGCTTATGATATAAACGTTTATGCTGACACTACTACTCTTATAGCAGGAGAACTCGGCTTCTATGTTGATGAGTATGACACTGATGGTAATTGGATCTCTGGTCAATGGCTCGGTGCTGCTGTTCTTGATCAAGCCGGTACCTACACCTTCCTATATACTCCTACTTCAACCTCAGTTATCTCAGCTTCATTACAGGTTTATCTCACTGCTGGTTCTGAAGGAGATGGGTTTGTAGATAATGCAGAAATGATTGAAACTATTCCTCCTTTGCCGACTCCTACTCCTTTACCTCCGGCTGTCCTTCCTCTGCCTAATACGGACTTTGTGAATGGTCTTTCTAATGGTTGGACTACCGACAATTCTGTACAAGTTGTATTCGATATCGAAGATAATGGAATTACTCCAACTTCTTCAACATCAATACAATTCACCGGTGATACTTCCGCGGCGCATCTCTTTAGTCCTCAAGCTTTGATTGATTCGAGTCTTGTTTATAATATAAACGTTTATGCTGACACTACTACTCTTATAGCAGGAGAGCTTGGTTTCTATGTTGATGAGTATGATGTAAATAACAACTGGGTTTCAGGCCAGTGGCTCGGTGCCGCTGTTCTTGGTCAAGCAGATACATATACTTTCTCATACACTCCGACTTTAACCTCAGTTATCTCAGCTTCATTACAGGTTTATCTCACCGCTAGTTCTGAAGGAGATGGATTTGTAGATAATGCAGAAATGATTGAAACTATTCCGCCTTTAGATCCAGTTGCTCTTCCTCTTCCCAACACTGACTTTGTAAATGGTCTTTCTGAAGGTTGGACTACTGATAATCCTGTACAGGTTGTATTCGACATCGAAGATAATGGGATTGCTCCAACTTCTTCAGCATCAATCCAGTTTATTGGAGATGATTCCGCGGCTCATCTATTTAGTCCTCAAGCTTTGATTGATTCAAGTCTTGTTTATGATATAAATATTTATGCAGATGTCTCTACTCTTGTTTTAGGAGAGCTTGGTTTCTATATCGATGAATATGATACTGATAGTAATTGGATCTCAGGCCAATGGCTTGGTGCCGCTGTTCTTGGTCAAGCAGATACATATACTTTCTCATACACTCCGACTTTAACCTCAGTTATCTCAGCTTCATTACAAGTTTATCTTACTGCTGGTTCTGAAGGAGATGGATTTGTAGACAATGCAGAGGTGGTTGATTTATAAAGTGAATTCAAATTTCAATAGTAATATTTTTATGCTATGAAAAAATATTTTATCCTATTTTGGTTAATGATTATAACTATAGGTGTAATCCTATATATAATAGGGGGAGTTAATGTTGGTAATACTATTAATACCGAGAAGGATGGAGATCTAATATTTAAAGAGAATGAATTATCTTTAAATGATTCTTCACCGACACCAGAACCTAGTAGTGCTTTTGATTCAGTGGCAGATGATCAGGATATTGAACCAACAGAAACTCCGATAATAACTCCAACTCCGATAATAACACCGGCACCAACACAACTTTCGCCGGTTTCCAACGGACCATATTTAATACTTAAAGATGTTGGCGAACCATATCTGAATCGATTTGGTCTTGGTCCAGCTGATTTTAACAAAATAAAACAAGCAGGTTTTAATATGATTGCTATGAATTTTGATATCTGCGCTAATCCTTCAGATGTTGTTGTGTTTTTAGATGGAGCAAAGGATGTTGGATTAAAAGTAATTATGACAGCAGGAGCGGGTGAAGCTGAATGGGGCTATCCTTGTGATGAAAATTTTGGTCCCGACCTAAAACCGCAGTGGGAAAAAGAAAAAGTTCAGGCATGGGTAAGAAAATGGGCATATCATTCTGCTATTTATGGTTGGGATATTTCTAATGAAGACGGTCAGAATTTTCCCAATGCGATTCGTGTAGGTGATAACTGGATTGAAGAAGGGTTTGCCGTTTCCGTTTCTCAACTTCAAGAGGCATATAAAGATGTTAAAGAAGCTGATCCGACAAGACCAATTATCATAAGGATGAATGGTTGGTTTTTCTATGATTACGATTTTAATTTTTTCCGTGAAGGAAATGCTTTCGGATCTGGTGTTGCTGATATTATTATGATCAATGCTTATTCTAATGTTGATAAATATTTCTCTGATTTTGTAGGAACTGTCTCTCGCCGGGCTCGTAATGCCGTTAAAGTTTATAATCCTAACGCTAAAGTTATAATTTCATTGGGAGCATGGCGGGAGCCACCAATATGGGTAAAACCAACTCTATCTCAATTCGACAATGATTTTATTCAAGCCAAAAAAACCAAAGATCTATTTGGTATAGCGATATTTAAGTACGGAGCCGAGCAAAGTGATGAATGGTGGATGCCCAGAGATGCTTCTGAATTATGGAGTGTAGTGGATAGATATAGTAATTTCTAATCTTACTTTTTTTTCAAAAAATTAGCTTGATTACATATTAAAAAATAGATTTGTCAATCAGTTGACAGATATAGCTGGGGATAATATGATAGTACTTGTACGAATGGAGGGCGTGCATTTATTAATGGCGAGAAAAACCTCTCTTCGCAATTGGAATATTAAATATTGATACGTCGCAGACGCTTTTTGTTGTCTGTGATTTTTTATTTTGCGGGTCGGTTAAGAGATGAATTTAATCGCGGAATAAGGTAACCTTCTAGGTTTTCTTATTAAGGCAGTCGATTTTTTCGGTTGTTTTAGAAGAAAATCTAGGAAATATACAAAAAAATGAAAAAAATATTAATAAGTTTAACTGTTATTGCAGCAGCAGCTGCTATAGTAGTTGGTGCTACTGGAGCTTTCTTCAGCGACACAGAAACTTCAACCGATAACGTATTTACTGCCGGTTCTATCGACCTTGAAGTTGATAGCGAAGCTCACTTCAATGGAATGGTTTGTGTAGAAGAACCAACAGGGACTTTTACATGGCAGCCAGAGCTTGGCACAACCGTAAATAGCAGTCATTACCCACAGCCAGGTACACCTTGTGATGGCACATGGGAAGAGACTGATCTTGAAGATGGTGTTCATACATTTTTTAACTTTACTGACTTAAAGCCTGGTGACGAAGGGGAAAATACAATAAGCTTGCACGTTTACGACAACGATGCATGGGGCTGGTTTACTCTTAGGAAGTTGACTGATTACGACAACACTTGCACAGAGCCGGAGTTAGAAGCTGAACTAAATTGTGATCCAAATGGAGAAGGAGAGTTAGACGAAGCTGTCGCACTTTCAATCTGGTTGGATCAAGGACAAACTCCTGGATTTCAGAATGGCGGACAAGGACTAGATGATGAAGGAGAAGGAGATAATATATTGAACTATAATGAGCCATTGTTAGAGTACGGGTATGTTCATGAGTTTGATCCATTCGATTTGTCACAATTATTATCCCAGGCATATGGGGTTTATGCTTCTCAGGTTGGAACTTGTCCAGATGCTAATTCGGACGGACACAATAACTATGGCCCATGTCATGGTTTAGCTGAGGACGGAAGAATGGTTGGTAGTACAACTTACTACTTTGCTGTTAAGTGGGAATTACCATTTGAAACAGGAAATGAAGTACAAACCGATAGTTTTGGTGGTGATATGGAATTTGTTGTTGTCCAACATCGAAATAACCCAAATAAAGATGGTGGACCTGCTCTGAATTCGACCCGCTACACTGGGAATGCACTAGTTTATAGTAGTACCGGATGGGCCGGTCATTCTTGTCCTGCAGATACACAAGTGGTCGGAGGCGGAATTGTAGGTGGTGCCACTCACCCGATAACCGAGGGAATGGCAAAAGCAGGTGTAACAGTTAGTGGATCAACTTATCCTAACTATCCTCATTACAATTACACCTCTCCCGAAGAAGGTTGGGTCGTACAGAACGGTGGTACTCCGCAGACTATGACGATCTACGTCGACTGCATCTAACTCGCAACTCCAATCTTAATTGTTAACGAAATCCCTTATCTTTTTTGAAAAGATAAGGGAATAAATTGGAGGATAAAAAAATTATGAAAAAAATATTATTGAGTACTAGCGTAATAATTATAGCTGCCGTAGCAGCAATTGGTGTTACTACTGCTTTATTCAATGACACAGAAACTTCTTCAGGGAATATCTTCATAGCAGGATCAATTGATCTTACAGTTGATAGTTATGGTGAGACATATAATGGTGAAGATCTTTCTGAGAGCAACTGGACAGCTAGAGATTTAACGGAAGACCATCAATTTTTCACATTTGACGATGTGAAGCCGGGAGATTATGGAACACGAGGAATTAGTTTGCATGTTAGTGACAATCCAGCATATGCATGTTTACTTCTCAATAACGAACAAGATGACGAAAATGTTGCTTTAGACCCTGAGCTTGATGCTGGTGATACTACCGATGATGGTGTTCCTTATGGTGAATTATCTCAAAATCTTGAAGTCTTTACCTGGAGAGATTTAAACCAGAATGGAAGTTATAATCCTAATACAGGTGAGACACCATTAATTACGGATGGTAATTTCGCAATAGATTCATTCTTCGATATAACTTATATGGTTATATTCGATTCAGAAACTGATACAAGTATTATTGGTGGCTCTCCACTAATGTTAAATGATGTTCGTCACATTCAAATAGCATGGTGTGCAGGAGATCAAACAGTTGATCATGTCACTGGTGCTATTTCTTGTGACGGATCCATAATGGGTGATAAGTCGCAAAGTGATAGCTATGGAGCTGATGTAATACTTTACGCTGAACAAGTGAGAAATAATCCAAACTTCACTTGTAAAGATGTATTTCTACCAACTCCAACACCTACTCCTAGCCTAACCGTAACACCAACATAGGCGAAAATTAAGAATTCTTATCTCAGCTCTCTTTGGAGGGCTGAGGGATAGAGTTCTTGATTGAATATGAAAAAAATATTTTTAGCAATGTATTACAGCGTATTGGGGGTAGTAGCTGCTATGCTTATTTTGTCAGTTATACCGAGCAGTCCTTGGAAAACATTTATTGTCAGTTCCGGATCGATGGAACCGAAAATAAAGACGGGGGCGGTGGTTTTGGTAGTAGCTTCTGATACGTACGAAGTTGGAGATGTTATTACTTTCGGTCCGTATGATAAAAAGAAGCAACCGACAACGCATAGAATTACTGAAATAAAAGAAGAAGCGGGGATTACATATTATTCTACCAAGGGAGATGCGAATGAAGATCCAGATATGAGACTGGCTAAAGAGAGAGATGTAATCGGAAAAGTTTTGTTATCAATACCTTTTCTCGGTTATTTGTTATATTTTGTAAGAATGCCTTGGGGGTTTGCGATTGTTCTAGGTATTCCTGCGGGGATAATAATATATGATGAGATTAAAAAAATAATCAAAGAAGTTAAAAAGAAAAATGAGGATAATTAAAAAAATATCATCGTTAATATTAATTATCGGATTAATTATTCCGCTTTCTTTGATTTCTACACCAACAAATGCGTATTATAACGACACGGAAACGTCGGATGGAAATGTTTTTCAAGCTTCATCTTTAGATTTTGAAATTGATGCCGGTGTTTGGATCTTAGAAGGAGAAGAATTAGAAATAAATATTGATACCGTAATTGATCGAGACGTCGATTTAAATAATGTAGGAAGTTTAAGTTTTCAATATTCGGCAAAATTTGAATATACAAGTGGGAGTATGGATTTTTGTGACATATTAGAACTAGAGGCATCGAGAAATAGTGTGCCTGAATATGATGGATTCCTTTCCGGATTTACCGCTTCCAGTTCAGGATTTATTGTTGATCAGATCCAAGAGAATTGGGATTTTTCCGTAACTGCGTCAGCGTTAACTTCAGATCTCGCTTTAACAGAGTGTCATTTTGATTTTGTTTTTGATGCTTGGCAAGTTGGAATGACTGCAAGTCATGGTTTTCATGATACCGAAAAAGTATCTAATATCCTCATAGCTGATATGACCGTAACTAATAATGTTTCTCCGATCCATGATGCATATATTAACGAAAATGAAATGGGAGCAAATTATGGAGCTTCTACATCTCTTAACGTAGAATCATCACGTTCTAAAAATAGAAGGACTTTTATAAAATTCGATTTTACTTTACCTCCGACGTCGGCTGTTTATTCATCAACATTGAATATGCATCTAAGTAGTGCGCCGACTCGAGGGAGACAATATACAGCAAGAGAAGTTATTGGAAATTGGGACCAAAACACTATTACATGGAGAGATCAACCCGCTCTAAACTTAGCTATTACCGATATTACAGAGATAGGAATAGCTAGTGATTCTTGGGTAGATTGGGATGTAACCTATAACGTTCGTAACTTTGTTAACGGACAACCAAATAATGGTTGGGGAATAGTTGATATTTTTGAAGACTTTGGAGAAGATACGGGACGAGCAGGATTTGAATCCAGCGAGAGTGATACGGAAGAAAATAGACCGTATCTAGAAATTATTTTTGCTCCGCCAGTTGCTGATACTGACCATGTCGTTATAAACGAAGTGTATTATCATGTTGATCCTTCAAAAGGAGCAGATGAAGAGAATGAATGGGTTGAGCTATATAACCCTACGGGTTCGGATGTAAATATATCAGGATGGAATCTTTGTGATGGTAATGATACGTGTATTGAAATACCTGCCGGGAATATATTACCTGCAAAAGGATTCGCTGTTATAGCTAAAGACGATACGACTTGGGGATATTGGACAGTACATCCCGACGCTCTAAAGATTGAACTAGGAGATATAATCGGTAATGGATTGGCTAATTCCGGTGATACTGTTTATCTTTTGGACGTATCTGATACGGAAGTTGATGCAGTAAGTTATGAGACAGATACATATAAATTAAATCCTGCGGTTCCAAAATCTAATAGAGGTAATTCCATAGCTCGTGTCGTAAAAGGATACGATACTGATTTTGCGCTTGATTGGATTAAAAATACTACTCCGAATCCTGGGACTAATCCATCTGACTCGGGATTAGAAATATTCAAAATAACTAGTGAAGGGATTGAAGTTAATGATGGAGCTGTGTGGCTTGATTCTTCTGAAGTATCAATCACTACTCAAGAACCAGGTGCTGTAGAAGAAGATGCCGAGGAATTTATTGAAGAAGATAAAAAGGAAGAACCTCAGATCTTAGAAGAGATTGAGGACGGAGATGATATAGATGGGGAAGAACCGGTAGAAGATCCGATAGAATCTAATGATGTTGAATCAGAAAATGAAGAATTTTTTGAAGGTGATACTACGGAAATATTTACCGTTACTCCATTAGATGTAACTTCTTCAACTTCCTATGAGCCGATGAATTCTCCGACACCTACACCAGAACCTACTCCTGAGTCGACTCCAACTCCTATGCCAGATCCAATACCAACTCCTGAACCAGTAGTAGAACCGACACCAGAGCCTACACCAAGCCCAACACCTACTCCTGAGCCGACTCCTACGCTAGAGTCAACTCTAGAACTGACAGTTACACCAATACCTACTTTAATGAAAGATTTTAATTTCTCAGGGGAAGTGGAAACTGTTAATGAAGATATTGAAGAAATAATATGAGAAAATTAATCCTCATAACAATTCTAGGTTTAATGGTAGGATTATCTGCTAATGCAGCACCTGTGAATTTTGATATTCAATTTGAACAGGACCCTTTATTTAAAAACGCTAACTTTATGCCTGGTGATAATATAGATAGATATATCCAGGTAACAAATAATACTCTTGATTCTGCTCCTGCATATATTTGGGCAACCAATGTTACGGATAAAGATGGAATGGGGGATGTACTACATCTTACCGTAAAAGAAGGAACTACTACGATATATCAAGATACGCTTGCTAATTTCTTTTCTTTAGATAATTTATATCTTTCCGATATCGCTGCAGGTAATACTGTTACATATATTCTTGATGTATATTTTGAAGAACAAACGAGAAATGATTATCAAGAAAAGTCTGTCGGGTTTGATATAAGTATTGGATTTGAACAAATCGGTGACGATGGAGAAATATATATTACACATGGCGGCGGAGGAAGTTGTGGTGATGATTGTTATTCGGTAACCCCAACTCCAACACCATTAAATGGGAGAGGCGGAGAAGGGCCTGATAAAGAAGAACCTAAGGGGTCAACTGGTGAATCTCCAAAAGACACTTCTTTTGATAATGTAATAGTCGGAACTATTGGAGGAGAAGATGAAGAAGATGATGAGAAAACTAATGGATCAATTGATTTAGGATCAGAGGAAGAATCAGGAAATAATTTATTTGCTTCTTTATTTGGATTTATGCCTTGCGGATATTGGTTAATTATTCTTTTGTTTGCACTAATGTTATTAACCGTAATTGATAGAGGTTATGAATTGAGTAGAAAAATATATATGCTCATAATCCTTGTCGCTATATTGATATTGGCGATCATGGGATATATTCCTTGTAATTGGTGGGTAATATTGATTATTACACTTTCTCTGATTTATCTTATGTTTAGGAAGTACAAAAGATAATTAATATACAAAACTTAATACTAATTATTTCTATCACTTAACTTATTTTGAAATAAAAAAGCTCCCGAGTAGAAATTATCTATCGGGAGCGGGAGTCATAAGATGAAAACACAAGACTTTCTATTATTTATGTTCCCGGGAAAATAGTTTTTCCATCCCAGGGACAATTTGGACATTCTTTTTTATGTAACAACATTATTGCGGGCATATTGTTCCTTAATACTTCATCATAGGCTTGTCCTACTTCATCACATATTTGCTGTGTTTCATCATAGGCTTGTCGTGCTTCATCGTAAGCTTTCCCTACCTTATCATAAGCTTGCCACGCTTTATCACAGGCTTGCCCTGCTTCAAAACAGGTTTGCCATGTTTCATCGTAAGCTTTCCCTACTTCATCATAGGCTTGTCGTGCTTTACCATAGACTCGCCCTGCTTTATCACAGACTTGCCCTGCTTCAATTACTTCTTCAGGTAATTCACCTGTAACTGGTTGGAATAGACGAAGACGGGTATCTTGCTCATGCTCTTCTTTTCTTGTGCGGATAAATAATACACGTCCTTCATAGTCATAGCAAAACTCCACTATTATACGGTGATGCACATGCCAACATAATCCTTTCCGTGTCATTCCTATACTCCTTTATCTATGTCCTCGGAAAAATAGTTTTTCCATCCCAAGGACAATTTGGACATTCTTCCTTGTGCAATGCAATTATTGCGGGCATGTTGTTATTCAATGCTTCATAATAGGCTTGTCGTACATTATAACAGGCTTCCCATGCTTCAACACAGGCTTGATGTGCTTTACCATTACCATAGACTCGTCCTGCTTCTTCATAGGCTTGCTCTGCTTCATTACAGATTTGCTCTGCTTCTTCATAGGCTCGCCGTGCTTCAATTACTTCTTGAGGCATATCTTTAACTGGTTGGCATAGACGAAGACGAGTATCTCTCTCATGTTTTTCTTTTTTTGTGCGGATATATAACACACGTCCTTCATAGTCATGGCAAAACTCCACTATTATACGGTGATGCACATGCCAGTAGAATCCTTTCTGTATATCAGTTTTCATGCTTACCCTCCTTTTTTTAAAGAATAATCAGACAATACCATATTTCTGTGGGTTGGTCAACTAATAAACAAAGATAAATACGAGTTCTTGAAGCTAAATGAATGATAGTATAGACCCCTACCCTTTAGCGGGTAGTTAGATAATTACTGTAACTCAAAGCTACTCACAAACCCAATTACATTGAGGGTCTGGAGGTGGAGACGACGGGGTTGGCGTAGAGTCAACCTCGTTTTCATTTGTAGGAGTTGGTGTTGGAGTTTGTCCTTGAGGGGTTACCGTAGGGGTTTGATTCTGTGGGGTGGATGTAGGGTCAGACGTTGAAGTAGGTACTGGAGTTGAGGTTGAATCGGGGATAGGAGTTGGGGATTTATCGGGAAATACTTTTTCAACGATTTTAGATATAACTTTAGTGATCGGACCTTCTTTTTCATTTAATTCTTCTATTTTTTCAACTAATTTATTTATTTCTTCTACTACGGTTTCCGAAGCCTTTTCTTTTATTTCACTAATAATTTCTTTTATTTCCGGATCCGTTATTTTATCTATATCTATTTTTTCCAATTTTTCTTTTATTTCTCCAATACTTTGTATTTTCAAATCCAAATCTTGCAAAAGATCGGCTCTTTTACCTTTTGGATTTATTACCTCATAAGATCTTGCTTGAAGATCTTTAAATTTTTCTTTCACTTCATCGCCGAGATATTGATAACCTAACCAGATAAAGCTAAAGACCAATAAAATACGTAGGAATTTTCCCATATTTTAATTATATCATACCGAGCTTAGTCTGAAATTAATTTTACAAGATGAGAATATCGTGCTTTAATATTAAGAGTTGCTTTAAAAACAGGAGGAGCTAATGATAATAAAAAACAGGTCAGTGATCAATTTCGTTATTGAAGTTATTATGTTTATTTGTATAGTGACGATGGCCGGGTTGGGATTTCTAATGAAATACGTTTTAATACTTGGAGAAGAAAGGTGGGCTGTGTATGGCAGAAATGTAGATCTTTCTTTTTTGGGAATGGATCGGCATGGATGGGGGACAATCCATCTCACTATTGGATTTGTTTTACTTGGATTATTTATGCTTCATATAATCTTACATTGGGAAGTTATATTAAGTATGTATCGTGGATTGATAAGCACTCAAAAAATAAGAGTAATGGTTGCTAAAGTATTCATAATCATTACTACTGTTTTGATGCTTTTCTCTTTTGTTATAAAAATAAAAGTAGAAGAACTTGAGCAAAGACAGGGTCGTCAGGCAGAACGCTATATGAGAGAGAATGGAGTAATAGTTGAGTTCCCGAAAGAAAAACTACAGGACTCTCAAGAAATATTTCATATCGAAAGACCTATTGAGATTAGAGGCTATATGACACTTTCTTATATAGTCAAAGAATATGATGTTCCGGTTGAATATTTAAAGGAACAGCTTGATATACCGGAATCCGTATCTAATATAGAAACACTTAGTTGGCTGCAAAGGACATATGACTTTAAAGTTAGTGATGTTGAGAAGGTGGTTATTAAATATTATCAATTACGTTAATCTTTAAAGGAGGATAGAATGAACAGAAAGATCCATCTCCGTTTGGAAATTACTTATGATTATAAAGATCCTGATAAAAGCAAGATTAAAACAAATCTCAAAAAAGAAATTGTCGAAAGCTTCTTAGATGACTGGTTATTAGGGCAGGTTGGCGAAGGAATAGATGATTCTAAGGCGAATGAAAGAGATGTATATAATATAGTTATAGGGTTGGATTTATCTGATGATACTTTCTATGCCAGTGGCGATACAGGTAATAAGAGTCTGACGGCAGGAATTATTATGGCAGTATCCACTAAATTGGATAAAATCGAGATTCTTCCATTAAATTAAGACAAACCCCCACATTTTTTGTGGGTTTTTTATATGTATAAAATATCGGAAATATAATATAATGTTAATACAATGAGAAAAAGTTATGTATTAGCAATAGTCTTTGCTATTTTTGGTATTGCAGGTTTTGCTGATGCCGTTGTTAACCAGGAGATTGAAGAGAGAAATAAAATAATTCAGGAATTACAGCAGCAAATCCAGGAAACAGAAGTTGAACTTCAAGGGAGACAAGAAGAGAGAAGAACTCTGGAAAATGAGATTGGGACTTTGGATGCTCAAGTTAGGGGAGTTCGATTAAGAGTTCAATCTTTAGATTTGGAAATATTAAGTGCAGACGAACAAATTGGCGAGATTTTTTCTATTCTAGAAGAACTACAAAATGAAATGGGGAAGCACCGATCCGCAATCGGTACATATATCCGTAATATTAACGAAGCAGACCAAGAAAGTTTAACCAATATTTTACTTAAAAATAATAGCCTTTCAGATTTTTTTAGTCAGTTGGACGATATCGAAATGGTTCAACAAAACCTCAGAATGCAAATGACGCAGATACGAATAGCAAAAACACAATTGGAACAAAGAACAGAATCGTTGGAGGAGAAAAAAGAAGAAGCCGCTGTTTTGAGACAAATTCAAGCAGTAGAAAAATTATCTTTGGATAGTAAGAAAAACGAAAAGAATCAAATATTAAGAGTTACTAAAGGAGAAGAATCTAAATTCCAAGAGATTATAAGTGTAAAACAGGCGGATATAAATAAATTAAGAAGTCAGATTCAGTTTTTGATAGACCAAGGACTTACCGTAGAAGACGCCGTTCGTTACGCTAAAATGGCCGCTATCGGAGCAGGTATAAGACCGGCGTTCTTATTAGGACTTTTAGAAGTCGAAACAAGACTAGGAAAAAATATGGGAAGTGGTAATTGGAAAGATGACATGTACGACTGTTATGTTCGACTTGCAACGATATATTTCCCTCATAAAAAAGATCATTATATGAGACGTGCTGAAACAGAAAAGAATGCATTTCTTGAAATTGTAAATAAGTTAGGTTTGGATCCAAATTCGGTTAAAGTTTCTGCCGAACCAAATTACGGTTGTGGAGGAGCTATGGGTCCTGCTCAATTTATTCCTTCGACATGGTTGGCGTATGAAGATAGAGTAACGGCAATTACCGGTAATAATCCTCCAAGTCCGTGGAGTTTCGAAGATGCGTTTACTGCTTCAGCAATAAAATTAGCCAAAGGTGGTGCTACTGCGCAAACACGAACTTCTGAGATAAGAGCGGCCAAGGCATACATAAGTGGGAATGCCAATTGTTCATCGAGTATTTGCAACTATTACGCTAATCTTGTTTTAACCAAAGCGGCTGAATTGGAAATCAATTTACCTAACTAGATTTTTATCAATAGCCAAGGTAGTATGAGGGGATAATATGAAAAGAGATTTGATTCCGATAGTGCTTTTAATACTAGCTGCAATATTTGGTTTTGGTTTCTCGACCAATAATGTACATATTCCTTCTGTAGAAGAATTAGGACAAGACCTTCTAGGTAGTATAGGTCATAGGTGGCGATGGCCGGAAAAGATAGAAGAAGGGAAAGAACTTTTAAGAAACTCAGCACCATTAAGTTACACAGCTAAAGATGTGAATGGTTTAATTGTTGAAAAGCAAATTGCTTTGGCAGTTTTGGATACTTTAACTGGTGAAATTTTCGAAAAAAGGGTTTGGCTTAGACAAAGTGATTTAGATATCTCAAAAACAAGAAGATTCGAAGGTGTAGATCTTGAACTAGATAGAGGATATAGTCCTGAACGTCCTGTTAGAATCGAGATCTTGTGGTGGAATAGTTTTAATTCAATGTATCGTGTTGAGCCAACTCACTATGTTGTAGTTGCTAATAAATATTTGGTTCCTTCTGATATTATTCCTACCCTAAAAGAAATAGAAGAAGATTATACAGAAATAATTTACGTGCCGTATTCCAAAGGGATACATCACTCTCAACTTGTTAATGAAGGTAAAGATTATTTAAATGATGCGGTTCAAAAAGCATTTAAAGAATTAGAACGTGATGAAGTAATGTCTAAGGCTGATCCAAGTAAATTAGTTACCGATTCGTCAACACAAGAGCTGGTTAAAAGAATTATTGTTACGGAACATATGGACCCAGATCTTTTGGCTATTTCGGACGATGAAGGGAAAGCTCTTGCCGAACGTGTTTATGTAATTATTGGAACTAATAAAGAAAAAGCATATTACTATACTAGTTCTTCTGCGTCTGCTAGGGGAATAAGTCAATTTATACGAAGTACATATACTACTATTGATGATAAATATCCGGAAGCCGGATTGATCACGGATTTTGAATTGGGTACTTCTACTCATTATAATGTAATAAAAGCGATGGTTTTACTCTTTGATAATAATAGGAAATATCTAGGGGGTCTTTTAGATACAATCAATGAAGATGAAGTTGATCTGGCTTTAGCTGCGTCGTATAACGGAAGTCCAAGATGGGTGAAAGATTCCATTACACTCTATGGAGACAAATGGCTTGATTATCAAGATATAAATCCTATATTAAGACCGGAAACGTTTGGTTATTTGAAAAAACTTAGAGCGCTTATTAAGCTGGACTTCTGGAGATAGATTAGACTGGACACACTCCAGGTTTTATTTCTAGCAGGTTCGAGTCCTACCCGGGGAGCATGGTAGGACTTAGGGGCGTAATAACGTCTCTTTGTCTTTTATCTAAGCCACTTTCTAGGAGTTCGTAATCTTTATTTAGCTTTGGCATCCATTCTTGTAGATATTGAGCCGCTAAAGTGAATTTAGGCTTTATTTTATGCCCATCTTGGATAAGGTTCGTAAAAATTTGAGATAGTAATAATTGCTTCTCATCAGGCAATGCTTTTTCATATATTTCATTACTCTTATAGGCAAGCTCATGGATAATTATATGGAGCTGTTGGTACTCATCATGCTTATCACTTCTTTTTGCTAGTGCCGATTCAAGTACTTCTTCTTCTTTTATACATTCAGCAATTTTTCTCTCACAATATTCAACAGGGACTTCTTTATTGATTTTAGCTTCAAAGTATTTATCTTTCTGTATTCTTACTTGTTTAAGAAGACCATTTAGTCTTTTTATCTCTATTTCTCGTTCATTTACTTCTTTGCCATGTTCTTTTTTAATAACCTGCTCAATCCAATCTAATATTTTCTTGTTTCTAGGAGCAATTTTCTCAAAATAACCAACAAGCTGGTCATTTACCCTATCTTGCCTTATATAAGTCTTATTAGGGCAATTTTTGGACTTACCATGGTTATTACAGTGTCCGTACCAATGTCCCTTTTTCTCATACCAAGTTACTAAACCATTACAGCTTTCACAATAGATTCTACCTTTAAAAATAGGACTATGTTTTCTGTAGTGTGGGTTTTGAATTTTTCTCTTTAATATATTTTGAACTTTATCAAAAAGGTCTTTACTAATAAGTGGTTCATGTTTTCCTTGAGTAACTATACCTTTCCAACGGTTTTTCCCGTAGTAAAAGGGATCAGAAAGAAGTTCGTGTATTCTACTTCTTGTAATTCTATTTCTATAAATTGAGCGCAATCCCATTTTATGCAATTCATCCTCAAGACGGGAAATAGAATAATTTCCGGTTGCGTATAGTTCAAATAGCTTACAAACATGAGGAGCTATATTTTTATCGATAATATGAGTTTTGTGTCCTTTCTCACCGATAGTCTTATATCCTAGGGGTGGTTTGGTAGGTAACCATCCTTGGGCAATCTTCTCTTTTTGTCCTTTCTTAACTTCTTCTGATAGGTTATTGGCATAGAACCTTGCAATGGCAACTTTCATATCCCATACAAGATTTTCATGAGCTTTTGTATTTTGATTTAAAATGAATGCTTCTTTTACAAAATGAACTTCTCGTCGTGGATCTTCTTTAACCCAATCATCAATTATACTTGCATCTTTCAAATTCCTAGTTAAACGGTCAATTTTTTCACATAAGATAGTTGGAATTTTATGTTTTGTTGCATATTCAACCATATCATTGAATATTGTACGAATTTGCCTCCCACTTGCAGATTCTGAAATTCTATATGTTTTTACAGTATTAAAATTTTCACTAGAAGCATATTCTTTTAGTAACTTTTCTTGTGCATCCAAAGAGTAGCCAGTTTCCTCTTGCTCTTTTGAAGATACCCTACAGTAGGTAATTGCCTTTATTTTTAAGTTTGTAGTTTTGTTTTTTATAGTCATATAAAAAGGGATAACCTGCTAGAACCAGTCTCGATAGAGAACTGAGCAAAGTTACCCCTTTTTATCCTCTATCGTACACTGGTTCTACTTATAATTATATCCTTTTTTCCTTATTTGGTCAATTTCTTTACCCCACACCCTCCCACACTATATCTTAAAATCCTAATTCTTCCGCCGTTCTTAAATTGAGTATTTCCTCAGTATTATCATTTTTATTTTCTTCTATTCCTTCGGGTTCTTGAATTGGTTCATCAAGCATTATAGGAATAATTAATCTACTTCTTTTATCATCAGGATTACTTTCCTGAGTAATTAGTCCAGCAATTTCAAGCATAGGCAATATGTGTTGGCGTAGTTTATCGCCATCAAGCATTCTGCCAGTTATCTCATAGTATTTTTGTTTAATCTCTTGCCTTGTTAGTCCTATAGTTTTATTTTCTTCAAATTCATCTTCCATCTTTTCAACTTTTTCTTCCCATAGAGGTAGTATTATATCTATATGAAGATCGTAAACAAATGGAGGAAGGTTAAGCTCTTGGCTTTTTGAAATACTATCCCAAATTTTGAGAGCTTGGTCTATGTCTTCCTCATTTGCAGTAATAGTTTTTCCGTCTTTATCTCTCCACCACAGATTCAGTAGTGCTATGGATTTTATAATAGAACTAAGTCTTTTTACATCACGTTGGTGCCGTGGCTTTAATTTCTTGTCGCTACCAAGGAATATCTTCTCAATTTTTTCGGGATGTGTTATTTTAATTTCCTCTATGTTTTCTTCTTTAATTGCCCGCAATCGCTCAATTAATAATCTTCTATCTTGGTTTTCTCCAAGTCGTTTTTCATAGCTTTCTCTATCTGCTTCTCTTTCTATGCTTGTAGAAACACCTTCTCTAATTTTTTCTTGATCCATCTCAGGACTTAGTAGTAAGAATCTTGTTGCTTCTTGCTCGTCTACTTTAAAGCCAGCTGTACAGAATATTACGGAAGGATATCCTCTCATAATTACTGTTTTTGTTCTTAAACCTTGTTTTTCTTTTCTATCTGTAATTTTTGATATAATTTCTTTTTTATCATGTGACAATATTGGCCTCATTCTCGCTAAGAGCTCGTTATTCGGTTGGTCTAGAAAGATTATTATTTTTCTAGAGAGGTCTACTAATATTTCTCCTTTTTTTGATTTATCTTCTTTACCCATTTCGTGAAAGAATGCTGTTGGTGTACAGTGTGCAAGTTCAAGTACATCTTCTTTGGGAAATAATTTTGCTATTTCTATGGGGATATAACTTTTCCCAGTAGAAGATGGGGCGTTAAAGCTGACATTAAATTGAGAGTTCTCTGTATAGGCAGATAATTGGCACAGAAAGGCGACTGCTTTATTCATGTTATCTTTTTTGATTGTTAATCCGAGTATTTCTGTAAGGGCTTCGATTGATAGGGGTTTGAATTCGGGGATAACTTTTTTTACTTCTAATTCCTCTTTCTTTATTTCTAGTTTGATAGTTTTATTTCGTTTGAATGTTTTTTCTAAAAAATTTAACATAGTTTTTTATTAATTTAATTATTTATTATAAGTTGTTTTAATTCTTTTCTCGGTGTTTAATATTCATATAAACTTCAAAAAGAGCAAGATAATAGTTAGCCAATCCTGTCGCAATTTTCTTGACCTCCTGATAAGATAGATTTTTACCAGAAATGTCTTTAATAATTTTTTGTAGTTCTACGACTAATTCTTTTTCAACCATAAAAACCTGCGCTATTTGGCGGACGCCTACATCATTGCGGACCGCCAAATAACTATCAGGTTTGTGGTTCTGCGATGTAGGCTTTACCGTCAAATATAATTTGTCCTTCTACTAACAGATGGCGAAAATTCACCCATCTATGACAGGAAGCAATAAAAGACCCTTTTTTAAAGGGTTTTTTATATTCTTTATTTAATTTAGTAATTAGACTTTTCGCTACGCCTCGGTTTGATTTATCTCAGATTCATCCAATACTTGTAGCCCTTCAAACATTTCCCCTATTTCTTGATGAATAATGGTTTCACTTTTTTTATTTTGATTTGGTTTTGATTCTGGTTGTGAAAACAAGGTCATTTTTATTTTATAAGAATTTCCTCTTTTTTCTAAAGAATTTTTATATGGGAAGAACGGATCATAATCAATCTTGAAATAACTTTGCAGGGTTTCTGTCAGTAATTCCTTGGTTTTTTTAAAACTGGGATCTGCTTCAGGATTTTTTAAAGTAAGCTCACCATTTGGTAAACGCGAGAGTATTTCAAACAATATCCATTGTTTGTTAGGTTTCGAGTTTCTTTTGTCTTCAAAACCCATTTCTGAAAAATTGGCTGCATGCGTAATTTTTTTTATCGATATTTCAACATTATCCTTATCTAAAAATTTAATTACAAAGTTTTCCCATCTTGTACCAGCCGGAAGTTTATGAGGAAAAACCCCAGATTTACTAGAATCAGTATTTTTATTTGCTTGCTCATTTGAGTTTTCGGATTCAGAATGTTTTGTTTTTAAAAACTCTTCAAATTTATTGGTGTCGACATCATGGATTATTAACCTTATGTATCCCTCTTGTAATATTGCCTGGCTCTTCAAAACATTGTGCTGTTTTTCGGTAACTTTGAAAAACTTATCGTTTACCAAGAATAATAGAGCGTGGACTATAAGGCCCCAATTTGTAAGATCCCAAGAACCAAAAAACTCCCCAGCTTTTATTATTCGGATTGTTGGTGTTGGCACACCCCTGATCTTCTGCTCAAATATTTTTCTGATTATCTCAATAAATTCGGCGTTCATATAGGAAGATTATCATCTTTGATATCTAAAACAATATCTTGCCTTTAATCAAGAAATATCGTATAATACGATTAACAATTTAATAGCCTAAACCTGCTTTTATAGTAGGCATGGCATCAAATACCTACGTGTATACTGAACCCGTCGTTCAGACTCCTACACGTAGGTCCTATGGGGAAACCCGTAGGGAAGCGGAAGCTTCGGTCTAGCGGCGGGTTTTGTGTTTATTAAGATCAGGTTGAAGAGCTAGGCCAATACAATTTTAAAATAAACTAATTTTAACGAATAGAGAACTAATTATGAATAAAAACTTATCTTGGAAATTATTACTTCCAGTCGGCATTTTACTTTGGATCTTCGGAGGAGCAGTAGGAGTCATACTCGGCGTATTTATAACCGCTGTAGGGATAGTGAGATTAATAACGCATATAGTTAGAGGTAATAAAAATAAATCTACACAAAATTAACTATGGGTATTTTTTCTAAATTTAAACCACAAGATTCAGAACAACAGAAAGCTGAAAAATTCAAAGAATTAGAGAAAATGTTTGGTGGAGATAAAGAGTTTGAGAATAATGCTAAAGCAACATGGCTGGTCAGTAGAGGCAATCATTACGGAGACAAGGGAATGCTTGATAAGGCATTGGAAGATTTTGAAGAAGCGTTGAAATTACAACCAGACCACCTATCGGCTCATGTTTCCAGGGCCATGGTTTACGCAAAGAAAGGAGATAAGAAAAAAGCAGAACAACTTCTAGAAGAGATGCCTGAAGAAATGAAAGTAGACGGAAATGTCGTAGGCACTAAAAAAGATATATTAAATGATGTAGGCCAAATTAGAATATACACGATTAAGAAAGATCCGTTTTGTAAAAAGGCAAAAGAATATTTAAATTCAAAAAATGTAATTTTTGAAGAGTGTGACTTGTCTGATCGAAATATAGTCGATGAATTAGTTAATAAAGTTGGGGAAGAAAATCTAGTAGCCCCCACTTTTGATATTAATGGCACTATAATCATTGGTTTCGACGAAAAGAAACTTGATAAAATTCTAGAAAATTACATAAAAAATTAATATTTTTAAAGAGGTATTAAAACATAGTATATTGGGGGGAGCTCTAGGGTTAATGATTCGTAAAAAACGCAAAAAAGAATCTGATATATACCTCAAGATTAAAGATTAACGTGAACTTCCTAAAACAAAACTACGCAAAGATCTTATGGGCAGTTGGAGCTGTCGTTTTTTTGATAATTGTAGTTTTCTCTATTTTGTTTTTCAAAACAAAGAAAATTATAACTTATGAGGAATGCGTAAAGGCGGGTTGGTTAGTTCGCAGTGTGAGTATTTATGATAACATCGATCCTTTCCCGAATAAATATGAATGCGTGTTGTGGAGTGGAAAGAACTTTGAAAAATACGAAGAGAAGCAAGAAGTAGAAATTAAAAAGCCTCATAATCTCACAGAAGGACAATGTGTTATCCAAGTATTAGGAGAAAAGGCTGAGCTTCTTGAAGAGATGAAAGAAAAGTGTCGCATTCTTGTTGTTTTGGATAAGGATGGTACAATTTTAGAAATAATAGAAAAATAACATGGATAAATGGGAATACAAAATATATTCACCGAAGATGAAGGGGTGGCTTACCAAGAAAATTTCGGAGGAAACCTCCGAGGAACTTAATATACTTGGGGAAAAAGGTTGGGAATTGGTAGCTGTGGCGCCCGAAACGGCGAATACGGGTGCAAGTTATGGAGGGACTACGGCAAATTTTGTCTTCGTCTTTAAAAGAAAAAAATAATATGAGAGATTTAATAAAACTGACAAGAGTAGAGAGCAGGGCTAAAGAGGCGATTGAATGGGGGTTACCCGACAAAGTGATGTTTACGTGCTTCCCTACTAGCGGTGAATTTAGAACTGTTTATCATAATGTATTAATCCAAATAGCAGAAGAAAAAAAGCATTGGTGGAACTCGGGATGGAAGATGAAATCGTTTTTTAATAAGGATTGCGTGATGGTAATAGCCAAGGGGCTAGATTACTTAGAAGAGTATGGTTATGCGTTGGATACTAGTGAATTATCGTCTGCAGAAAAAATAATGTTAGGGTTAGCTGAACAGACTGATCGGGAGGATGAAGAAAACGCTAATAGGGGTTAGAAATAATATGAAAAAAGCTGGAGCATTCCTTGTAGCGATAATGATTCCAATAATCCTACTTGCTATATATTGGCAATGGTCTAAAGGAATTGGCTTTTTAGTGTCTCTTATTTTCTTAGGCTATTTTGTTTATAGAGATTATTTAAAAACAGTATAAAAGAAACAATACATATTTATTTATCGTTAATTAGGAGTTAGTTAAAGACACTTTTTGGCATAGTTTTTTATTTCTTAAACTTCAGATCTAGGTACTCTGATTGCTCTAAAAGTATGCTGTAAGGGCTATTCTGGTGACATTACGTGTTAACGGGATACCTCTCAAGCTTGTTTTACACAGTTTTGGCATCATAATCGCACAAATCGGTTGACCCTACTCATATTTAACGGTATAATAGGGTTGTTAAAAATATAATAGATTAAGGCCTAAACCATACCACGTGGCATGGTCAAAAATCGTAGGACACACTAATCCTGTCATTAAGCGTGTCCTACGTTTTTATAGGCATCCGCAAGGGTGCTCTAGTGGCAAGTTCTGTGTTTATTAACTTTGAATGATATATAAAATTAAAGAGAAACAATATGAACGAGCCACAAATACCAAAACCACCAGAAGAGCTACAACCCAAAAAGGTTGAGATAAAACCAAAAATGTCCGTAATGAAAGTTGCTGTGGTTTTCTTGATCCTCTTTCTTATTGGCGTTATCTACTTCTCTCTTACTGGAGAGTCTGTTGATCAACCTATTCAACAACAAACTCAGTCAGAGCAAAGACAATCTCAACCAGCAAAGACACAGATTCCTACAGAACCGCAACTGATAGGAACATGGTACGGCAAAACAGATGTTTACTTGGGTAAACAAGGATCAAAATATGCGGCAACATTTGATCCGCCCGTTACGAGCAATGTTTATCCGTATCTTGCTGGTTTGTTAGAAGAAGTGTGGGGATTATTACCATCGCAACTTTCGAATCCTCAGTTTGCTTCTCCATTGGTGTTTTATGAAAATTATGCAAGCGGTGAAAAATTTCCCTTTCTTTTACTTAAAGACGAAACAACGGGTGCAATATTTGGCGTTAGTTTCTGGAAGGAGTAAACATTTTATGTGGATTAGTTAAAAAACTCTCTCAAGCTTTTAGATAAAACTATTAAACCCCTCTCCTCTATATGGTTGTTGAAGTTATAGCGCATGGGTACCACGAAGAAAAGGGGTTAAATGCCTACTTATCGTATCTAGGTTCTACATTATAGGTATTTTTTATATATTTCTTATGTCTTTAAACTATGCAATAGTACTGAAATATACGGAATTTACTTCAGATTAAGCACTAAAAGCTTTAACCAAAACATATATTAATTGAATATTTGAGGAGGTTTATTAAAACAAAAATGAATAATAATAAAACAACAGAATATATAAGAAGACTTAAAGAGGGTGGCTGTGAGGATCCAGCTTTCATCGATATTTTAGAAAAAACTTTGCTTGGATCTTTAGAAAATGAAGATTTGGCCGAGGAAATTTTCCAATTAATAGAAAAGAGATATGAAAAGTCTAAAAATAAAAAAACTCAAAGTTAGTGGACTTCGTGGCATAATTGATCCCAAAGAATTAGATTTTTCTGACGGAAAATCCATGGTAATTTATGCACCTAATAGTTACGGCAAAAGTTCATTTGTCGATGCTTTAGAATGGTATTTATCCGAAAATGATGTGATAGCCTGGCTACAGAGAGAAGGTGCAGGGGAGAGTGCTTACCCTCACCTCAAAGCAATACCAGGCAATAGTTATGTGGAAGCGGAATTTACTGGCGATCCTGGTGGGCTAAATAACAAGGTGTTAAAGAAAGAGATGGATGTAACTAGGTTGACTATTGCTAAGAAATCTAGTGATGACGATTTCGATAACTTATATAAATCTTTTGCTGTAAAACCATATCTCAGATTTTTGGATGTCATTAAATTTGTATTTCTTCCAGGAAAAGATAAATATGATCAATTAGCTTCGTGGATGGGTTTTGAAGAGGAGTTACTGGCTCAAGAGAGGGTGTCTCTCGGTATATTATCTATTTTAAAGAAGAAACTTAAAATACTTACATCTACAAGGGAGGGTTATCTAGAAACAATAAAAAAGAAGGTGGAAACAAATGATGCTAATGAATTAGATGTTCTAAAAGCCTGTAATACGATTTTTACCAAGTATAAACTTAAAGAGACTGGAAACTTGAAAGAAGCAATAGAGAGACATAGAGAGCTGAAAGAACTTCAGAAACAAGATGACCCCTCTAAGAAGCAAGCTTTGTTAAGTCAGTTAGATTCAAAAATATCTGGGTTTTTATTAAAAAAAGATATTGGTAATAAGATTTCCGAAACCAATAGACTGATGCAAGAAATAGAATCTAAAGGGGCGATTAATATGGATTCTATAGAAATTTATACTAAAGGCAGAGACCAAATTGCTCAATTAGCTGATGATACTATCGACTGTCCACTTTGTGGCACTCCATGGAGTAAAGAAGAGTTAGTTGCTCATATTAAAAAGGAATTAGAAAATCTTGGAGAGTTGAAAACTTTAAAAGGTAATCTCAAAAATAAGTTGGAAGAATTATTACAATTAGTTCAGTGTGAGTTGTTTAAGTTAAAAGAATCAAGAGAAGCGAAGGGGGAGTTGATTAAATTGGGATTTATTGAAGAAAATGAGGAAAGTGCTATATCAAAATATATAGAGATTTTAGAAAAGTTAGAGGAGGATATAAAAGATCAACAGAATAAATTAACACAACTATTGGAGATTAAAACTGATATTATAGATAATGTAAGGATCGAATTTGTCGCTTTATCCGAAAAGATTAAAAATAAGCTGGCTACTTCTAGAAAAGATGGTGGGGCATCATTAGCTATTGATATGGTTTTGGTGGGAGATATTCTTGATTTTAAATCAGCCATCAATGAGATAGATGAAAAATATAGGTTCTTTAGCGGCCAGTTAGATGAATTCTCAAAATATGCAAAGAAGTTATCCGATTTAATTACTGCTGACACAAAAGATCGTTTTGATAAAATCTCTAAGGAAATCCAGAAAAACTTTGATATATTAAGGAAGGATAAAAGTATTAGTAATATAGAATTAATTCTTAAGACAAGTGGTAGATCTGCTGAAGTTAAAGTTGACTACTATGATGAAGAGATTACACCTACTTATAAAGTATTAAGTGAATCTTTATTAAATAGTATGGGACTAGCTATATTTCTTGCCTGTGTGAAGCAATTTAATCCTGAGTTCAAATTAATTGTTCTTGACGATATTATTAACAGCCTAGATGCGGAGAATAGGGAAGGGATGCTAGAACTACTTAACAGGGATTTTTCTGATTATCAGATTTTAATTCTAACCCATGACCGCAACTGGCTTAGAAGGTTACAGAACGAATTTCCATTATGGATTTTTAAGAAAATTATGCGATGGGGGTATGATACTGGTCCTATTATGGATTTCGTTCCTACTACACAAAAAGAGGTTGAAGAACTACTCGAAGATTCTACTAAAACTGATATAGCTGGAGCAACATTAGGAAGACATATTGAAGAGAGAATGAGTATATTATGTGAGGATATGAGGGCAAAACTAGAATTCAGATATCGTGCACGCGAACCTGTTATGTTAGGAGAGTTATTTGATGGATTAGTCCTTCGTCTTGAGGAGAAAAGTCCTTCTAGCGACGCGTTGGCCAAACTAAAAGCAGTTTCAAGTGTTGCTATATTAAGGAATTTCTCTTCACATGCGTATATGCCTGGATCTATAGAGTATACTCCGGAAGAAGTATTGGAGACTTCTAAAAAGTGGTTTGCGTTTGAAGCTGCTATAAAATGTGCAGATTGTAATAAGTTTGTTAAATATAATATAGATAAACGGATTATAAAATGTATGTGTGGAAATTTAAAGATCAAATAGAGATGGTAATAGTACTGAAATATACGGATTTTCCCTCAAATTAAATATTAGAAACTCTAATTAAAACATATATTAATTCAATCTTGAGGAGGGGGTTAAAACGGCAAATACGTAATAACCCCTCTCCCCAAATAAGCCTGTTTTATAATTTGCGCATGACCTCTTATTAGGTTTAATACTTTTTCCTTATATCGAACGGGGACATCGGGCTAGAACCCGAAAGTAAACCGAATTTGTCGCTATATGTGAAAGATCTGGGATATAATAATATCTTGGTATTGGGATATTACGCCAATACTTGCACAAGCCACAGAGATGTGGTATTTATTAAAAACTGTTCATAGACAAGAAGAAGCAGGAGGAGAGAGATAATGCGCTATACTGCTATAACGTCAATAGAAAAGATAAGAAAATTTATTTGTGATTTCTTCGATTTAGAAATTGCGAAAAGAACAAAAATTGAAATCACACCAGACAAATACGGTTATATGAAAATTGTCCTTTTGCCACTTGATTCTCATGCTAAAGCTAGTTTGGAATGCCTTTTTCAACATGGACGTTTATTTCAACAGAGATGGAATTTGGTATTTACCAAAAGTTATGAAGAGTTATTATGTTAAGATTTTGTCTTACACACAGACCGAGCCAAATTGTTCGGTCTTTTTTCATAAATACCCAAAACCAGCCAACTCTTTCCGTATATTAATCTAAAACAATAGTGTAGAGAGGTGTGGGGTAGATACTATCTTACCTTATAATCAATAATTGCCTTATATGTTCCAAAGAAACACTTGGATACGGAAACAACTCTTCCCACTTAATAGTTCGTAAGCTGTCCTGCCATGCGAGCACCACTTGCACAAGCCACAGAGATGTGGTATTGTTTGATTACTTTGAAAACTTAAATAAGGAGGTAATTATGTTCGACTGGTTTAGAAATCTTGGTAAAGGTTCTCAAATTAAAGATAGTCCATTTTGGCGAGTAGA
>SDBT01000199.1_pt1 | contig 86090 bp, 92 predicted proteins | sample 2277101 | NCBI WGS metagenome assembly SDBT01 (sample SAMN10404973, study PRJNA504765) | marine sediment metagenome | isolation source: marine sediment core GS10_PC15, 103 cmbsf | place: Arctic Ocean: Southern Knipovich Ridge | collected 2010
CAAACCCCCTTTCTCCTTATAATTGCAGGAGCAACTTGGGGCACTGCTTAAACTTATTTATTCTGGTTCTGGTTGGAGCAACTTGTGGTTGGGGCATAAGGGGATTGTATAAGTGGGTTGAGGATTGTAACTGTTAGCATAACTTCTTCTGTCTCTCAACTTTTTCTTTATCTACTGGCTTATCATCCTTATGCCATCCAGAATAATATTGTAATCTTTTTTCTTTTTTAATATTGAAAGTAGGTTTCTTTTTCTTTCTGGCTTGCTCTCCTCTTTTCAGTTCTTCCATAGCTTTTAATAATGGATTTGTCATCTTACAAACCTATAAACATAAACCAACTTTTTACCACCCAGTTTTGTTGGTCTTTTTTCATATTTAAAGCTGATAACGTTGCTTTCCCTTAACTTTTTCAAAGAGGTTATGGTAGAGCCAGCGGATGTCTTTAACTTATCCGCAATCTCTCTTGCAGAAAGCCACTTAGTTCCGTTTTTATACTTCTTTAATACATCATAAACTTCCTGTTGTCCCATGTGACTATCGTTATAACCGTATTATAAAAACCTTTCCACTATTCCAGCCCCCCAACCGCCGCTCTTCCCTTGGATTTATTTTTGGACACGCCTCTTCTCACTCAATTCTTCAATCCTAGAAAAAATTGAAAATGTGAGAATGAGCACAGCGAATGGATTTTCAATTTTTGTCGGCAATTTAGTAAAGAAAGCTGGATGTGAATCTCTATAATTTTTAAAATCTTAAAACTAAAAGATTTTAATTATGGCATAGATTATGCAAATCAAAGAAATACATCAAAGAGCGGGGGACTTACTATTTATTTTTATTATAATTAAATGATACATGAAGAAAAAGAATAATCCTATTCCCATCATCAAAAATGCTGCTGATGGAGTGAAGATATCTGTAAAATATCCTATTAATGGAGCAAATATTGCATACATTATACTTTTAGAAAAACTTTGTATTGAACCAACTGTTGCTCTATGGTACGAATCTGTATGCTCGTGTATTCCTTTACTTACATAAATATCCCTAATACCGCCTGCGAGAGACATTATTGCTATCAGTAACAAACCGAATAATTTATTGATGAAAAATAATCCAATAAATGATATACTTGCAATTAATAGCATAGATAATATTAATTTTTCTTCTTTAATCTTAGCCATAAAATAATTTGCCGTTATGCTCCCTATTCCAGCGAATGAAAAATAAATGAATATTGCTATTCCAATAACATATTTTGGTAAATTACTAACATCATAATAAGGTTGGATTACAAACCATGCGAGATGACTGATAGCTGCGAACATACCATAAAAAATGATTAAATTTCTGACAATTTTATGGTGATAAGCAAATTTTGCTGCTCCAATTAAATGTCCCAAATAATTTTTTCCTGCTACTTTTTTGTGAATTGGTGGTTCTTTAAACCAAAGAGCTACTATAAAACCCATAAAGAATAATCCTGCGGTAATAAAGAAAAGGTTTCTATATCCTAAATAAATTGCAAGAAAGCCACTTAATAATGCTGAGCCAGCCCATGTGAAATGAGCGATAAAGTTTGATCTCCCATATATTTTTGCGTAATCTTTTTCTTTATTTATTTCTTTTAGAGAGTCATATACTAGAGCTAAGTCAGCTCCAGATTCTAAAGACCACCCTAAAGCCATTAAGAGTTGAGCAATTAGAAATACCCAAAAGTTGGTTCCAATTCCAAATATAATAAAACTTATCGAAGCACATAATAAAGATAAAGCTAATGCGGTTTTCCTACCAAATAAATCTGCAAATGCTCCACTTGGAACTTCAAGAAGTAAAACTACCCCAATAAAAATAGTCTCCAGTAGCATTACTTGTATCATAGAAAGATTATTAGCTAATAAAAAGAGTACATAAATTGAAACAGTCAACTCCAATGCACTTACGAATCTAAATAAATAAAATTTCCATATATTATTAGCGTATGTTTGTTTCATAATATTCTACAGATAAAGGGTTTTGTTTATAAATCATGCTGTAATATAGATTTAAGTACTGTTAAAAAGAGGGACGTTTTTTCACCCCCCAAACCCCCTTTCTCCTTTTAATTGCAGGAGCAACTTGTGGTTGGGGAGTGTTGGGGCGGAAGGTTTTTAAGAAAGCTTTTTATTCTAATAGCTAAAAAGAGGCGATTATACCTCTAAGATAGTTTTTAGAGTGATTAAAATTAAGCAGATAGAATTGATTTAGTATAAAGGAATATGAAAAAAGATGATTATAAATCTCGAAATTATTTTTATAGAACTCTTAACCTAACTCACTTTATCTTTTATTCCTTATAGTGTTGTGCCTCGTGTTTCTAATCTTTCACAAATACTTCTAAACTCTCGTTCTTTTTCCTCCAAAAAATCCTTGTGTTGTTTTGCATATTTACCCATAAGTTCATCATTAACTTGAAAATCATAAACATCTATCTTCAAAGGGTGTTGCCCAACAAATTCCTTCGTATGAAAATCAGTATATTCTTCAGTTCTCAAAACATGACTCACTTGTTTCCCATGAGCAAGATTCAGCTTGTATATCATTTCTTCAACAGAAAGAAGAGATTTTGTAACATTATTGGGTTTGCTTGAACTTCCTGGTTTTTGTTTACCTCTATCAACAAGTAAATCATTGTTGTAAAGATCGAATTCAATACAATGGAATTCCCAATTTCTGTAACCAAAATCTATGCTGTCTCTTACTCCTGGAGGAAAAAGGGATATTGTAATATAAGTTGGTTCATTTAGGATGGAAGTTAAATCTTCCCTAGAATGGTGGTATGTAACATTTCTTGATTTTTTAAGTTCATCTGACATACTGGGTGGAGTATACAATCTTGGTTGTGGTTTCTCAACTGGTTCTTCTAAATCAATCTCCACACTTGGGTCCTCAACAATCCACCATTGAAAATCTCCACTATACTCCTTCCAGCTTATTTTTTCTGCTCTTTTTATTGCTTCTGCAGCACTTCCTTCAAACCCATGTTCTGCATAAAAATCATTATCTGGTCCGCCTCCTCCTGGTTCTCCTGGTAAACTATCTGCAAAACAAATTTTAAATTTTGGCATATTATGATATAAGAACGAACCCAACTTTATAAATCTTACCCCTATAACCACTTCAAAGTTAATAATAATATTTTGAAGCTCAATTTTTCTAGAAGTGTCTACTCCATATTAAAAAATTATTATTTATTGATTTAATTATTATTGATATCAATCCCCAACCCCCCTTTCTCCTTTTAATTGCAGGAGCAACTTGTGGTGGGGCGTTGCCCAGAAAAAACCGAAAATCACATTAAATGTTTTTAAGTTTACATAAAATAAATTTAAGTGATTTTCGAGTTTTCAAAAATCCGTCTTAAAGGGCGAAGCCATATAAAAATAGAAGATTAAGGAGGTGAGTGTTAGTCTTATATCCACACCAATATCTCGCAGAACTATTAAACCCTCAAATAGTCTTTTCCTGCGGATAATCTCATTGTTGGAGGTTGAGGGGGTGTAGGTAAGAATGTATATTTTACTATATTCCCTTCGATAGAAATAGTGAGTTGTGCTCCACCTCCATAATCATCTTTAGAAATATCTTCACCCATTCCATTAGAATCCCTTGCATTTGACCGCCATGAATTAATAGAAGCAAAAATCCGTTCTCCTTTACCTTGTGCTAGAACTTCATCAAGAAATTCCTCTACCTCTTGTCCAGGAATCCTTGCACGTGCATTCCCAGAGTCATCATTACCATCCCAGTCATCATAAGCCCAGTTCCTATAACAAAGAGCATCTCCTTTTACAAGATACAATGCATGTCTATCGTGAGAATATCCCCCTTGTTCTAGAGAACCAGGAGCATTATTAATGCCTTCATTTAGAATTTCAATTAATTTTGCTTTATCCATTTTTCCAATATGAATAGCTATCACTTTAAAGTTTATAAATTTTTTGCTCAACAATAATTTCTCCACAAGTTATAAAACACTCATCCCCTTCTATTTTTAGGATTTTTGAAAATTGAACATAACTATTTCTATACCCATTGTTTAAAATATTGGGGTTTGGGGTATATGAAATGCCAAAATTTTCAATTTCATAAGCATATTTTTCGTATTTTCTTGAAGGTAGTAAGTCTTGAATATAACTTTAAAAGAAGGTAAATCCATCTTCCATCCCAACCCAAACCCCCTTTCCCCCTTTAATTGCAGGAGCAACTTGTGGTTGGTGAGTGTTGGGGCGGAAGGTTTAAAAGTACAGATTTATTCTACTGAGTAAAAAGAGGCGATTAGACCTCTAGAACTGTTTCTAGAGTTTATGAAAATGAAAAGAAGAAATTTTTTTGGATTGTCCCTTGCTGGAGTAATTGCAATAGAGGGGTGTTCATCTACTCTTCATTTAAGTAGACCTTTTAACCTTAGGGCTTTAGATCTAACAGTCTATACTCTTGATGATTTTGTTTTGGATAAAATCACAGATAAATATGTATTAAAAAGAGAACATGATGTTGTTGAATGGGATAAAGGGGAATATCTTTTCTTAGAAGAAGCTTCAGAAACCCTAGCGAGTTCTTCAGATGAAATCTTAGCAATGATTCTAAGAGATTTGGGAAAGCCAGGAGAGTCAGGGGGCTACTTAAAGTTTAAGGATTTAAATGTTAATTTTTTTGAGAGCGAGAATGAGTCTTTGGAATATTTGAGAATAGTTGATGAAATGAAGAAAGGTAATTTTAAGAGATTACAAAAACTAGAAGAATATGTAAGGGGCTGGAGGGATTCCTTATATCGAGAATTTGGTATGGACCGAATTATTGATGAGTCGGGTAAACTTATTGATCATTCTGTTGAAGCTCAAAAGATTCATGAGGAATATCTTAATGAAAGAGGGGGGAATATAGATTTTATATTACAATCTATAGAGTTTATAAATAAAAAACAACCTGTAAATCTTAATTTACTTTATGACAATGTATATTCTCTAATAGATTTAGAGTTTCAAGGTAATAGGGGAGACCACAAGGCAGAATTCCACATTCATCCTTTTCCAGCTCCACCTAGTATGCCTGATATGGAGAGAGCATTGAACCTAGGAAATTATGGGTTTGTATTCTCAATAAGTCCAAAAGAGATGTCTATATTTTCAACTTTTAATGGTGTGAACCTTAAACTAGCATCAATTCCAATTAATGATGTTGCTACTAGCTTAGATATCCTTTCTCTCAAAGCAATGCATTTCTCAAGAAAAATAGATATTTTTGATTATAGTGCAACGATTGCTAGACCCAATCAGCCAATCGTGGGCAGTAATATTCAAGATGCGAATTATCTCTTCTCTGGAATATTTGAGAAATATGTAAATCCTCATGAAAACCATACTTTTCTGAAAGCGTATGATTATTATGGCTTTAAACTGGAAGAGAGGATTGATTCATTGATAAGGCTTAAAACAAAAAAACCCGATTATGGTTCTAAAGATGTTTTACCTGAACAGATGAGGATACTAAACAACCGCTATTCTTATCTTGAATTAATTGAGGGTTTCTATTCTTTTGTATACAGCTATCATTCCAGAAAGAATGTTCGTGGATTGCCTTATAGGCCCAATGTAGTTTTGTCATACTTAGACCTTGTAAATGGCTTTTTCAAAGATGATGGGATACAATATAGAAATGTAACGTCTTTAAATCAAGCAATAGACAATTTAAATAAATATAAAGGTGAACTTGAATTAAGGATGAATGAAGCAAAGGAGAAAGCCAAAGCAAAAGGGTTGCTTGAAGGAGTAAAGGTGGATCCTGGTATAAAATAGGGAGTTTTCAAAAGCCATATTACATCACACCCAAACCCCTTTGATTCTTTGTTATTGAAGTGACGCTGACGCTCTGTGGAGGAACTTAAAAAATACACAAATCTAATGAGAAGTTATGGCAATTAAAACATAACGGTCCCGACTCATTGGTTTTCTTGCGAAAGGATTTTTTTCATTCACAATGATTTGGTATCCTGCATTTTCTAGAATAGCAGTCATCTTTTCCTTTTCATCCTTGTATGCTGTGTTGATTAATATACCCTTATCTTTGAGTACATCTTTAATCTCTCCATAAATCTCAGTCCAAACATCTTCCAGTGCCTTAACTTCTGGATTTCTTACTGCAACAATATCAAATTCATCTAAAAAGTGATCACTCAATTCTCTTCCATCCATAACTTTGTAACTGGCACCATTAAACCCGTAACTCTTTCTGACAGTTTCAATCATATCAGTTTCAGTCTCATCTATGAACTCTATATCAGTACCCACATATTCTCCACCATTCCTTGAAAGTCCAAAATATATGTCAAGTGGTCTTCCTACAGGGTGTATGCCACATCCTACTTCTAAGGCTCTTGGATTTTTGGGTAAGCTATATTCAATTTCTGGCATATATCTAGTTAGGATATCATAGAAATCTTGTTCATGTTGGTCAAGTTTATACCTTGCGAGTGTTTGTTCACTCAAAAATGGAGCTGCTACTTTTACAAATACTTCTGGGTGCCTCCCTAAATATCCATCACATATGACGGCAAGTGTGGCTGTAATAATAATTCCTGTGGTAATCTTTCCCATTTTTAATACGAGAAAAACGACTTTGTGTTTAAAAAGCTATCCACACAAACCCCCTTTCTCCATTTAATTGCAGGAGCAACTTGTGGTTGGGGGGTGTTGGGGCGGAAGGTTTAATTAATTTAATTGTTATTAAAAGAATAAGTTACCATTCCTCAATAGGAAAATTTAAATAGAACAGTGCATTTGCTAATATTAGATAAAATGGCAAAACAAGAGATTTCTGATATCCTGGCACAATTACACCATTCTGAAGGTCTACCGCGTCTTGAAATAGAAGGGATTGAGGAGCCTAGTGTCGATGCACGCTTTTTAAAACTATTTTATCATGAGGGGAAAAAAGGAGACTCTATTGCTAGTTGTTTAAGGAGGCCTCTTGATATTATCCCAGAAGAAAAAGCTGTTTATATTATAAAAGACTCATATGAAGAGGCATCATATGTAACTGATTTTGATATAATTTGTACACACATTCCCAAATCAGCTCTTGAAAGTTTAGTTAAAGCTGCTTTAGAATCAGGATCTAATGAAGCAACTGCTTCTGTTGAAGGAGTGCATGAAACCCATAGAGAAAGATGGAATGATTTTGTTGGTACACATGATGGAGGACCACCTGTATACTTTCCTATATCACTACAACTTTCCTTAAAAATAGTGGGTGGCAGGCCTTCTCTTTCAGTTGAGTATAACGATAGGAGGCGTGGGGGTAATGATATGATTAGAATAATAAGTGATCGGTATGGAAGTGAAAAAACTTTAATAGAGATACCAAAAAAAGGGGGATTAGAGTGGGCGGATGAGAGACTTAGTAAATATGTAAAAGCAGCAGAGGAATCCCAACAATCCGCGGTTGCTCATGTACCGAACCTAAGCGTAACAGAATTTACCGATTCTACTTCTGTTACATGTACACGTCCCCTTCCAGCTGTTAGGGTTTTTGCTGAGTATAGCCCCTATCTTTTTTATATGTTATGGATAGAAGAAAGGGAAGAATGGGTAGGTATAGAGTTTAAATATGCCGGTTCACATTTTGAAGACCACATGAGGGGAGTTGAAAAAGATCCTCCAAGTGCCTCTGGACCATATAAATTAAATTTAGATTATGCAAAATTAATTAAGGATGCGTATAAAAATCAGAATATACCTCTGAAAGAGGTACTTCACACAGAACCTAGTAAACTAAAGAGTAAATGAGTAACATCTTTACTAAAAGAATTGCCTGTAACATCAAACCCAAACCCCCTTTCTCCCTTTAATTGCAGGAGGAACTTGGGGCACTGCAGAAAGGTAGTTGATTCTTTGTTCTTGATGTGTCGTTGAAGCTCTGTGGAGAAAAAATAATATGAAGTGGGTAAGAATTATGGTGCTTCATAAAATAAATCCTCAAATAATTCATCAATGGACTCGTAATCCCTCCCCCATACTTCTAATTGTTTTACACAGTTCTCCTCTCCTGCTATCAAGTAATTCATAGAAGGATCATCATGTAATAATATATGGTAACCACCTATATTACTCCAACCACCGGCTGGATAATCCATTGGATACCTAGATACACTACCATCAGGTCGGTGATAAATTTCAACCCACCTTCTTTGAGCCAATTCTGCAACGAGTTCAGGTTTTTTGAAATCATAAAGATGGCTTATTCCAGTTTCAGGCAGATGATAAATGGGGTGGTTTTCATCTGTAATTTCAAAAGGCGTTTTTACCATCTCTAATCTAGATTTCCGACCATGTCCAATTTCTAAGATTGGTATTTCTCCCACTTTCTGAAATTGTGAAAAAATATCTTGCATTGCGCTATAAATCAGTTCAATTGCTTCATCAATCAATTTTATTTCTATTCTTCCTTTACGATTTAATGTTCTCATAGTATCCCAAACCCCAAAAAATTTTCGAGTGATTCACCCCCTTTCACCCACAAAAATGACTTTGCGTTTAAAAAGCTATCCACAAAAGCTATATTCCAGCTAACCCAAACCCCCTTTCTCCTTTATATGGCAGGAGCAACTTGTATTCACACACAAACCCCCTTTCTCCATATAATGGCAGGAGGAACTATGTTGCACTGCAGAAAGGTAGTTGATTTCCATTCAAAATCCGGCGCCTTCGGATATAAATTATTTAAGAATTAATTTAATGATTATTTTGGTTGGTTACAGCCCAAAATAAAGTCCGGGTCTTATTTCGATAGGGGAAAAGGATGAATATGCTAAGAAGCATACAATTGCAAAAATCAGGTAATAATACCATTTAATTTTAATATTCTGATTATTTTTAATTACATATAAAGTCACAATAGGCCCGGCAATCAATATTAATTTCATTATTATTAACAGGACATTAGACTTTGTTTCAACAGAAACCATGATTGCTATAGACATTGCCACTGCTGCAATTAAAATCCAGTGAAATTTATGTTTTATATAGTCTTTTTTAAGGGTAAAAATTAGTATAAAATAAGCACCGATAATTGTACCTATGAACTTAACAAAAAACAGAGCAACATCATCATTATCAAACCAGAAATGACCTATTCCTTTAACAGCGAATTCTCCAGCAAGGAATACTGCTAAAAAAAGTATCATAATCCAGAATGATATATAATCTATCCATTTAACTAATTTATTATCCATAAAGTAATTAATTAAATAACAACTATAAAATATTTTCGGTAGATATTACTGATTCCACACCCAAACCCCCTTTCTCCTTTATATGGCAGGAGCAACTTGTATTCACACACAAACCCCCTTTCTCCCTTTGAATTGCAGAAGCAACTTGTTACACCGCTTAAACTTCTTTATTCTGGTTCTGGCAGGAGGAACTTGTGGTTAAGAACTATTTGTAAATATTCCTTCTGTGACCTACTTCAATAACAAAAATAATCAATTTATCTTCTTTAATATCCAAAATAACCCTATAATTACCAACCCTTAATCTATAATAGGGACTTTCAACTAATTTTTTAACATGTGGATAAGGCCTGACTCTAATTCTTTCAAGTGTAGAAATAATCCTTACTTGTACATTCTTCTCTAGCTTATAAAGCTGTTTTTCAGCAGTTTTAGAGAGTTCAATAGAATACATTTTAAAGGCCTAATTGCTTTTTGACCTCTGTAAGCGTCACAGTTTTTCCTTCTTTTATTTCCTTCTCAGATTGTTTTATATGCCTTTTTGTTTCTTCGGATAATTCCATTGTATCCTCTAATAAATCCCAGATAATCTCTTCATAACTCTCTTTACCATACATCTTTTTGTTCTTTAATTCTCCCATTAATTTTTCACTAATTTGGATTGTAGTTGCCATAGTGACTATATAATTAGCTATAGTATATAAACCTTTCGATTTTCCAACAATCCACTAAAAGAAGTACGTGTTATATCAAACCCAAACCCCCTTTCTCCCTTTGATTGCAGGAGCAACTTGTTGCACTGGATGAAGTTAATTGATTCTTTGAATGGCAGGAGCAACTTGTAACACCGCTCAAACCCCCCATTTATTTATAAATAAACCACTGTCAAAAAGAGGAACGTTTTTTTAGGAAAGTTTTGGAAACTAAGTTTCCAAACCGTTTGGAAATTTTATTTCCAAAAGTTTAATAAACTTGTTCTTTTATAAAGGCTAAGTAAAAATGTATTACAAATGTCTGAACTGCGGTTATATGTGGAAAAGTAGGAAAAAGATAGGAACCCTCCTTATATGCCCAAAGTGTAATTCAAAAAAAACAGAGCATACCCACCATGATAAAACAGGTCTTCTAAATCCTATTTTTAATAGACATGGAAATCACTATTAAATAAAAGGACGTTCTTTAATTATAATATGCCTGAAGCGAAGAAGATATAAGTAACTACTAAATAAAGAACTATTGATATCCACACCCAAACCCCCTTTCTCCATTTAGTTGCAGGAGCAACTTGTTGCACCGCACAAACCCCCTTTCTCATTTTATTTAATATATCGCTGAAGCTCTGTGAAGGAACGATAAAAAACCGAAAGATTTATATACTAATTCTTACTTTTCTTACAAGTAAGAAACCGAGGTGAAAAACAATGCCATTAGTAGAAATAAAAAGTGCGACAATAACTGAAAAAGGACAGGTAGCTATTCCAAAAAACATAAGAAAAACTAAAGGATTCAAGACAGGATCAAAAATTGCTATTCTATCATTTAAGGATCATATTGAATTAAGACCTATGAAACAAATAAGTGAGAAAATGGCTACTGCTATAGCTAGTGAAAAATCTTTAGCTAAAGATTGGAATAGCAAAGAGGACGAAGAAGCATGGAAGAATTTGTAAAAGGAGATGTTGTTGTTTTACCATTTCCTTTCTCAGATTTAAGTAAATCAAAAAAGAGACCTGCTTTGGTAGTTGCCAATTTAAAAAGCCACGATATTATTCTTTGCCAGATAACAACTAAGACTAGAATAGACGATTATTCGATTGTCCTTTCTAATAGTGATTTCACAAAGGGAAGTTTAAATTTAACCAGTATAATTAAGCCTAATAAATTATTTACTGCTGATAAATCTATAATCCTATATAAGATTGGTTCTCTAAATGAATCTAAAATAAAGGAAGTTGAAGAAGAGATAGTAAATGTATTTAGAAAATAAATTCTCACATCCACACACAAACCCCCTTTCTCCCCTTAGTGGCAGGAGCAACTTGTATTCACACACAAACCCCCTTTCTCCTTCTTACCGCAATAGCAACTTGTATTCACACACAAACCCCCTTTCCCCATATAATGGCAGGAGGAACTTGTGGTGGGGAACATAAACGGAAAAATAAAAGCAAAACAGAAAAGTTTTACTACTATTAAAAGATTACATACACAAAATATATAAATTAACCCTTACTTCTATTATCCTATGAAAGAAAAATCAAGAATGGGTCAATTATATTCCATGTTGGATCTTGACGTGCCTACCACTTATACTTATAATCCTGCTAGAAAAGTAGCATTACATAGGGAAAATTTTTCTGCATTTTTGGAAGGCAAAGATTATGATGTTCAACCCGTTACTGTAGAAGTTGTGCCTTCACTTGATTGTAACTTTAAATGTGCTAGATGCACCTATACTCAAAATAAGTCTAAAGAAAAAGATAGAGATAAAAAGAGGTTAATGAGTCAAGATGTATTTGATTTAGTTCTTCAAGGCTTAAAAGATATGTACACTAAATCAATTATATTCACTGGGGGAGGAGAGCCTACTAAAAATCCCCTCTATTTGGATTTTATGAGGCAGGCAAAAAGAGAGGGGTTTGAAATTGGTCTTTATACAAACGGCGCTTTGCTCTCAGAAAGGAATATTGAAAACCTTTTGGAATTGGAGCCTTTTTTTGTTAGGGTTAGCCTTAATGCTGGAACATCTCAAACACACTCTACTATTTATGGTTATGATCGAAGGTCGTCAATATTTGATAGGGTAACTAAAAATGTAGTTGAACTGGGAAGAGCAAGGAAAAGGTTAGGTGTTCCAACAGTAATCGGTGTTGGTTATATCATCAGCGAGAGAAACTATTTTGAATTAGATGCAATCTCAAATCTTTTATTAAGATTATATGAAGAATCAGATGGAGGAATAGATTATGCAACATTCAGACCAGAGGTATTTTATTTTGATGAGGATTCAAATGTAGTAACCAAGCAACCCAATGCTAGAATTTTTGCGATAATATCAGACCAATTAGAAGAAAAAATTGGTGAGGTTGTTAGACCATCTGGAATGGGTATCCAAATAAAGAGGGAAGCATTCGAACATTTAGCAGATGATTATCAGGATACCCCCAATATTGCAACACCCTGGTGTACAAGTTTTGATTATGATGGAAGAATGTACATAACATCTGAACACAATGGTATGGAAGGCTTTTGTATTGGAGATATAAACACTGCAAGTATCATGGAAATCTGGGAAGGAGAAGTAAGAAAGGAATTAATGAAAAAAATGAAGTCAGGTGAGATAAAAACACTTGCATACTTTAAATTAAAAACGTTAAATAACTTATTACATAAAATTAGGGATTTAGGAATTTTTTCTCAGCAGGAGGTAATAGGGTTCTATAAGGATATTAGTTTAAATAATAGCCCTAGTCATGTGAATTTTATTTAAACAATCCACCAAAAAAGCCATATTCCATCAAACCCAAACCCCCTTTCTCCTCAAGAAAAAATATTTTCATAAATTAATCGTTGTTTAACATTTCTAGAATCTTATCTAGTTTTGCATTAATTTGTTGAAACTCTTCTGCAAGCTTGTCATGCCTGGATTCAGAACTTTCATGCCTTGGTCTGACGTCTCTCCTAGATCTTCCATAACCCGATCGAGATTCTTGCCTTGGACTTTCTTCCTTCCTAAAACAATCCCTGCAATAAACAGGTTTATCCTCAGTTGGTTTGAAAGGAACTTCGCAGCTTTCTTTGCATTTATCACAAACTACCCTATGCATTTCTGGCTTTCCAGAACCTGATCTGCCAGAATCTCTTCTGCCGAATCTTCCGGAATCTCTTTTACTGGATCTTCCAAAATCTCTTTTTCCGAATTTTCCAGAATCTCCTTTACCAGAACCTCTTCTGCCTGACCTGTTTTTATTATTTCGATTATATTCTCTCATATTGACTCCATTTGGATAATCTTTAAAGAGTTTAGGTCTGTTTATAAACTTATATGCTTTGGGATTAAAGCATTCCAATAGAAAGCTTATGGTCTTTTATTGTTTTGTTCATGGTTTCAAAGTTAGGGTCTGTACAAAAGAAATTTCTGCAGGCTGCAGGCCTTATGCTGCGGATTGAACATCTGCCTTCTTCCAGATAGGTGCAGCTTCCATCCTCTTTTTGGCTTATTATATTTGCTGCACACAGCTTAGCTTCCTCAAAATCCTCGACAAATTCAAACTCGTCAAACTGAGTCTTGTACTTCTTAGATCTGTATTCTTCTTCTGTAAGGTTTATATAGAATAATTTACAGCATACTCCGCATTGAGAACATTTCATGATATTGGGTTATTCTAAGCATATATAAATTATATGGAAAAATGTGTCATTCGAAATGATCTTCATAACAGAAGTTTTTTTTACTTCCTTCAAAAGTGCAGCTGCCTTTTTCCACTATTATATTTCCTCCTAAGAATTCCCTATACTCGTTTATCAGTGAATTGCAGTCAGTGCACCTCCTGAAATCAGTCCCTATTTCAACATCAAACTGTTTCTCGTTAATCTTCTTAATGCTATTGGGAACACTGGCCCTGTTCTTAAAATAACCATAGATCGTTTCTATGAACCTAGTGTCATGCAAGGATTCTGAAAGAATTATACGAAGAACACATTTTTTTGGGGCAGTGAAACTTATAATGTCCCTTTTTATTTTTATACACCTTTGGCTCTTTAGCTTTTCTTTATTCTCTTCTTTATTTCGTGCAAATTGCTCTGGAATCTTAATGCTTCCGTCTGGATTGAATTCAACCATTTTATATCTTATCAATATCAGAAAGTGAATTTATTATAAGGTCCTGGCAGCTTTTCACCATCTGCTGAAGCCTCATATCCTTTGTGGCCTTCTTTATCTGGGAAAACCTGTCCATCATCTGCCTAAAGAACCTTATGATGTCTCCTTCAAGGAAACTGGTATTTTTCATAATATGGAATATATCTTTTCCATGATAACAGGGATGTATCAAAGCAGTCAGCTTATCAAGATGATTGAATCTTTTCTCTTTCCCAATATATTGGTGGTGATGTATTCTTTTCTTAAGTTCATTCAAGAACCTGGATGGATACTCCTTATAGAACTCTGTTTTTTCCCTGGGTTCATAGCATAAGGCAGCAATGAGCATCATGAAATGATACTCGTTAAGTTCACTGTAAAAATCAGTTGCGAAAATCTCCCCTATAATTATCTCATCAGCATATATCTTTGATGAGAATTCTCCTTTTTCTGTCAATATACATTCTTTTATGTAGTTTAGTTTTGTGAGCTTTTTGCTGATGTTGTTGAATTCATTTTTTATTTTGGTTTTATTTTGTTGCTGGTATGTATAGAAGCTCATATTTAGTATCTGCTCAATGTCTTCTTTTGTATGTTGTTTTATGAGGTTGAGGACAGTATTTACTGATAATCTGAACTGGGACATGATTGGGTCTAAATCTTTGCCTGTAACCTTTTTTAATGTGTTGTAATCAAAGTCTCTCCTGTCAACCATTGAATATACAAATCCTTCTTTATCAATGCCTCTTCTTCCTGCTCTGCCTGCAATCTGGAAGTATTCTTTTGAATTCAAGAATCTGAAATTGATTCCGTCAAATTTCCTTAAAGATTTAAAGCATACTGTTTTTGCAGGCATGTTTATCCCTACTGCGAATGTTTCTGTTGTGTACAATACTCTTATCATGCCTTTTGAGAAGAGCTCTTCTACAATCTCTTTTATTATTGGTATAAGGCCTGCGTGATGGAATGCAATGCCATAAGGCAATGCCTGCCTTAAATCTCTGGTTGACTTAAGGTTCCTTATTTCAGGAGCTGAGCCTTCTAATTTTTTTCTTACAAATGGGCTTATCTCTTGGTTTATACTGAATAGCTTTGCTCTGGAAAGCTCAAGTGCGAGGTCCTGGCAGCCCTGCCTGGAGAAGTTGAAGAAAAAACATGGTAATTTGTCTTTTATCTCTTTTATCAATTCAATATGATTTGGAGGTGGTGTTCTTGGCCTTCTTCTTCTGGACCTGCCCCTTATATATTTATAATCAGGGATATCTTTGATATCACGTATCTCATCTAGGTTAGTTATGCCCAGTTCAGCATCATAAAAATTCTTATGCAACGGCACAGGCCTCTGTTCGTGTTTAATAGTATCTACATGGTGTTTCTTTATCTTATTTATCCATTCAGAGAACTCTTTTGCATTTGGGATTGTTGCTGAAAGGCATAAGAATCTTACATGTGGCTTTGAGAAAATTATTGATTCTTCCCATACATAACCACGTTCAATATCATTGATAAAATGGATCTCATCAAAGATGACATATGATACTTCTTTTGTTGTATGGTCATCCGTCAACGCCATATTCCTGTAAATCTCTGTTGTCATGATAAGGATTGGTGCTGATGGGTTTATCACAACATCTCCTGTTAAAAGGCCAATACTTTCTTTTCCGTAATCTGCTGTGAATTCTTTGTATTTCTGGTTAGATAATGCTTTTATCGGAGCTGTGTATATTACCTTGACCCCTTTCTTTAGATATTTGTTTATGATGTAGTCTGCTATTAAGGTCTTTCCTGAGCCAGTAGGTGCTGATACAACAACAGAATGGTTGTTGTCGATTGAGCTGATTGCATCTTCCTGGAACTTGTCTAAGGTTAGGCCTTTGTATTGCATGTTTAGGTGAAAGCTTTAGTGGTATAAAAATGTTTTTGTCAGAAATCAATCCACACCTAAACCCCCTTTCTCCTTTTTTGGCAGGAGCAACTTGTGACACCGCACAAAGCTAATTGATTCTTTGGATGGCAGAAGCAACTTGTATTCGCACACAAACCCCCTTTCTCCTTTTAATTGCAGGAGCAACTTGTGGAGAGAACCTATTCCTCAAACCTATTCAAGAAAGCCTTAGCATCCCAAATATTAATGCCTTTGTAATGCTTTAACCCTTTCAGATGCTTATCTCCAGAAACAATATCAGCTTTAACAGAAAGAGCACAATTGACAAACTTATTATCTGCCTCATCTTCTGGAACAGCTTCCTCATCAATAGCAGGCTTCACAACAACAGAATTAAGCTTAAAACTATCCAAAATAAACTTCTTATACTCGTCACTTATGTATTCTCTGAAAGCAGGTCTGTTAATAACTTCTTCAATCTCATTTATTATCTCTTCTGAGGTATAATTCACAATCTTCTTGTTCAGAAACAATTCAAAAATCTTTGCAGGAGTTCCATCTATAGAAATAGCAGCAGATACAACAATATTTGTATCCATAACTACTTTATTTCTTTCTGGCTGCATTTATTTCTGCCCCTATCCTGTCTGGAGAAATCTTCTTTGCTTTGCTTCTTAACCTTCTGAACTCTTCAGTCAATTTTCTTGTATCTAGTTTTTTCATAACAATTGTATCTTTATCAATGCTGCTTACTGCAAATATTGTATCTGTAGCTGCATCTACATCTTCCCTTACTTCTTTGGGAATTATTATTTGTCCCCTCTCAGACATTTTAGCGGTTTCAATGCTCATTTACATCACCTAGTAAATAAGTAGTATTAACGTATTTATAAACTTTTCGTAAATCTACGATTTACGAATCGGTTTAGAAATCTTCGATTTATGAAAATCGATAGATTTTCATGACCTAAAAGTCTAGGGGACTTTTAGATTTCTAAAACTTTTCGGAAAAATACGCTTTTTAAAAAGCTATCCACAAAAGCAATCCCACATCAAACCCAAACCCCCTTTCTCCTTATAATGGCAGGAGCAACTTGTATTCACACACAAACCCCCTTGATTCTTTGTTATTGCAGGAGCAACTTGTTGCACCGCACAAACCTCTTTATTCTTGTTCTGGCAGGAGGAACTTGTTGTGGGACTTTGGATTTTATTGATTTAATCATTTCTATTATTCATATCGTAATGCATCTACAGGCTTTAGTTTTGAAGCCCTATACGCAGGAATTACACCTGCTATCATACCAATACCAACAGAAATAAGTAATGCATAAATTAAAAGTTGGGGTGTGATGACAGTTACCATCTGCCCTCCAGGCCCCATCCGCATCCCTAACATAGGCAGTAATCCGGAGATTGCTGAACCAAGTATAATCCCTAATAAACCTCCTACCATTCCAACCATTGCTGAGTTAAACACAAAAATCATCATAATGTCCTTATTCTTTGCACCTATAGATTTCATAACACCAATCTCTTTAGTTTTCTCCAGAACTGAAGTAAACATAGTGTTAGCAATACCTACTGCTCCAACAAGTAATGACACAGCTGCAATAGCTCCTAAAAACAGGGTCATTGTCTGAGTTACATCAGACATTCTTTCTTGAATAGCTTTTGATGAGCTAATCCTAAAATCTTTACTTCTCTCCCTAACGTGCCGTGATATCATTAATTTCTGATCAGCAGCTTCCATAATCTGGTCAACAGCATCAACATTTGCCGCTTTGATAACAATAGAATCAAATTTCTCATTACCTACATCATCTAATGTATCTCTTGCGGCTTTAATTGGCATTATTATTTTATTATCATCCCCAGTACCGCTTTCTTTTAAAATGCCTACAATTTTGAAAGATTTTCCTTCAATAGTAATCATTCTATTCAATGCCAACTCTTGTTTAAAGGTATCCTTAGCTACCCTGTTTCCAACAACCACGGTGCCATAATCAGAAGCGCCAAGAAATCTGCCAGATTCAAGCTCAGAAGTCGTCATATCTATCCACACTAAAGAATCAACACCATCAACTGAAATTGTTGATTTTTCTCCTAAGTAATAAACTTCTCCTCTTCCAGATATAATGCCGTGCATGGATTTAATACCTTCAATAGACTGAAGTACCAGAATATCTTTTTTAGTTAGGTTTTTGGCATCATTAGAAGTTGTAGTACTCCCCCCCATTCCACCAAAATGGACTCTAAATCCTCCTGAAGCCCTGCCCCCCCCTGGTGAGATAGTAATCAGGTCAGCACCAAGCCTTCCTAACCTGCTTTGGACATTTTGCTGTAGACCTTCACCCATTGAAACAATAGCAACAATAGCAGCAACACCAATAACTATTCCTAGAATAGTCAGCCAGCTACGCAGCTTGCTATGTAATAAAATATTTAAGGCCAGTTTTAGGGATTTAACAAATCTCATCTTTTTTTCTTTTTCTTTAAAAATTTAAAAAGATTTATAGATTTCCTCTTTCTGTAATAGACTAGCCCGATTATAACAATAATCAATGTAATAATTGGGCCAATTATTTTAGGATTCCTCCATATACTTTGTTGCCTTCCAAACTGTGCAGCGTGTCCTTCTCCAAAATCTCCAGCCGAACCACTTGATCTGAATTGGATAGGCACTGTTTTTTCAAGCTTCCTTCTTATGCCTGTTGTATCTGTATATTCAATCAATACTTTTAGGTCATTGTCTTCTGACTGAGAAAACTGCTCCATAAGTTTTTGCCGTTCTTCTTCTGAAAGCCTTCTGATATTGGTTCTATCCATTGCCCCCGCTCCTCCAGACATAGAACCTGCCTGCATGATCTGGAATGATACAATTGTATAATCACCTTTGTCAAGATTGCCAATAATAGATGATGTGCTGCCTGTTACCCTAAAATTGTTCTGTTCTGGAACCCTGACTGTAACAGATAATGCAGGGTTATTTCCAATATTGGCAACCGAAAGAGATGTTTGTCCTGCTGAACTCTCAGAAAAGGTAACATCAAAATCAGTTTCTCCACCAACAAAGACACCTGCTTTTGTGTTTGTTTCTCTGGAAGTGCTGTTTTCAGCGTCAAACTTCAAATTCAGATTTAATTGATAAAGTCCAGCAACCGCATTTACATCAGCCACAACAGTATAGCCTAGCTCAGTTGATTCTCCTACATCAATATATTTAATGTATTTGGTATTATCTGAATAAACAGGAAGAATGACTCCATCTGCTTCGTTCCATGAAAAAACAAGATTCTGCAGAGGAGAATTCCCAATATTTGTAATTGTAAATTTCATCTCTGTTTCTTTTCCAGGGTCAAGTTTTGCCTTATCAACATGTATAATCTGCGCAAATTCCCTGCCGCTAACCTCAATATCCAATGTCTTGGTGCTAAAAGAAATCAATCCTGTTCTACCCTCCTTGATTTTTATCTCATTTGTCCCTTTGACAGCATCTTTATCCACCCTTAGTCTGTATTTGATTACAACTGCATCTTCATCAGCCTGATAGGCAGATAATGTTTTGATTGTTTTGACATATTCCTCTCCAGGTACCTCAATAAATGGATACTCCAGAAGGAGTTCAATCTCCAAGTCATTTGCTTCTTTGCCTCCAGAATTCTCAACACTAAATCTTAATTCAACCATTTCTCCTGCATGCGCAGGATCAGGATTCTGATTTACTAAAGATATGCCTATTATTTCTGAATCACCTTCTGCCATTGCAAAAACAGAACACAGACCTAACACCAATATACCAATAATTAACAGTTTATTCATTTTCGCCTCCTAGTTTTATGCTTGTAATCTATTCTTTCTACTTGGCCATCTTTCAGATGAACCACCCTTTCTGCATGCTTTACCAGATGCAGATCGTGAGTAACCATGATTATGGTTTTATTATCCTTACTATGCATTTTAGTTAAAAAATCCATGATGAACTTGCCTGTTTTACTGTCTAAATTACCAGTGGGCTCATCAGCCAGAATTATTTCAGGGTCAACCGATAAGGCTCTGGAAATAGCAACTCTTTGCTGTTGCCCGCCGGAAAGCTGAGAAGGTAAATGGTTTACTCTATCCCCTAAACCAACCAAATTTAATAGCTCTAATGCTTTCTCTTTAGCTGTGGATGAGTCAACATCCTGAAACTCCAAAGGCAGCATAACATTCTCTAATGCGGTTAATGTTGGAATTAAATTAAATTGCTGGAAAATAAAACCTATCTTTTGGCCTCTTATCTGTGCTAATCTTGATTCTCTTAACTTTGAAATATCCTTATTATCTAAAAAAATTGAGCCTTTTGTTGGCAGATCCAAACAACCCACTAAGTGCATAATTGTGCTTTTGCCACTTCCACTAGCACCTGCTATGGCTAGAAACTCTCCTTTTTGGACTTTTAAATTAATATTACTAAGAGCAGGAACCTTAACCTCTCCCATCTCATAAATCTTACTAACATTCTCCAAATGAATAATTGTATCCCCCATTTTACCAAAAGAACCTCTTTTAACCTAGAAAAATGACTTTGCGTTTAAAAAGCTATCCACAAAAGCCATTTTCCATAACCACGCAAAATCAAAGATTTTGCTAACGAAGTAAATTACTTCGTAATTTATTCGTAACCCAAACCCCCTTTCTCCCTATAATGGCAGGAGCAACTTGTTGCACCGCATAAACTTCTTTATTCTGGTTCTGGCAGGAGCAACTTGTGGTGGGAACGTTATAAAAACCGAAAGATTTATAAATAAGTCCAACTTAGTCCAACTAAGGTGATGTAATATGGTACAAGCTCTAATACAAATAGATGATAATACCAACAGGGTATTGAATGTAGTAAAGGCTAAGTATGGTCTTAATGATAAAGGGAAGGCTATAGAACTTTTAGTTGGCAAGTATATTGAAGAGGAAGATGAGCCTGAATTACGACCAGAATTTATAGAAAAGATGAAGAAAATACAAAAACAAAAAAGTATTCATGTAAAAGATTTTGCTAAGAGGTACGGCCTGAAAAATGTATAATCTGGACATAAAACCAGAAGCTGATAAAATATTTAGTAAACTCTCTAAGAAAAATCAACAACAGCTAATGGTAATTTACAAGAAAATTGAAGAAATCAGATCAAATCCATTCCATGAATATAAGTTTTTAAGAAAACCTCTGCAGACATTTAATAGAGTTCACATAGAAAAGCATTTTGTTCTGATATTTAAAATAGACCATCCTAATAAAGTAGTAGATGTTTGCTTCTATGGTCATCATGATGATGTTTACAAGTGGAGACCAAAAACTTAACCACACAAACCCCCCTTTCTCCCTTTTATTGCAGGAGCAACTTGTTACACTGCAGAAAGGTACTTGATTCTTTGGATGGTAGGAGCAACTTGTGGGGGGAACTGATAAAAACGAAACATTTATATAATAGTTCATAGTTTATATTTCATATTAAATAATATGAAAAAGTATACAAAAATGTATGAAAATAAATATAAAAACCCAATAAACACGAATCTGGAAGATTTAGAAAGCTTTTTGCAGCTTATAGCAGACTTAGATACAGAAATTGAGCTTTTTGCTATTGGCGGTACAGCAATGATAATTAAAAACATTAAAGAATCTACTAAAGATATCGATTTTTTAACCGCATTAAATCAGGAAAGAATCCGTGAACTTTTTACCTTGGCGGGGTTAGAAGAGAAAGATAAATCAAAATTATGCAATATTTGGTATTTAGATGACATAAGAATAGATATTTTTTATGATGAGTTTATCCTAGGTATAACCTTACCCGATGACTGGAAAAAATTATCAGAGCATATAAGAGATATAGGTAAATTGAAGTTATACATTTTAAATTGGTATGATATTATAATAACAAAAATTGCGCGTTCAGAAGAAAGAGATATTGAAGATATCCTAGAAATAATTAAAAAGCAGAAAATTGATTTTGATGTCTTGAAAAGAAGATATTATGACGTAGCACCCGTATCTTTGATATCAGATTATGATATTAGATTCAAACACTTAGAGGAAAAATTAGGAAAATGATCTCGGCAAAGTTGATTAAGGATTTAGAAAATAATGGATTTAAGTTAGATTTGCCTAGTTATGATTCTAATGAAGAAAGAATCCTTGATATCCTTAAGGAAGATAAGGAGAGATTATTTTTGGCAATACCTTTATTTTTACAATATAAATTTGATTATAAAAAAATAATTAATAAATTGCAATCATCTAAAAAAATTAATTCAAATAGATTGATAAAAAAATTTAATAAAATAATAATTATTGCTAACAGAATTTTTATATCAGAAGGAATTAGTAATGGGTATATTAAGGATATTATTAAAAAAAATGGTATTAAGGAAGAAATAAATGAGACCGAGTTTCAATATTATTATGATTCATTTAAAGATTCTATCCAGGATACTGAAAAAGATAAAGAAAAATTTCTCAAAAAACAAATTGATCTAAGGGAGAGATTAAATACAAATAAGGCCTTATTGAATATATACTCTCCTGGTAAATTAAGAATAATGAATAAAATATTTAGTCATGATCCTTTATCCAACACAGAATTGAAGTATTATTATAGGGCAATCAGACCTCTGATTATATCGATATTAAATGAACATTTACAAAAATATATCTCTATTATAGAATCAACTAAAAAATATAGTTTAAAAACTTAACCCACCCAAACCCCCTTTCTCCTTTCTTAATATGTCGGGAATATACCACTGGTCTATTTGACCAGTGGACAGGTCCACAATCAATTTTCGTAATGTGGTATATTCCTGAGCATGCTCAAGAACCACTTGTCCTTCAATGTGGAGATGAAGCATTCGCTTCATGCCACCGGTCTGTGACTGGTGGTTCTTGACAAATTTCGAACAAAGTGAGAAATTTACTTAAGTCTTAGAAATGCTTCGCATTTCTGAGACACAAAAAATTCCTTCGGAATTTTTCCGTGTGTGGCAGGAGCAACTTGTTACACCGCACAAAGCCCCTTAATTTTTAAGAAAGTTCAATCTATGGTAACATTTAAAAATAATAACCAATAACCATACCCTATGATGGGTAAAAACTGGTTCACAAGGCTAGGCTTAGGGATAATATTTGTATTATTCCTTTCTATATTCACTTTAGTTGGGTTGTATACTGATTACCTGTGGTTTGATGCTTTGGGGTTTCCACAGATTTTTTTGATAAGTCTTTTTTCTAAAATTAGATTGTTTCTAATTTCAGCAATAATTTTCTTTTTTTTCGCAACTATCAATCTATGGATATCATCAAAAAACGAAAAAAAGATTATCTCCTTTAAAGTCAAATTATTCATATCCTCAATGTTATCTGTCATGGTTGGTATGGTTGTTTCCAAAGGATGGTTCAAAGTTTTACAATATCTTAAACAAGTCCCATTTAATATCCAGGATCCAATTTTTATGAAAGATGTGTCTTTCTATGTCTTTACACTTCCGTTATACTCATTCGTTTTGACTTTTTTAATGAGCTGTGTTATCATCACAACAATTCTGGTTTTGTTAGATTACCTAACATCATATATTCAACTAAGTTTTAAACAAAACAAAATTGAGCCAGATATCGGAACTAAAATACCTACTGCACCAACATTTGATTTGAAAGATATATTATCAAAAACCAAAGCAATGACTCATTTAGGAATTTTACTTTCTTTAATTTTTGTTTTATTGGCAGTAAAAAATTATCTTTCAAGATTTTCAATAATGTATTCAGAGCGAGGGGTTGTTGTAGGGGCAGGCTATTCTGATGTTGTTGCATATTTGCCAATGATTAAGATCCTGATGTTTTTGGCAATTGTCGTTGCGGTATTATTGCTAGTATGGGTATTTTATATTTCAAAACAACCAAAGTTAAAAAAACGGCATATTCTGGGGTATGGGTTAATTCTCTATTTCCTGTTTGGATTTGTAGGGCCTATTGCAATTCCAGGTATTGTACAGGCTTTGAAAGTTTCACCTAATGAGATTAATCTTGAGAAACCTTACATTGAAAATAACATAAAGTTTACAAGGCTAGCGTATGGGTTAGGGGATGTTGAAGAAAAAGATTTTTTTGTTGAAATGGGGCTGACTCCTAAGATTTTGGATGAAGCAAAAGAAACGATTGATAATGTTAGAATCTTAGACTGGAGACCGTTAACAAAAACATACAAGCAGACACAGGAGATAAGGCTGTATTATGACCTTGCAGGTATTGACATTGACAGATATAACATTAACGGAAAATATACACAGGTCATGTTAGCCCCAAGAGAACTAAACCAAAACAAGATAACTGAGAATGCAAAAACATGGGTAAATTTGCATATGGTTTATACTCATGGTTTTGGAGTTGTAATGAGTCCTGTTAATAAGGTTACAAAACAAGGGTTGCCTGATTATTTTATCAAAGATATTCCGCCTACCCTTACAGTTGATGAGCCCAATTTGGAAATTACAAAACCGCAGGTATATTATGGGGAAAAAGATAATAATTTTGTTTTAGTTAACACAAAAACAAAAGAGTTTGATTTCCCGAAAGGCAATACTAATGAATATATTAATTACGATGGTAAAGGGGGGGTAGTACTGGATTCTTTCTTAAAGAAATTATTAATGGCTGTGAGGTTTGTAGATATTAAAATTTTATTATCTTCAGATATTACAGCAGATAGCAAAATAATGTTTACAAGGGCTATTGTTAAAAGAATATCAAAAATTACGCCCTTTTTGGAACTGGATAGCGACCCTTACCTGGTTATTGATGATGGCAGGCTGTTATGGATAGTGGATGCATATACAGTTTCAGGAAATTTCCCTTATTCTGAGAAGTTTGGAGGGATCAATTACATAAGAAATTCTGTAAAGATAGTTGTTGATGCTTATGATGGAGGCGTTAGCTATTATGTTATGGATATAACTGATCCCCTGATAGTGACTTATGCTAAGATATTTCCTAAGCAGTTTAAAAGTTTTGAAAATATGCCTTCAGGTTTAAAAGAGCATATTAGGTATCCTGTGGATTTGTTTAAGGTACAATCCCATATATATAGTACTTACCATATGGATGATATTAAAGTCTTTTATAATAAAGAAGATGCATGGCAGATTCCTCACGAGGTTTATGGTGTTGGCCAGCAGGTAAAAGTAGAGCCTTATTATATAATAATTAAACTTCCTGGAGAGGATAAAGAGGAATTTGTCTTGATGACTTCTTTTACACCAATAAAGAAAGATAATATGGTAGCATGGATGGCAGCAAGGTCTGATGGAGATAATTATGGGAAGTTAATACTTTATAAATTTCCAAAAGATAAATTAATCTATGGGCCATTGCAGATTGAAGCAAAAATTGACCAGGATTCTGAGATTTCACAACAACTTACTCTCTGGAGTCAGCAAGGCTCCAGAGTTACTCGTGGGAATCTGCTCGTAATACCTATACAAAATAGCATCCTTTATATTGAACCACTTTATATAGAGGCAGAAACAGGACAACTACCTGAATTAAAAAGAGTTCTGGTTTCTGATGGTGAAAGAGTAGTTATGGAAGAGAATTTAGCTAAGGCTTTAGAGGTTTTGTTTGGCAAATCTAAAGTTGTTAAAGAAACTTTAAAGCCATTTGAGAGTTCAGGAAAATCAGCAACTGAGCTTATAGAAGAAGCACAGAATTATTATGAGCTTATAGAAGATTCTATGAAAAAAGGAGATTGGGCAGGTATTGGGGATAGTTTAGATAGATTAGGTAATGTTATTGATACTTTAAGCGAGAAATAACTTGTTCTTAAACTCCAAAATATTTAAATCCAATCTGATATTACCACCCAAATATGTACAAATTCAGCCCCTTTCTCCTTGTAATGGCAGGAGCAACTTGCGTGGGGAACTTTAAGAAAAAATCATTTCTTCTTCATAACCCATTTACGAGTGTGCCAGAATATTACTGAAAATATGAATGATACCAATGCAAAAGCAATCAATTTCAATACCACAAAACCAAGTATATCACCAGGGTAATAAGATTTTGCCATTTTGTAGCCAACCATCCCGGTTATCAAATCTGGATTTCCTGTTTGGGCAATTGCTAAAACTCCAAGAACAACTATAATAACACTTGAAACTATGATTATATTTTTATTCATACTATCTCATCTCAAATTGAATCTAAGTTCTTTATTATATAAATTTTTCTATATGTATATCCCAACCCAAAACCCCTTTCTCCCTATTATGGCACAACTTGTTACATCGCATAAAACCCCCCTTGATTCTTTGGATGGCAGGAGCAACTTGGGGTGGGGAACGGAAGGTTTAAAAGCTGATTTCTATTTTTCTCTATAAAAGAAAGGGGTGGAGGAGGATGGAAAGTGGTGGATTATGCTCTTACTGACTTAATAGAAGAAAAAATTCCTAATATTTCAGAATTGACAGATGAATTTAGTTTAGAAACGGACACGAGCGGAAGCAGTGGACTTGCTTCTAAATTTGATCCTAATGAATGGTACAAAGAGGGAATAAGAATAAGTGTACATGATACAAGTTATCCGATATACATTCGCTCATTTTTCCGAGGTAAGATAATAACTCAGGATCCAAATTTTCCTTTAATTAAGAAAGTTGTCAATCTACTAGGTTGCAAAAAAGCAGTAGACGGTGGTGGCAAACCTTATGATATGAACATTTTTAAACCAACGGAAGGTTAGTTTTTTAATTCTTTATTTTTCCAACCCAAACCCCCTTTCTCCCTCTTATTGCAGAAGCAACTTGTTACACCGTCCAAAGCCACTTGATTCTTTGTATGGCAGGAGCAACTGGTGGGGAACTTTATTTTTATCTTATTATTTAACTAAAACCATCCTTTTTGTTTCTACAAATCCAGATGTTATTAATCTATAAAGATAAATTCCAGAAGTAGCATTTAGTCCATCATCTTTCTCTCCACCCCATTGTAGAGAATAAGTTCCTGGAGCTTGTTTTTCATTTACTAAAGTTCTAACTTTTTGACCAATTGAATTATAAATATCTAATCTGACATCAGTCATCTCTGGCAAATAATATTTAACTGTCGTATTTAAATTAAAAGGATTAGGATGATTTTGGAATAAAGTAAATTGATCAGGTTTATTTTCATTAACTAATGTTGTTATATCTTCCCGATTACCTGCGATCTTTTCACTTTGCAAATTTCCATAAACAGCCTGCAACCAATAATGATAAGGTACATTATTAAGGGGGACAGCTTCATCAATATACTCCTCAATACCAGCACTAACAGTCTCTCTTAAAATAGCATTATTCCCTTCCCAAGCATTAAGTAAATCAAGGGAATTAAATTCACTAATATCTTTTATAGTTTCTATTCCATTACTACTCCTTGATCTAAATATATTATAATAATCAACTAATCCTTCATACTCAGAAGGTGATTTTGTCCATGTTAATCTAAGCCTATGTCCATGATCATTTGGTATATCAGAAACTACTAAATTTGAAGGTGGTTCAATAGTAGGTATTATACGCGTACCAACTCTTATTAACCCAGATGACCAGTCAATACTTTTTATATAACCAAACTTTTCAGGAAAATCTTCTTTTGTTAAAAATTTATATTCATTACTATCCCTATCAAATATTCTTAAACCTGAACGATCATCTACAACAAAATATTTTCCATCTTTAGACCAAGCAAAACTAGATGTATATGTTCCTAAATCTTTAATAGATGGAGTAACAGAGCCAGATAGCAATTCACTCGTGTTTACAAAATATAATTTACTTCCTCCAAAAACAGCCAATGTTTTCTTATCAGGAGACAGCCTTATATCTCCAGCCAAATCAATCTCTTTTCCTTCTTTTGTTTCTGTATTAAAATGATAAAGTTTGCCTTTCCCGGCTATTTTGAAAATAATATTTTTATTGTCCAACCAGTCTAAACTTAGTTGTTCATCATGCTTAGTTCCAGTTCCATTTGTAATTAATTCTTCATTTTTGCCATCAGCATCCATTGTATAAATATAATAATGACTCCCATATTCATGATGTGTAAAAACAATTTTTTCAAGATTTGGAGACATCATAGGATTATGGTCATAAGTAAAACCTTTGGTGTCATGTATTTTCTCTAAAGTAGAATTTCCTAAGTTATACCTGTAAATACCATGGGTATATACACCAAAAAGTAGGGAGTTACCATCAGGAGTCCAAGTAAGATCTCGTCCGCTTCTACTACCTCCTCCGAATTCATGTAAAACATCTCCTTCTAAATCCATAATTCTATGTTTATCATCAGTTCCTTTAAAAGTAATAAATTTTCCATCAGGAGAAAATCTAACCTTATTGTAAGTGTCATGAATACCATCAAATAATCTTTTAAGGCCTGAACCATCTGAATTAGCAATCCAAAGATCAATCTTAGATCCAATCGGTTCATCGGCATTATATTCAGTAAATACTATCTTGCTTATCATCCCTGTTAAGATATCTTCTAAATCAGGCTCTAAACCAGGCTTGGGTGTTCTGTCTGCATATAAAAGGCCCCAGTGCCTTCCAACAGCTCCTTCATCAGCCCCTTTCCAAGCTTCATCAAAGGCATCAAAGAAAAAATATTTAGCATTATTCTTTTCAGCTAATGACCTAAATTCTGTTAAGAACTTCCTTTGATTTTCTTCACTAGGAACAGCATTTCCAATAATATTTCCAGCTGTAGGCCATCCAGCTTCCCCAATAATTACTTCTTTTCCGGGATAATCTTCTTTAATCTTATTCCATTTTTCAATAACATGTCCGACAGCATCATAGATTGATATACCTTCCCAATAAGGGTGAACATGGATTAATATATTATCTACTGCTTCAGCAAGGTTAGGATGATTTAACCATTCACTCCATGTTTCTGCTGTTGTTACTGGTATATCTGTAGCTAGGTTTACTTGTGTTATATATTCTATTAATTTTTCTTCAGAAATATCTCTTCTAAATAAAACTTCACTGCCAACAATTAAACCCTTTGTTGTGTTATAACTCTGGTTTGCTATTTTAATAAGATTTTCAATAGATTGATCATTTGCTGATTCATTGCCAGAGATCCATGCTCCCGGATAACAATTAATTCCTGCTTCATTACATAATCTTGGTATTTCGTAAAGTATTTCATCATTTCCATACGTTCTTATATTTGAAGTAAAACCAGATAAAATTGAAAGATCTTCTTTTATTTCATCCTCACTAGGAAAAATACCCTGCTCTGGACTCTGGTTTTCTCTAAAGGGGCCATAACACACACCTAGAAGTTGCCTTGATTCCTGATTAGCTTGAGCTCGAACATTTCTTGCTAGAAAAGGAAAAGCTAATAGCCCACCTCCTGCCAATAAAGAAGTTTTTATAAATTGCCTTCTTGAATTTGTTTTCATCCCTTGCAACCTCCAACTTACAAATGAAGTAATCTTTATAAATCTTCCTATTTTGTTACTACTATTGAATAAATAAAGTTCCCAACCACACAAACCACCTTTCCCCATTTAATTGCAGGAGCAACTTGTGGGGGAACTCAAATAACTCTTTTTTTATCAAACAACCTCATGCTTTCCTTCACTATCCTCTCTGCAATGTAACTGTTATTTTGTAGAGTAACTACTATCTTTGCATTTTTTTTAGGATGTTCTTAAAGCAATAAAGCAGGGCATTGTTAAATCAGCACATGATTGTTCTGATGGGGGGGTTAGCAGTTGCATTAGCTGAATGCTGTGTTACAGGAAAAGAAATTGGAGCAAATGTTAAGATTGATGAAAATATAAGAAAGGATGCTTTGTTATTTGGTGAATCTCAATCCAGAGTTGTATTAAGCTGCAGTAAAGAGGATGTTGCTAAGCTAAGTGCTTTATGTGAAATAGATGATGTTAAAATACAAGAGATTGGAGAAGTTAAAGGAGATAAATTAGTTATTAATGAGCTGATTGATATTGATGTCAAAAAGATAGCAGATACATGGAGGGGAGCTATTGGAGAGATTTTGAAATAAAAACAAATAACTTGTTGCATAATGAGAATTATCATGAAATTAAGTTGCTGTAATAAAACGAAAGCTTTAAATTAACTTTTTCTTTCTCCTTAGTTTATGAGTAAAATAGTCATCATAGGCCTGGGAGCAGCTGGTTTTGGAGCAGCTTTAGCTGCAAAAAAGCAGGATAGAGGTGCAGAGATAACCATAATTGATAACAAGGATTTTGATTTGATGCACCAGTGCGGCTTGCCTTTTGTTCTTGATGGTGAGATTAAGTCTTTTGATGATTTAAAGCATTATATTAATGCAGATCAGATGGGGATAAAGTTGTTATCTAAGTCTGTTGTTGATAAGGTAGAGTTTGTTAAGAAAAAAGTTTATTGTGGTGGTAAGGATATTAGTTATGACAAACTGATAATTGCAGCGGGTTCTAAGCCATTTATTCCACCAATTAAGACGCAGAATAAGAGCTTTACTGTTCATAGTATAAAGGATACAAAAGAGTTAGAGAAAAATATTCAGAAAGAGAAAAAGGCCATTATTGTTGGTGCAGGAGCAGTTGGTTTAGAGACGGCAGTAGCTTTAAAGAAAAAAGGATTAGATGTTACTGTTATGGATATGCTTCCTACAACCTTTCCTAGAGCAATAGATGAGGATATTTCTTCAATACTTGAAGAAAAATTGAAAGAGAAAGGAATTAAATTTGAGTTAGGCAAAAAGATTGGAGAGATTAGAGAGAAATCAGTTGTTATAATGGCAACAGGAGTAAAGCCAAATATCGATTTCTTAAAAGGAAGTAAAATAAAAACAAATAATTTTGGCATTGAAGTTACTGAGAAGATGGAGACTTCTATTAAGGATGTTTATGCAGTAGGTGATTGCTGCTGTGTTAAGTCTTTGATAAATAAAGAAAAAATGCCTTCTCAGTTAGCGAATAATGCTTATAGGGAAGGGGTAATTGCTGGCGTAAATGCAGCAGGCGGAAATAAAAAATATTCAGGAATTCTTAACACATTTGTTTCAGTTATAGCTGATATTGAAATTGCTGCTACGGGTTTTAATTCTTTCTTTGCAGAGTATTATGGGGTTAAGACAGTGATTGGAAAAGCAAAAGGCAAGAATAGGCCTGAATGGTTTGGAGATGCTTCTGAGTTGATTGTTAAGGTAATTGCAGATGAAAAAGGGAAGGTAATCGGTGGGCAGGCAATTGGTAAGGGAGCTAAGGAGAGAGTGAATATAATTGCAACTGCGATTAAGGCTGGCTTTTCATTAGAAGATATAAGTAATCTGGAATTGGCTTATTGTCCTGCTGTATCAGATTATTATGATCTTTTGGTGATGGCTGCTGAGTTGGGATTGAGGAAATTGAAAGGATAATCTTTTAATATAGCTTTAATTCTTTATTCTCATTATGAAACCAGACTGGCTTAAAGTAAAGATTCCATCAGGAGATTCTTATGCTAGATTAAAATCTTTGTTGGATGGCAAAACAAATACTATCTGTGAAGAAGCAAAATGTCCTAATATAGGTGAATGCTGGGAAAAAGGAACTGCTACTTTCTTGATATTAGGAGATGTTTGTACAAGAGACTGCAAGTACTGTAATGTTAAGAATGGAACTCCTGCTAAAGTTGATTTTAAAGAGCCTGAAAAGATAGCTAGTATTGTCAAGAAATTAGGGTTGAAGTATGTTGTTATAACATCTGTTACGCGCGATGACCTTAAGGATGGAGGTGCAAGAACATTTAAGGAAACAATAAAAGAGATTAGGAAAGTTTCAGATGCGAAAGTAGAAGTGCTTACTCCTGATTTTAAAGGAGATACAGGATCAATTAGAAGCGTACTTAGTGCAGAGCCAGATGTTTTCGGGCATAATATTGAGACTGTTGAAAGATTGTTTCCTAAGATAAGGCCGCAGGCAGATTTTAAGAGATCAATGATTTTCTTGAAAAGAATTAAAGAGATAGACCCAAAACAGATAACTAAATCCGGCTTGATGATTGGTTTGGGTGAAACAAAGGAAGAGATAATAAAGACCTTACGGACATTAAAGATGGTTGGAGTTGATATAGTTACAATAGGGCAATATCTACAACCAAGGTCAGATTTAGCCAAGGTTGAGAAATATTATACCCCTGAAGAGTTTAATGAGTTTAAGAAGATTGGTCTAGAGTTAGGGTTTAAGCATGTTGAATCTGGTCCTTTGGTAAGAAGTTCATATCATGCTGAGGAAGGTTTGAATGAGATTTAGATTAATTGATACTGGTTATGAGAATGCATTTACTAATATGGCAATAGATGAGGCTTTGTTAAAGTCTAAATTGCCTGTTCTTAGGTTTTATGGATGGAAGCCAGCTGGGTTAAGCATTGGTTATTTTCAGTCAACAAAGAATTTTAATTTTGAGAATCTTAAGAGACATGGAATTGATTTAGTGCGACGCCTAACAGGAGGAAATGCTGTTTTGCATGATAAGGAAGTAACGTATTCTTTCATTATTGATATGTCGAAAATGCAAAGCATTTTTGAGCACGTTAAAAACCCAAAAAGGGTTTTTAACGAAAAGGAGATGCCTAAAAGTATTGTTGAAAGTTATAGGAAGATAAGCAAGGGTTTGTTGGAGGGATTAAAAAATCTTGGATTGAATTCACTTATGAGTGAAGCTGTTGAGAAAGGAGAGAAATCTGCTGTTTGTTTTAATGATCCTTCTTGGTATGAGATTCTAGTTAGTGGGAAAAAGATTGTTGGAAGTGCTCAAAAAAGAGTAAATGGAAAATTGTTGCAGCATGGTGCAATTTTGATTGATATAGATGTTGGAAAGTATTGCTCTTTGTTTAGTAATTGTAATGAAGAGTTAATAAAAAAGTTAAAAGAGAGGATGACTTCGATTAATAGTGAGTTGAAGAAAGAAATGAATTATAATCATGTTAAACAATCGATGATAAAAGGTTTTGAAAAAGCATTGGATATTGAATTTGAAGAAAGTGGATTGACAGAAGAAGAATTAGAGTTAGCTAAGAAATTAGAAAGAAATAAATACTCAAGCAGGAAATGGAATTATTTAAGATGACGACTGTAATGTGCTTTGGCAGCTTTGATGTTCTTCATCCAGGACATCTCTATTTTCTTAAAATGGCAAAAAGCTTAGGTGATAAGCTTATTGTAGTTGTAGCCAGGGATTCTACTATTGAAGAGGTTAAAGGTAAGACTCCAAAGTATCATGAGAGAGACAGGGTTGAGCATGTAAGGGATTTGAAGATTGCAGATAAGGTTGTTTTAGGGTATGAAACTGATAAGTATGAGATAATTGAAGATATCAACCCGGATGTTATAGCACTAGGCTATGACCAGGATTCATTTGCTGATAAATTAAATGAAGAGATGGAAAAAAGAAAGATGAATCCCAAGATTGTAAGATTAGGGGCTTATAAAGAGGATATGTATAAGAGTTCTAAACTAAAGTAGCTTTTTTTATTAAATAATGCCCAGTACATTCATTTTCCATCTTTATTTCAAACTCTTTTACTTCTATCTTTTTCTTGAATAATGGGCATTCCAGAACTAAGGTTTCGAATTCTCCACCTTCGCCTATTATTGAAACATTTGAAGATCTCATTTTATCAATAAATGTTAATCCAATCCTTGTGCCAAGCATGTTTTTTGTTAGGCCTTCTGCTGCTATCCCAACTATTATGACGTTGAAGTTTGTCATTAATTCCTTTAGGTATATTTCTTCATTAGTCTGCCATAATGGGGCTAATGATTGCATTTTTAGTTCTTTGCAGATATTGTCAATTCTTTCTTTTTGATAGCTTGATTTGATTGCGCCTGAAACTATACCTTCTATTCTGTATTTTTCCTTGGCAATCTCTATTGCTTCTTTTAGGTCTTTTAATTCTTCTTCTTTGATGCCCTCTGTTTCATAGAAAATTATCGGTAAGTCCATTGTTTTGGCCTGTACTTTTACCAGGTTAATATTAGGAATATGGAACATGTAGGACTCAGGGTTTTTTGATTTAATGGCTATTATGCAAGCTAGTTCGTGCTCTTTGCCTGCTTTGTAGGCTGCAAATAAGCTGTCCTTTCCTCCTGATATTAATGCTGCTATTTTCATTTTAACAAACTAATAAGATAATCTTTCTTATATTTAAATCCACTCCTTTTTGCCAGTTTTTCTATTGCTTTGTCAAACCTGCTTCCGTATTGTGCAGCTCTTTTCTTTCTCCATGCAAATTCTTTCAAGCCGAGTTGTTCTGCAACTTCTCTGAATATTAGTTTGTTTTGAGCTATGCTTAGTTTAAACTCTGCTGGAATCTTTAAGGCATAATCTATTAATTTTTCATCTAAAAAAGGAAGTTTTAGTTGAATGTTTTGTTCTTTTGCAATAGCTAAGTCTCTTGATATGTCTCTTTCATACATATTTAATAACCCATTAAAGCATTCTTTGTTGACGTTTTTGGCTTTTGTATGTCTTTCATAGCCTGCAAATAACTCTTCAGAGCCTAACCCAGAGAACATTATTTTTATTTTGTCTTTTTTTGCCATTTCAAAAGCAATGTAGAAAGGTAAGGCAACTCCAACTTTGACAACATTTGGCTCTTTTAATATACCCAATATCCTTTTAATGTATTTCTCTGCCTCTTTTAATCCAACTGTTTTAATTTTTAATTTAAAACCAAACTTCTTTGCAGCTTTTCTTGCATATGTTAAGTCTTCTGCTCCTTTTAGGCCCTTTTCTTCTAATGCTGCTGTGTAGCAGATAAACTCCTTCTTTTCTTTGCTGCAGACTTTAGCTATTACTGTGCTGTCTACTCCGCCAGAGAATAAAATGCCAAATCTTTCTTTTGGAATGTTTTTTTTGATAGAATCTACAACTAGCTCTTGTAATTCATTCAGTATGTTTTTATGGTCTTTTTTTGATTCTGGTTTTATAGAAAGAGTTCTAATCAAATCCTGCCATTGTTTTTGGTTATTCAAGCTCAACAACATTTGTAGTTTTCAAGGAAATGCCGTACTTTTTAAGATTAACTAATTTTTCTATCTGTTTTCTTGTTATGTCCATGAATTCTTGGTAATTTTTTGGTTCTAATTTTCTAAGAAGAAAATGAAATGTGTCTGTATGGGTTCTGAAGACCAAGCCCATTATCTTGTGTTTGTTAATGCATTTCTTGCAGATAAAATCATCGCCCATTATCTCGAGCCATTGGTCTTCCTTTTTGCAGTTGTTGCATTTCATTTTTTGGTTTTTTATGAGTTGTTTGCTTGATTATTTGTCTCCCTGAGTGGGACACGCACCCTAGTTGTGTATTGGTGGGAAGGATAAAAGTAGTTAGTTTTAACTAAATATTCTACTTATTTTGAGTAATATTTAAAAAGGTATCTTTTTTATCCTTTATTATTATGGAGAAAGTATATAAAAATCTTGTAAAAGGAATAAGGCAGTATTTCAAAAAGGCGAAGATTAAAAAGGCAGTTATAGGCGTTTCTGGTGGCTTAGATTCTGCTTTATCATTAAGATTAGTAGCTGATGCTATTGGAAATAGGAATGTTACTGCTTTAATCATGCCAGAAAAAGGATTAACTAAAGTTGAGAATGTTAAGGATGCTATTAATTTATGCAAATCATTAAAGATTAATTATAAGCTCATTGAGATTAATTCAATATTAAAAAATTTTAAAAAAATAAAGCAAAACAAGAATTCCCGGATAAACCTAAAGCCAAGGATAAGGATGTTAATCCTTTATAACTACGCAAATGCAAATAATGCTTTGGTTATTGGAACATCAAATAAAACAGAGCTTAAACTGGGGTATTTTACAAAATATGGAGATGGTGCTTGTGATTTGGAGGTTATTGGGGATTTATACAAAACAGAAGTATTGAAATTAGCCAAATATTTAAAATTGCCAAAAAAGATAATAAATAAAGTGCCATCTGCAGAATTATATAAAGGGCAGACTGATGAAGCCCAGATTGGTGCTTCTTACAAGAATATTGATGATATGTTGAAAGGAAAGAAAAAGATGAGTAATAAAATAAGGAAATTGATTGAACAGAGCAGGCATAAAACAACACCAATCTCTATAATAAAAACTAATTAAACCGAAAGGTTTAAATAGTTATACTTAATACTAACTAATTATACCAAATGGTTCAATTAATTAAACTGTTAAAATGGAACATTTTAACCGGTTTAGAAATCCTACTGGATTTCTAAAACTATTGGGAAATAAGAATATTATGAAGATACTTTCTTTTTTCTTTAGGAATCCAACTAAGGAATTTTCACAAATACAGGTATTAAAGAAAATAAAGATAGCTAAAGCAACTTTAATTAAATGGTTAAGATTATTGGTAGATGAAGAGGTTATATTAATGAAACGAATAGGGGTTACTAATCTTTATAGACTAAATAATGAGAATACATTTGTTAAATGTTTAAAAATACTTTTTACTATCTCTGAACTAGAACCAATAAAAGAGCTAATAAAAAAGTATAATGTAGAATGTTATATCTATGGGAGCTCTGCGAGAGGGGAAGATGTTGAAAAAAGTGATGTTGACTTAATAGTCATTGGAAAGGCAGATATAAATGATTTAAAAAGCGGTACGGTCCCAATATCAAAAAAGATAGGTAAAGAAATAAAAATTCAGGCATTTTCTAAACAGGAATGGTCTTCAATGGCGAGGAAAGACCCTGCCTTTTACGAGCGAGTGGAGAAGGACAAGGTGCAAATTATATGAATATTGAAGGATGTATTGAACAAAGATTCCTATTGAGAATTGAGCCAGATAAAAAACTTGTAAATAAGGAGTTGAATGAAGCTGATTATGATTTTAGTAAAGCAGAGAAGACATTTAAAGAAGAGGATTATAAATGGGCGATTGTAAAGAGTTACTATGCAATGTTTCATGCGGCAAGGGCTGTTTTGTTTAATCTGGGCTATAGAGAAAAAAGACATTTTGCAGTTGGCGTTGTTTTGGAAGATCTGAATAAAAAAGGTAAATTAGAGTCGAGATTTGTTAATGATTTTGATGCAGCTATGCAGAGCAGGGAAGATGCAGATTACCATTATATCTATTCTAAAGAATCTGCTAAGGACAGTTTAATGATAGCCAATGAATTTGTAGGTGGTATGAAGAGGTTGTTGAATGTGAAAAAAGGTAAACTTGGATTATTCATAGGAAGGTTTCAGCCATTTCATAATGCGCATCTTTTAGATATCAAATCAGCTCTGAGAGATTGTGGTGAGGTAATAATCGCTATTGGAAGTTCTCAGGAATCAGATACAAAAGAAAATCCTTTTAGCTATGAAGAAAGAAAGGAGATGATTGAAAGAACATTAAAGGCAGATGGTATATCAGATTATGAGATTGTTGCTGTTCCTGATATTAATGATGATGACAAATGGGTTGATCATGTTAAAAAGATAGTTCCTAAGTTTGATGTTGTCTATACAGGAAATGATAATACTGAAGAATTATTCAAAAAGGCAGGGTGTAAGGTCAAAAAGGTTAAGCTAATAGAAGGCATTAACGGTATAACAATAAGAGACAACATTATCAAAGACAAAGAATGGCAAAATCTTATTTCTCCTGAAACATTGAGAATTATTCAAAAGATTAAGGGAATAGAAAGGATAAAAAAGATATGAAAATTACTTTTTGCCGTACGTCTTAGCTAATTCTTCCAGAAGTTCACCGCCTTCACTGAAAGTGTATTCTTTTTCATCTTTGTCTTCATAAAATTTAGCTTTATCGCGTAATAAAGTACCATAATCGTATGCGAATTTGTCACCTTCATCACCTAGTTCAGTGCGTAATTTAGCATTACGTTGGCCCATAGTACCCTGTGCTATAGGGGTCTTTTTGCTTAAAAACCCCCCTTTTGTAATTGTAACAAATTGATCATTTTTTATTTTTAGATTATAACCTATACCTTTAATCATCTGAAGAGTTTCTAGTATCTTGCTTCCTGCCATTTTTTCACTTTCAATCACAAAATCTATATTACCCTCATCTTTTCGTGTTAATTTAACATCTAACGTCATTTTTATCCCCTCAATCTTAATAGCTTATATTTATGTTGAAAATTAGGGGCAAGTATAAAAATATTTCTATCCTAGAGTAGATACAATCAATCAAACAACAACATTTATATAATAACAAAAAATCTTAGATTTATGATGGAAATAGAAAGACCCAGTATTAAGATTGAAGAAAGCAAAATAAAAGAGTCTAGGCTAAGTATTAATCCGAAATATAAGGAATTAAACAGCGAATTGATTGAAAAGCGATTTATAGAAGGAGCTGATTTTTCTTTTAAGGAGATATTGAATGATGGTTTTCATCCTCTTCTTACTATACAACCTTTGCAGTTATTTGATTCCTTAGAGAAAGAATATGGAAAAGTTAAGGATTTTGATTTTAGCAAGGTAGATGTAGAAGATATCAGGAAGCATATAAGATCATGATTTATTCAAAAACTTTTAGAAAATTAAGAATTTTCTAAACGGTTTTGAAAATTTTCAATTTTCAAAAACATTCTTAAAGAAACCTTTTTTCTTGCTTTGTTTTTCGAACTGCTTTAACAATTCCTTTTGCTTGCTTGTAAGATGGTTTGGAACAGAAATAATTACCTCTACGTTCTCGTCACCACTGCCTCCATCATGCAGATAAGGTATTCCTTTTCCTTTCATCCTGAAGACTGTGTTTGAGTTTGTTCCTGTCGGGATTTTTAGCTTGGCTTTTCCTTCCAGTGTTGGAACTTCTATTTCGCCCCCTAAAGCAGCAACTGTGAATGGAACATTAACCTTGATATTGACATCATCACCTTCTCTTTCAAATACTTTATGTTCTTTCATGTGTAAGACAATATATAAATCTCCAGATGTTGCACCTCTTTGTCCTGCTTCACCTTCTCCTTGAATTCTTAGATTTGTGCCTTCCTCTGCTCCTTTTGGTATCTTAATCTTTATTTTTCTTCTTTTATGGACTATGCCTGTGCCATCACATACATTACACTCCTCTTTTATGTATTTTCCTTCCCCATGACATTTTCTACATGTTGTTGTTGAAGAAAACATTCCAAAAGGAGTTCTTTGGGTTCTTCTTACTACACCCGAACCATCACAATCAGGACAGTCTACAATATCACTTTTGCTTCTAGCTCCCGAACCATCACATTCAGGGCATTGCTCGTTTCTTGGTATTGAGATTTCTTTTTCTGCTCCAAAAGCAGCATCTTCCAGGATAATTTCCATATCATACCTTAAATCAGCCCCTCTTGATGGCTGTCTTCTCCCTCTTGAAGTTTCGAATGGGCTTCCACCACCAAAGAACTGGTCAAATATATCTCCAAAATCAAAAGAAGCAAAATCTCCAAAACCAAAATCAGAAGCATCAAATCCTCTGAAGCCAGATGCCTGTTTGAATGCATCAGCATCTCCAAATTGATCATACTGTGCTCTTTTTGTGTCATCGCCCAGAACTTGGGCAGCTTCGTTTATTTCCTTGAACTTGTCATGAGCATCATCCTCTTTATTGATGTCAGGATGATATTTCTTAGCTAATCTTTTATAGGATTTCTTGATCTCCTCTTTAGTTGCGTTCTTGTTTACACCTAATGTTTTGTAGTAGTCTTTTGCCATTTTATTTGCTTAATCTTTTTCCGATATCTTGTAATTCTTTAATAACCTTTTGATTTTCCTTTAATTCCCCTATTTTGTCTGCGACACTATAATACGAACCGATTGATTTAGCATAAATTCCTTTTAGGAAATTTTCCATAGCTTTTATTGCTTCTTTAATTAAAGGTTTATATCCTCCAACAGATAATAAGAAAAATTTCTTGCCTTTTAGTTTTTTATTGAAGTAGTAAGGATTGCACCTGTCCATAAAATTCTTCATTCTGGCAGTTACATTAAAAAAATAACATGGTGAAGCAAGGATTATGATGTCTGCTTCCTCTAGTTTCGGGTAAATATCCAGCATATCATCTTTAATGTGGCATTTTAGGTTTTTAGGGCAGCAGTTATCACCACCTCCACAGAACTTTATGTTTTTATCTCTTAACCTAATCTCTTCAACATCTGTGCCTTTAAGAGATTTTAGAATGATATCTAGCATAAAGTCAGTATTCCCTTTTCTAGGGCTACCGTTTATTGCTAGGATTTTCATTTAAACAATAAAATTTCATAAATTTATCAAAATAGTGAAATTTTCTTTAGTTTAAAAGTTTTTCAAACTTTATAAACAATTAAAAAATAAAAAATTATTTTTTCTTCTTTTTCTTCTCGCCTTCTACTTTGTAGTCTGCATCAACTACTTTGTCACCTTTCTTTTCCTTTTTTGGTTCCTCTTTTCCTGCTGAAGCCTGCTGTTGTTTCTTTGCCTGTTCCTCAGCTACTTTCTTGTAGAGTTCCTCAGAAACCTTCTGGAATTTTTGTGTTAAATCATCTTTAGCTTTCTTTATTGCTTCATAGTTCTTTTCCTTGTCTTTAAGCAATTCCTTCAGGCCTTCAATGTCTTTCTGTATAGGCTCAATCTGTTTCTTGTCAACTTTGTCTCCTAGCTCTTTTATTGTCTTTTCATACTGGAATACCATAGTTTCTGCTTCATTCAAGACATCTACTTTCTCTTTTCTCTTTTTGTCTTCTTCAGAATGTATTTCAGCATCCTTCTTCATCTTCTCAATGTCTTCTTCGCTTAATTTCTGCGTTGCTGTGATTCTAATAGACTGCTCTTTTCCTGTCCCGAGATCTTTTGCTGATACATGGACAATTCCGTTTGCATCAATGTCAAAGGTAACTTCTATTTGTGGAATACCTCTTGGTGCAGGTGGAATGCCAACTAACTCAAATCTTCCCAAGGTTTTGTTGTCTGTAGCCATTGGACGCTCGCCCTGTAATACATTTATTGTAACAGCAGGTTGATTGTCTGAAGCTGTTGAAAATACCTGTGATTTCTTTGTTGGAATTGTGGTGTTTCTTTCTATTAAAGAAGTTTTAACTCCGCCAAGGGTTTCTATCCCTAATGTAAGTGGAGTTACATCAAGCAGCAATATATCTTTGACTTCTCCTGCTAGTATTCCTGCCTGGATTGCTGCGCCTTGTGCAACACATTCCATTGGGTCTACACCACGCTCTGCTTTTGCATCAATAGTGTCTTCAACAAACTTCCTTACAATAGGCATTCTTGTAGGACCACCTACAAGGATTATTTTGTGAATCTCCTTTACTTTTAACTTGGCATCATCTATTGCCTGATTTAGTGGTTTTTCACATTTCTTTATTATTGGCTCAACTAATTCTTCAAGCTTAGCTCTGCTTATGTTCATTTTTAGGTGAACTGCGCTTCCATCCTTTTGTGTTACAAAAGGTATGTTGATGTCTGTTTCTGTCATTGTGCTTAGCTCAATCTTGGCTTTTTCTGCAGCTTCTCTCAGACGCTGCATTGCAGTGTCATCATCACTTAAGTCAATGTTGTTAGTTTTTTTGAAATCCTCAATTATGAATTTCATCAAGGCTTCGTCCATATCTGTTCCGCCTAATTGAGTGTCTCCTGATGTTGCTTTAACTTCAAAAACACCTTCACTGAAGTCCATAACAGTACAGTCTAATGTTCCTCCACCCAAATCAAAGACAAGGATCTTCATCTCTTTGTCTGCTTTATCCAGCCCATAAGCTAAGCAAGCAGCTGTTGGCTCGTTTATGATCCTGACAACTTCCAGGCCAGCAATTGAGCCTGCATCCTTTGTTGCCTGTCTCTGATTGTCATCAAAATAAGCAGGTGTTGTTATAACTGCTTTTTGAACAGGCTCGCCAATGAATTCTTCTGCATCTTTCTTTATCTTTTGCAGAATAAATGCAGAGATCTGTTGTGGGGTGTAGTCTTTGCCATGGATATTATATTTGAATGTAGTTCCCATCTTCCTTTTTGCTGCTGTTATTGTTGCTTGCGGATTAGAGACAGCCTGTCTTCGTGCTGGTTCCCCAACTAATAGTTGTCCGTCTTTTGTGAATGCAACTACACTTGGAAATGCCTTTCCGTATTGTGTAGTGCCTTCTGCGCTAGGTACGATTGTTGGTTTTCCTGCCTGCAGGATAGCACAAGCACTATTTGATGTACCTAAATCTATTCCTACTATTTTTTCTTTCTTGGTTTTCTTTTCAGCCATATTCCTCACCTTTGTTTTGTTATTTTGTTTTTTTAGCTAATATAACTTGGAGTTTCTATTTTCTCTTTGTCACCTAATCTCTTAGCCTCTTTTTTATTCTTCTTTTCAGCAGCCTGTAGGGGTTTTGGCTTTTCTATCTTGCCGAACTCCTTCTCGTATTTCTTAAGGACGTTTCCAAGCAGCTCGTACGTTTTCTTTGCATGGTAGGGGTCTACCAGAATCACGTTGTGCTTCAAAACAATTGAAGCTCTGTTCTTGCTTCTTGGATCTATTCTTGGTGTTACGCTTTTGAAATCAAAAACAAACTGCAACGGATTAAAGTTTATACTTAATTCATGCGCATAAAATGCATCTCCTTCATTTATGTTCATATTTATCTTTTCTTCAGGCATTTTTATCCTCCTTTTCCTTGATTTTCTATCATTTTAGTATATCAAAACTCAATATTTTCTTTAGTTTTTCTTTATCAGGAACTATTTCTTCAAGCTTTCCTCCTTGGATTGTTTTTCCTCCTGAGCTAAGGTAAGCTGCATACTGTCTTATTGATTCTGGGTCGTCTTTATCTACAAGGTAATTAAGCATGAACCATTGACTTAACTGCTCTCCGTGTTCATTGCAGTTTCCGATTCTGCATTGCAATGGCTTGGCTTTGTGTATGCTGCATCCTTTTTCGTTGAAAAAGATGCATTCTCCGTATGGTTTGTTTTGTGACTTTAATTTTGGTCTTAGTAATTTTGTATTGAACAGCTCTTTTTCTTCCATGTATTTTTCCTTCACATCTTCTTCTGTTGTTCCTAAATGCTTTGTGATATTTTTTAAATCATCATTGCATAAAAATCCTGAGCCATGCTTGCAGCAATTATTTTTTCTGTCACATTTTTTCCCCAGCTCTAAGATTTTACTTAGTGGTGTTTGCTTTTTTATCTGCATTTTTAGCGATCTTGACTTTGCTGTGCCTTATTACCTTGTCTCCGAGCATGTATCCTTTCTGTAATTCTTCTAGTATGGTTCCTTCTTCTTTATCAGATACCTGGCTTAATAGTACTTCATGCTTGTAAGGGTCAAATTTCTTACCTATGGCTTCTATTGGCTTTAAACCTTCGTTCTCTAATAACTGATGAAACTGAGAAAATATTAGTTCAATACCTTTGACAAACTTTTCTTTGTCTGTAGTGTTTTTTAAAGCCATTTCAAATGAATCCAGAATGGGCAGCAACTTGTTAATGATGTCTCCTTTTGAGTATTTTACAAATTCTGATTTCTGTTTTTCCACATATTTCTTGTAGTTTTCGAATTCTGCCTGCAGTCTTTGTAAAGAATCTGTTAGTTCTGTTATCTTTTTATCTTTTAGATCGACTTTTTTTGCTTCTTTTTTGCTTTCTTTTCCTTCTTTCTTTTCTTTTGTCATTTTTTGGCCTATTTTATCTTTACTTTTGTTGATTTAAAGTCAACTGAAACCAAGTAATATCAACTTATATTTAAATATTTATATACTGGAGTATATAAATTACCAAAAGATTTATATATTTTAACAAGTAAATGTTTTGTTATGGTACATATCCATAGGTATAGGATAACTATTACATCCTCAAGAAAACCAGCTGAGAGGGTGATTAATAGGGAACTTCAATGGCTGGGTGATTCTTTAGGGTTATTCAACCTTAGGGACAGAGATAAATCCTGTTTTAGGATATTTATAGAGCTTTTGAAATCTACAAAGAGAAAAAACCCATTAAGCTCTGATGAACTGGCAGATAGGCTTGATCTAACAAGAGGCACTGTAATCCACCATATCAACAGATTGATGGATTCTGGTATTGTGGTGCATGAAAGAAAGAAATATTTATTAAGAGTAGACAATTTACGGGAATTAGTCGACGAAGTGAAGAAGGATATCGAAAGAACATGCACTGATTTAAAAGAGGTGGCAGAGGATATTGATAGGAGGCTGGGTTTATGAAATTGATGCCACTGTTTTTAATGTTAATTGTGAGCTTGCCTTTTAGTTATGCTTCTATTGAAATAACCTCCCAATTAAATGGAGAGTATAATCTTGGGGATGATATACCCCTTTCTCTTAAGATTGTACCTGATGAAACAGCTAATGCGTTACTTAAATCAACATTAAGATGCACTAACACAGAGGTTCTTTATTATCTTGTTCCGGTTAATTTAGAGCAGGGTGAGGAAGTCAATATGGATATACCTGCCATAAAAGCATTTTCTGAAGGTTTGTGTAATATCAGGATTAATGTTGACTCACTTGAGGGACATGATATTGAAGGTATAACATCAGATGATTTCTTGGTTTCTGCCAGCCTGGAACTCTCATTTACTCTGGATAAAACAGATGTACTTCCTGGAGACAAGATAAAGATTGAAGGTACGGCAACGAAAGGTGGAGGTAATATAGAGGATGGGAGCATCATAATAGTATTTGGGGATAAAGAAGAGCAGATAGAACTGAGTGGGGATGAATTTAGTTATGATTTAGAATTAGATGATAATATCAAATCAGGAGAGCATGTAATCACTGTGGAGGTTAATGATTCTTATGAGAACTTTAATGAAAAAAGCATGACAATAAATGTTTATGCGGTTCCTACTAAATTAGAATTCCAATTAAATAAAAAGGAGTTCAAACCAAAAGAAACCCTGCAATTGACAGTTCAGTTATTAGACCAGGCAGATGGGGTTATTGTTAAGAATATAGATGTAAGCTTACTCAAGGAAAGAATCTTATTAGGGGATATAGTGTTGTTTGATGAAGAGATAGAGTCCAATGAAGAATTTGATTTTACCTTTGGTTATAATACAACCCCTAATGAATATGTGTTAAAAGCTGTGTTTGATGATTTAGAGAAAGAAGAGGTAATTGAGATTCTTCCTCACTCTGAGATAGAGATGAGATTGGAAGGGGGTATTGTTTTTATTAAAAACATAGGGAATGTTGAATATAATAATAAAACAACACTTATATTAGAAGAGGGTGATAAAACCTATCTTATAAATAAAAAGATAAAGCTTGATGTTGGAGAAGAAACAACCATAGACCTTTCTAAGGAGCTGCCTTCTGGAACGTATACAGTCACTTTACCTGGAGAAACTGTAACTATAACAGAAGAGAGGATTGTTGAAAAAACTGTAGAGAAAATAGTTGAGAAAGAGGTGCCAAGGTATATTGAAAGGGAATCTGAAGAGGCTGAAGAAGATATTATTTCTGAAAAAGAGATTAATGTTGTAGAGAATGTTGAGATAGAGGATAACAGGCCTTTCTACAAAAAAGGATTAGGCTTTATTACAGGCGGTTTTGTGGCTGGTGCTGGTTTATTATTAAACAGACCAAAATTTGCATCCTTTTTTATGATTGCTATAATCCTGTTTATTATATATTACTTTAACAGAAAAAGATTTAAGAAAATAATAGAGAAAATAAGGGAAAAAAGGGCAGATAAGTTTTAATTATGCCCAGATTTCTTAGCAGCGCTTGTCAATCCTCTTGCAGCTCTTCCTCTCTTGCTGCAGATCCAGTTTATCCTTGGGTCTGCTCTTATTACAGGGTGTGCTCTGTCTACTAAGATTACCTCATACCAAAAATTAGTTCCGTCTTCTCCAACGTAGTAAGAGTTAAGAACAGTGCAGTTAACAAATTTCTTTTGTGCTCTCTGCTCTGCAATCCACTGGTAGCTCATGTCCAGTACTTTCTTTCTCCTCATATGTTTGCTTCTTCTTCCACCTGAGAATTTTGGGCGCTGCCTTTTTTGCCTTATAAGGCGCTGCCTTACTAATATATAACCCTGCTTTGCTTTATAACCCAAAGAACGAGCTCTGTCAATCCTTGTTGGTTTTTCGATTCGTACTGTGACTTTATCTTTTTTCCATTTAATTAATCTTTTTTTCCAGACTTCACCAAGGTTTTCCTTAGGCTGCTTCCATAGTTGCCTAACATACTTATACATTGACATTTTCTAGCCTCCATTTAATACAATTTATTAGAATTCAGGTAAGCTACTACCCACATCTTCTAATATGGCTTAGAATTTTTGGGTTATTTAAAAACTTTGGGGTTTTTGATACTGTTCTGCTATTACGTGGTTTTCACCCCTGTTCTGTTTCGAGTGGTTTTCATACTCATCAAATCAATCACTAGCGGAAGCCATAGGCTTTTGTTAGCTTAAACAAATTCCCATTAAGTTGGGTGCGTTAGCATATTGAATATGTTACTTAGGTAGGCTCTTTTTTATAAAAAGTTTTAAAAAGGGAGTTATATCAACTTGAATACTATGAAATTTAAAAAAGACAAAATAAATGGTGGAATTTTTAAGGAAGAAAAGAAGGTTGGATTACTAACACAATTAAACTCAATTATCCTTTCTAAAGGGGAGAAATTTAGAACTGATGAAGAGAATCTTATAAATAGAGAAGAAGATTTTATTAGAAAAGAAAATATGAAAAAAGCAACATTAGATGAGGCTCTTGTAGAATCTATTTAAGCGATTTATCTAACAATTCCTTCCACCTATTCCCTTCTAAACTTCCACCAATTCCAGAAGCCATATTGTTTTGAGGGCAGAATCATAATTTTAACATAAAATTTTTATACTACTCCCCATTAGCAAATTATATAGGGGCTTATACTTGATGAAATAATCAGTGGGGGATTAGTATACTAATATAAGATAGAAAGATTTAAATACCTAAAAACAGAGGGGGAGGTTAAGATGGCTAAATCAATGTTGCTTAAAGATATGCCTCGTGAAATAAAAATCAAATTACTTAAGGGTCTTGGGTATGACTCAGACGGGACATTTGTTCTTGAAAACGGACACAAGTATTTGGACAAATATATTAATGTTCCTGTTAAAATAGATAACATGTTCATACATCCAGGTACACCAAATCCAGGTAACACAATAATTTTGGACAATAATCCAATAAGTATTGCTGCGTTCTTTGAGGATTATGGCGATGTCCTCTGAAAAAGAATTTTTTGAAAGTGCTATGAAGGGAGGGATAAAGGGAGCTCTAGAGTGGACAGAAGAAAAAATAAAAGAAGTGATTAGGAAATTTGTGGATAGAGACCTCTATTTTGTTGAAGACCTCTCCACAATAGAATACGCAAAAGAACAGCGAAAAAAAGGTGAATATGTTTTCTTCATAACTTATGTTAAAAATAAGACATACCGTGTTTTAGTTCAAATGGGTCTAACACTAAGAGGATTAGAAAAAAAAAGGGAGGATTTCCGTCCGTTGAAAACAAGGATACTTGATACATACAAAGAGAAGGGACTTCACTCTGCCCAATTTGTCCAAAACGGAATTTTTAGTAAGTACATAGGTGTGATTTTAGAAGGGGCCACTTCAGAAAAGGAAATTGGGTCTAGGATGGAAGAGTTATTTGATAATATTGAAAGTACTGTTGCATTCATAAAAAATACTGATGTCCCATCAACAAGAGCTACGGAAATTGTAATTAAAATACAAGCTCATTCCCCAGATGTGTTTGTTCTGAGTGGTATTGGGATAGCAATACCTAATTGTGAAGAAATAAAAAATACTGTAATGAAACATGTAAGTTCTGATTATAATTGTGAACAATATTTAATGGAAAGTAAGGGAGCTACTGAAGATAAAAGAATCTATTTCCTAAGAAGGGTTAAAGAAGAGCTCTAAACAGAAATGAACCTCTACCTTAACCATAGCAAAGCTTTTATATTCTAATATAACTACTGAATATATGAAAGGAACTCATTTTTTTCTTTTTATTGGGATAATATTAATTAGTATTTCTACTATTATTTATTCATATACAATATTCAATTTAGAAAATGAATATAGAACTAAAACTTCTACTTTAGAAGCAATAAAATATAATGCTAATCGTATTAGTTCGTATGAACAGGCACAATCAATTAACTTAAATACCATAATTCTTAAAAAAAATTTTAATTACTCAAAAGAAGATTTAAAAGGATTAGCTAAAGTTCAAAGACAATTAAAAGTGGCAAGATTTAAATCAGCTTATAATCTAGCATTCGGTAAATATCCCTCACTAGAACTGCTTGAACAAGTGGTAGTGATGACAGAAGATGAGATGGCTTCTGTAATGGAACCTTTAAACGAACAATTAATAGAAAACTATGAGAAGTTGAGAACAAAAAGAGGGGATATTCAAGATAAAAAAAATAAGTGGAATATAACAGCTTTAATTTTACAATTAGTTGGTTTGATTATTATTAATATTGTTTCCTTCAAAGCGGTATCAGAGCCTACCTAAGCACACAAAACCACTCGAAACAGAACAAAAAATGAAATCACTCGATTATAGAACAGTATCGGGTTTTTAAATCCCTCAAATTTTTCAAATTTGAGTTATATTATAAAGTTTTACATTTCAGCAAACTCAAGTGAAAACCTTCGGTTTTCTGGACCCTTCTTTTTCCATTAGACAACTACCAACCCGTGCTTAAGGAAAAAGAAGATTTTATAAACATTCATCAAATTCTTTGATGCTATGCCTCCGTAGCATAGTAGCTAGCAATAAAAATTGCCTACAGATTGCGCAGCCTTGGTAACTTCAAGCTTTGCTTGACGGATTAGAACGAGCAAAGCGAAGTTCAAATAGGCTGAGGTCGTGGGTGCAGATCCCATCGGAGGCTTTCAATACTTCTCAGGCCATACACTCCCCCATTTATATTCATAACCCGGATATTTTTTTCTTCGTTTGATAAAGCCTTTTTCCATTAATTCGTTGAATGCCTGAATCCATATTCTTGATTTGCCATTAAAGATGCTGTCAGGAGCCCATCTATGTCTGTACATATATCTGAACATGTTCATTATTTCTGCATAGGCTTTTTCTTTTTCCTTGAATTTGTCCATTATTATATGGATATTCAAAAGATATTTAAATTCTTTACTCATTCTCACTATAAAAAGGGCCTGTGGTCTAGTGGCTATGACGTCGCCTCGACATGCAGGGATCTGAATGAAACGAAGTTTCATTCTCGCGTTTCCTACTTGAAACGGCGGAGGTCGGGAGTTCGATCCTCTCCGGGCCCATTTTCATAAGGTTTATATACTACAGTATGGTTATAAAAAAGAAGGTGATAGGAATTAAGCAGCAAGACTATTCAAAATACTTTTTCGTTCTTTTTGTTATTTTGATGATTACATTAGTATTTATAGTGATAAGGCCTTTTATTGCTGCTCTGTTAGCAAGTATTGTTTTGTCCTATCTTTTCTTTCCATTATACAGGTGGTTTAAGAGAAAGGTTAAGAATGAGAATCTAGCTGCGTTGATTGTTTCCTTTGTAGTTATTCTGTTGTTAATCTTTCCTTTGTTTTTTGTTTTGAATACTATTACAAAAGAGGCTTATGTTGGCTATTTGATTTCAAAGCAGAAGATACTTGAGATGGGAGATTTCCTCCAATCCTGCGATTCAGATATCAATCCCTTCTGTGGATTTTTCACTTATGTTGGCGAGTTCTTTAATGATCCTAAGGTTAAATACCATCTACAAAATACTGTGGAAAGGGTTACTTCGTATATTATTGATAGTGCTTCAAATCTTGTTTTTTCCATACCCAAATTTGTTTTGAATTTTTTTGTTATTATATTTACTATGTTTTACTTGTTTAAGGATGGGCCTAAGCTTTTTAATGATTTAAGGAGATTATTGCCTTTAAGGGACATATACAAAAAGCATTTATTTGAGAAATTTGGCAAGGTTACATTTGCGATTATTTATGGATATGTGGTTGTAGCAATAGTACAAGGCATAGCTGGCGGGATAGGTTTTTTTATTTTTGGCATACCTTCCCCTTTGATATGGGGTATTGTGATAGCATTTGCTGCTTTGATTCCTTTTGTTGGGACAGTAGTAGTTTGGCTGCCTGCGGCTTTGATTAAGTTGTTTAGTGGTATCCTGTCTGGCAATACTGGTGAAACAATTGGAGGGATACTTTTTATCTTATACGGTTTAATCATAATCAGCGGGATTGATAACATAATCAGGCCCAAGATTATAGGTGATAAGGCAAGGGTTCATCCTGTTTTGATTTTAGTTGGGGTTTTAGGTGGCTTGTACTTGTTTGGTTTTATTGGAGTGGTTATAGGGCCTTTGATATTGGCATTATTTGCTACTTTTGTTAAGGCTTATGAAAGGGATAAACTAAGAAAGTTTTAGAAAGCTAAGCTTTTAGGAACAAAGTTCCTAAACCATCAAACAGAGTTTGAGGTTTCTAAACTCTTGGAAATCAAAGATTTCTAAGATGCTCAGAAACGCTTTGCGTTTCCGACACGTTTAGAAAAACAAAGTTTTTCTAAAAGAAGTAGCGATTTATAGTAAAATGAAGCTTGAAGTGAAGGATATGGATATTTCTAGCGGAGGAGCTTTAATTGCTGTTCTTAATGAAAAGGATGCTGAGAAGATGGATCTGCATTCCAGAGACAGGGTTAAGATAATAAAAAAGGGTAAAATTGAAACTGTTCTATTGAATATTGGTGAAAGTGAAAAGGCTGTTGGAAAAGGAAAGATTGGGCTATACGAAGAGGTTCTTAAATCACTTAGGTTGAAGGAAGGAAATAAGATAGAGATGAGCCCTGCAAGAAAGCCTTTATCTATTGACTACATTAAAAAAAAGCTAGATGGTTTTAAATTAACAAAGAAAGAGATTGAGCAGATTGTCTGGGATACTGTACATAATAAATTAAGCCAGATAGAACTTACTTATTTTGTTTCTGCCTGTTACTCTAATAAGCTGGATTTAGAGGAAACCACATTATTGACAAAAGCAATGACTTCTCATGGAGATATCCTAAAGATTAAGAGGCATCCAATATTGGATAAGCATTGTATTGGTGGAGTTGCTGGTAACAGAACTACAATGCTGATTGTTCCTATCTTAGCTGCTGCTGGCGTTACAATACCAAAAACAAGCTCTCGTTCAATAACCAGCCCTGCTGGGACTGCTGATACAATGGAGGTATTGGCTAATGTCAGCTTGCATATCAAAAAGATGAAGAAGATTGTAGAAAAAACAAATGGGTGTATAATCTGGGGTGGGGCTTTGAATTTAGCGCCTGCTGATGACAAGATAATCACAGTTGAGAGACCACTAGCAATAGATGCTAAGTCACAGCTTTTGGCTTCTGTAATGGCAAAGAAGGCTTCTGTATCTGCAACCCATGTTTTAGTAGATATTCCTACTGGCAAGGGTTCTAAGTCACCTACTAAGAAAAAGGCTTTACAGTTGAAGAAGGATTTTGAAAGTTTAGCTAAAAAGATAGGCATTAAGGTTAAGGTAATTATTACTGATGGTAAACAGCCAATAGGGAATGGTATAGGGCCTTGTTTAGAAGCTAGAGATGTTTTGTGGGTGTTGAAGAATGATTCAAGAGGACCTGCTGATTTAAGGAAGAAATCCTTAATAATGGCAGGCATAATGTTGGAGATAGCTGGTAAGGCAAAGAAAGGTAAAGGTCTTGAAATGGCTAAGGATATTTTAGAGAGTGGTAAGGCATACAGGAAAATGGTAGAGATAATCAGGAAGCAGGGCAAGAGGATTGTTAATCCTGGCAAAATTAGACTAGGTAAGGTTAGTTATGATGTTAGGGCTAAAAGAAAAGGAGTTGTAAAAGAGGTAAATAATAGAGCTATTTCTAAAATTGCCAGGGTTGCAGGAGCTCCTGATGATAAGGGGGCAGGTGTTTATTTGTATAAGCATGTTGGAGATGGGGTTAAGAAAGGAGATAAGCTGTTTACTGTTTATTGCTATAATGAAAATAAGCTTGATTATGCAAAGTATGCTATAAGAAAATTAAAAGGGTGTGTTGTAAAGTAACTCATGAAATTCTGAAGTTTTTTGCAGAATCTGTATGCTCTAAAACTATTTTTATTATGGATGTGATGGGTACAGCCAGTATCATCCCCCCTATACCCCATATCCAGTACCATATGAATAGGCTTATGATTATCACAATTGGAGAGAGTTTTAACCTTTTACCTGCAAATTTGGGCTCAATTAGGTTTCCAAAGATAACCTGGATTAATATTAATAATATTGCTAACCAGATTATGTTGGTGGTGGGCCCGAATTTCAGTGCATAAGAAATCAATGCAAGTATTACTGCAATAAATGAGCCTATGTTGGGGATGAAGTTCAGCAGGAATATCAGGAGTGCTATGATAAAAATGAAATCTGCCCTAAAGATGAGTAATGCTATTGCGCTTACAACTGCTGTTCCTAAGCTGATGATTATTTTTGTGCTAAGATAATTCCGAATACTCTTTTCAGTCTGGAGCAGTGTTGATCTAAATTTCCTCTTTTTGGTTCCATCCAGGTTTTTTTCCAGATTTTCTGTTATTTTTGTATAGGAAGGTATTAGGAATAATATGAATACTATTGCCAAAAATATCTCTGAAATAAACACTCCAACAGCCTGCACTCCTGCTTTAATAAAGCTGATCATGTTTCCGATGTTAATGAACTTTTTTATATCTATATTTGGTTTAGAGGTAAAATATTCGGTGGCCTGCTCTATCTGGTTTTGATAATTAGGGAGTCTTTCATTTATTTTTGAGGCTTCTATGCTGATTAGGAATCCTATAAGGTATACTATGAGCAACAAGATTACAACTACGCCTGTTATTGTTATGGCAAAAGGTATTTTCAACCCTTTTAGGAATTTTATTATAGGTATTAATAGAAGTGTAAGGATAATTGCTAATGCCAGTGGGCGCAGGAATACTTTGAATGTTTTAAGGACAAGCATTAAGACTATTATGCCCATGAAGATTATTGAAGCATTTACCAGTTTGTTTTCAGGCATTTTTGTATATTCTATCTTAGGTTAGTTATTCTTTAAAAATCTTTTGTGTTCTGTAGGAATTAAAAACGCCACCGCCCGGATTTGAACCGGGATATCCTTGCGGAAAATGGCTGGCCTGATTGTTGATGAATTAACACTCAAGGCCATCGCAGTACCGGATTGTGCCACGGTGGCAATAAGTCTAATAGAAATTTATTGTTTATTTAAATTTATCTGAAAAAAAGAATGTCTGTCTTCATAATCTCAGATCATGGTGGATATATTCAAAACTTGTATTAAATTTGGAGAATGGATCAGGTAACATATACGAATCCTTGATTGGTTCTAAATGTATTGTTAGTCCTAATTCATGTGCTTTATAGATTAATTGTTTCATATCTAATTGCCCATCAGATATTGTTGTTTTTGCATTAACATCTACGGATACATCTACATTATTATCTATCTGTTTTAAATGAAACTTAAATATCTGCTCTTTATATGTATCCATAAAATCAAGAATCTGCTCTGTAGTTGTATCGGTGAAATCATCTGGCTGCAACGCTCTAAGGTTGAGATTTGCTGGATCAAAACACAAACCAATGTACTCCATCTCTTTTGTCATTTTGAGAAAATCCTCAACATCCTTATATGTGTGAAATGTATTTTCTACAGCTAATTTTACTCCACTATCAGACAAGGCTCCATCATAATGATTTATTATCTCTTTTTGTAAATCATAACCTAGTAGCTCTGTAAGTCTCTCGTTTCTTCTCTGGTCTTGGTGAGTAAAAGTTGCTCTTAATACCTGATCGCAATTTTTAATCTTGCTGATCTCTTCAGCAAGGTAGCGGATTGGATGAATTTTATTCCTAGGGTCGCCATCTAGGAGATTATAATCAGTTTCAATAGAAAGCTCTAAATCGGAATTTTCATTTGCAATTTCCCTGATTTTTTCAATCTGAGGTTCGAAATCCCTTACTCCATTTCCCTTCAATCTAAAAGCTACAGCCAGATTTCTATCCTTTGCATATTTGACGATATGATCAAGGGTTATTTTCTCTTCTTTTAGATAGTTGGATAGAGATACAGTTACAATTCCAAATTTAGGATTTTTGGTCGTTCTAATGCCCCCAACTTTGTTTTTTCTGAAAGAGTTTCACCTACTTTAAATATTTTTCTATTCAAAAGTAGTTAATAAAAAATTAGAAAAAACTATTTCTTCTCCTTTTCATAAATCTTAAATGCGTCTTCGATAGATTTACCATCATGAACAATAGCTCTTACTGCTTTTATCATTCCTACTGGTGAGTCTGACTGAAATATGTTTCTTCCCATGTCTACACCAACAGCGCCTGCTTTTATTGCGTCATGAGCCATTTTTAAAGCGTCTTTTTCATCAATTTTCTTGCCGCCTGCTATTACAACAGGAACACCATTACAGGCTTCTATTATCTTTTCAAAATCTTCGCAGAAATATGTTTTTACTATATGTGCTCCTTGTTCTACTGCCATTCTGCAAGCTAGTCCTAAAAAACGTGTATCACGAGCCATTTGTTTTCCAACTGCAGTTATTGCTAATACAGACATACCATAACACTCTGCTTCATTTACCAATCTTCCTAGATTGGCAACAGTTCTAGATTCGTATTTTCCACCTACAAAGATGGACATGCCTACACCAACTGCATTAAGCCTTAAAGCTTCTTCCATAGAAACAGTTATGTGCTCATCTGATAAGTCTTCCTGAAGAATGCTCGGGCCTCCGGAAACTCTTAAGAAAATTGGAGTAGTTGTTTTTGGATCGACAACATTTCTTGTCATGCCTCTTGTTATGTATAAACAATCTGCATATGGTATTAATTGGTCTATAGCTTTCTTCAGATTTCTTAAACCAGTAGTAGGACCCTGAAAATAACCATGATCTACAGCTAACATTACAGCCTTACCAGTTTTTGGATTGATTGTTTTATGTAATCTGTTTTTCATTCCCCATTGCATTTTAATTCCTCCTTGATTAGCATATAAGAATTATAAGGGCTATAAAAAGATTTTGGTATTTAAAACAAATTTATCTCAATTTAGATATTTCTTCTTTATTCGCCTTAATAATCCCCTTTTCTGTGATTATTCCAGTAATATATTTTGCAGGTGTAACATCAAAAGCAGGATTTTTTGCTTTGCTTTCTTTTGGTGTAAGTCTAATTCCTTTTACTTCTAAAACTTCTTTTTCATCCCTTTCTTCTATGGGGATTTTATCACCACTTTCGCAATTTAGATCAAATGTTGAAAGAGGGGCTGCAACATAGAAAGGAATGTTGTTTTCTTTGGCCAGAACTGCTTTTTCATAAGTGCCTATTTTATTAGCAACATCTCCATTTGCAGCGATTCTGTCTGCTCCGGTGATTACTAAATCTATTTCGCCTTTTTTCATATAATAACCAGCTGCATTATCTGCAATGACTGCATGCGGGATATTTTCTTTTCCTAATTCCCACGCTGTTAGTCTTGCGCCTTGCAACCTAGGCCTTGTTTCATCAACAAAGACAAAAACCTTCTTTCCTTTTCTTTTTGCTGCATATATAGGTGATAATGCACTTCCCCAATCCACAAAAGCCAGCCATCCTGCATTACAATGTGTTAATATTTTAGAATTATCTTTTATTAACGGCTCTCCATATTCTCCTATTTTCCTGCATGCATTTGCATCTTCATCTGCTATTTCCTCTGCTATCTTCAGTGCTTCTTCTTTGTCTTTTGCTTTAAGAACTTTATTTACAGCATAAAACAGGTTTTGAGCTGTTGGCCTGGTGCTTTTGATTACTTCAGCTGCTTTTTTAGGATTTTCACCAGCTAAGAATGCCTGGGCTATGCCATAAGCAGCGGTTGCTCCAATTGCACCTGCTCCCCTTACTATCATTGTTTTTATTGCTTTGGCTGTTTCTTTGTAGTCTTTACAAGAATATATTTCGAATTTATCTGGTAATATTGGCTGATTGATTAGTTTTACAATTCCATTTTCAATCCAGACTGTCCTGTAATTTTTTCCATCTATTAACATATGATAGGAGAATTAGAAGTGAGTATATAAATTTAATCCTCTTTATTTCTTAAACTTATACAGATAAACAACTCTTTTTCCTGCAGGCTCTACAACCTGGTAAGCTTTCTTAAACAAAACAATACCTGCTTTGCGTAACCTTTTTAGATTGCCGACGACAGTATTGAAAGAAGCATCTAATAACTTAGCTATTTCCCGTGCATTAAGCCATTTCTTACTATATCTTTTTAATAAATCATAAACCTCTTGCTGCCCCATCGTAGGCTATTAAGGTAGATATGCGTATATAAAGATTTCTATTCTAGAATGAATAAGAAGAGAAACAAACAAGAAAATTTCATAAATATATTAAAACTGTAAAATTTTCTCTAGTTTAGTAAAGTTTAAAAAAATTTAAACTTTATAAACTATTAAAAATCGAAGATTTTTAAAACAAAGAAAAAAAATTAGATTCCAGCTTCTTTTAGAAAAACTTTGTTTTTCTAAACGGTTTAGAAAGCTTAACTTTCTAAAACTTGCTTTAGGATATCTGCTTTATCTGTTTTTTCCCAGGTAAAGTCCGGGTCGTCTCTTCCAAAGTGACCATAAGCTGCTGTTTTTTTGTAGATTGGCCTTCTTAGTTTTAAATGTTCAATAATTCCGTTTGGTGTTAATGGGAAATGTTTTCTTACTAATTCACTTATTTTCTCTTCTTCAATTTTATTTGTTCCGAAACAATCAACATTTATTGATGTTGGTTCTGCAACGCCAATGCAATAGCTTAGCTGGACTTCGCATTTCTCTGCTAATCCTGCTGCAACTATGTTCTTAGCAACGTATCTCGCTGCATATGCTCCACACCTATCAACTTTTGTTGGGTCCTTACCAGAGAAACATCCACCACCATGCCTTCCGACTCCGCCGTATGTGTCAACAATTATCTTTCTTCCTGTAACTCCAGAGTCACCTTCTGGACCGCCAATAACAAAAGCTCCTGTACCATTGATATGCACTTTTGTATCTTCATTCATGTAATCCTTACAGACTGGTTTTATGACATGCTCCATTATCTGCTCTTTTAATTCCTGCTCATCTATCTCTTCTTTATGCTGCTGTGCAATTACAATTGCAGTTGCTTTTTTTGGCTTTCCGTCTTCGTACTGAATACTAACCTGAGATTTTCCGTCTGGACCTAAGTGTGGAATAATTCCTTCTTTCCTTACGTATGATAATCTCTTTGCAAGTTTGTGTGCCAATGATATAGGCAAAGGCATTAGTTCAGGGGTTTCATTGCATGCATAGCCGTACATCATTCCCTGGTCTCCTGCGCCTTGTCCTTTGTCTTCTCCCTCCCCTTCTGTTACTCCCTGAGAGATATTCGGACTTTGTTCATGAATTGATACCCATACACCTGCGTCATCACAGTCTATTCCAAATTTTGGGTCTGTATAACCTATGTCTTTTAAAGTTGCTCTTGTAATCTTTTGAACATCAACATAACCTTTTGTTGTGACCTCACCTGCAACATGCACTGTTCCAGTTGTTGTTAAACATTCTACAGCAACCCTTGACTGCGGGTCTTGTTTGTATAACTCATCTAATATTGCATCAGATATCTGGTCACAGATTTTGTCAGGGTGACCTTCTGTTACACTTTCACTTGTTACATAGGTTATTTTTCCCATAATATCTACCTCCATATAGTTTTAAATAAAAAGAATAAGTTCATAATGATTCACTCTTGGTTTTGTTTATCATGTTACCTGTTTGATTATGCTTATTTATAAATATATCTGATACTATTATTCTTATTGGAATACTATGGAATAAGTGAAAATATTCCGAAAAGTTTTAAAAATCTAAATCTGAGAAGGATTTTTAGGACACAAAAAATCGCTCTACGATTTTTTCGTGCGTTTAGGAATATGAAATATTCCGAAAAGCATAAATATAAGTGGTTATTATTCCTGTAAATATGCCATATGAATTATCAGAAATAAGGGAAATAAGGAAGAAATTTGATTTAACTCAATTTCAGCTAGCTAGTATAGCAGGTGTTTCCCAGAGTTTGATTGCAAAGATAGAGGCTGGAAGGATAGACCCTACTTATTCTAAGACAAAGAAGATATTTGAGGCAATAGATTCATTAGGAAAGAAGAAGGAGCTAAAGGCAGAGCAGGTAATGACAAGGAATATCATATCTATGGGGCCAAATGATGATATAAGGGATGCTATAAAGAAGATGAAAAAAGCGAATATCTCTCAAATGCCTGTTATTGAGGAGCATAAATCTATTGGGATTGTATCAGAATCAATTATTCTTGAGGCTTTGCTAAACAAAAAGAGCCATAAAATAAAAGACATAATGGATGATTCTGCTCCTGTCGTTTCTAAGAACACATCTGCGAATGCTATATCTAACCTGTTACGGTTTTATCCGATGGTTTTGGTCTCTGAAAATGGTGAATTAAAAGGAGTTATTACCAGGTCTGATCTGCTGGGTAAGTTATACAAGTGAATTCAACACAATATTTATAAATCGCTATTCTTTACTTCTTGATTATGGCAGATAAGGTTACATTTTTTCCTTTGGATATAACATACAAGGTAGTAAATGATAAGGCAGTTATTTACCTATTTGGAAGAACTGCAGATAAAAAACAGATATGCGTTATTGATGAAAATTTTGAGCCTTATCTTTATGTTATACCAAAAAAAGGAAAGGAGCTAGAGGAGAAGTTAAAGAAAATCAAGGTAGAGAGAAGGGGAGAAAAAGCAGAGGTTACAAGGACAGAAAAGGTAAAAAAACATTTTCTTGGCAAGGATGTAGATGCAATTAAGGTATTTACAAAATTACCCTCAGATGTTCCTATAATAAGGGATGTAATAAAGGATTGGGAGATTCTTGAATCAGTTAATGAATATGATATCAGATTTAAGAAAAGGTATGTCATTGACAAGGGCATCACTCCTTTATTGGCTGTTGAAGCGGAAGGAGAGTTCGTAAAACAACGCTGCAGGGTTCCTGTTTTTAGGGCAGATAGGATAGAAGCAAAAGGAGAATCTTCTTTAGAGTCTTTGCGGATATTGGCTTTTGATATTGAAACTTATTCTCCACATGGAGGGAATATAGAGCCAGAAAAGAATCCTATACTAATGATTTCATTTTATGGGGAAAGATACAAAAAAGTGATAACCTGGAAAAAGTTTAAAACAAAATTAGATTATATAGAATTTGTAAAGAGTGAAGCTGAGCTAATAGAGAGAATTAAAGAAATAATCAATGAGTACAAACCCGATATAGTAACTGGATATTTCTCAGATGAATTTGATTTGCCATATATAAAAACAAGAGCAGATAAATACAGGATAAAACTTGATATTGGGTTAGATTTCTCTGAGTTGAGGGTGAGAACTGGCAGGACAGTTGCAAGTGATATCACAGGGATTAATCATCTTGATATTTTTAAATTTATAAGGAAGATTGTTAGACCTTCAATGAATACTTTTACTTTAAGTCTGAATGATGTTGCAGCTGAGTTAATAGGTGAGAAAAAATATGAAGTAGAGATAGAAAATCTGGCAGAAGTGTGGGATAAAAAACCAAATGGATTAGAGCCTTATTGCGAATATAACCTTCATGATTCTTTCTTGACTTATAAATTGGCAGAGAAGATGCTGCCCAATATATTAGAAATGGTAAAGATAGTAGGAATGGCTGTTCCTACTCTTGCAAGGATGGGTTTCTCTCAATTGGTGGAGTCCTATCTGTTAAAACAGGCTGTAGGGTTTAATGAAATTGCTCCAGAATTACCTCATCATGAAGATTTAATAAAAAGAAGGTTGAAAACATTTAAGGGGGCTTTTGTTTATGAGCCAAAGCCAGGCTTATACAAAGATATTGTGGTGTTTGATTACAGGAGTTTGTATCCAACTATTATAAGCTCGCATAATATTGATCCAGGGACATTAAATTGTGATTGCTGCGAGGGAAAGAAACCAGCCCCGACAGAAGGTAAACAGGAATACTGGTTTTGCACAAAGAAGAAAGGTTTTTTACCGACAATAATATCAGATTTAATAACCAGGAGGATGCGGATTAAGGAGATGCTAAAGAAAAAAAGCTCTCCTTTAATGGAAGCAAGATCACAATCATTAAAATTACTGGCAAATTCATTTTATGGTTACTTAGCTTTTTCAATGGCAAGATGGTATAGCTTAGAATCTGCAAGATCAACAACAGCTTATGGAAGATTCTATATCCACAAGGTCATAGATGAGGCTCAAAAGGAGGGCTTTAATGTTCTCTATTCTGATACAGATTCTGTGTTTTTGAGTTTAGATGGAAAAACAAAAAAGGATGCTGATAAGTTTCAAGAGAAAATAAATATGGAACTTCCTGGATTGATGGAGCTAGAGTATGATGGTTTTTATCCATCTGGAATATTTGTTTCTGCCAAAATGGGCAAGTTTGGAGCTAAGAAAAAATATGCTTTGGTATCTAAAGAGGGCAATCTGAAGATTCGCGGCTTTGAAGCTGTAAGAAGAAACTGGAGCCCTATTGCCAAAAAGGTCCAAGAGAATGTCCTTAATATTGTTCTGAAAGAGAATAAACGAGAAAAGGCGCTTAGGTATGTAAGAAAAATAATTACGGAATTGCGCGAGAATAAGATTCCATTGAAGGATGTTGTAATCCACACTCAATTGCAGAAAGAGCTTGATTCTTATGATAATATAGGACCACATGTTGCTGTAGCAGCCAAGATGAAGCACAAAGGAATTAATGTAGGGCCTGGCTCCAAGATAGAGTTTGTGATATCCAGAAGCGGCGAGAAGATAAGGGATAAGGCTAAATTGCCTGATGAGGTTACTCAAAAGGATTATGATCCAGATTATTACGTTAATAACCAGGTAGTTCCTGCTGTTGAGAAGATATTTGAGGTTTTGGGGTATACTAAGGAAGATTTGCTTGAGAGTAAGGAGCAGGATAAATTGGAGAAGTTTTTTTGAGTTTATATAATCTATATAAACCTCTACTCTACAATTGTTACAATAAATACGAAAAATATATAAACTACCTTCTCTATAATTTAGATTAAAGTGGGGAATATCATTAATGTATTTGATAATTTGGCAGTTTTGGAACCAAAATGCCCTACATGTGAGACTAAGATTATTCTTGGGGTGAGTACTAAATATAACCAAAGGTATAAATGTCATGTTTGTTTAAAGTGTGGGGGGAAGCTTTTATAAGGAGGTAAAAATGGAAGAGAGAATTTCTTCAATAAAAAAACTTGGATTGAAAAAAGAGGATATGCAAAGCATAATAATGTTTGATAAGGGCTTGAGTGGTTCTGATTTAAAATTTTTAGAGGATGAATTTGATTTTTATAGGGAAGATATAGACAAATTCGGTGCTAATTACAAGAATCTTGCGCTAGTGTTTAAGTTAATGCCAGCAAATAAGGAATTGTTAACTGATTGGAAGGAATTTATCCAGAAAGTGATAAAACGGAGTTATGATTCAGATAAGTTTGAGAATGTCTTTTTAAATAAAGCATATGATAAAATCTTATTGGTAACTAACAAAAGACTAGTGGAAGTTGATTTGGGTAAGTTGAATGAGAAAATAGAAGAGATTAACTACAGGATAGAGAGCTATGATGAAAAGGTCAAGGTAGAGATGGATGAGATGGCTGAAGCGACTAAAGGAGGGCATAAGGGGTTTTTTGGAAGGATAATGAGGGTGTTGGAGAAATAATTTCTTTTTTAAATTAGATTATTTGTTTTATTATTGGAAAATAAAGAAAAGTTTATAAATTATAAAGAGTTTATAATTACTTCTAGAGTAGAGATGGTTACACGCACTCAAAAACCAGTTGAAACTGGGGATAAGTTGAACCAGAGTTCTGTTGATTTACCAAGTTCAAGTGCTAGCTTGGAGAGGTTGGTACCTATACTTAATGGAACAGTAGCTGATATCATTCAAGAAAACGAAATGAGTGGTGGAAATGTTGAAGGTATAATGATTAAAGAGTGGGGGGTTGAGGGTCCCGAAGAATTTGAATCGCCAGATAAATTATATCGAAGAAGAAGGGAACAATGGTACAGAGAAGCGAAAATAGATCCAGATAAAGAAATTATTGATATAGGAGATGAAACACAAATTTCAGAGGGACCGAAAAGGAACTATCGTTCTATCACAATATGTGGGTTGGAGATAGGGATAGAGTATAAATGGGATTTGTATTATCCTATGCAAAGATTGCTAATTTCTAAAGATCTTTTAAAATACCATATTGACGAATGGATAACTGAAAAAAGTATTTTGAGCGGGCCTATAAAGAAATGGGATCAGTTTATTAAAAATTGTAATCTAATGATTACTTCAATAACTCTTTATAGGTGTGCCAGTCAACCTAAAAATCTTCGGGAATACTTATGTGGTCAAGCTCCGAAATGTGCGTATAGAAATGATGATAATAAATGCATGTTAAGTCAATATTTAGATAATGGGCCTACAAGGAGACTTATTAGGAGCGTTATTAATGTAGTATTTTGATTTTATTGTTAAGGACCAAAGAGTTCTGGAATCTGAACTATCCAGGTAACAGCCCTGTACATCTCCAGTTTATCTCTGCTGTTTTTGTTTCAATGTTGATTACGCATGCTGGAGCGCAGCCTTCTTTTTTCAGGTCCAGATCTATCCACCATGTTCCCGTATCCTCGTTGCAGAAAGATTTATCTGTAAGCGAGCCATCTTCTACACATTTGCTGTTTATTGCAATTTCCCTGGCTTCTGATAAGCTTAGTTTTTTATTATTTTCTTTTTTAATACATTCTTTATACGTTTGCTGTTCTTGGGAATAGTTCAAATCATCATCTGGAATACAACCTTCTCCCAGAGACACAACCCTCCCGTCATCGCATGTTGTTGTACTATCCGTAGTTTTCATAACACAACTGCTTATTAAAACGAGAGCTGTAAACAATCCAATTAAAATAAATTTTTTCTTCATAGTTTTATTATTAATATTAGGTATTATTTAAATCTGTTTATAACTTCTGGTTTGTTTTAAGCTTACCCAAAGAAAACGAAGTTTTCTTGGGCCCAAAAAATCTCTGATTTTTTAGGGCATAAATAAAGTTTTTAGAATTTTCGAGTTTTTTCGGGGCAAGATATAAATCTATCAAAAAGTATATAAAGCACCTTTTATCAATTAATAATATGTTTTTAATATTTAATTGGGTTGGAATAGTAGTTATTATTATATCATTGATATTCTACTCTATTTTCGAACGATTTGTTCCCCATACTACCTCAACATTTTATTTATTCAACGGTCTTGGATTTGTTATATCAGATTTACTTACCAGATTTATAATAATCAAGAAATATTTTCCTAAGTCCAAAGTAAAGGGGGGCACATTATTTTTTCTGCCATTATATGTAATTGGAGCAATTTGTGTGTTGTTTGGAATATATTTTTATTTTAATCCTTAAAAAATAAATTATTTTTTCTTTCTTAGATATACCAACCAAAATAGAACAATAGAGAGAACAAACCCTAAACCTGCGGGACCCCACTCTTTATCGAATAACAATCCTATAGCCCCTATAAAAAATATAAAAGGCAATATTAATATAAGTGTGCTTAATTTTAGTATAGCCATTTTAAAATGTAGATTATACACATTTTAATAAACTTTTCGTATCTTACCCCGAAAAAATTGAACATAACGTTTGTTATATTCATTTTCTGAATTGTTTGGTAATGTGGATGATAATCTTTATGATGAACTTAAAAACCTAAAGTTTTTAAATAACACTCTTTCTCTTGCGTTATATGATTGAAAAGTATAATCCACTTGAAATAGAGGAAGAAATACTTGCTTTTTGGCAGAAAAATAGGATTTATGAAAAGGCCAAGAAGCAGAATAAAGGCAAGAAATCCTATTATTTCTTAGATGGGCCCCCATATACTTCTGGCAAGATTCATTTAGGGATAGCCTGGAATAAGTCACTTAAGGATTCTGTTTTACGATATAAGAGGATGAATGGTTTTGATGTTTGGGACAGGGCTGGCTATGATATGCATGGTTTGCCTACTGCACATAAAGTGATGGAAAAATTGGGGATGAAAAACAAGGATGATATTCCAGAGTTTGGTGTTGCAAGGTTCATAGAGGAATGTAAGAAGTTAAGTATTGAAAATATGAATTTGATGAATAAGGACTTTACAAGACTTGGTGTGTGGATGGATTTCTCAAACGCTTACCAGTCAATAAAGAATGAGTTCATGGAAGGTGAATGGTGGCTGGTGAAGAAAGCACATGAAAATAAAAGGTTGTATGAAGGAGAGAAGGTAATGCACTGGTGTCCGAAATGCGCAACAGCATTGGCCAAACATGAATTAGAATATAAGAATGTAAAGGATGATTCTATTTTCCTGAAGTTTAATATTAAGGGGAAGAAAGATGAATACCTGATAATATGGACAACCACGCCATGGACAATAGCCTATAACCTGGGGGTAATGGCAAACCCAGAAGAGGATTATGTAAAGGTTAAGGTGGATAATGAGAAGTGGATTGTTGCTAAGAAACTTGTTAATGTATTTATAAGTTCATTGGATAAGAAATTTAAAATTCTTGAGGAGATAAAAGGGAAGAAGCTAGAGGGAATGGAATATGTGCATCCGTTTAATGATGAATTAAAAGATATCTATGGTGAATTAAAAAAGAAGAGCAAGAAGGTTCATACTGTTTTATTATCAAAGGAATATGTTGATACTACTTCAGGTTCTGGGTTAGTGCATTGTGCTCCTGGCTGCGGTCCAGAGGATTATGAAATAGGACATAGGTATGGTATTGCTCCCTTTAACACATTGGATGAGAATGGAAAATATGATTCCACTATGGGAAAATTTTCTGGATGGGATGCTAAGGGTGATAATCAGAAATTCGCAGATGAATTAGATAAGAAAGGTGCTTTATTAGTTACAAGAGCTGTTGAGCATGAATATGCGCATTGCTGGAGATGTAAAAAAGCAGTTGTTTTCAGAACAACAAAACAATGGTTCTTTAAGGTAGAAGATCTAAAAGAAAAGATGAGAGAGCTGAATAAAAAGGTATCCTGGATTCCTGACTGGGCTGGAAGCAATTGGTTTGATTCATGGCTGGATAATCTAAGGGATAATGGTATTACAAGGCAGCGTTACTGGGGGACCCCGTTGCCAATATGGAGATGTTCTGAGTGTAAAGATTATGTTGTTGTTGGTTCTATTGATGAATTGAAGAAATTAGCTGGTAATGTTCCAAAAGATTTGCACAGACCATATATAGATAAGGTTGAGATTAAATGTAAATGTGGTAGCCATAAGAAAAGAATTCCTGACATCTTGGATGTGTGGATAGATGCAGGAACAACATCATGGACATGCCTGGATTATCCCCAGAAAAAAGAGATATTTAAGAAGTTATGGCCCCCTGATTTTATTTTAGAAGGAAAGGATCAGATTCGTGGATGGTTTAATTTATTATTAGTGGCTTCTATGGTAAGCATTGGCAAGCACAGCTATAAATCATGTTATATGCATGGCTTTGTGCAGGATGCAGAAGGGAGGAAGATGTCAAAATCTCTTGGGAATGTAATTTCACCTTATGAGGTTATTGATAAGTTTGGTGCTGATACCCTTAGGTATTACATGATAGGTGGGGCTAATCCTGGCCTTGATATAAATTATAATATGAAAGATACTAAGATAAAGCATAAAAATCTGACAGTTCTTTGGAATATTCACAAATATTTGATTGATTTAGTTAGGAACTCTAAGGTTGATGTTAAGAAATTGAAGATTAATAAGAAAAAATTCTCTGTTGAAGAGAAATATATTATTTCTAAACTAAATTCAACAATAAAGAAGGTTACAGAACTGTTTGAGAAGTATAAATTAGATGAGATACCTTGGCTGATAGAAGAGCTTTATCTGGAATTGAGCAGGGCTTACATACAGTTAACAAGGGAGAAGTCTTCTGTAGGAACTGACGAAGAGAAAGAGCTAGTAATAGCTGTTGTGTATTATGTTCTTTTTGAAACATTGAAATTAGGTGCTCCAGTTATGCCTTTTATTGCTGAGAAGATTTATTTAAACCTAAGAGATGTTTTTGCTCTTAAGGAAGAAAGCATTCATCTGCATAAATGGCCACAGTACCTTGATGGAGATATTGATTCTGGGCTGGAGAAGAATATTGGCATTTCTCAAAATGTTATACAATCAATATTGGCTGGAAGGGAGAAGATAGGGTTGGGTGTGAGATGGCCTTTGAAGGAAGTTATCCTAACAACTAAGGATAAAAAGGCAATAGAAGCAATAGAAAAACTTGAAGAGCTGGTAAAGATACAAACAAATGTAAAAGAGATTAAGATACAGGAAACTTTACCTGGAATAAAGCAAACTATAAAAGCAGATTTTGCAAAACTTGGCCCTGATTTCGGCAAGTTAGCTCCCAAGATAGTTGTTAAGATTTCTACAGAAAGTACTGAAGCTCTTTTAGGCCATATTCAAAAGGAAGGTAAGTTTACAATAAATGTTAATGGTGCTAAGGTAAATATTGTAAAAGAGCACATTATTGTGCAGAGAAGTGTTCCAGAGCCTTACCAGGAAGTTGAGTTTAAAGGCGGGTTTTTGTATCTGAATAAGGAGTTAACACCTGAGTTAGAGGCAGAAGGTTTTTCTCGTGAAGTAATGAGGAGGGTTCAGAGTTTAAGAAAGAAATCAGGATTAGAAAAGAAAGATAGAGTTGATTTGGTTATTAAAGCTGATAAAGAGTTGAGAGGAAGGTTAGATAAGTTTAAAGAACAGATAATGGAAAAGGTTGGTGCGGGTGCATTAACTCTTTCTGAAGCTGCTCCTTATGGTAAGTTTGAGAGTTCCAGCAAAGAGAAGGTTAAGGGTAAAAGCTTTGAGATTTATTTTAACAGTTTATAAATTTCGAACTAACTGAGAAATTTACTAAACTCATAGAAATGCAAAGCATTTCTTGTGTAGGGAAAATTAATTCATCAAAAATCAAAGATTTTTGACTGACTCGGAAACCTTCGGTTTCTGAGTTCCCAGAAATTTTTAATTTCTGAGGATGCTCAGAAATCTCTGATTTCTAGCATATTACTTTTCTCGTAAAGTATGATTTTTGCTATATTTCTTGTAATTATTAGTTGTTACTAAATAATAATGAAAATGGGAAAAGTTTAAATATGATGGTATATTTTCATCATATAAGGGGTGTTTAGCTGAGCTTTGAAAATGACAGATACGAGTTTTGGAAGTTGGAATCTAATTAAGAATAGGGAAACAGGAGAGGAAATAGAATCCAGTGAACTACTTTTTTACCCTAATGGATTTGATGATTATGTTAAAGCATTGCAGCAATTAATGAAAATTGATTCGATTGAAGAAAAATTAGAAGTACATCCAATCGTTGTTAGCATGTATTTGGCTAATACATGCAGGGATAACTGTATGGGTTGTTTCGCAAAGAAAGCATATGTATTAGATGAATCAAGACGTAAAGAAACCACAAGAACAAAAAAGGATATTGTTGATGAGCTTATTTCTTATGGGATGATGGATTTTAAGTTTAGTGGAGGGGGAGATCCTTTAATGGGTTCAGAATTGGTTGATGTCCTTCAATTTGTACATGAAAAAGGAGCAAGGTCAATCATTATAACGAATGGGGACAATATAGGACCAAATCTTGAAGCGTTAGCTTACTATTTAACACATTTTAGGTTTAGTGCAAATGCTAATAATAATGAACTCCATAAAAGAATGAATCGACCTTGTCCTGCAGCTGATGATTTCGATACTAGAATTAAGAATATTAGTAAGTTAGTTGGATTAAGGAAAGAGGCAGGGCTTGTTTCTGGAACAACCTATCTAACCAACAAAGCAGTTGAGGGTTCTGTAGAAGGTTTGGAAGAGTATATGAAAATGGCAATTGATATTGGTTTTGATTATATCTCACCTAGATTAGTAGGTGGGATTAAACCATATAGGAGGTTACTTGAACGGCTTGAGACAATAAAATCTAATGGGTCAAACGGCGTAAATATAATACTTAATCCAGAAAGTGACTACCCAATAAAAGAAGATGCATTGTTATTTCTAAAACTCACTATTGATTATGAACACAGAGTCTATCCTTGTCCTAGAGGTGTTTACAGCTACAGATTTGTTTATGGGGATTTAGACAAAGAATCATTTATTGATATATGGTCGAGTGAAAAAAGAGCATCCTTTGTTAGGACGCATGCCCCCTTTCCATCTGAGGCTGACTCTATGTGTAAGAGATGCAATTATATCTTAAATGGAAGAAGCCCAGTGTATAATTGGATGATGGAGCAGATGAATGGAAAGTTTGATTTTCAATTATTAAATCAAAATGAGATATGAAGACCTACCTGCAACAAAGATTTTAGCTTCTGTAAGAAGTAAAGAGCATTCCATTGATTTCTTTAAAGAAATGATTAGGTCAGGAGCTACACTTTTTAGGTATAACTTTAGTTTTGTTGATTTAGAAAGAGATGATATTGAAGAGAGTATTGCAGCAGTAAGAACAGCAGCGGATAACTTAGATGTTATGGTTGGAGTTATTGCAGATATTCCTGGGCCAGCATTAAAGAGTATAACTCCTTCTGGTGAGGATATCAATTTAAGAGAAAGCGAGGAAATAGTTTTCTGTAACAATGCAACAGAGGGGGTTTCTATAAAACATGAATGCAAAGACTTATATGAACAGCTTGAGACTGCTTCAAAAGAAAGGGATCTACGTATTCTTATAGACCATGCACATGCTGTTTTATCTGTTAAATCAGTTGATGCAAAAAGGAAAAGTATTACTGCTGTTGCGATTAATAATGCGCTTATTAAACATAACAAAAATATAAGTTTTCCAGGATGTTATTTACAATTAGAGCCTATACCGCAAGAAGACAGAAAAAGGTTGGAGTATATTGCACAAAGAGATTTTGATTTTGTTTTTCAATCATTTGCACAATCCGCAAAAGATGTAAGGCAAATGAAGGCCTGTTTGGAATCTAACAACGCTGGTGATAAATTAGTTGTTGTTAAAGTAGAATCTGACTATGCGGTTAAAGAAAAACTAGATGAGATTGTTTTTGAATCAGATGGTGTAATTGTTGCTAGGGGCCATTTAGCAGACGAGCTGTCTGAAAGATTAATGCTTCCGATCTATCAAAGAAAGATTATTTGTGCTGCTAAAGATCATTCCAAGCCAGTAATAGTTGCAACAGAACTTTATTACTCTATGGTTGACTCTTATTATCCTAACAGACCTGATATGGAGAATGTATTTAGTGCTGTTGCTGACAATGTTGATGTATTATTCCTTTCTGGCGAAACGACAAATAGCAAAGATCCTTGCAGAGTTGTTCAAACACTAAGAAAACAACTGAAATTAACAGAAGCCTATTTGGGTATAGGGCAAATAGAAAGACAAACTGTTCCTGATATTAAATCTGCAAGAAACGCAATTCTTACAAGAGGTGTTTATCCAACAGGTGTTGGTAAATGAATCTGGATGAAAAAATAAATTTGCTGATATATCCTCATGTTATTCTTAGAGAAACAAGTGATGAAAAACCAATTAAAAAGGAAACTATAGAGGGTTTATTTGGTCCAGAAGATTTCAGGATGAATGCTAGGTTATTGCAGGAGCCTGCAAGATTATTAAGGAAAATAAATCTGGCCATTAAAAGATATGGTCCATTGATGATAAATGTGAACTATGAAGGGGGAAATTTCTCTCATATAAATCATGAAAGCCTAACACAAATTATAAGCGCAATGGCGCTTGGTTCTGCAAACGACCCCAAATTAACAAACAAAGTTGGCAAAATTGTTGGTAAAGAGTTAAGAGCGATGGGTATTGGCTGGAATTTTGCACCTGTGGCAGAACTTTGCTTAAATCCTTATTTCTTATCTACTGGTATACGCTGCTTTGGGGATAATCCAGAAAAGGTTGCTGAGCAAACTTATCAGTTTATTACAGGTATGCAGTCTGAAGGTGTTGCTGCAACTGCAAAACATTTTCCAGGAGCAGGAATTACAAATTACTGTTTTGAGGATATTTATCCGCTAATAACTAATAAATTTACTGAAAAAGACCTACTACCTTTTAGACGAGCAATTGAAGCAGGTGTTGAATTCATAATGCCCAGATTTGGAATTTACACTTCTATTGATCCTTCTGAGATTTCTACATTTTCAGAGAAATTTGTAAAAGGTTTTTTAAGGGAGAAGTTGCAATATGAAGGTCTTGTTGTTACTGATTCATTATGTATGGGTGCTCTTTCAAGATTGGCAAAAGAAATTGGAGTTGATAATCTTGCTGTCAAGGCTTTAAAAGCTGGAGTAGATGCACTATTACTTGAAACTACTATATCTTATGGAAGCACAGACCCTACTGTTATGAAGAAAATACAAGACAATTATAGAAATGCATACGTTGATGTTCATAATGCTGTTAAGAGGGCTGTTTTAGAGGGCAGTCTGGATATCGAGGAATCTGTTAAGAAGGTTAATGCTGTTGAAAGTAAGTACGCAGTCAGACAGCCTGTTGAAGAAGATCAATTACTGGACACTATTGGAAAAGATAAGCATAGAAAAATAATTTACCAAGCAGCAGAAAAAGCTGTAAAGGTTGTATATAATGATGGAATACTTCCTTTGGATAAATCTTCGAAAATTTTAGTAGTAAGGATGGCTCCACAAAAAAGCAACAGGGCAGATTCAGTAAGAGAAGTAAAAGAAACATTAGAGGGTGAAATTAGAAACATAGGAGGTACGGCATATTCTTTGGTTGTTACTCATGTGAATGATTTGGATAAAAAAGACCTGTCAAAGTATGACTGTGTAGTTGTTGAAACGTATTTTGGTTATTTGAAATTCAACGGCCTTGATGAACAGAAATTATTAATAGATAACATGGCAAAAAGGTCGGGAAAAGCTGTATTAGTTACAAAAGGAATACCTCTTGAAACAGCAAATGACGATTTGGATGCAATAATAACAGCTTTTGACGTAAAACAGCCAACTTTAAAGGCTATAGCAGAATCTCTTTATGAGGGTAAGAAAACTGATCTGCAACTACCTCTTGATTTCTATAAGTGCAGTAATGTAATTCATCCATCATTTTTTGGCAAAAGACATAAACCCAGAGTTATTGTTATATTGCCTACAGTTGGTGGGAGATGGTTAGCAAGAAGTGTAAATTATGTTAGAAAAGAGATTGAGCAACTTTCAGATTATACTGGAAAACTTGTGGTGGGCTTAAACAATTTCACGCAGCCTTCTGAAAGAATCACAGAAGAAATTAAAAAAAGATATGATTTTATATTAGAAAAAACAGGCAGGGGAAAACTTAATTGTGTAAACTTTCTTGCAGAAAAATATTCTAATGAAACAGATTATTTTATCTTTATAGATGATGATGTAATTCCTGTAAAAGGTTCATTTAAAAGTATGCTTGAGGAATTAGCAAGAACGGAAAATTGTTCCTATCTAATTGGCGGCATGCCTATCCCTGTTTTAGAAAAAGGAAGAGGTTACTTCTGGAGAAAGGTATTTTCCCTTAATAGAAACGATAAGATAGGACTTTTTCATGCTCCTACAATGCCCTGGGGTCAGTTTCTAGCAATGCATAAGGACAGTTTTCCTTTTATAGAGGGAGACATACCTACAACAACGAATGATTCTTTCTTTTACCTTTGCTCATTTTTCCCAAATGTAAAGATGGCTGAAAATGCATCTTATTATTTCTGGCCAAGCAGTAATTTTAGGGAATATCTCTCAAGAAAAGAAAGAGTATCTAAGGGAATTGATGATGTTCTTAATATGATGCAGGTTCCTCTTCTTGGCCATATTAGTCATTGCCTTAAAATGGATTCTGAAAAAGACCTATCTTCATTAAGAAAAAACCCCTTTAATGTGATTTACCTTGGAACTTACGAGTTAGTTAATATTTTAGCACATAGATTGCAAAAATTTTCTGGAGACTTAAAATGGGAAGTTGCTCATTCAACAAAGCCTTTTGAGGATTATGATTCCTTGTATGAGTCTAACCCATCTGTTCTTAAAAGAAGAAATATCGATCTGAGAGAGATTGTAGGCAGGGATATAGCTATTCCGAAAAAGGAGGCAATATACTTGATGGAGTAAAATGGAAGACCATTTTTTAGATATTATAAAGGGAATTGGCGACAAAAAGTTTAGTTCTGAATATTTTGAAGAATTTTATAACTGGATACTTCAGTTGCACTCATTAGAAGTTAGAGAAATTCCTGAAAAAAAAGCAAAATTGGTCACAATTGATGGCATGGGTGGAGCTGGAAAGGATTCGTGTATAGCTGCTTTATGTTCTTTAAACCCTGCTGTTGAGGGTGTTAGAGAGGATGATGTTGATCCCTTCCATCATTATGTAAGAAGATTTTGGGATATGCCTAACTATGAGGATTATGACCATAGTATCTCTGCTTATGTAATCTCTGCTGGGAAAAAATATCTTAATGAAGTTATTTTAGGAGAAAAACTTCAAGATGATTCAAAGATTGTTGTTACTAACAGAAGTTTTTTGAGCAGTATTGCATATTCATCTGATATTTCTCAGGAAGAGTTATTAAAGGTTTATTCAACATTCCCCTATACTCCTGATACAAGGATTGTTTTGATATGTGATCCAGATATTGCAATGCAAAGGGTTTTGAAAAGAGGTGTTATAGGGAAATCAGATTCAGAAGAGTTTTTGAGAAAAAGTTATGCTTCATTTATTGGTATGAAAAATTATTTTCCGGAGATTAAGATTATTGATACTTCCCATTTGTCTATAGCTAAAACAGCAGAAAATATAGATAGGGTTATTTGATACAATAATCTAATCAAAAATTATAAATATTAGATAATTCTTAAATATTCTATGCAGAAGAAGACTATAAGCAAGGATTTGCCTCTTTCTGAAATAACTTTACGAAGATACGAAAAGCCAGAGAACTTCAAAGGAAGAGACCTTATAAGAAAACTCTGCTTAAGCTTAGGTTTATTACAGCCTGGCGATTCAAGAGATGTTATTGTTGATGTTTTTTCTGTTTTGTTAACAGCAAAGAAGGAACTAAGTTCTGAAGAGGTTGAAAAATTAGTTATTGAAGAAAGAAAAAAGAATAAGCTTCCATTGTTAGGTATTGCTTCTTCTAATATAAGAAGGCAGCTGAAGAGGTTAAGGGATTTGTTTATTATAGAGAAGGTCGGTAATAATTATAGGGTAAATGAGGGAGCAAAGCTTTCTGAGATATTTGAAGAGAAGATTGAGAAGTTTTTGCTTAGTTCTATAACACAAAGAGTTAGGGATTATGTTAAGAAGGTTGATGAGGAGTTCTAGTTAAACCTAACGAGAAAATATAAAATTTTCTCTACACGAAAAAATTCCTTTGGAATTTTTTGTGTCTCAGAAATGCGAAGCATTTCTAAGAGTTGAGTAAACTCTTTACTTCGTTCAGAGTTTATCAACAAACTTTAAAAACAGCTTTTTATTCACTCATTCTATGATTAAATTCGCAAAACAACCATATACACAGGAACAGGTAAAGCAAATACTCAACCCAATAGTTGAGAAATGGTTTTTTTCTAGATTTAAGTCTTTTAGTCTGCCTCAGTTGTATGGTGTTATGGAAATACATTCAAGGAATGATATTTTGGTAAGTGCTCCAACTGGTGCTACAAAGACCTTGACTGGATTTTTATCTATACTTAATGAGTTGGTTGATTCCTCTGTTAAAGGTATTCTGGAAGATAGGATTTATTGTGTTTATGTTTCTCCTTTGAAAGCATTAAATAATGATATTTCAAGAAACTTAAAAGAGCCTTTAGAAGAAATTGAAAAAATCGCAGGAAAGGAATTAGGAATAAGGGTTGCAGTAAGAACCGGCGACACAGAAACAAAGGAGAGGACTAAAATGCTGAAGAATCCTCCGCATATATTAATAACAACACCTGAGTCATTGGCTATTTTGCTTTCTTCAATAAAATTTATTGACCACCTTAAAAGTGTTGAATGGTTTATCTGTGATGAGGTGCATGCACTGGCTGAAAATAAAAGGGGAGTTCATCTTTCATTGTCTATGGAACGGTTAGGTGCTTTAAGCCCCCATATGACCAGGATAGGTTTGAGTGCTACAATCTCACCATTAAAAGATGTTGCAGAATTCCTAGTAGGATATGAAAACGGCAAGCCAAGGCCTTGTAAAGTAATTGATGTTCAGTTTATCAAAGAGATGGATTTAAAGGTTTTAAGCCCTGTTAAGGACTTGATTGGAGTTGAGCATGCCTTAATGCATAATGAGATGTATGTTCTTATGGATAAATTGATACAGGATCACAAAACTACATTAATATTTACAAATACAAGGTCTGCTACTGAAAGGGTTGTTCATTATCTGAAAGAGAAGTTTTCTAAGAATTATACAGAAAATATAGGGGCACATCATGGTTCGTTGAGCAAGAAATTAAGACTGGATATTGAGACCAGGTTGAGGGAAGGCAAGCTAAAGGTTGTTGTTTGCTCTACTTCTTTGGAGTTGGGCATTGACATTGGTTATATTGATTTAGTAATATGTCTAGGCTCCCCAAAATCAGTTGCTAGGGCTTTACAAAGAATTGGTAGAAGCGGCCATAAGCTTCATGAAAAAACAAAAGGAAGGATTATTGTTTTAGACAGGGATGATTTGGTAGAGTGTGCTGTTCTTTTAAAAGATGCGATAGAAAGAAAGATAGACAAAATTCATATTCCAACTAACTGTTTAGATGTTCTTGCGCAACAGATAGATGGCATAGCTATACAAGAGAAGATTCATATTGATGAGCTGTTTAAGCTGGTAAAGCAATCTTATTGTTATAATGCTCTTGAGAAGAAAGACTTTATGCAGGTTATTGATTATTTAGCTGGCAGATATATCTCTTTAGAGGACAGAAATATCTATGCAAAGATATGGCATGATGAAGTAACAGGAATGATTGGAAGAAGAGGCAGGATGGGCCGTGTCATATATATGACAAATATTGGTACAATACCAGATGAAGTTAGGGTAGCTGTTAAGATTGGAGATCAAACAGTAGGTTATATTGAAGAATCTTTTTTGGAGAGGATGAGGCCCAGAGATATATTCACTTTAGGCGGTTCTGTTTATGAATTTAAGTTTTCTCGCGGCATGGTTGCTCAAGTGAGAGCATCTGCTAACAGGCCTCCAACAATACCTTCATGGTTTTCAGAAATGCTGCCTTTAAGTTATGATTTAGCTATTGATATTGGTAAGTTTAGGAAGTTATTGGGCCAGAAATTCTGTTATAATAAAAGCAAAGAGGAGATTATAAAATTCATTAATGAATATTTGTATGTTGATAGAAATGCAGCTGAAAGCCTGTATAATTATTTTTATGAGCAGTATAATTATGCGCAGGTACCATCTAATACAAGAATTATAGTAGAACACTACACAGATGAACAGGGTTTTAAGTATATTATTTTCCATTCTCTTTATGGAAGAAGAGTAAACGATTGCTTATCAAGAGCAGTAGCGTTTGCAATTGGAAGAACGCAGCACAAGGATGTTGAGATAGGGATAAGTGATAATGGGTTTTATATTTGTACAACAAAAAAAGTAGATGTTCTTAAAGCTTTTAAGATGCTTAAAAGTAAAGATCTGCAGAAAGTTATGAATATGGCAATAGATAAAACTGAGGTTTTGAAAAGAAGATTCAGGCACTGTGCAACTCGTGCTTTGATGATTCTTAGAAACTACAAGGGAAGAACTAAAGGGGTAGGTAGGCAGCAGGTCAGCTCTATGATTTTATTAAGTGCTGTAAGAAGAATTTCTCAGGACTTTGCTATATTGAAAGAAGCTAGGCGAGAGGTTTTAGAGGATTTGATGGATATTGAAAATACAAAAAATGTTTTGGAAGGGATTGAATCAAAAAAGATCAAAGTAGAAGAAATCAATACTACATTTCCTTCTCCGTTTGCACTTAACCTGATAACTCAGGGAAGAACAGATATCATGAAGATAGAAGATAAGGTTGAATTCCTGAGAAGGATGCATCAGAATATCCTCGCAAAGATCAGCATGAAGAAAGGTGTTAAAGCAGAAGACCTTAAGGAGTTTAGTTATCATGATGAATGGAAAAAGACAGAAAAGAAGCTTGAAGAAGAAAAAGATGAGAAAAAAGAAAAATTGAAGATACAGGCATGGAATCTTAAAAGAGTCCCGGCATTTGCTAAAATAGAGATTGTTGAGATGATTGACGGGAAAAAGGATATAAGGCAGGATTTTGTTGATGCTGTCCATAAGTATAAAAAAGAGATTGAAAAGAGCTGGCCTAAAGAGATTAGGGAGTTTGTTTTTGAGAGGGTTTTTGAAAATTGAAAATTTTCAAAACCGTTTAGAAACCTCAAACTCTGTTTGATGGTTTTGGGTACAAAACTTTGTTTCTAAAAGTTTTTTAAATAGGTAATTTTTTATACTTATTCTATGTAATACGTTGATATGATACTAGGAATAACAGGCGTCTTTGGAAGCGGAAAAACCATAGTAGCAAAATTGTTTGCTAGATATGGCTATAAGCATATAAATGCGGATTTGATTGGTCATAAACTATTAAATAAAAAACCAATAAAAGATAAGCTCATTAAAACATTTGGTAAGTCAATATTAACCAATAAAAAAATAAATAGAAGAAAATTAAAGGATATTGTTTTTTATAATCATAAATCATTGATTAAATTAAATAGGATAATCCATCCTGCCATCATTAAAGAGATTAAATCAATAATAAAGAAATCAATAAGGGATAAACCAATAAATAAAAAATTAATAAAAAATAAAAAGATAATAGTTGATGGCGCTTTGTTGATTGAAGCAAAATGCACAGGTTTATTTGATAAGTTAATAGTTGTAAAAATCAATAAAAAAGAGCAGTTCAAAAGAATATTAAAAAAAGAAAAATACACAAAAAAAGAGATAAATAATATAATAAAATCACAATTATCTCAAAAGGAAAAGCTTAAATATGTAGATATAGTTGTAGATAATTCAAAGGATTTACTGAATACAAAAAAACAAGTTAAAAAAATAATAGAAAGATTAAAATGACTAAGTTGGCTGTATACCCAGGAAGTTTTGATCCTGTGACAAACGGGCATCTGGATGTGTTAAAGAGAGCTTTGAAGATATTTGATAAAATCGTAATAGCAGTAGGTGAGAATCCAAATAAGAAATATCTGTTTAGCGTAAAAGAGAGAATAGATATGCTGGAAAAGTCAACTAAAGGGCTAAATGTTGAGATAGATCATTTTTCTGGATTGTTGATAGATTTTGCCAAAAAGAAAAAGGCAACCGCTATTGTCAGAGGGTTAAGGGCTGTGTCTGACTTTGATTCTGAATTCCAGACTGCTTTAATGAACAGAAAATTAGATTCTAAAATAGAAACTGTCTTTATAATGACCAGGGGGATGTATTCTTACCTTAGTTCTTCTCTTGTTAAAGAAGTAGCTTCCTTGGGGAGCAAGCTTAACGGCATGGTTCCAGCATTTGTAGAGAAAAAGCTAAAAGAGAGATTTAAGAAGAGATAATGACTTTTTGCTATGGCAAAAAGCTTTAAAAAGTGGAATTCATTCTTTAATGTTAAAAGAGGTGAACTAATTAAGAGTAGCCTCAATCTTTCTTGAGGTTTTGGGTGTATCTAATGACTAAAATAATTGCTACTGAAAATGTTGCTTCAACACTTGATGAAACTTTATTAAATTCCAATATGGAAATAACAAGAGTAAGTGTTGATAGTTTAGTTAAAGAAGCTGTAGGTCAAGGAGCAACTGCTATTATATCCAGAAGCGAACCAGGAATTTCTAGCGAGGAGATACACAAATTAGGTAGGGCAGGAGTTAAAATTATTGGAAGAGCATGTGTTGGTTATGATGGTATAGATTTAGGGGCTGCTTATAACGAAGGAATTGCGGTTATTAACACTCCTGGACCAGCCAGAATTCCAGTTGCTGAGCTTACGATTCACAGAATGATTGAATTAGCAAGAGGTATAAGAGAAGCAGAGAGATCGCTGTTGCGGGGTGAATGGAAACCTAAACAAACTCCTGAAAGCATATATAAAAAGAGATTAGGTATAGTAGGTGTTGGGAATATAGGAAGCAAGGTTGCTGAGCTAGCAAAAGCATACAACATGGATGTTTATGGATTTGATCCTTATTTGCCAAAATATAGAAAAAAAGAATTAAGGTATTGTGTAGATGGATTTGTAGATGATTTAAATAAAGTATTAACAAGGTGTGATATAATCACTGTACATACTCCTTTAACTAATGAGACAAGAGGGATGTTCGGTAGTGAACAATTTAAGATATGGGGGGATGCTAAATCCAAGAGGAGAGAACATGATAGGGGTTCACCAATTTATTTTTTAAATATGGCCCGGGGAGGGATAGTTGTTGAGGAAGATTTATTAAAGGCACTTGAAGGTAGAATACTGGATGGTGCGGCTTTGGATGTTTTCGAAACAGAACCTGTTCCTAAAGAAAGTCAACTAATAAAATATGCATTAGCAAACGCTGGGAGATTGTTATTAACTCCCCACATTGGTGCAAGCGTTACGCTTCCTCAAGAAGAAATAGGAATAGAACTCGGCGATAACCTTATCAGATACCTATCAACCGGTTCTGTTAGTAACATTGTTAATCTAGAATTTGAACATGTGGATCTAGACTTTGAATACCAGCCAATGTGGAGGTATCATGGGCTTGTTGAATTTCTTGGTTATCTTTCAGGTTGTATTAATCAGGACTTTAGTGGGATATGTTTAGAATATCACGGAGAATATAGGAAACTTCCTTCTCCAGAAACATACCTCCTCCAGATACATGCATTAAAAGGCATCATATCTGCTTTATCATCAGATGATTACACAATAGTTGATGCCACTAAATTAAGAAATGAATCGCCTGGAACAGAAGCTATTGAAGGTACTGACTTTTTTACCAAACATGCCCTTATCCATTTTCAAGGTAAAGATTATCATTTGACAAGACGCCCCCATAAAGGAAGCGGAGAATCATTTTTTAGTGTAAATACATATTGGGGATGCTTTGATAGGTTTAGGGTTGTTGCCGAGGAACAGGACCCTAAGGGTTTTACAGTTCGCTATTACAATAATGAAAACCCAATATTTACTGATGCTGATCTTAGTAGTATTAGTGGTTATGTTTTGGTAGTTCATCATCAAAAAGAAATTAATTGTGATAATCAAAAAGTAAAACCTCTTACAACCTTAGAATTACCTGCGAAAAATGGTCTATTAACTGTTTTTGGATCAGATAACTTCCTAACAACTAGTGAGATGACTTCTTTGTCAGACTCTGTAATTAAAGCAAGACAGTTCTATGTAGATTAATTTGATGTGAGTTGTTAAACACTAGCATATTCATCAGTTGTTTCTTTTTCAGTCTCTTTTGTTTTCTTTAAATAGATGTAAATCAGGCATTCTGTAGAGCCCTTTGCTATTGTTTTTTTAAGAACAACCCTACTGTAACCCAGGTTTCTTGCTGTTATTACACCGCATAAAGCGGATGTTGTGCTGCATAAACAGGAAGCTTTTTTTATCTTTTTACCAAAAGGGCACTTTGTATTTCTCAATATGATGATATCTTCTGTTCTTTCAACAACAATGAAATTGCCTCCAATCTTTCTTTGGGCATCTGTTAATGAGTTGATAACCTGGGTGTAATTTAGTTTATTTACTCCGTGAAACTTCTTATACATCTCTTCAATATTTTTGGCATTAGCTATTGCTGCTTTCTTTACCTTCTTTTTTGATGTATTGTCATCAAGCTCTTTGCTAATGTTAAGGAGCGTGTTATTAAAATAGCCTTCTTTATTGAGTGTAACAGGGACATACCATAATTTAGCCATGCCAAGCTGTTTAAAGTCTACTAAGGTCCTTTCTTTAATAATTGCCAGGTATTTGGTTATTGTCATTCTATTAAGGCCTAAGTAATTGGCTATATCAGAAGAAGAGACCCCTAAAGGCCTGTTTTTGATAAAATCTAGTATTCTCTTCTCAATTTCCGAATTAAACATCTTTACCCCACCGTTTAGTGCTCAGGAGTAGTATAGATGTTGCTAATATTTAAAGCTTACGTTCCTTGATTAGCAATAAAAACGAAAGATTTATATAGTTGATATGCAGTATTGATTATCAATACCTATAACCAATAGGTATGTATGATAAATTAAAGGAATGAGGTGAAAAGAATATGGACAAAAGAGTAGGAAATTACTCCTTTATAATTGGAGTAATTATAGCAATTGTCCTAGGTGTTGTCTCATTAGGAGCAATAACCCCTTGGCTAGCTTCATTGTTAGTTGTATTAGGGTTAATTGTTGGTTTCCTAAATGTGACAGGCAAAGAAACCAAAGAGTTCCTTTTGGTAGCAACTGTATTAATCATTGCTGCTAGTATGGGAGCAGGCGCAGGAGCCTATCTACAGGGAGTTACCATAATCGGTGACTATCTTGCAGGAATCTTCGGTCAATTACTGGCCTTTGTTGTTCCAGCAACAATTGTTGTTGCTTTGAAGGACATTTGGGCTTTAGGACAAGTAGAGTAAAACTTTTTTCTTTTTTTTATTTTTTTATATTCAATAAGTATTTAAAATTAGAGTATTCTCTCTTTATTATGGAAGTAACAAAGGGTATTGAAATAATAGATCTGTGTCTTTATCTGAAGAAAGAAAATATACTAATATTAGCAGATACACATATAGGGTATGAGGAAGCTCTAAACAAACAAGGAGTTCTGATTCCAAGGTTTCAGTTTAAAGAAGTTATTGAGAAGTTAGAAGAGATATTGAAAAAAGTAAAAAAATTGGATAAGATAATAATAAATGGTGATATAAAGCATGAGTTTAGCACTATTTCTGAGCAGGAATGGAGGCATACACTAAGGTTACTGGATTTTTTAGGTAAGTATTGTAAGGAGATCATTTTGATTAAAGGTAACCACGATACAATTTTAGGGCCAATTGCTAAGAAAAGAAACGTTAAAGTTGTGGAAGATTACAAAACAAAAGACACCTTAATCATCCATGGCCACAAGATTCCATCCAAAGAGAAATTAAAAGGAATCAAAAAAATAATAATCGGGCATGAGCATCCTGCAATAAGCATTCATGAAGGCCCTAGGACAGAGTTGTTTAAATGCTTTCTTAAGGGAAAGTGGAGGAGAGGAACTTTAATTGTACAGCCAAGCTTTAATTTTGTTACAGAGGGAACTGATATCTTAAAAGAAGAGTTGTTGAGTCCGTTCTTAAAGCAAGACCTAAGTAATTTCGAGGCTTTTGTTGTAGCAGATAAGGTTTATGGTTTTGGTAAAGTAAGGAAACTAAGATAACAAACAATAACTTTATATATCAAATACTTTTACTCAAAAATAAAATAGTAGGGGGATAAAATGGTAATAAACAAAGCTCAGCGTGTTGGTGTTTTTATAGATGTACAAAATATGTATTATTCTGCAAAAAGTATGTATAGGGCAAAGGTTAATTTCGCACAAATTCTAAAAATTGCTGTTGACGGAAGGGCGCTTATAAGGGCTATTGCATATACAATAAAAACTGATATAAAAGATGAGAAAAATTTCTTTGATGCTCTTGACAAGATTGGTTTTGAGGTAAAATCAAAAGATTTACAGATATTCTATGGCGGCCATAAGAAAGGAGACTGGGATATTGGAATCGCAATGGATATGATAGAGCTGGCACCAAAATTAGATGTTGCTATATTAGTCAGTGGGGATGGTGATTTTGTTACATTGGTTGAGCATTTACAGCGTGCTTTGGGTGTAAGAACAGAGGTAATTGCTTTTGGCAAATCAAGTTCTTCTAAGTTAAAAGAAGCTGCTGATTCCTTTCTAGATCTAGATGCGAACCCTAAGAAATATTTGATGAAGTAAAATGTATGCAATCGAGCAGAAAAGAAAATTAGCTGAGGATACATACTTGATGGAGATAGGAGCTAGTGATATAGCTAAGAAAGTAAAACCAGGACAGTTTGTAATAATAAGGATAGATGAAAAAGGAGAAAGGATTCCTTTAACAGTAGCTGATTCTACTAAAAAAACAATAACAATTGTTTTTATGGTTGTTGGGAAAACTACTATGCAGATGGCATCTTTAAAAAAAGGAGATTCATTAATGGATGTTGTAGGGCCACTAGGCAATGCATCTAAAATACAAGAGTTTGGGAATGTTTGTATCGTAGGTGGAGGATTAGGCATTGCTCCGATTTATCCAATTGCTAAAGCATTAAAAGCTGCAAAAAATAAAGTAACAGCCATAATAGGAGCCAAAAAAAAGGAGTTTCTATTCTGGGAGAGCAACTTCAAAGATGTTTGTGACCAGGTTTTGATAGCTACTGATGATGGAAGCAAAGGGAAGAAAGGATTTGTTAGCGAGGTTTTAAAAGAGCTAATGCAGAAAGAAAAAATAGATTTGGTAATTGCAATTGGTCCGCCAATAATGATGAAGGCCGTCTCTGATTTAACAAAAAACAGGATAAAAACAATTGTTTCTTTAAATCCGATAATGATAGATGGTATGGGCATGTGCGGTGGATGTAGGGTTGTGGTTGATGGAGAAGTAAAGTTTGCATGTTGTGATGGGCCTGAATTTAACGGCCATCAAGTGGATTGGGAAGAATTAATGAATAGGAATAAAACTTATATAGAAGAAGAAAAATGCGCTTGTAAAGCATAGTTTAAAGCAAAGGTTAAAATGACAGAAATAAATTTTTGTCCGTTTTGTAATGCAGCACAGCATAAGATATTGTACTGCAAAGGAGATATTTTTTTTTGCAAGGAATGTTCCAATTTCTTTAAGCTGAAAGGGATTAGTCTGAAATGCCCAAAATGCGATTCTGATAGCATAGTTAAGTCAGAATTTCCATCTCCAAGTGGAGAAGCTGTTTTTCAATGCAGTAAATGCAGGAAAGCACTTTCGGCAAGCGAGTTTTTGAAGGCTAATAAGGTTAAGTGATTATTATCTTTTTGATGAACTAAACCCTAACTTTTATATACCATTATATTCTCCATTTTTTAGACCAATGAAAAGCAAGCAAATTCCCACCAGAGAGCAAGACCCCAATATAAGAATAAAAAATTTTGATGAAGTTAATTTTGGATACAATGAAGAAGAGGCAAAGCAGGAAGCAAGCAGATGCCTGCAGTGCAAGGATCCTAAATGTGTTGGCGGGTGTCCTGTTGCTGTTGATATTCCTAAATTTGTAAGGTATATAAAAGAAGGAAAACATTATATGGCTATAAAATCCATAAAAAGAACGAATAATCTTCCAGGTGTTTGTGGGAGGGTTTGTCCGCAAGAAGACCAATGCGAGAAGGAATGTGTCTTGGGTATTAAGAATGATCCAATCAATATTGGAAAATTAGAAAGGTTTGCAGCAGATATGGGGGAAAGGGATGTTAAAGTACCTGAACATGCTAAAGATAGAAAAAGGATTGCCATTATTGGCTCTGGTCCTGCGGGATTAACCTGTGCTGCAGATTTGGCACTTATGGGCCATAAGGTTGTTATACTTGAGGCATTGCATGAATCCGGCGGTGTTTTAAAATATGGCATTCCAGAGTTTAGGCTGCCTAAGAAGATAGTTGATGAAGAGATAGAGTATATCCATGAGTTAGGAGTTGATATTAAAAAAAATGTAGTGGTTGGAAGATTGTATACATTAGATGACCTAAGGAAAAAATATGATGCTGTGTTTATTGGTGTTGGTGCCGGGCTGCCTAAGTTTTTGGGGGTTCCAGGAGAGAACCTTAATTATGTTTATTCTGCAAATGAATTTTTGACAAGGATTAATCTGATGAAGGCTTACAAATTTCCTGAATATTCCACGCCTATTAAAAAAGGCAAAAAGGTTGTAGTAGTCGGAGGAGGAAATGTGGCTATGGATTCTGCATGCTCTGCAAAAAGATTAGGGGCAGATGTTACAGTTGTTTACAGAAGATCATTAGATGAGATGCCTGCTCGGATTGAAGAGGTGAAGCATGCGCAGGAAGAAGGGATACATTTTATGCTGCTTACAAACCCTACCAGAATCTTAGGCACTGAGAAAGTAGAAGGTATTGAATGTGTACAGATGATGTTAGGGGAAGCAGATGAATCAGGCAGAAGAAAGCCAATACCCATAGAAGGTTCTGAGTTTACAATAGAGGCTGATATAGTTGTTATAGCCATAGGCCAGGGCCCTAATCCTTTGCTTACTAAAACAGTTAATATTGAGCACGATGAAGAAGGTTACCTGAGGGTTGATGAGAATATGATGACCTCTATACCAGGGGTATTTGCCGGCGGAGATATTATAGGTGGGGATGAAGGTTCAGGCGCAACTGTGATAAATGCAATGGGTGCTGGTAAGAAAGCTGCAAAAGCAATAGAATTCTGGGTAAAGCAGGAGAAACTTGTTAAGGAAGTTGATTCTTAGTCACTAATTAGTAGTTACGAAATAGAAAGGTTTAAATAGTAGTTCTTTGTTTTATGTATACAGGATGTATAAACAATACACAATAACAAAGAAGATTGCAAAGCATGGTTCTCAGGCTATAATAGTTATACCCAGATTATTAGAAAAAGATTTAAAGCCAGGCACAATAGCTAAGGTCACTATAGATGTACTTAAGGGGGTAGAATAATGTACAAAGGACATTCGCTCTGGGACCAGGAACAGGATAAGTATGATGGCCCTATAGATAAAGAAGAGGGTCCAAGCTACAAAAATCAGGCAAATTATGATTCTAATGATGATCAATCTGATGTTTACAATTCACAAAAGGCAGATGAGGAGAATAAAAAGAAAGAAGAAAAAGGGATAGAAAAAGAGTTGAGTAAGGAAGAGAAGAAGTATGAAAGCAAGAATGCTTCTGACGAAGATGTAAAGAAAAAGGCAGCATCTGATGTTTTAAATGAGCAGAAGATTGATAGTAAAGAGAATAAAAAGGACAAAAAAGCACATAAATCAATCGAGGATGCTATCAATAAAGCAATAAAAGAGGAGAAAGAGCTTATTTATATGGATGATTAAAGATGGGATGGAGAAATCCTTATGCACTTGGAAATGAAGCCTGTGGTTGCAGTGGTTGTTATAGTGTAGACAGCCATGGCTGTGCTTCTGCGAATTATGAAAGCTTAGCAAATGCTGATTTACCTAGTTATGCCCATGGTTTTTATTCTCAAACAGAGCATGAATCAATATCAGAACTGAAATACAGCAAAACAGAAATAGGGTACGATAACAATCTCAGGGAAATAAAAAGGGCTTTAGACGGTGCTCCAATAGAAGCTTATGTTCCAAGGAGCTTGGCTGTTGATGATAGCGGCTCTGCTATTCCTAAAACTGGTGCTATAGAACCTATTGTGATAAAAAATCCAAGAAAAGAGATTGTTGATGAGATAATCAAGGCGCAGAGAGAGGTTGCTGGTAAAGAAATAGTATTAAGAGAGATAGAGATTGAAGAGATTATTATTAAAAGAAGAAGAGTAAGGAAAAGAGAGATTAAAATAAGAAAAAAAACAAAGTACTGATTAAAATTGTTTGTTTTTTTCAATCTAGTAGCAGGATTGTATAATTAATAAATGATGTCTGCTACTAGATAAAGGGAAAAAGATAAATAATAGAGTTATTTGCTAATTCTTACATGAATAAAACTTTAAGGCGTGTTATCTTTGCTATATTGGTCTTGAATCTGATAATTCTGGTGTATTTAACAAGCTTTAAATTGAATGCTTTTAATGAAAGCTTCTATAAAAAGGAGTTTGAGAAATATGATGTATATGGCAAGTT
>SDBT01000200.1_pt1 | contig 86051 bp, 80 predicted proteins | sample 2277101 | NCBI WGS metagenome assembly SDBT01 (sample SAMN10404973, study PRJNA504765) | marine sediment metagenome | isolation source: marine sediment core GS10_PC15, 103 cmbsf | place: Arctic Ocean: Southern Knipovich Ridge | collected 2010
TAAGGTGTAAACCATGTGATGTAAATGATTCTGAGGAAAAATGTATCTTTGCAACATATAGCAGAGTCATCAAAGATGAGGAACACTTCTTCTGCTGTGAAGAACACGCTGACGATTTTGAGAGAACCCAAAAAAAGTATTAAAATTTCTCATCGAGAACAATTGAAACTACAGAGTTTCTAATGATTCAAAATTTCAAGGGAAGAAAGGAATGGATGAATGAAAAAGAAACAATAATAAAGATTCTAAATGAATACAGAATGGTTGCAATCGTGGGAGTATCACGCAACTCAGGAAAAGAGAGCTATATTGTTGCAGATTACTTAAAGAAAAAAAACTACACCATTATTCCCGTAAATCCATATGCACTCAATATTTTGAATGAGAAATGTTACAAGTCACTTCTAGATATACCCGAATATTTACAAAAGAAAATTGAAATTGTAGATATTTTCAGACCATCAACTGAGATTAAACCAATTATTAATCAAGCACTTCAATTGAAAAATAAATATGGTACACCCTGTGTGATTTGGATGCAACTCGGAATCATCAATATAGAAGCCGCAAAACAAGCACGTGAAGCGGGGATAATAACGATTATGAATAAATGCATAAAGATTGAACATCAAAACCTCAGAATGTAACCTTAAAAAGTGAAGTTCTGTTTAATTTCTTTCCCCCTCACTTTCTAACAGCATCTGTGTATAGAATAAATTTGATCGTTTATTCCATAATTATGAAGATTAACAATCCTGAGACGAACATTAAGAATGATGTTAGATAGAAGCTCATGGTTAGAGTATAAATGTCCATGAAGAGACCGATTATGATTGCACCGATAGCATAACCTGAATCCCTCCACATACGGTAAACCCCAAGAGATGAAGCCTTTCGAGTTGGATGAGACAAATCACTAACTGCCGCAATCAATGTAGGATACAGTAACGCCATTCCAATACCAGTGAGTATGCTTGTGAATAACCAGTAATTGAATCCTTCACCTAAAGTAGTTAAGATAATACCAAGACCACTAATCCACATACCTGCTCCAATTAACCATTTTCTCCCCACTCTATCTGAGATTGGACCAACTGCAAGCTGTAAGAAACCCCAGCTGAGACCATATGAACCCACTAAAACCCCAATTTTATCTATACTCAGTGAATTAAAGAAGAGTGGAAATGCTACCCACACCAAAACATCAACGAACTTCTCCACCAGACCTGCTTGAGAACATGCAAATAATGATTTATTAGTCCATGAGACCATCTTCAAGACATCAATAATTCCTTGTTTCTTCGACATACTTTGTAATGAAGTAATGTCTCGTCCATTTGGCAGAGTTTCCTTAACATACACCACAGAGAAGAAAAGAGCGATTATGATAATTCCTAATCCAAAGAGAAAAGGTACAGGTCTGAGCCCAAAGACTGAAGCTAGGTATCCAGTAACTATGGTGGCCACTGCAACTCCAAAATATCCACCCCACTCGTTCAACCCAGCAGCAAGACCTCTTTCCCCCTCACTTGCCATATCGAGTTTAAAGGTTTGGGTCATAGTCCAAGTAAGTCCCTGATTAATACCGAGAAAGATATTTGCAATTGTCACCCAAAACCAGCTTTGAGCCCATATAATTATCAAGGGGACAGGTATGGCAATAAACCATCCTAAAATTAAAAGATTTTTTCTCCCCCACCGATCAGCCCATAAACCACTAAAGAGGTTAAGCAATGCTTTAACAAAACCGAAACTTACAATAAAAGAGAAAAGAATGCTAAAAGAGGCTACACCAAACTCCTCTTTCCCAAGAATTGGTACAATATTTCTCTCAAGCCCCACAGTTATACCGACAAAAAAAACCAATAGTATTTGTAGGATAAACTGATCTAGATTACCTTTGATACCAACCCTAAGTTTCTCTGGAGCCATAATTTTCCATCACTATGGATAATTTTTAATATTTTGAAGTCAAAAATTAATTATATTTTAACTAGTATGCAATATTATGCCAAAGATTGTTGATGAAAGAAGTACCAGATTCAATTGAATATTAAAAAATCAACCTTTAAGATAGAGGGTGTTTTTGCAGAAGAAAAATCTGAATACAGTAAATTTACGTCTTCTTCAGCTAGTCCGCTAAAATCTTTGATAATTTCTATTCGTTCTCTAGCTGATAATTTATGAAAACCCTTTTGTTTTGAAGTTTTTTTCAGCACAATCACCAATTCACGATTTCATTTCCACGCATTTATAATGATAACTGGTGGATGCTCCTCACCATATTTATCCAGCATTTTCAAAGCAGCTCTCCACTTGCGTTCTAACTCATCTCGTTATGGAATTATTATGAATAATAATCCGGCAATAAGTGGGATGAGTATATTGTCATTAATCGGTAAAGGAATACTCTCAATTATCATACAAATTGTGGAAACTATTACCGCTTTATAGGGTGATACGAATAAGAGGCAACCCAGGGTTGATGTAATAATACCAGCTACTGTTCCCTCAAGTTTTTTTGCTTTATTATAAGGGAAATGGGTTACACCGAATTTTTTCCCCATTATTTTAGCGGTTCCATCGCCTAAGGTTAAAATAGTAATGGCGGCAAAGCCTATCTGTTTTGGATATAATGTAAGGGACAGGAGAATACCTAGAGCGAATAATAATGGTGACATTGCAAAACCCCATTTTTCATCTCCCATTGCAGCCATATTAGTCAATGTAGTGAAGGGGGGAAAGTTAATTCCTATTCTACGTGTGAGTTCAGATATTGTATAGAGACTCGCAGTTATTAGAATAATAATTGCTATAGTGTATCTATCTATATTGAAAAATTGGGAAATAAGTGGAATGAGAAAACTGCCCATATGAATAATTTCTCTGAAAATGTCAGTTCTAGTGTATGGAATCGTCAAAGTTTTTACGGGTAGATCAAAGAATGGGATTATGTGTTGAAGCTCACCTTTGAGGGCGTAATCACATTTTGCAGCAATAATTGTATCTGGATTGTATCCAATAATTTTTTCACATAGAGGGAATAGTGGAAGATTATTTCGATCATCTACAATTGCAATACAATTCTGTTTTGAATATTTTTCATCTTTCTGTAGTTTTTCTAAGACTAGAGCTTTTCCATTTTTTTTAATAACATCGCCATAGACGTTTCCTGTGATAATTCCATTTAGAATTTCAAGTTTAAGACCATACGCATAAGTAACATCTAATTTTGTTGCTAGTTCCTTTACCAGAAAATCTGGAATACCTGAACTAATGAGTGCAATATGATAACCAGCATCTTTCAGTTTTTGGAAAACTACTCGAACGCCAGGTATGATTGGAATTGAATTAAAAGTTTGATAAAATTCTTGTTGGGAGACTCCATTGAATAATTGATATATTCCTCTAAAAGCTCTAGCAATATTATAACTTCCGAGTTCGTATAGAAAGCCTAGAAACAGGACTCGTAATATTTTAGTTATCTTCAATGATTTTTTAGCTTGAAGGAAAAGAAATTGTCTTTTTGGAATTATTATACCTTCAACGTCAAAAACTGCTAAACGTCTATTCGTTTTATTCCTTATAGTCAAAGAGATATAATCTCCATTTGAGTCTTAAGTTAAATATGTAAATCCCGTCAACATTTTCTATTCAAGGATATGCTTCATCATTTCTTATTTTTCAAAATATAACTATTCTGTATTTCCATCGAACAAAAGATCCTTTTTATCTAAAAATAGATGGCAACTACTATAATTATAGGCATGTAAATATTGGTTTATCACAGTACAAAAATATTTTGAATTTTCTAGTGTAAACATTTTTAAGAGAACTAATATTTTTTGAATCATAATTATACCTAAGATTACACTATAATCCTGTAATAACCTTTTTAAAATGTAATAGGCTTGGAGTTTATTCGTCCTATTTATAAATAAAAGGGTTGACTAAGACATTTTGCGGTAAATAGAGCAGCATATTTCATATATGACGCTTTAAAAACGTAATTATATGTGTTGTTAGCTTTTTCTAAGCATACCTGTTGCGTACACGCCTTTCAAGTTTCATTATCTAAAATAACGTCAAGCATCTATTCATCACTCAACTTTAAATTATGAGCAAAATTGATCTTCTTTAATGTGAAACTTTGTTTGGTAAATTATTCTTTTTCACGGTAACATAGTTTTTTCTGATAAGTTGATGGTTCTTAGAAGAAAAATAATTTTATCGAAGATATTATGGCTAAAATTACGAATAATCTTCTCATCCAGACATTGCCCGCTTTTAATGCTAACTTAACGCCAATCTTGGCTCCTGCAACAAAAGTTATCGCAAGAATTATCCCATAAGAGAAGTCAATACTATTGTTAAGAGTGAAACTGATTACTGCAACCATTGAAAGGATGCAGACAATGAATCTGGTTATTCCGGCACTTTTAATAAAATTTTTACCAAAATAAGAGACAAATACGAATGTGAACATTGTAGAGATTCCTCCTCCGAAGAAACCTCCATAAATCCCTAACAGAAAATTTAGTACAATAATTACGAGGTAATTTCTTTTAGTTAAATCAATCTTTTTTTCTTCTAATCCAAGTTTTTTCTTGTAAAGGATTACACCGCCTAAGCTCAACATTAAGATACCGATTATGTATTCTAAAATTCTTTCGTCAATTTGGAGAACAATGTTTGCACCTAAGTATGAACCTACTGAAGCAAATGATGCGAGAAATAGAGCTAATTTAGTATCATATTTTATTTTTTTATGGTAATCTATTGCTCCAACTCCTGTATTGAAAACCATCGCAAACCTGTTTGTTCCAACAGCGAGATGTACAGGTAATCCAGAAGCGATTAAGAGCGGAACTGAAATTAATGACCCACCACCAACGATCGTGTTTAAGACACCGGCAAATAATCCGCCACTTAAAAGTATAATTACAGTAAGTATTTCCATGTTAATTTCAAATCAGTAAATCTATATTTAATGATTTGGTATGAGTCAATTTTTAATATTATAAGAATTCAAGATTCTAGATTTAACGTATATTCTAAGCTGAAGTTGGAATAAATAACTAATTGAAGATCAAAATGTAAAAATCTTTAAGCTATTTTGTGTCAGTTACTTTCTTCTAGTTGGAAAAGGTAACATGCTACTAAATGATTTTTTGTCTTCTTGAGTGGCGGTTCGTCTCCATCACATGGTTGAAACCTGTGAGGACATCTTGGGTGAAATCTACAGCCTGAAGGTGGATTTATTGCACTTGGAGGTTCTCCGGGTATAACCGCTCTATCAGTGAACCTGTTCTTAGGGTCAGGGTCGGGTACGGCTGTTATAAGAGCTTTTGTGTATGGATGTTTAGGATTCTTTAAGACTTCTTTTGTGTTACCGTATTCAACTATTTTTCCAAGATACATAACAGCTATATTGTCTGAAAAATATTTAGCTGTAGCAATATCATGAGTAATGTACATGATGCCCATATTGTATTTCTTCTGTAAGATTTTGAAAAGAGAAAGAATCTCTACTCTGCTGGATGCGTCTATCATGGAGACGGGTTCATCTGCCATGAGGAAGATAGGTTCTAAAACGAGAGCTCTAGCGATTCCAATACGTTGTCTCTGTCCACCTGAGAGCATATGTGGATATTTTGGGAGGAATTCCTCAGGAGGTGAGAGTCGAACATCGTTTAATGCTTTAATGATCTTCCGTTCATTTTCTTCTTCAGTGTTTGATTCATGAATAATGAGGGGTTCTTCCACGATCTGTCTTATTGTCATGTAAGGATTTAATGACGTGAAGGGATCTTGAAAGATGATTTGAGCTTTTTTTCGGAATTCTTTAATATCTAAAGAAGGATCGGTTATGTCAGTTCCTTGGAAGAATATTTTTCCGCCAGCTTGATCGATGAGTTTTAGAACGGTTCTGCCAAGAGTGGTCTTACCGCTTCCTGATTCACCAACCACTGCAACTATTTCCAAATGGTTGATAACTAGTGAGACGCCGTCTACAGCTTTCACTTCAAGTGTTTTGAAGAGACCCTTACGGACGTAATAGTATGTTTTTACATCTTTAAGCTCAAGAATAACAGTCAATTTTATTCACTCCAAGAGCCAACATTTCACTATCTTACCGTTTGAAGAGAAATTTGGTGGTGTGTCAGACCTACATTTTTCCATCGTGTATGAGCATCTTGGATGAAATCTACAGCCTAAGGGGGGGTTAACTAAGTCAGGTGGAGCGCCAGGTATGAAATCGGGCATCCTATCTCCTTTGAGAAGTGGCACACTTGCTATTAATTTTTGAGTGTAGGGATGTTTTGGATTCTCCAGTATGTCCTCACTTGTGCCAATTTCAGCGAATTCACCGGCATACATAACAGCTATCTTATCGGAAAGGTCACTTGAAAGAGCTATGTCATGTGTAATAAAGATCATAGATGTTCCAGTATCCCGTTTAATCCCTTTTAGGAGATTCATGATTTGTGCTTGTATACTCACATCAAGAGCTGAAGTGGGTTCGTCAAGTATAACAATGGTTGGCTCTAAGACTAGAGCCATTGCGATGACAGTTCTCTGCTTCATTCCCCCGCTCATTTCATGGGGATATCTGTCAGCAAAATCAGGTGGTAAACCTACTTTCTTGAAGTAATCGCGAGCCTTTTCCATTGCCTCCTTTTTACGCATTCCTTTATGAACTATCAAAGGTTCAGCTACTTGAAATCCACATTTAAGTACAGGGTTAAGTGAGTTCATTGCACCTTGGAAGACCATGGATATTTTCCTCCAGTTTATAGTTCTCCTAAATTCTTTATCATTAAGGTGCATGATGTCTTCTCCGTTGAGGAGCGTACTGCCCTCATAAAGTGCAGTGTTCTCAGGAAGAATCCTTATGATAGCATTAGCCATGCTTGATTTTCCACAACCTGACTCACCCACAACACCGAGGGTTTCGCCCTTTCCAAGTTTAAAGGAGACACCATCAACAGCGCGTACTACCCCTCTCTGAGTCTGATAGTGAAGCTTCAAATTATTAACATCTAACAATGTCACTTATTGACGCCTCCTTAACCTCGGATTGACAACAGACTCTAGGCCAAACGCTATTAAGACGAAAGTAATAGCTGAGAAGACGATCAATAAGCCAGGTGGAAGGACCCACCACCAATAACCAAGATAAACAGCTCCATTTCTAAACCCGTATTCAAGAATTTGTCCCCATGTTGGAAGCGTTGGATCACCTAAACCGAGGAAGCTAAGAGCTGCTTCTGAGAGAATGGCTGAGGGAGTGAAGAAGATCATCTGAGAAAGAATGTATGGTGCAACGTGAGGAAAGATGTGACGTCCCATTATTCTCCATTTTGAGGCTCCAATAGCGACTGCTGACTCGACAAAAGCTGTCTCTTTAATGGATATTATCATTGAGCGAATTACAATAACCAATCCAGGCCAACCGAAGATTATCAATATGGCGACTACAATCCATATGTTCCCCCCAAAGATGAATGTTAAGAAGATAAGTAGTGGAAGCTGAGGGATATTATTCACTATATCCGTCACACTCTGGATAATTAGATCTGTAAGACCGCCCATATAACCTCCAATAATTCCTAGACTTGAACCGATGATTGTAGTTGCAATCGAAGTAATAAAACCTATCACAAGGGCGATGGGAAAACCGAAAAGAAGACCTCTAGAGAGATCACGTCCAAGAACATCCGTGCCCATAGCTCCATAAACCTCTCCACCCAAGATGAATGTTACTTGGCCAATTTTATCTTCAGCTTTTCCACGAAGTACCACTTCAAAGATGTAAGTACCCATCATTGGCTCAAATGTACCAGTTTCAGTTAAATCACCAAAGAGAATATTTTCATACCCAATATCTACTACTTCACTCGGAACGTAAGTAAGATTATACTCAGTTGAGAGATAACTTGAGAGCGTTATAGCAAGGTTAGGCTCACCACTTATCAGCACTCGGCGCGATTCAACGGAATATTTCACGAAGGGAGGTTCCTCGTCGATTCTAGGCCTATCAACTGTGAAGGTAGTGAGTTCAATAATTTTACCATCTGGACGCGTAACATACAATGTTACCAATGGAGGCTTCGTCAGATAACTTGCGTTAGCAACTCTAAGTATGACTGATGTAGGGAAACTTTTAGTGTCAAGAACGTATGATACATCATAAAATTTCAGGTAATAAGCCCCTGATACATAAGACTTACTTGGAATGGTCACCGAGAGCACTGAATGATCTAGGAGTTTCTCAGACTTGAAGAAGTTAACCCACATGGGTGGTACAGCCCTTGGATTATCAGCCCAAAATAATGGATTACTCCAGTAACGTGTACCATAATCAAGAGGCATTGACAAAAGAGTGTAGAAAGAGATTCCCAGCACAATTAAAAAGAAGAGAACCCCGATCTTTGAGGATATTCCTTGCCAGAATTCTCCCCACGATTCCTTTAAGTAACGGCTCATTTATACCTCACCCTCGGATCCAGAAGAATGTAGAAAACTTCAAGCACAAATCTCGCAACAACATATATGAGTGTATAAATGAATGTCAGAGCCAATATGAGCCTCTCATCAATTGATTGAATTGCCTGCCAGTAAAGTAAGCCCATTCCAGGCCAATTAAAGACCGTTTCTGTGAGGATTGCACCACTAAGATAACCCGCTAAACCTAATATGAGATTTGTAAGGATTGGTGCTGCCGCTACTCGGATTATGTGTCTCCAGAGTACTAACCGTTCAGGAAGACCTTTAGCTCTTGCTGAGGTGACAAAGTCTTCTTGAGCTGTAGTTATTACTATACTTCGAATCGAATAGATCCAAGAACCGGAAAGAGCGATAACTAATGTGATAATTGGTAAAGCTGCGTGCCAGAGGAGATCGAGAAACCGTAAGAAAGCATCCTTAGGAACAGGCGCACTGTATAACCCACCATAAGGAAAGATCTTGATGTAAAAAGCAAAGACCAAGATCATTATCATCCCAAGCCACCAAGTAGGTAACGCATAGGAGACAGCAGAGTAAAGAGAAACAAATCGGTCTACAAGCGACCCGGGTTTAGTAGCTACCTTAGTTCCGAAAAATAGACCTATGGCAAAACTAATGAATAATGCGGTGATCATGAGAATGATAGTGTTGGGTAGTCTCTCGAGTATGATGTCTGCTATTTGAATACTGCCTTTATATGAAATTACAGTTCGAGAGTTTCCAAGATCTAATCTCATGATTCGCAAAACCATATCAGGCATTCTAACATACCAAGGTTGATCTAGACCATACCCTAAAATCAAATCAGCCTCTATCTTACTCATGGCTTCATTTAATGCATCAATGTCATGAATATCTAGAGCTAATTGAGTACGAATACCCCGAAGCTGCTCATTCATTAAAGCGTTCAACATTCTATCGGAGAGACCTGTTGCACCAATTGTTGTCACTGTTAAAAATAAGACTACAACTAAAACTAGTGATAAGCTTACAGCTTTCACCGCGAGAGTCTTACCAACACCCATAGTAATCATCTACTGTAGAAAAGATTCACCTTACGAGTTAATTAATCGAATAAATAAAAATTTTCCAACTTTTTTGATACAAATTATTATTTTTTATAAAAAAAAGGGAGGATTTCTGAGGTAAGTTATTTCTTCCTCAGAGGCAAAGCTATGTCGACAACGACTAGTATTGCAACTATGCCAATCAGAGCCATCAAAGTCGTCAGTGTTGAGGAGAGACCTTCAATTGCGCTTGACAAACTTGCGTTAACTGAACTGATGTCAGATGAGACACTGGTTCCCACATCTTGAAATGCTGTTTGTAAGGGTATGACGTTGAATACGTCGAAGTAAGTCTTGACAGTGCTTACCATCGCGACCATTTCGCTGTATCCAGCTACAGATAGCTCGTATAGTCCAGGATCTAAAGTGGCTGTGAATTCTGCTGAGAGGGGTATATTGAACTTGGAAGAGGTTAAAGCGACTGCGTCTCCAATATCCAAGATTTCACCGGTCAATGGATCTCTGATAAGGTATTTCACTCCTAATGGTGGGACTCCACTTAATTCAACGACGAAACCTGAGGCACCACCTGGAACAACGGTTGGAATTCCAACTTGAGTTATCTCAGGAGCTGAAGCTCTACCATAGTCCCATTTGCCTTGACTGAACGGGTAGGTTATATCGCGGACTGCTTTTAAGACTGCAGATCCACCAGCTGCACTGAATTCATCGAGGTAGAATGGGCCGTCTGAAATGACCATGTTATCATGGTCTGCAAACCATGTAGCACTGGCAGCTTTTCTCGCTGTCAAGTCTGCTTCTGTTGCGTATATAGTGTTCCCAGGTACGTCGAAGATACTCGCGAAATCTGCGAAGTTTAGAGCTTGAACCGCAGTATTCACTGCAGCGGCATGGTCAGAGAGTACAAGGGATAGCCAAGGTACACCAAGCCTATCAGAAGCACTATCTGAGTAAGCATAGGTACCATCAACGAATACTACTTGATCCATTGCAGCGAGCACTTCCCAGGGGTAATGCCCGGTTGGCTCGGCAGGATCGAGTAATTCCGCGTACGAAGCTATGTAGTTCTCGTCAAAGTGCCAATAGTCAACATATACTTCAAACGTGTTGCCTACGATCTTATACCCCTTGAATTGAGGTAGAACCGCAGCTAGTTGAGCAGCTGTAGATGATTCCATACCAGACTTTACAGTGTCATATGTGATCTCGTATAGTTGTGATATACTGAAGAGGATGTCATCCCAACCAATTGTTGCATTATGATGCCAATGATCTCCAATGTAGTTCGATTTGTCGAAGACAACTTTACTTGTAGCTGTAACTCCAGCGCCAACAGCTTCCCAGATGTCGGTGTCTGCATTCCAAAGCCATGCGTCACTAGGTACATCGAGGGTGCCAAGTGGTCCAGCAGTGACGACATCGTATGTAGCCCTGAAGGGCATGGGAACACCGCTAAATGGGTGGTTCCACATGAACGGATCCTGTAAAGCACGCATTATGTCGACACTGTAGATATCATCGTGGCCTGCAATCGGATTATAGACACTTGTCTCGGTCCAGACCCAAAGACTGGCAACAGTGAGGGTGTCTTCACCAGGAATGTAAGCTTCTCTTGGGTTCCAGAGGGCTCTAAGTCCTGCGCCAAGATCCTCAGTGAGACCATTAACAGCGGATGATGCAGGGTAAATGTCAAGAGTGGTACAAGCCCAGACGCGGAGTGATTCCTGAACGATAAGTTCGGTCATTTCCCTGTAGAGGTCATCTCTCTCAGCCTTACTAGTGAATTCACCATTGAAGATTCTCTTTCCAAGTACGTCAATAGTTTCGTTAGTGTATGACCACCAACCTTCTTCTAGGAATCCAGGCATCCAAGTGAACCAAGGTGCACCGAACTGGTTGATAGATGAAGAATCATACTTGTCTAATGCGCCCTTGCCCCATCCCTCTGTATAAAGCATCCATTCTAGTTCTCCTGGATCAGTCCCATAGACGATGGGTATTGCTGAGCCAAATAACATGTACTGTCTATCAACGGTGAATCCTACCACCTCTAAAGCGGAGGCTACTGCATCTCCGATGTCTCTTCGCTCATCTTCAGTTCGGATGACAAAAGAGATAACGACGGGTTCGCCATTATAGTTCCATTTCCCTTCGACTTTAGTACAGCCTGCAGCTGTCATGGCGGGATCGATTAGTGAGGCTGCTGTTGTCAGATCATATGAGAACTCATACTTTGCAACGATGTCATAGATAGTGACGAAGTCTGGGTCATAAGATGATAGAAAAGTGTACATTGGAGCTGCAAAACCGCCATAGATTTGATTCACGATGTAATCTCGATCTATGAGGTAGTTGAGGGCAAATCGTACATCTCTTATACTGAAAGGATTGAATATGTCGGCAGTACTTGGAGCAGGATTAATCCCTAGACCGTTTAATCCAGACGGGGCTAAGTAGAGCGTATAATCGGAGTCATCTGCTAGAAGTTCAGTGTTAGCTGGGGATAGCCCGAAGTAGTAGTAATCTATTTCACCAGCAATTATGGCTTGAGCAGCTAGTTGTTGACTAATTTGTTGAAATATTATTGTATCAGTTGCGGGTCCTACTGCATCAGCAGTAGGTATTGGTGATAGTGGAAGAATTGAAATTGCGAATGTCAGCATAAAGAAAAATATTAGTATATTCCTTTTTTTTTCCATATTTATATCCTTTCTTAATACTAATGCATTATGTTTATAATATTTACGACTATAAACCATTAAAACAGTGCTAAGGACGGTAATAAGATAGGATAATCAGCAATATCATACATTAAAATAAATGATATAGTACGCAGTATTATATGAAACAATAAGGTAGATTCAACGTATAAGTTGATCATTGTCACTAAAAATAAATAAAAATTGAAATATACACAGTAATTACATATAAAATAAAATTAGATAATTATTTTGTTGTGATAGTGTATCTGCATCTGCACTTACTTATTGCTGCATCCAACTTTTCAATTAATTCTAAGATCTGAGTTAAAGTTGGATCTTTTGACCATTCAAAGAAGAAATCGTAGTCTCCAAGGGTTTGTGATGATTGACTGATTAACCTTATTTTCTCAGATGCTTTAAGTGGAGAATCTTGGAGTACCCGTTTCCAGTATTTTTCCGGAGAAACAGTCATGGATTTATCGGATAAAAGGGGAGTACAAATGAATGATAAAATTTGACATCTATTTTCTTACTCATCTCAAAAGCTATCTGCTCTAAAGATTTGAGGGCTTTCAGTATAGGTGGTCCATATAACTTAATGTAGCTTCTTGCCATACTCTTCTTCCTTCCGACTTACATATGACACATATCCACTTATTCTATATCTAGCAGCTTTGATTATTTACATTTTTGGGTTCATCACAACTATCGAATAAAGGAATTATTGGATTAATTACAGAACAATAGGATAGTCTCTAAATGAGAAATCTATAATTTATTGATAAATAGTAGTCGATTCACCAACTTTATAGTAAATGGATGAAAAGGTGAAGTTACTTTTTTTACGAAAGAAAATAGGAAACATATACAATTCTCTATTCATTAAGAAATAGGAGATAATAATATCTCTAACAAAGATAATTATTGAGGAAACTACATTGGATGAAATCAGAAAGATTGTTGTTATAGGTATTGATGGGTTAAGTCCATTATTAGTTGAGAAGTGGATTGATCAATTACCTAATTTTCGGAGAATGAAAGAAGAAGGGATTCTCGGAGAATCCATTCCTCCATGTCCTGCACAAACACCGGTTGCTTGGACCACTTTCATGACTGGGAAGAATCCGGGTAAACATGGAATATTCAGCTTTGCTGCAAGGAAGTTCGGAACTTATGAACGGGAAATAGCGCGACCTAAAAATATCAGGGTTAAGACTCTTTTTCAAATTATCAGTGAACAAGGAAAAAAAATTGGTGCTGTAAACGTTCCAATGAGTACTTTTCAAGGCGTTAATGGGTTTATGATTCCAGGTTTTTTAGACGAAAGGGAAGGCATACCTCAACCAATCCGGATTAGGAATGCGATCCATAATAAATTTGGTATATCAAAGTTAATTGGTGACGTTGAGACCGATATTTTGAGTAATGTAGAAGTTGAACCTGATATCTTTTTCAATAGAGTAGAGAAAATTACAGAAATGCAACTGGACATTTGTTTGTATCTTATGGAGTTTGAGAAATGGGACTTATTTATGACTGTATTTATGGGAATTGATAGGGTTCAGCACTTCTTTTGGAAGAATATTGATCCCAATCACTCTCAATATTCGAAGAACAAAATGAGCCATAAATTCAAGAAATTTTATGTCAAACTTGATGATGCATTTGGGAAGTTACTGGAATTTTGTCAAGATGACACTTTAACATTTCTCTTATCAGATCACGGTTTTTGTCCAGTTGAAAGAGAAATATTCCTAAACAACTACTTGCAAGAGATTGAAGTGCTAAAGTCAACCGGGGGAAGAATTGATTTAGAGAAGAGTAAGGCTGTAGCTTATGGATATGGCGACATATGGTTGAATGTTAAAGGGAGAGAGCCTAAGGGTTTTGTCAAACCAGGAGCACAATATAACAAGTTAAGAGACGACATTGCATCGCATATAAAAAAAATATCCATCAATGGAATACACCCTATTAAAGCGGTGAAAAGACGGGAAGAGATCTATTGGGGTACCAATTTCGAGAAGAGCCCTGACTTGGTGACTATCTTTAAAGCGGGTTGGCAAGCTGCGCGACGACCAGAAATTTTGAGTCAATCTGAGAGTCATGAATATGTTAATGATAAGCTGAGATGGAGTGGAGGCCATGATGGAACTCATGATCCTATTGATGTTCCTGGAATACTCGGAATTCTCGGATCTAACCTAAGAAAAAAGAAGAAATTGAAAGTTTATCTTATGGATTTAGCGCCAACAATAATAAAAGCGATGGGACTACATATCCCTTCAGATATGGATGGGAAAAACATACTATCTTAACCTATGGATAGGCGAAATTGTGAACTCAATATTCTATAATTTAAACACATATTGAAACAAAACTTGGAAGATTTTAAGCTATTTGATTCTCAAGTTTTAGACCGTTTTAGAATTATTTTATTTAAAGGCACCGATAAGAATTCCCACAAAGTATGTTACATGCTCGATTAGATTAAAGATTGGAGTTAAAACAAATTCGGGTATAGTCTTATTTTTTAGTACAAGAGGAATAGCGAAAATCCATGAGATGGAGATGTACCCAATAAAGATGTATGGAAGATAGTTAATATAAAAAGGAAGCAACAAAAGAGATGGTAACCCAATCAGCATTAATAGAATGTATGGAATGTTTTCGAGTGGATGTTTTTTTAACATCTTAGTTCTTAAGATGCCGTAATAGATCATTCGATTGATAAAACTTTTTACAGATTCATCTTGATAATGTGTCACTTGTGCTTCGGGAATATACTTCAAAAAATAGCCTTTCTTTCTTAACCTTAGATTGATGTCGAGGTCACCACCGCTCGATAAATCTTCATCGAATCCTTTCATCTCTAATAATTTAGGTTTCCAGTAAGCAGCGTTACATGTAGATAGACTGGGGATATACTTCTTTTGAACGCGATAGGCATATTGTATGGATCTTCCGCTTCCAAAGAAGGTTGAAGCAGCAAACCTTATACACCTCTCACTAAACGTCGCGGAAGAAGAGAGTAGATTAGGACCTCCCACACCAGCAAGTTTAGACTCTCCAACTGTGAGAGATCTTACAAGTATAGTTAACCAATCGTTATCAACAACGATGTCTCCATCTGTAAAGGCTACTATGACACCCCTGCTCGCTGTTATGCCAATATTTCTTCCTGCAGAAGCAATTATTTTGTGGTTCTTAAAACACTTAAAATTGGGATGGTTTAAACAAAATTTCTGTATCAGCTTGGCGGTGGAATCAGTGGACATTCCATCGATCACTAGCACTTCGTATTCAGATTTATAATTAATTGAAGCCAGAGAAGTTAAGCATTCGATTATTCTTCTTTCTTCATTATAAACTGCTACAATTATTGACACAAAGGGCCATTCTATTGGCGGATGAGGTTGAGCTGATACATCGTTTATCATGTACTATCATCTGAGAGGGGTTTACATTTTGAATTGTATTTTCTTTTTATTGATGAGAATTGTTGAAACTTTAGTTTTGATCATTGATCTCGTGGGAAATGAAGTAATTATTTTCTTTTTTATCTAGCTGAATTTTAGGTTTGTGTATTAACTGAGACTTAATGATGTGAATTATGTATGTGAAGATTCCCTTGAATTCTTGATGTAGACATTTCAATGCATATTTGAATCCATACTTTTTACGTATCATTTGTAAAATTAACAATATTTCATAATATTCCAGAAGTATAAAATCGCTAATTCTATTTGTGTGAAGTTTTTGGAGTTTCATTCGTTCATTAATGAATCGTGATATTGAACAAGATCTTTCGTCTTTGCATCTTTTACATAATGTATTGTATGGTAATGGATATTGGAGATCTCCTAAAGATTGTTGTACTGGTTCTTCACCAATTTGTGAAAGAAATCTTTTCTTATTATTTAGTTTTATGCTGTCTGTTTTGAGAGGGATGATTATGTCTAAATATTCATGTAATATTCGCTTAATAATAGTTATTGGGATGCCTAAAGAGCAGGGATATTCCTCTAGCTGTTTTGAGATAAAGTGCCAATTAAAATCAGCATATTTTGTTAAGATACATATAGCGTCACTTAGATCGAGTAAGGAAAAGGATCCATGTAAAAATGAGTGTAAACACAGTACGATGAGCATGTATTCCGGACTCATAACTTTCACTTTTACACCGCTGACTGTAGCTTCAGAAGTTTTTCTCCAAAATCCACCAATTTTAGGGTATTCAAAAAAATTGAAGAAAGTTAATGAGTGATGCATATCACAATGTATTGATTGGCCATGTCTATATTTACGAAATACTGATTCTCTTGCATTTGAAAATACGTGATTAAATCCAAGATTGAGAAGGATCTGTTCTGCTTTTTTTATTTCAGTGCTGTTTGGAAAGAGAAGATCAATATCGCTAAAAAACCGTAAATATTTTTTTGGATAAACATTTTGATCTAATAATACACCTTTAATTGGAGTGAATTCAATTGTTGCTTCATCCAAACATTTAAGAATATTTTTTGCTTCCTCGTGAAACACTAGACTATGGCCTGTAAATGTGTAATTTAATTCTTTTATTTTATCCAAAATATTACTAGGTATTAGGCTTGTCAATTCTTTTGTATCTTTTATTCGTAGATTATGGTTTAGTAAGGGGATAATTCTATTATGGATTGCTTTTCCAATAACATAGTTCCAATCTAGGTTTTGAGTAAGAAGATGTTTAACAGTGGGAAGTAAACGTTCATTTTCGTGAATACAAACTAGATAAAATAATAGTTTATCTTCACGTAACATTTGTAATCCTTCAGGGTATAACAAATAGAAAGTTTTACTTCAAAGTCTCTATCAAGTCCAATTCAAGTAACTTGGTTAAGAAATCTGTTACATCAATATCGATGGTCTTTATATCCTCAAATTCTTCTTTCAGCTGATACTTGATCGCAGCTACCGCGTGTTGACCATTTAGCATTACCCAAATGGTTTTACCTACATCGGTAACTTCAAAGAGTTTGCCTGTAGATGAATCGAAAAGTAACAATTCTTCTCCAAACCGTTCAATGACATCTTCCTTTTTCTTCAAAACTAAATTATCATGAATAATCAAGTTGAAACCTTTCTAATAGTTGTCTTTAGCTCTTTTATTAATTTTTTTCGACAATTAATAAAACAATTGTAGATAAAATTATAGAAGAACAGTATAAAGGAACATCAATAGCGAAAATTAAATAGAAATATAAATTTCATTAGGGTTAACTAGGGATTTATAAAATGTAATACAGAATCAGAATTATAAAATTCGAGAAAACAAGAGTTATTTTCCTACATTAAATCACTAAATTTTGATAAGTATGTCATCATTTGAATTATTTAGAATTAGCTGATTTGTATGATAAATATGGAGGATTTTAAAATACAAAATATTCTTTTTGAGGTTTATAATATCCTGATATCTTTTTCGACTAACAGTCCTGAGTTGATGAATGAAATTCGGAAAGATTTCGGATCATTTGAGACTAATTCAGAGGTGGAAGTTGATGGATGTATGAGAATAATTAAAACGGGAGATAGTTTTCCGTTAAGGGTTCCAAAATATGCAATTCGAGAAACCATCCTGCCACCAGATGCAGCTATTTATACTGTGGATAATCTAAGATTTATAGAGCAGAGAAATGAGCGCTTCTTAAGGCTTGATTTCGAAAAAAATGAGATTGTAGGTTATTTTAAATCTCCTCTAAAGTACATGGTTTTTATTCGTTCTTTGTTAAAATGGGTTTTAATTAAGGCTTTAGAGAAACACGGCATCTCCTTCATTCACGGTTCTGGAGTTGAAAAAGATGGAGTATCTCTCTTTTTTATAGGACCATCAGGTTCTGGTAAGACTCGTACCCTTCTAGCGTTTTTACTGGATGGGTATAACCTGATAACTGACGATACTATCTTTTTGAAAGAAAATAAAGTGTTCCCGTTCTACATAAGAAGTAAAATTCTTGAAGACCTAGTTAAGAACTATCCTGCTCTAAAAAAAGGAGTTAACAAGAAGAGCACCCTTCTTCCTGGACAAGGATGGCACATTGATCTTGGAGACATTTTTCCAGTTCAACGACTGAAAGTTCAACCTTCGAAGTTATTCTACATATATGTCTGGAATTCGGAGGAAACAAAAATTGAGGTCATTTCTAAAAAGGAAATGTTATCTAGACTTTTTTTCAGCTATAAAAATGAGCTAAGTAGTTCCATATGGTTCAATCATAAAGAGGAGAAAGCTATGAGAGATATCTTTTCAAATTATGATCTCTTTGTTAAAGAAGCTGATTGCTATAAAGTATATGCGGGAACAGACATGGCCAGTTTTATAAAAGCCCTTAAATCGAAATAGATGAATGTTAAACTAAAGATTCTAAGCTATAATTACAAAAATAAATGAAACGTTTATGATCAATCAAGAATCATAAATCAAAGAATTTTAAAATTGTTAAGAAATATCATAATTTGTGGAGTTTTAATGAATTGAAAGTAAGTGTTGTAATTCCAACATTCAATTCGGAAAGTACAATAAACGATTGTTTAAGCTCTTTAATTAATCAGACTTATCCACCTTATGAAATCATAGTAATTGATGGAGGATCATTAGATTCCACAGTAGAGAAAATAAAGAAGTATCGTGACATTAGTTTAATTGAAATCAAAGAAGACACCCCCGGAATAGCAAGTAACAGGGGTGTTGAGAACGCAGTTGGAGACCTTATATTCTTTTGTGATTCAGACTGCATCGCTGATAAAAGAAATTTGGAATATCACATGAGAGCTTATCAAAGAAGAGATGACATAGTCGGAGTGATGGGGTCGATTAGAAGAGTAAATACCAGCACAGCTGTCTCTGATTTTAGACAAAAGCAGATGATAGTGAGTGAATGGACTGGAAATTTAGATAAAGATGGAACATTAATCTCGTATCTGAATACAGCAAATTTAACTATTGAAAAGGATATTTTTTTAGAAAACAGGTTTAGAGAGGATCTTATAAGCTGTGAAGATGTGGAGTTATTCATCCGATTGAAACAAAATGGATATAAAATTTTGTATGAGCCTAGAGCAGTAGCGTATCACCATCACCCAACCACTATTGAACAGTTATTTAAACAATTTATGTGGTATGGACAAGGCTTCTTTCAAATAGATACAATTTATGAGAAAAAATCTAGGAATCGATATCAAACAGTGTCACCGGTTAGATACATTGACTTTACGGATGATTATTTAACGGAAGCTGTCTGTTTAGATAATAGACTATTGTGTGCAGGGTGTGCATTTGATAAACTCCAGAAATGTAAGATCATAAACGAGCAATTATTGAAGAAGAAGAGTACAGCAGAAATTGATCTACATAGAGTTGTATGTTTAGCTCTTGCTGCTGGAATTTTAAAACAGAGAATGGAGATCAACTACGAACCTACTATGCAAAAGTATCTTAAAGACTAGAAAAAAGTGAATCAAGATGATTTTATGAAGATAGTTCTACTTGCCCATTTAGATACTGCAGGTCAATCTTCAATTCTTTGGAAAGGTCTAAGAGACCATACCGAACATGACGCAAGATTTATCAAAATTGAGAAGACCTATCTTGACTACGAAGAAGACCTTTACTATCCATCTATCATGAAAGAAGCACATAACGTCATGGATCAAGCTGACATCTTTCATATCAGCGAAGGAATACCAGCACTCGAATGTTACAACTTAACCGAGAAATTATCAGTGACACCCTTTATTCAAGAGTTGCATGGTACATATACTGGATTGAATTGGCAGATGTTGCTTGCTCGATGGTTTAAAAATGAAAGTGTCTATGTCACACATTTGAGTACCGCTAATGTGCGAGAAAAAATTGGATTCAGCATTTACATTCCACGAAGTGTAAATTTCAAAGATTTCCCTCAACCTAAAAGAAACCCTCAAAAAATAAGAGTTGCACATTGTCCAACTAATCGAACGATTAAATCAACCGATCTCTTTTTAGAAATAATGAGCGAAATTGAAAAGGAGTACCCGTATGTTGAGACGGTGCTTGTTGAAAAAAAGAGCTGGAAGGATTGTATCAAAATAAAAGCGACATGTGACTTAGTTTTTGATCACTTGGGTAAGGTTGAACAGGGATATGGATTAAACTCTATCGAAGCAATGGTTTTTGGAATCCCAGCAATATGCAAAATAGGAAACTATACTTACATTCATCATCCAGACTGTCCAGTAGTAAATGTTTCAAATGACACCTTGAAGGAGCAACTCATTAAACTGATAGAAGATGATACTTTAAGAAAGAGTATTGGGAAACGAGGCATAAAATTCGTAAAACAGGTGCATGACATTAAGAATAATGTGAAAAAGTGGGAAGCCCTATTTAACTATGTCATAAACGGAAAAAAGTAACTCAACATGATGCGCTTATTATGAGAACAGGTAGATTTGTTTAATCGTAAATGATGAATTTAGTTACTGGGTTTAATCTTGTATTTTTCTGTACACGTCGACAAATTTCTCGGCTATGTTACTCCAATAAAGGTTCCTCATCACTTTTACTGCATTTTCACTTTTCTTTCTTAATAATTCGGGATTTGAAAGCAATCTAATTATAGCATTTGCGATCGCATCAGAGTCTTTAGAGGGGATTTGTATCCCAACCTTATCAACATCAGGAAAACCACTATGAGCCGTAGTTATGATAGGCAACCCGTGAGCTACAGCCTCTAGAATAGCCATACTCATGGTTCCAAAGAGGAGAGGGATGCAGCATACATCTGCTAAGTGATAGTACTTGAATAGTTTCTCCTTAGGTAAAAAACCGGCTAAAACGATACCGCTTTCCTTCCTCTTACGTTCTATCAAATCTTTGAATATTTCATATTCGTAGGGATGTATTTTTCCGCACACGAGCAAAATTGTTTCAGGGAATACTTTTCGAACTTTTATCATAGCTTCAACGAGATAATGGAAGCCTTTCATTATGTGCATTGTACCTGGGAATAGGACAATTTTTAATCCATTTGGGCTTCGCGGGGGTCTATCAAAGTTACATTCTTCCGGTGATACCCCATTAGGTATCACCTCAACTTTACTTTCCTCAATACTGTAATACTTCATTATATTTTTCTTCACTACTTCTGATTGCGCAATGATCATGTCAGATTTTTTATACTCCAACATTTCTAACTCTGCTACTGTAGAATAATATTTCAGTAGTCTTTTGTATTTCAAACTCTTTGGGTATTCATCTTTTACAGTATCCAATGCAAAGGCATACGTGGGATTGGATGTCTGAAATAAATAATCAGTATTCTCTAAAAACAGTGTAGTGGTGTTAAAACAGTGTAAGATATCATATTTTTCTTTTGAAACTTTTTTGGAGAATTCGTGGCTAAAAGCTACAGAATTGAACAGAGGTGAAAAAACATCGATTATTGGCGTCGTCTTTACTTTGACAGGTGATACAGAAAAATTAGGCTTCTTAATTGAAGGTCCAAGACATAACAAGTTAACATCTACACCCAAATTTGAGATCGCTTTGAAACATGAAATTATATGTTTAGCGAAACCACTGATCTCCCAGTCTAATTTCCAAGGCATCCCGACAAGAACTCTCATAAATAGACGATGCACTTACCACTAGATTAATATTACCAGACTAGAAACTAATGTGGAAGAGGATGCGTTAGATGGTTATCAAAACAGAAGTTGAAAGTTCACAAATTGAAAGAACGATAAAGAGAGTATATGTTAAACCTGAAATTAAAGAGGTATGGAATGAAAATATTGGGATGACTGGCGTTTACCTTCTTGAAATGTAATTCTAATAATTGAATTTTAAAGTTTATTTTTATTAAAAGAACGATAATTTGGAAATGATTGAATGAATGAGAAATTGATGAATTTGAATCTTAATGAAAAAGTTGAGAAAAGCAAAGATGTTCTTAAGGAAGCTATTAAGAAATTTGGAAAAGATAAAATAGCACTAGCATGGACCAGCGGAAAAGACTCAACTATACTATTACATCTTGTAAGAGAAATTTTTAACGGGCAAGTTCCTATTCCACTAATTTTTGTTGATACTGGAAAACATTTTGAAACAGTTTACAAGTTCAGAGACGAACTATCTAAAAAGTGGAATCTAAATACCATCAATACAATAAACACTGAAGTTATAGAAGCATCTGTAAATGGTATTGTAAAAACCAATAAGTTATCAGAAGCGATGAAAGAAGAACTTCATCAAATTGGTTGGAATAAAAAAGAATTCAGAATCGCGTTAGACAGGGAACCATGTTGTCATTTGCTGAAGACTGTGGCAGTGAAGAAATCAATTATTGAAAATGGTTTAGAAGCATTAATAGTTGGGATAAGATGGGATGAACAGGAATCAAGATCAACTGAGACATATTATTCTCCTAGAACAAATCCAGCACACACTCGAGTTCACCCAATCTTACACTTCAGTTGGGAAGAAGTTTGGGAATACATAAACTTGAATAATGTTCCACGTAATCCCTTGTATGATAAAGACTTCACCTCAATCGGTTGCTTTACATGTACCCACCCAAATCCAGAAGGGAAAATTGAGCGAGGTGGAAGATCTCAAGATAAAGAACAGACAATGAAAAGATTGAGAGCCCTTGGATATTTCTAATCAATTAAAATTGGGATAAGAAAACCATTAAAGTTGATATAACAAACGTAAAACTTATGATCATCTGAATAGATTGTTCAATTAAATTACCAAACCAGGTCTGTTGAGCTGATTGTCTTTATGGATGGTTTGAATTTCTTAAATAAAACGAACATAATTGTTAAATGATTGAAAATAATTTAGATTTAATCCAAGTTTACACATCCCTTTTACGAATAAACCTTCTTATTTGATACCATTAATCAGAGATGCAAATATTGCTTATTTGAAAAGATGTATGTCGGTTGCCCATGAATTAAACACTATACATATCATAACACATAGTGGATATTGTGTAGGTTTTGAACATTGGAAAAAGAGTGCTATAACGATATTAATTACTAATTTCGAAGATATACTAAAAGATTGTGAAAGATTTTATTCAATCTTAAATAAGATCAGTTATATGAATAAAGATTAAAATTCAGAATATTCATTAAAATTGTAATCTTCAACAAAGGAATAATTGAATTGAGGGTTCTACTAGTCGTTCCAAGCTTAGATATACTTCAATTCAAGGGGTTAGCAAGAGTATCATTGGAGCTCGTTAAAGGATTAGACAAATATGTTGACTTAGAAGTCGTTGAAGTGCATAAGCCGAGGAATAGCCATCTTAAGAATCTAACAAGTATTCCGCTTAGAGAAATTACTAGCAAAGCTGATGTCTGCCATTCGGTTGTGCCTGAGAGTGGTGCAATAGCCTTATTTAAAAGGAAGCGAATGGTCACAACATTTCACGATTTAACACCTCTAAAGTTAGCAGAAAAATTAGATTATAGAAACAAATACTTACTTAAAGCGTATGTCCTCTTAATGTGGAACCTCGCGTCTAAATCTGAAGCGGTTTTATGCGACTCGACTCAGACAGCCAGAGAAGTGAAGAAGAATTTCAATTGTAAACCTATAGTAATAAACCTGGGCGTAGATAAGAAATTTAAGTCTATGCATATAAAAAAGGAGAAACAAACGCTCGGATTTTTCGCTAACTTCTCTTACAGGAAGAGAGTTAACATAGCCGTAGAAGTTTTCAAAAAGTTAAAACGTAAAATTGACTGTAAGTTAATTATTGCAGGTGGAAACCTCAACAGTATGTTTCAAAGAAACTTTAATGTTAAGAAGATGAAGGAAGGCTTAAGCGACATTGAAGTATTAGATTATGTGCCCGAAGAGGATATTGTTAAACTATACAACTCTTTCGACTTCTTTTTATTTCCATCACTCTTCGAGGGCTTTGGCCTACCTATCTTAGAAGCTCAGAAATGTGGTGTACCGGTGCTTATAATGCGCAATGCTGTGATACCCCGAGAAGTTAGACAAGCAACTATTGAATGTGACTCAGCAGATGAGATGGCTGAAAAGATACTTTATCTCCTCAACAATAAAGATGAATATAGAAAAATTGTCATAAAGGGTCAACGCTATGCCAGCAAATTTACTTGGCAAAAATTTATCAAACAACATCTAACCATATACGAAAGCCTAGTGAGATAATTTAAATGAAAATTTGCATGATTTCTGATTTATATTGGCCCGAAATTATTGGCGGTGCAGAAACTTATGTACACATAATTTCAGAGGCTCTGGCAATAACTAATGAAGTTACCGTAATCTGTATCAGTAATCAAAGAAAAGGGATAGATTATGTGAATGGAGTTAAAGTTATCAGAATTAAACCAAGTAACTTTTATGCATTATTTGATTGTGCAAGTAAACCCATTTATCTTAAAACATTATGGCATATAAGAAGTTTAACTAATCGCCACATCTACCAACATGTGAAGAAAATCTTGAAAAAAGAAAAACCTGAGATTGTCCACACACATAATCTACAAACATCTCCACTGATATTCAAAGCTATACATGAACTAACAATTCCTCATATCCATACACTACACGATTATAGCTTGCTCTGTCCTAGAACTTCTCTACTTCATGAGTCAGGCCAGATCTGCGAAAATCCGAAACTTCCATGTCTTTTTTACAAAAACTTCAAAAAACGACTTTTAAATGCCAACATTGTAGTAGCACCATCTCAATTTATCCTTAACAAACATTTCGAACATGGATTCTTCAAAAAAATGAAAACTCAGAAACTACCATATGGTGTTAACCTTCCTGATAAAGAGATTAAGAAAAATAACGATTCCATCGACATCCTTTACGTTGGGCAACTCTCAAAACATAAGGGGCTCCAAATCCTCATCAAAGCATTCAAACAAGTTCAAAGAGTAGATTTACATTTAAATATCTGTGGACGGGGAAAAGATGAGGAAGAATTTAAAAATCTTGCATACAGGGATAATCGAATTAAATTTCATGGATTTCTTTCAAAGGAAAAGTTATATTATCTTTACAGTAGAGCTAATGTTCTCATTGTCCCGTCTCTTTGGTATGAACCCTCCGGTCTTGTCATGTATGAAGCGTTTGTTCATGGTACTCCTGTGATTGGAAGCAGAATAGGAGGAATCTCTGAACTCATACATGACGGAGAAAACGGTTTTCTCTTTGAATCTAGAAACGAAAAAGAGTTAGTTGAAATTTTGAATGTTCTTTCATCATCCATACTGAACGAGTTTAGTTACAAAATCTTAAGGGAACGGGAAATGTATGGGATCAAGGTACACATACAAAAGCTAAGAGTACTTTATAAAAACATCCTTGACAATTCCATTAGAAAGAACGGTTGGAAATCTATTTACAACCAAATTCACCCCATTATTTAATGGAAGTTAAGATAACCAATGATTCACTAAAGGATATTTTATGAAGTTAAAACGTAAATGTGCTTATTTTGATGTTGATGGAACCTTACTTGAAGTTTTTATTATTCAAAGTTTTTCACGTTACTTAACGAATAAGGGTTTTATTGAAGCTACATATCCGATAAAATAGACGAGATAATTTCCAATTATTATTCTAATAAAGTTTCATATAGAAAGACCATAGAAATCCTTCCTACATTATCATCGATATTTAGTTCTTATAAATAATTATAAAAAAGAAATCATATTATTAATATCTCCATTAAGACTAAACAATAAAACAATAAGAATTATTTTTGATATTGGAATACCATCTTGAGCTATACCTCAAAAAAGTTTTATCCATTACTTCTCTTGCTTATTCTATTAGATTTTACTTTTGTTAACACGATAACCACACCTACAATTGATATTACCGCATCTGAAAATGTAAATGTCTTAGAACGTAACTATCATTCAGATGAATATACCTTAGCTGAACAAGCTACACATATTTTAATTGGTCAAATAGAGACTATAGAGTCAATATGGAACGATAATCAAACATTAATTTATTCGTATGCAAAAGTTCACCTGGAAGAGTATATAAAAGGAGTTTATGAAGGTCAAGTAGTAATAAAATATGCTGGAGGAGAGGTGGGAGATGTCGGACTATGGATGTCAAATATGCCTTCTTTCGTGGTAGGGGAACGATGTAAATTTTATTTACAGCTTCAAGATACTGGAGAATTTATTGTTATTGACGGAATTAGAGGAAAGGTTTCACTTGATGATAACAATGGCTTTGTAACAAATAATAGTTACAACTATTCAGGATATCACTGGAAAGATACTTCTCTGCCAGTCGGATATCACATAAATCAGTTTGGAACCGATGATACGACAGGAGAATTCTCTGCTATTCAGAATTCGTTTCAGACATGGGAAGATGATCAAGGGTCATATATGGATTATATTTATCTGGGGACTACATCTCGAATTGGAGAACAAAAAGATGGCTTCAATGTTGTTTCCTGGGAAAACATTGACGGTCCGGAAGGTATTCTTGCACAATGCACTATATGGTTTAATGTATTCAATCAAATTATAATCGAAACTGATATTGTTTTTGACGACTCAGAAGATTGGTCTACTACTGGGAAATCTAATAGCTTTGATGTTCAAAACATTGGTACACACGAAGTTGGTCATACTTTACTGTTAGAGGATCTTTATGACTCTTCAGATAGCGAGGAGACTATGTATGGTTATGGTAGTATTGGCGAAACAAAGAAAAGAACCTTAAATGCTGGCGATATTGCAGGGATACGCCATATCTACCCTATTCCAACTCCTGAAAATATTGATCCGAGTGTGTTATGGATTAAAGTTCGTGAACGTCCAGGTTCTCGTCTTGATTCCGGTGGTAATATAACTTTGGGAAAAACTGTACGTATATACACAAGGGTTAGTGATGCTGAAACTGATGCGTCATCTCTTTGGGTAAGGATTAAATATCGTGTGCAAGGAGGTTCATGGATTACAGGAACGCCAATATACAGTCTTAACAAGAATACGTGGCGTCTTATCTGGGATATACCTTTGGATGCTGAACTTGGTTTATACGACGTTAAAGTTGTTGTGAAAGATCTTGATGGGGGAAGATCAGTGAAGATTGAAAAAGGAGAATTCATAGTTTAAAATTCAGCAATTACTACAATGGATCCGTCTGAAACTTATGTTGAAATTTTTTGGAGGAGAAATTTTCAATTTTTAATAAAAATTCATTTGAGTTAATATTTGTAGAGATAATAATGACAAAAACAATATAGTGCGATTAACAAGATTATTTAATACATTCTATATGTAGCCTAAGCTTCTCAGTCTTTTCTTGATCTCCTTTTCTTCTTCCGGAGTATAAACTTGTTTGGTTTCTTCTTCTTTTATGACCTCTCGTAAAATAAATTCAACATACTCTTCTACGTTATTAAATTCCCCTTGGCTTGATTTCACATTACGTTTTACTTCATCATAGAGATCAGACGAGATATAGATGGGTTTTTTATCCTTAGACAAGTTCTTTACACCTCTAAACCATTTTTCTTTCTGTGGTTAGATCCTCATTAAGTATATATCTTTTTATTTTTCGTTATGTTTTAGGTTTAATCACCGGCAGCTTTCTTGTTCTTTTTAAATCTGCGATTTTATAACGAAGAATTTGTTTCGGTCCTAGATGGCGTTTTACACTAGTTATTTTAAACCAGGGAACCTTCCGGACAATGGGATCATAATTTCCACACGGATGGCCAAATCGTCTATTTTCACCTAAAAATTCTCCATGATCAGATGTAATGATGATATTCCCTGACAATTTCGAAGCAAGGTAAGCAATATGACTCAAAACTGTTTTCACATTTTCAGCATAAGCCCTTCTTAACCCATTCACACCCCGCAACCTTAGAGTCGCATCCAGAGGATCAATAGGAGGTAAAAATAGGAGTTCTTTTAACTTAAATATATAGAGATTTCCGAGACCTAGACTAAAATTTACTTTTTCTAGAATAAAAGTTAAGTTTCTAAAAATATTCGTTATTTTTGGATTTGTTTTAGCTAATCCGGTTAAGATTTGTCCATCATGTATGTTGGGTTTTGGAAATCCTCTAGAGAAGAACTTATCTGAAATATATGGAGCGTGGGGTTGAAGATAATGGATGATCAATCTTTTTTCAGGATACTGCTTCCTCAAAGACAAAGCTATCTGCGTTAACGTTTCAGGGTGAACTGTCCCAAGTTTATTATCCCAACCAAAACTCCAAACATCAATCACCTTATAAAAATGATTCTTAGCATCAAGCTTAAAAAATCGTTTTTTGATATCAAAACCAGATTCCGCATGAAAAGAATTTATGTACGGATTAGCAGAAACATAGATAACATCTTCAAAGTACTCCTTAAAACCGTTAACAAACCACTCTCTAGTGCAAGAGCCACTGGACGATATTTTCGTTAGAGTTCCAGTGAAAAAGTTATTGTAATAATGAGAAAAAAAATCGAATCTACAAGCATCTAACACGATTAGGAAATCCCAATCATCAAATTTCTTTTCAAAAAAAGTACTCAAAGTGCCCCAATCACAAGTAGTGTTTCTCTATTCATCATTTCAGATCTAACTCGTGTTATTTGCATTATCCAACTATTAAAACATTAGACCCATTTATTGATCATAATTTACATATGATTAATTCTTATACCTAGACAAATATTTGTTTCTAACTTTTCCTTATACTTTAAATTGGAACCTTTCAAGTTTCCAATTGAAGTTATAGTTGTAAGGTTGATTTCCAAGTCTTCTCGTTAAACAGATAACAGAGGAATTTCAAAACTGGAGCACTACAATTATACATGGGAAATAAAATGTGCTCTGTTGTAGTAGAAATATAGAATAATTATGATATGAAACTTTTTACGTTTATTACAATTCTGCAAATATATGGTTACACTCGGGTGGTTTTTTTTTTTGTACAATGGTCTTTTGAATTAATGATTGTTTCAAACGCTTCATTTAACACCACTATGAAAAGTCGGGGAGCTTGAACATTTTAACATCCCCTGATTCGAAAACTAGGGTTAAATGTGGTGGGAGAACCTGTAAAACGGAAAGCTCATCCTCAATAGTGAAAACATATTTTATGTTATGGTCACGTAATGTGTCTATGATAAAGTTCATAGTGGTTGGAAGGTCATCGCTGAGGAAGATATCACGATCACTAATATAACGTATTCCATGGTATAAATTGTAAACTTTTGGTACTAGAATTGTTACATTGGTAGGTGTATTTTCATTTATCCAGGCGAAGGCTCGAGCAGTATCGTCACTTATACCGGGGTCATTCCATCCATAGTAGTAGACTGTACCATAGATTGTTGAAGTAACTGAGTAGATTGAGACACCTATTATTAAAACAATAATTAGAGGTTTAAGATTCAATTTAAGAGTTCTAGAAGCGAATACTCTAGGTGTTGAAATCCTAGCTTTTTTCCAAACTTCAAAGAAGCCTATAGATGCAAAAATAATAACGATTGGGGCTAAATACATCACATGTATCCTACGTTCTAACCAAGTATCCCGTATATTTCCCACTTTTCCAATAAATATTATATAAATGAGCCAAAAAGATAATATTAAAAACCATTTTTCTCTCCAGTTAGATTTCGCAGTTCCGATAAGAGCGAAGATTCCTATGAATCCGTAACGTGTCACGTAACGATACCAAGGAAATGATCCTAGAGGGGAAGGGGTTTTCCAAAAGAAGAGTCCACAGATGTAGATGACTAGAAGAATTGATATGATGAAAGGTTTAATTTTTCCAAGATTATTATTTAACTTTTCAATATTATGGTTCATTAGCTTATTTGAAATGAAGTTTTTACCTATTACGATTAGGAATACTCCTCCGACTAAGAGAATTGAATATATTAAGAGATTCTCGATGCCTATGCTAGATATTAGGACTATACTTATCTTATTCAAAGTCATTGTTAAATAGAAGCCGTCCATGAAGAAATCTAGAATGAATAAGATGAGGAACATTATTAGGAGATAAAACCCAAAGGAGAGATACCTTTTCCATTTTTTTTCATGTAAATAAAGTACTAGAAAAATAAGGGGTATGAATATCATTGCTTCAAGCATATGAATGTAGAATGAGAAAAGTAATAGAAAACCTGAAATTACCATCGCAACGATTTTACTAGAGATCTTTTCTAGTTTGGTTGCGATCATTAAGCAGACTATAGAGGTGAATGCTTGTGTGAAAGCTAGAGATTTATAATAGAAGAGTATAGAATTATAATTAGGAAGGGAGAAATCAGTAGTTAAACGGTATAAATTCATAAAGCTTAGAGTTCCGCCATAACTAAGAACTTGAATGAGAAGTCCAAAACCTGCACCGAAACCATAGATAAGAGAAGCTAAAGAAGCAATATTATCCTTCAGTTTAAAGACAGTTTTTATGAAAATGAAGAAACTTAGCAGATTCAAAGCTACTAGTGGAAAAAGCATCACGTAAGTGTTGACGATGGGTAATCCAGAACTTATTGATAAACTAGCAAGTATGTGACCGAACATTAAAGGATAATTGTTCAAAGTTTCATAGACATTATTTTGAAATATTATTTGTACGGCTGGATTTAGGCTAACCCAAATATCTCCTGGTAGAAGGTAACGTTGACCTATTTGGAAATAGAGGGATAAACAAATTGTAGCCATTACCCCTACGAACAAAAATAAGTTCCATTTAGAAATGACTAGCTCTTTTATTGGATTATTTTTAAATTTTTTCCAGTTAAGAAAAGCTAGAGCCCAAATAAAGGTTAAAAGAACCCATGGAATTAATTCGATTCTCTGAAGATAATATAGAAGTACAGATGCTAAACCCAACAAAACAAAAGATAGATTGATACCTACAACAATTTTTTCAAGCTTTGAGAATTTTTCTCCTATTGTAGTTAATCCTAATATATAGATGCCAGGTAGTAACACTAAACCTACAAGCCAGACAGATGATCTAATGTAAAGCAGAGGTGAAATATCTGTCCAAGAGCCAATTGATGAAATATTTGAGGGGATGATTAAAACGAGTGACATACTACATAATAAAATAAATTCCACAGATCTAATCTTCATATTTTTGCCTCTAGTGTTTTAAGTAATAATCTTTCTAATTCAGCCCCAATTTTCTCCCAAGTAAAACGTTTAGCAATCGTCTTTCCATTTGAACTAAGAATTTTTGAATATTCCTCATTTTCTAGGATTTTTATGATTGATTCTGCAACAAAAATTGGCTCTGGAGAAACAACCAGAAAGTTAACGTTTGGATTGAGATCTCTGCTTACACTTTTTATTCCCGTTACCACGGGTTTGCCACAGGCCATATATTCTAAAATCTTTTGAGGTATTGCCAAAGTAGGTGTCAATGGACCTATGCATATGTCTGCCGCAACAATAAATTTTACGATCTCTTTATGTGGTCTTGATCCATATACTCTAATGTTTTTACTTATTCCTAATGAATTTACAAGTTCCTTTTGATGTGAGATCATCTCATCACCAACGAGTATCAACAGTGTTTTTGGATGTTTTAAGAGAATGAATGGTAATGCTTCAAGCAAAACATCAATTCCATATTCTGACCCTGAATAACGTCCTATAAATAAGATAACTTTTTCTTGGGTAATATTTAGTATTTTTTTTGCCTCTTCTTGATTGGAATATTCATTAAACATCGACTGATTTACTCCATTGTAGCTCAGAGATATGTGACAATTTGAAGCATTTTTTCCTAATCTGGATAATAATATGTCCTTGTTCTCTGAGCATATAACCAAAAAGGCTTCGGCATATTTTATGAAATACTCATTAAAAACATTGATGATCTTTATTAGCCATTTATATCTGAAGCCTTTGTCCATCTTTCTGTAGACATCATTAGCTCTCGCAACTACTGGAATGCCAAAAATTTTTCCAATAAGGAGAGCTGTAACAAATACGAAGTGATGTGGATGAAACTGGCAGAATATAATATCTGAATCTCTCCCTACTCTCAGTCCCTTAAAAAATAAGAAAAAAGGTGAGAGAAATGGAGCCAGATTCTTAGGAATCTTTAGGATGGGCGTTCTATGGAGGGCTACGGGGAGTTTTTTTTCCAAGATTTTGGCTGTTCTATCTTTGACTGATAAGGCGTATTGAACGTTAGGTACAATGAGATTAATGTAATGTCCTCGCTGTAATAAACTTCGCGACAAATAATAAGTTGACCACGTAGCAGCCCCCACATGGGGAAGAAAGTAGTAAGAAAATAAAAGTATTCTAAAAGTAGTCACCTCAAGTTTCTAATTAATGCATATTCCATAAAGGTCGATGCAGCTCTCTAGTTTTTTTCGTGAAGTTCGAAAATCTTTCAATGAGAGACAATACATCATATTCTTTGATTTTTCGTTTTTCATTCTTTTATTTAAAGATCTCTTGAAAATCGAGATCATCATTGGAAAAGTATTAGAGATTACGAGTAGATTCATTTTAGTTCATTTATGATAAACTTATACTTTGCGGCTTTGGTTCTCTTAATTTTATCTACAAATTTAAATTCGATGTTCCAGCCTTCACTTCTCTTTTTCACGATCTCTCTAATTTTGTCCAACTGCTTCTCGTCAAAGTCCTCTTCTGGAACGATCTTAATAACGATTTTATCCAGTTTTTCTTGGATGACTTGATATTCCTTTATCCCCTTGCAGTATTCCCAGAATATGTATAGAAAGAACCATCCGTGAATGTTTTTTCCTTCTGGGGTAACTAAAATGTCCACGCTTCTTCCAACCAGTTCTTTTAATAACTTGTAAGGCTTCCCACAGCCACAATCATCGTTGATGATGTGTCCTAAGTCCCCAGTATCATATCTTATGAAGGGCATAGCATAGTTGTAAAGACTCGTTGCAATTATCTCTCCCTCCCCATTCTCTAGTTGCTTTCCATCTTCACCCACGACTTCCATAACTGCTCTTTCCATATCTATGTGCAGTCCACTATGTTCTGAGCATTCGTAAGCACTTACACCCCCATCGTTTAACCCGTAACAATCGTACACATCGCAGTTAAAAACGTCTTCAATCTTCTTTCTCATATTTGGGTATAATTTTTCTGCTGTTGTGAATACTACTAAAGGAGAATAGATTCTTACGTGATGCTTTTCAATCCATATTGAAAGGAAATATATTGAAGAGGGATAACCATAAATGAATTTTGGTTTGAACGATTTTATAACATCGATGTATTGTTCCATCTCTTTTTCACTCATATCGAATGAAGAGAGTTTTCTTATGTTTCTCACAGTTTCATAAATTTTCGAGACAAGATTCGATCGTTTCCCTATCAAAGGTGTTCCTCCTAAGATCACCATCCTATCCCCTAATTTATAGCTTGCATAACCCCATCCCCTATACATCGTGGCACTACTCAAGGAGCTGTCGAATTTATAAACCCTATATTTCATTGGAATTCCAGTTGATCCCCCAGTAGCCCGTTCATAGAACATCATTTTGTTCAGACCAATCGGCTTAAAATCTTCCCAGTTCCGCTTTATAAATTCTTTCGTAAGCACGGGGATTCTTTGTAAATCTTCTATGCTTTTAATATTCTCTGGCTCCAGTTTCAAATTCTTGAAGAGCTTATGATAGTAAGGAACATTTCTATATGCAAAACCGATAAATTTTCGTAGTTGCTTTTCCTGTTCTTTTTTTAATTCTGGATAGTTTTTCGATTGATTTTCTACTAATTTTCTGTATGTTGGATAAAAAGTTCTGTCTCTAAGCTGATGACCCAATATGAATAATTCTTTGTTAAACATTAGGATTCCTCTATCATTTTCTCATAAATTTTTTCTGTTTTATTCACCACTTTATTCCATGTGTAGAATTGTTCAACTAGGCGTCGCCCGCGCTTACCCATTTTGTTGCGAAGTGGTTCATCGGCTAATAGTTTTAGAACTTTCTCAGCGCATAGGTGAGCGTTCCCCGGTGGGAAGAGGTAGCCTGTTTCACCGTCTAAAACAACTTCGGGGGTGCCTCCAACGTTTGAGGCAACAACGGGCACCTCGGCTGCAAGAGCTTCAAGGCAGACGGTTGGGAGTCCTTCTGTGTATGACGGTAGAACGAGGACGGATGCTTTGGAAAGAAGAGTAGGTATCTTTTCATGAGGAATTGATCCGAATATTTTTCCGTTGAAGGATGAAGCTGTGGTTTCCACGTACTTTCTAAGACTTCCATCCCCCACTATATAGAAGTTGACATCATCCCGCTCTTTCTTGATGAGTTTAGCGACTTCGAGGAATACTTCTATGCCTTTCCAAGATTCCAACCTTCCAATGTATATCACATTCAAAGAATTATTATCGGTTTTGGTAAAGTCGTCAATCTTAATAGCGTTCGGAATCCAGTGAAGTTTCTTTGAATTTAAGTTCCACAGATTTTCAGCAAGTTTAAGATCGATCTTTGAAACAGAAGCTACTTTATCTGCTAGGTTAATAGTCCATTTTCCGACAGTATAATCATATAACTTCTTAATTTTAAACTTAAAGCTAGTTGAATAATTGTTCGGTGGAACAGAAGAATCTATTCCTCCATGTAGGTGAAGTAGAAATGGAAGTCCAGTCAGCTTCTTATTGAGTGCTACCTGATTTGAGGTGAGGAAAATATATGAATGAGCATGTACAACATCTGCCTTCATCTTCATCAATCCAGGCATTATCCAGGTTAGAGGATTAACTCCCCAAAGTATTCCTGCACAGGAGTATCTTTTAACGTGGACGCCGTTTCGTTCCTCCTTGAAAGGCAATTTTGGATTAAACCTTGAAGTTATGACATGAACCTCGTGTCCTCTCTCCGCTAAATGCATAGATAATTGTTGACAGTACCATGTTGATCCACCAATTCTATTGAAAAAAGGGCTGACTTGAACAATCTTCAATTCCTATTTCACTCTTCTCAACGTCTCTTCAACGAAGTCACTCTTCAATTTCACTTCTATAGATTTGTGTGATTTTTTTCTAGTCTTTTTAATTGTTTTAAACTGGATATTTTATATCGGAGAACTTGTTTTTGTCCCAAATGTCTTTTTACACTAGTTATTTTAAACCAGGGTACCTTCCGGACAATGGGATCATAATTTCCACACGGATGGCCAAATCGTCTATTTTCACCTAAAAATTCTCCATGATCTGAGGTAATAATGATCCTTCCAGAAAGTCTAGAAGCTAAATAGGCAATGTGGCTTAATACTATTTTTAAATTTTCAGCATAAGCTTCCCTCAAACCAGTCACACCACACATTCTCAGAGTAGCATCCATCGGTTTAGCTGGAGGTAGATGTAACGCTTCTTGCAGTTTCTTGATGTAAAGATTTCCAAGACCTAGACCAAAATTGGCTCTATTCAATACAAATTTAATTACATTCGACAGTTTGATCAATTTGGGATTGACGTTATTTACTCCTGCTAAAATACGTCCACTGTTAAGATTGGGTTGTGGAAATCCACCGAAGAAAAAGTTTTTTGAGATATATGGAGCATGTGGTTGGAGATAATGAATGATTAATCGTTTATTCGGATACTTCTCGCTTATAGATAACGCGTTTCGGGTTACAACTTCTGGGTGAACCGTACCTAGTTTATGATTCCACCCAAAGCTCCAGACATCGATTACTTTTGAAAAATGATCTTTAGCATTTACTTTAAATGACCGTTTTTTTATGTCTAAACCGGATGTTGCATGTACTGAGTTGATATATGGATTAGAAGAGATGTATATTACGTCTTCGTAGTACTCTGTAAACCCTTTAATGAACCATTCCCTAGTACAAGATCCAGGGGAAGAAATTTTGGTTAAGTCTCCTGTGAAGAAGGATTTATAGAAATGTGAAAAATAATCATATCGGCAAGCATCCAATACTATCAAAATATCCCAGTCACTTTTTGTTTTTAAAAAGATGTTCTCCATTTTTTTCACATTCATTGAGGTTGTTTAATTAGACCATAGTTTTACTGTGAGATAGTGAATTTTGTGCGTCGAAGTAGTTTCCATTTGAGCAGATAATTTTTTCGTCTCAATGTTTTTTGCTTGACAGGACTATTGTTCTTTAATATTTCAAAGAGAACACGACCATCGGTATCATGGGGAATTGGAAGACCAAGATAGTGGAGGATAGTAGGGACAATATCGTAAATGGAGATTGGTTTCAGGTTTACTCCACGCTTTACGTCTTCACCGTATGAGATGAAAAGTCCCCCTGGGGAATGACCTATATGCGACTTTTCCTCTATCGATTTTTGTCCTGCGATACTATCAAACCAATTCTCCTTGTTAGGAAAGAAGATAATGTGGGGAAATTTTTTAACGTGGGGACCGTGAAAAAGTTCTTCTCGTGTATAGATCCTTTCAACAATTTTTTTACCGGTATTATAGGTCTCTGCTGTGAGACAATTTGTAATAGTTTTGATCGTTTGCTCAATTTCTACATCATTTAGCAACGCTTTTTGAAAGATATCTTTAGAATTAAGATAAATACCGGAATGTGTGTGTGAATGCATCAGAGCAACAGACGATTTAACATCAAAGGCGGAACTATTCTCGCGACCTATGCGAGTGATAGCGTTACGTCCTAATACGGTAAAAAGAGTTTTTCTGATGGTGTTATATAGTATTGGATGTTCGTAAAGAAATTTGAGTATAGTCTTAGCTTTAGCTAAACCTACATTGTTAAGGAGCATATTTACATGAATAACGCGTTTATATTCTGTAAAACCATGATCGGACACTAATAACAGAAGTGTCTCGCGTGAAATATTGTTTCTCACCCATCCTATGAAATTATCAAGCAAAACAAAGATTTCATTCGTTTTCTTAGCACCTTCATCTCCGGAGAAGATTTCACGATAGAACTTGTGGAATAAGAAATCTAGTTCACTAAAAACAACGAAGAATAAACTCCATTCTTTTTGTGAAAAAAGGTTTTTGATAACGCGTAATCTTGTCTCTAAACCTTTTTGCATTTTCCTGACATACTCTTGTGGATTAGGACTTACCCACACAGGATTAACGGGAACATAATCTTTGACGAGATTTTCCTCTTTTTTAGGATACACTTCATGTTTAGGATAGAGCCAGTCTGAGATCATTACACCTTTTAGGTGGATAGGGGGATAAGATAATGGGAGATTTATCACAATACTGTTTAAATCTTTGAGTGCACACAGTTCATAAATTCTGGGGTAATCGACGTCTTGTGAACTGCTGACTTTAGATGTGTAATCGTCTTTGGGCATAAGAAATGAGTAGGCTCCATGTTTCCCAGGATTAACTCCAGTGCTTAATGAGGTCCAGGCTGGAACTGTGAATGGAGGTATCAACGATTGATGTTCAGCGGATGTTCCTTCTTTTCTGAGTGATGCTATATTCTGCATAACACCACGGGAGAATAATATGTTAAGAATGTTCCATGATAATCCGTCTAATCCAAGAATGATGACGTGTTTCATCTATAAGTAACCAAGCTTCCTTAATCTTTCCTTGATATCCGCGGTCTCTTCTATACTTTGTATTGTTGATTGTAAGTCATATCTTGAGATATGCTTTTTCACTTTGCGTTCTAGAATTTTCGCAGTATTTTCTTCAGCAAGATACACATTATTGTGTTCTTCTGGATCTTTATTTAGATTATATAGTTCTCTTTTTTCAGCATCTTCATCAAGTATGAATTTCCATTCATTGGTTCTAATCGAAGTTTTTCTTTTGTTAAGGTCTATCCTCAATTTATCGGCTTCATGGCTTACTTCACTATACGCTTCATTTGTCCAAGATTCATCACTTTTTCCAACTAAAGGCAACAAACTTCTTCCTTGCCATTTGTCAATTGGACTGAATCCTAGAAGATCCAGAATAGTAGGGGCTATATCTATCAGAGAAACGATTGAATTTATTCGCCGAGATTCTAAATCAGAGTCATAAATGATGAGAGGTACATGTATCAACTCATCGTACAGTTTTGGTAAATGATCAAAATCTCCATGTTCTCTAAATTCTTCACCATGATCGGCAGTTATTATTAGCATTGTATCGTCTAAAAGGCCTTTATCTTCTAACGTTTGAAATATAGTTCCAAGTAAATTGTCGACGAACATAATTTCTGCATCATACAAAGCTATGATATTACGTAGGTCTTCATTTGATATTTTTTTGGAATTGGTATTTATCTTTGTCCAGAGTTTTTGCATCTGTTGCTTATTCAAAGCTTGCGAGAGATTTTTTTCTTGGAACATTTGTGGAGGCATCCAAGGTCCATGGACGTCCATATAATGTACCCAAGAAAAGAAATTTGATGATTGCTTCTCAATCCATGTAAGAACCTTATCTGTCATTTTAATCGCATCTGGGTAAGGAACTTGTTTAGTAGTTAATCGCATGTAAAGAGTAGCTAAAGTTTTGAACAAGTAGCTGCCTGGTTTTATTAGACTCTTAATTTTTAATTTAGCTCGAGCTTTTATTTCATCAGATTTTCCGCCTAATGGATCAAAGAAGGTATCAAATCCTTTATCATAGTTGTATAATCGCGAAAGTTGAATATTTGAAGAAAAGCCACCGGTATCATACTGCTTTTTCTTTAAAACCTGGGCAATAGAAGTTCGTTCATCAGAAAGTAGTTCATAACCACCATGCATGAGAGGATAAGTGGAGGTTAAAATGCCTGGAAATGATTGTCTAGTGCCCGGTCCTGTGGAAAATGCATTCTGAAAAATGAGACTTTTTTCTGCTAAAGCATCGATGTGAGGAGACGTGATTTTTTCATAGCCGTAACAACCTAAATGATCAACTCTTAAACAATCAATCGTTATTAAAAGGACATTTTTACTCATTTTTCCACACACATATCCCTATATTAAATGTAAAGAAAAAGTAGAACATATAACATAAGTGAATTATTTTCTTTTTAGCACTTGATTAATTTCTCTTTTTCCTGGTTCACTGTCGGATTTAAAGATATTGCGTAATACATGCCCATCGATATCTTTGGGAATCGGTACTTTAAAGAGGTGGAGAATTGTTGGAGCGATATCATAAATTTTTACTTTATCAATGGTCATATTTGTTTTTATATCGCAACCATATGCAAGAAAGATTCCCTCTTGTTTATGACAAGAAGAATATTTTTTTCTTGAGTAGCTCCAAAAATTTCCTTTTTTAGAGATGTAATCGTTGATAAGGTATCCCTCAGTTGGTATAAGCACTAAATCTGGAGCACGATCCACATATTTTCCTTTGTAAATGTCTTCCCTCTTTTTTACTGATGTAATTTTTTCGCCTGTTTTAGGATTTGTAATGTTTTCAATCTCAGTTATTAAGGTCTTTCTAATTTTTTCGTACTCATCACTATTTTGAGGAATGTTTAGAAACAATAAACCTTCTCCGATTACAAACGCTTTTGTCTTTGTCCAATCGATCTGCTCTAACAAAGCTGTGATTCCAATTTCTCCTGCTTCATCAAAAAAGTGTTGCCCAAAACCTTTTACGATTATATCTTCCTGACTCACAAATTTCCCAATAATATGACGATATTTCTGGAATAGTATGACTAATCTTCCTTTTGTTAGACCAATTTTCTCAAGAAAAATGCTGCTCATACTATGTTTTATCAGATCATTTTTAAAAATAAGATAACCTTTATCGCGTAACCACATATTTATATTATATCTTGCTTTTGTTCTCGTCGCACCATGATCTGAAATGATAAAAAGGTCATAATCTGAATGTATTTCATTTTCAATCGAACTTAGTAATGAACCTATTCCACAGTCAATTGTTTTCCACAGATCTAGTATAATATTATCATCACGGTTTTTTATTATTTGATCCCAATAATAATGTTGAACACCATCGATAGCAAATATGGTTAAGTTTAGAAAGTCTAGATTTTCATTTTTTAATAGATCACATGCGACCTGAAAACGCGTAGTGAATATCTCCTTAAGCTCATTGACGATTTTATCCTCTTCTAAAAAGTGATGGGCAGGCATAATCTTATAATTGTACTTGGTTTGTAAACCTTTTTTTATCTTTTTTGGAAAAGTGTAATTCGACCATTCAAAAGCATGAATACCCGAAATCATGACACCATTTACTTCCTTAGGAGGATAGGTTAAAGGCATATTTATGATACCGCATCGATACCCAGATTCACTTAAGTAATCCCATAATTCTTCACTTTTAAAGGATAATGAAGAGCAGGGTTTAATCTCCTTTTTTTGTCTATCAAAATCGAACCAGTAAAAGGCACCTAATCGCCCTGGATTTTTACCTGTAGAATAACATTTCCAAGCGGGTGATGTAATGAAGGGAATACAACTTTCTAAATTCCCCCAAACACCCCGTTCCATCAACTGTTTGATAAAGGGTAACTTTCCTGCATTAATCCAAGGATCTATCAGGTTCCAGGATCCAGCGTCTATGCCAATTACAATAACTTTTTTCATTTTTATTCAACACATACAATAAACTTAATATAGTTTTTCAATTTGATATCAGAATCTTTTTTTTCTTTCATTAAAATGGAGCAAATCATGTACTGTACAAGAATCTCTATTTAGATTGCATCAACGGTGAGACTTTGGAGTTATAAACTCTTTCAACTAGAAGAAAAGCTTCACCGTGATACAATTCTTCGTAATTATCATGATAGCTATCTATCACACTGCTATTTGTTTTTGCAATATCAATAAGACATAACCGCCAAGAAGGCTCGGTAGTCAAGTTTAAGTTTGCCATTTTTACTGTACGACGGACAATATAACTTTCAGAGGGAGAAAAAACCCCTCCATCGTTATCTGAAGTTAATAGTATATTTAGAACATATGGCAGTTCTAAAAATTTTGGCTCGGCATTTGGAGATTTTACAGTAGACGAAAACATTCCAGCTGAAAATAAACCGAGTATGATCATGAATACAATTAGAAATGTTCCAAGCTTCCTATAAGATTTTACAAATGATGCAAAGGCGGGTAATGCCATGATTACAATAATCAATGGTGTGTGTAAGAGAGGTTTAATTCGAATCCACGAGAAAAGTACCATAAAATAGGTTAGTAAGGAAAGTGAGATAAACGTAAGGGATACGCGCTTATTGTACTTCAATACGAAAAAGCCGAGTACAACTAGTACAATTAGGATATGGTATCTTTGTATAACGTAATTTAATGGTCTGATGAACTTAAGTTGGAAGATGTTTATAATTTGTAATGGTAAAGTTTGATATGCTTGAAAGTAAAGGTAGATTATCATGAGGATGCTAAGACTTAACAAAACAATCTCTTCAAAAGAGATTGACCAGTTTCTTTGTAACCCTCGGAGTTTGAGCTTAAAGTTAAGCCCAGAAAACTTGCGAAGAGAGATTGACCAGTTTCTTTGCAGTCCTCGGAGTTTGAGCTTAAAATTAAACCCAGAAAACTTACGTGATACATATTGAGTTGTAAGGTTTTTAATATTCTTCTCTTTAGATGTTAGGCGAATAAAAATGAATGCGCTGATTACACTGATTGAAACAAGAATAACCGATAGCCATTCATTACTAATCAGCGTCAGTATATTAGAAATGTAAATATCTGCATTTTCTGTACTAATAAATCCTATTTTATTTAAAGTCCAAACAGCATATGTCACGAATTTGGATATGATTATGGTGAGAAGTGGTCCAAGACACGTCATCATGACTAAAAAGAGTGTAACAATTTCTTTTAAATCAATTTTTTTGGTTCCGAAAAGAAAGATTAAGAGAAGGAGGACAAGGAATGGTTGTCTTGGGTTCACAAAAGATAGGAAGAATAAACCACCGCCAAGTATTAAACTAAACCGAGATTTCCTATGAAACATGTTGCAGCTAGCAATTGCAGCTGCCATACCTAATATCTTGTAGGGTGTTAACCAGAACCATTGTATGGAAGAAAAGCGTAACGATGAAGTTGCGGGAGAGATAGTCAAACTTAAAATAGAATAAGTTAGATCACCAATGTATGCTGGTAATAGAATTATGGCTAAGCCATCCATAAATATGGTGACAATTGTACCGAGTATTGCGATGCGTTCATCGTCTACGACGAAAATCTTGAGAAATTGGAATGTGGCAAAAGGTAGAAGTATATAAGAGACAAGAAAGGGTAAAGATGAAAATTGGAGGACATTTGTTAGGCCAGTTAAAAATGCGAAGACGAGTGAAGAAAAGCTTCCAATTGGAGTATAATAGTTGCTTGCGGAGTAATATGGTTGTATGCTGCCTCTTTGTGTAATGCTAATGGCGCTATTTATAATGATGGCATTATCGTGAAATTGATTGTAAATTCCAAAAGGAGTGAATACCATGATGAGGATGCCGATTGAAAAAAGGGTTAATAACACATCAGAAGTAGATATCTTGAGGTGAATAGCCTTCATTGTTCCATTATATGCAAGCCAGATAGCTAAACTACTCAACACGATATGGAATAGCGAGAGTCCTAAACGCAGTCCAAAAAGGCCTCCAAAGTGGTAACTATAGAGAGCTAAACATGACTCTAATGCAATGATCCCTAGTGCATAGGTCGGGATCTCATATAGGTAAATATCCGTTTTTTTATTAAAAACTGAATAAAGAAGAAGACCATTAACTAGGATTATTATCAAATACTCTATTACTGGAACTATGCTTTGTGAACTCTCAATTAAAATGTTGCGATCTAGAAAGCCCACGATAGGAAGATCATATTGGACGATTGCAATAATCGCCTTCAAGTTGATGAAAAGGAAGATAATAGGTAAGAAAGTTGAAATATTATGGTTTTTAATAGTTAAGAAATAATTGTTTAAAGGAAATTCTTTACCCGTTATTAGAGTAATTGAAGTGAATATTACGGGGATGAAGATTATCATAAACGCAATATCATAGATAAATCTAAATGGCATAACTGAACTTGAGGCAATGAAATAATCGAATATGAATACTGCTAGAATTGATAACGTAATTGAGTACATCTTCAGCTTTGTGCCCAAATATTTTTCCCCAAACGCTTTCCTGAAAATAATGTAAGGTGTTTTAAGTACCTTGGTATATACCATCAGATTCTGCTCTAAAAATAGTCGATATAATATTGCTTATACTTTTTGTTATCAAGTATTATGTAACGATTATGTTTCTTCTTAGAGTAATTCACTATAAACTTTTTCTGTTTCCTTAGCTATTTTTGTCCATTCAAAATGTTTAATGTAATTATTGTATTTGGTGATTTCCTTTTCATTCTTCTTTGTATTGATGACAGAGATCGATTGGTTTAAGGCATTAATTATCGCGTTTGGAGAAAAGCCGTTGATGTAAGTTTTCCATGGATAATGTGATAATACATCGGGGATTCCACCAACTGGTGTAGTAACGATGTGTAAACGGCTTGCCATAGCTTCTATTATTGTGATAGGTAAAGCTTCACGTTTAGATGGTAAAACATAAATGTCAGAAGCAATGTAAAGCTCGTGAATATCTGAATATGGTGTCCAATTAAAGATCATCATTTTTTGATTACTTACTTCTTCTGCAGTCATTATTATCGGATTACGTAAAGGTCCATCTCCAACAAATACAAATAATACATCTGATTTTTCAACTGAAATAGATTTTACAGCCTTTAATAACTCAAGAATACCTTTAACTTGTGAAAATCTACCTCTAAACAATATGATTTTTTTATCTAAAGGTAGACCATACTTTCGTCGATACATTAATTTACTGTGTAAAGTCTCTTGAAAATGATCTAAATATATTCCATTAGGTATAGTGAAAAACTTGGATTTCTCAGGGATATATTTCTTAAGATAATTTGTTACTTTCGGAGTCAAACCAATAATTGCACTAATATTTTTTAACATGGATGCAAGAATAGTCCTATTAAAAACATTTTCTAAGAAACAAGCAAAAGGATTATCATGATCTAAACCCTCCATTCCATGTAGCGTCAATACACATGGAATTTCCAATTTATGTGCAATAGAAGCTGTATACCATGTTAATGGATAATGATGACCATGGGTATGAATCACATCCAACCCTTGATTTATTATCTCTGAAATGATTTTTTTTATATATAAAAAATTATTGGGTATAGTAAAACCTGCTAATGATGGATATGGGAAAGCAGGTAAATGATAGCAAGCTACATTATGAAGGTTTATACCTTTTTCCTGTAAATTTTCTTGTTTTTCTGATAAGGCAACTATAGTTATTTTATGTCCAAGTTTAATCAAATGTTTTGAAAGATGTAAAGCATGGTTGGAGATTCCTCCACCTTTAACAGTTAATTCATGGGGAACCATCATCAGAATTTTCAAAAAATTATCATCTCATATTTTTTTTACAAAACAAAAATCGTATAGATTTTTTCGGTGAAAGATGTTTAAATAGTGTGATAACAGAAATAGTTCTACTAGTAAATATTGTTAAGTATTCTTTTTTCAACTTCTTATCATCAGCTCCTCTTTAACAAAATTACCACTAGATAACGCCAAATCCTTATGCTTTGACATATTTGATTTAAGTTCCATACGAATAGCCAGTCTATTATTCCATAGTTGATCTATTTTCTGTGTCAATTCTTGAACATTAAGTGTTGTTATATCACAGTTGAATTTTCCTTGCCCTACACTCGTCATAATTTCATCATATTTGTGACTATGCGATATTACTATTGTTGGAATATATATGGAAAGTGCTGCGATGCCCGCATGCATTCTTGAACTAATGAATATTGAACATAACCCGATTAATCCTTTAAGTTCCTCTGCAGAATATTCATTTTTAACAACCCAAATCTGCTTTTTATTAACGAGTTTATTATAAATCTTAAAGGCTACAGATCTATCATCTTCTGTTGGTAAAAATGCATGAGATATCAAAATTATTGGTCGATTTAGTTTCTGAATTAAGTAATTTATCGCCTGAGCCATTATAGTTACATAACCCTTATTTTTTCTATCTAGAATCACACTTACAGATATTCCTATAAATCCATCTTGACTCTTAGGTATTCCCTCTTGACATAATATCTTATTAACCACTTTGTGTGATACAGATTTTAATATAAAAGCGCAATCAGAAACGAGAAAGATCGGTGTTTTAATCTGCATGTTTTCCAAGTATTTTTTAGTTATCTGACCCCTTGCAGTTATTAGTCTTACTTTATTTAAACAGAACTTGACTAAAGGATAGGTTATCCTCTTGAAAGGTCCCATTGATTGAGAAAAGAGTACAATTGGTTTTCCAAGAAATATTCCCGGTAATAAACCTATACAATTAATTATTGAGGAAATTTTATTATCAGCAAAAGAATCTCCACTAAGATCTAGTACAATATCTGTTTGTGTGTATACCTGTAAATATTTATTATTTAACAATACTTGGGAATTAATTCCGAGTTTATATAGTATTTTCCAGAAAATACAACGAAATAGAGAAAGGAGAATATGAACCCCATATAAAAGAGGTTCAAAGAATATTATAGAGTGAAAATAACCGATGATTTTAATACCGTACTTATTTGAGTATTTGATATCTAGAGAAGGATAGAACGATATCATGCTGAAAGATGCATTGGGTAAATATCTTTTTAAAATCTTGATTGTACTGATTACTTGAGCAGCTGAGCCTTTATTCCATGAACAATTAGTATTAGTAAAGAGTATATTAGTCATGAAAATAATAACCTCGTACTGTAAATATTTTCATCAAAGGGCTCTGTCCTATTAACCAAGAAAAGGACTTTGTAAACCTCCATAGATTAACCCTAGATAAACTAAAGTTTAAACAATAAAACAGAATACTGAATAAGTAATCAGAGAACTTGGGGTTAGGTAATTCTTGATTAGTAAACTGTATAGGTTTTCCAAAAAATGTAAATAACTTTTTTAAAGCTTTTCTACGTTTTTTAACTGAAAATATTGATTGTGATCTTATTACAGCTTTTGGACTCACTCGTGTTAATGCTATAACTCCCGCTTTCTGTCCATTATGAAGCAATTTTTCCCCGATTTTATTTCTGATTATTATGAGTGAAGTTCCCTGTTTATCTTTAGAAAGCTTAGGTAACCACGCATCACCAAATGAGATATCTGCCAACTCGCACAGTTTGTCACTACATAAAATACAATGTGTAGGAAAAAAGAATAGATTGAAGGCTACTCCCCAATAAATTGGAGAAAAATGTGGAATAAAAACTTCCTCACCATTCTTTAGAGATATAGACATACCTCCGGGCCAACCTTTCCCACGATAGTCCAAATGAACAATATCACTAGCATTTACATTTAAATTGGAAAGTAAGAACTTAGTTGCTAAAAAAGTGGGAGTATGATTACAAAAAAGTCCTAAATGTAAAACAACTCTTTTCCTTAAATTACTATTGATCATTTCAGCTTTTCTAATTCCTTGGATCTGACAGGGTAGTCCAACTATAGCGAATGTTTCATCTTCTTTAGCTTGGAGGATTTCTCGTATACTGGAGTTGACAGGTACTGGACAATATTTAGATTTATCAGCATCAATTATCTCTTTTTTAGTTCTAGCTATAAAGGGGTATGGCTTGAGTGGATCAGAAACACTCATCTTTGTGACTAATGCACCATCGATAATACCCCGCTCTAATGCATAGATCAATAACTGAGTAACTAAACCCCCTGATGAAGAATTATATCTTACATCATTATTTTCTGAGTGGCCAATGTAACAGTTGAGATAGCTTCCAATCATTGGATCTGGTTCCGTACTAAAAATTTGTGCGTTGAATTGTTTGAAATCTAACGAATGGCCAGGACATGTATCAAAACAGTTTCCACATGAGTTACATTTACTGAGTTCTATTTGAGGTAAGTAAATACCTTCAGAAGTTACATTCATCTGTATGGCTAAATTAGGGCAGATACTGACACATGTTCCGCATCCAGTACATAACTGAGCATTTTTAACTTTCTCAACATTTGTAGTCTTTGAAGTCAAAACGCTACCTTCCACCCCATTGTCGCAGTTTTTAATTTTATTGTACTATTGACTTTAATTTAAAGGAATTATTTATGGTTTAAATAGCAAAGTAATAAGAGTAAAAGTTTTCCAATTAATTTAGAGGAATAGATCAGCTTCTGACTCCTCAAACGTCTTAAGCGTTTCATCTTTTTTTAAGGATAAATGGTCCATATTCAAAAGATTTCTTGGAGTAACATCAACAAAACTTCCTATTGTTCCCATACCTTTTCTCCGTTTGTCAAAATATAAATGGGTGTATAAGGATTTTTATGTTGAGTGTCTTAAGCTAATACTATTAGTTTCATGAAGTAAATATAATGGCAGTAAAAAAGAAACAATGACCGAGCAGTATTCAAACTAAAATCGTATGGTGTAATTACTTCATTTCCTTCCGTATTCTCGATACTGCGTAAAGAGTAATAGCAGTAAAGATTGTGAAGAATCCAAGGAGGATGAAACTGATGGTGGCTAATGCAACGTTCGTTATTATCCGCCGGTCTAGAACATAGTATTGGAGCATGATAAAGCCGAAATATGTTCCAATAATGAGGAAGATGAGACCAGGCACACCTAAATACTTAAGTGGTTGATCTTCAACCACGGACCGGATAATGGACATAACCACTCCCGCCCCATGTTTCAACGGATGATGCGTGGAGGTATTGATGCCTTCATATCGACAAGAGATAGGCACTTCCACAATCCTGACATTTTTATCAGCAACCTTTAACAGAATCTCCGCACTCGCTCCCATCCCATTCTCACGCAATTCCAAACGTTTCAGTGCTCCACCTGAATAAGCTCTAAACCCACTTTGAGCATCCCCAAGTTTAATCCCGGACGCAGCACTCGTTAACCTAGTAATGGCATCTATCCCAATACGCCTTAGACGCGGAACATGATTAGTATTTTCATCTAGAAAACGAGAGCCAATAACAACTTCTGCATCCCCCGATACAATAGGTTCTATCAGTTTAGGAATTTCGTGGGGATCATGTTGCCCATCAGCATCCAAAGAAATGACAATATCTGCACCCAACTTTAGCGCTTCATTAAATAGATGCTGAATTGCAGCACCATACCCCTTTCGCTGCTCATGCTTAAGTAGAATCGCACCTAACGCATTTGCTATTTCTCCAGTTAGATCCGTAGAACCATCATCACAAACAATGATTTTATCCACATACTTTTTAGATAAAAGGACTATCCGCGCAATTGTGTCTTCCTCATTATATGCAGGGATACAGGCTACTATCATGCTAACTCACTTCTTCCAATAATCAGTCCATTGAATATTACTAAGCACTAATATATGATTTACTAACGGAATATTCATTTATTACAATTGTTGATTACATTCGTTTTCTTAAATAAAAAATTGAATAACCCACAAGCAGAATCGAGATAACCACTATACCATTATTAAGAAAGTGAATCTGTACTGGGGATAATTCTGAACTATAGACTATCCCAGCAGACATTGTATTCCATTCTTCTTCTAGAACTGATTGAAATGAACCTTTGACATTAAACTCTCCATCTTCTTGTAATGTATAATTTCCATACCATACTCTATCTGGATCAATCTCACTCAAAACAATGGTTACATTAGATAATAACCCATTATCCTCTGAGAGCTTAACAAAAACAGAGCTGATCTCATCACCTCGAGACTTGGAGTAGAAACAAAACTCAACAAAGGTTTCTGGAATGACTAATGTTGAGTTCTGGACAACCACGCTATTAATAGTGAAATAGCCATCAATTGGAATTTGAATTTGTGCGTAGGTTGTTTTTTCATCAAAATTTCCCTCTGCGTCTTCAAGAAACCAATTAAAAATAAAATTTTGACCCAAAAGTAAATTAGGCGTCCAAGTTGCATTATACTTAAAATAGATTTCACCCCCTGAATCTAATTTGGGGATTATTCTTGAGAGTTGAATCGTTTCCTGCACACTCCAACCAACGGGGTACATTTTGAATTCGGAAAACGCTTCCCCGTCTTTATTGAACCACAACACCTCAACATCATATAACCCTGCGCCTAAGAACATGCGGTGTTCCACGTTTATTCCCTCATGTGGAAACCAAAAATTCGGTTTCAAGACCTCTCCGTTAAGGTAAACAAGCATACCGTCATTGCACGTCATATCGATTGCCATACCGCTCTCGTGAAACACTTCAACCTTTCCAACCGCCTTAAAGGCTACCATATCCGAATAGTTTCCGATGATTTCACCAACTCCCCAATCATACCTCCAATTCAGCTCTGACCAAGAAGTGTTAGCTATGGATTTGAAGAAATAGGGACGTTCTGTTCCAGCTTCATCGATATATGTTGTGATTTGATACCAAGTAACATTCCAATTTGATGTCAATTTCAATTTGTGGGGAACACTATCTAAGGCTAAAATATCAACGGTAATCTGGGTCATGTTGTCGCCTTCTTGGGCGTATGCATAGATCTCATGGTTCTCCTTAAACTCAAAAAATGAAGGTATAGCTATATCTTCACTCCCAGGATAGGAATCCATTAGCTCTGATTGAGAAGAACAAATGACTAAAATGTTAATAGAAGTTACGAATGTGGAAACTAGTAACATAGAGACCAGGATTAAACCATGATTAATCCACTTCATATTCTTCATGTCATCAACTCAATATTCTGTAAATGACTGATCCACCTTTCCGAAAGATTGGAATTAAGAATGCATAATTATTGAAAATAGCTATATATTCTGAAGGTGTGTAAAACTTATGGGTATATTCTACTATATCATTCTTACTTTTGATGAAGTCAAAGAAACGGACTTCTGATGTAATGAAAATATACTTCACACCATACGTTTCTATCATCCTTTTCAGATAAACTGTGTTGCTTGGATTTTTCCAGATCTCGATAAAATCTAAGATATCTGAATCATTCCTAAAAATATTATGATAGATTATTCCAACATTTTTAATTGATAAAGAACGTAAATAAAAACTTGAATATGAGAGATCATTCAAGATAAGATCTTGAGAGGGAATATTCGAATTAATCCATTCCAAAGCCTCGAAATCATCTGCAAAACCTTTCTGGTTGACGAACCAATCAGCATACTGACCACTAGCTTGCATGAAGGAAAGATGAGGAATTAAAGTAGGTACTAATTGTGAGACGAACAGAACAGAAACCAAGACCCACGTTATGTATTGAATGTTTATTTTCTTGCTCTTCTTTTGCCCTAACATAAGATACATCTTTCTTTTCTCAGTTGAACTCTTAAAAAGAAGCAAATTGAGTAGAATGGAAAACAAGATCCATGAAAGACAAGTCATCATTAAGACCGTGCGTTTAGGTAACAGAAAAATCAAGTATGGAAAAAGCGCATCATTCAAAGACAGCAGGATAGGAATACAGATTATGAGATACAATATGCTGAAGTTGACATATTGCTTTTTAACAATTAAGAAAACTGCTATAACCACGCCGAGAAAGATTAAAAAACCGAACCGCCAATCATCAAAATAATTAAGCGGAATTCCCCAATTTTCACTAGGAGTAACAATGAAGCGGAAAACACGTTCAAACAAGTTAAATCGAGAAACCATATAGGATAATCCCAAGATAATGGATGAGAAGAAACATAATGCTCCAAATTTCATCGTTCCACTAAGAGTAACAAAATAACTTACAAATATCTTACGTTTAACTAAAAAGAAATAGACGAAAAATAATCCAACAAATACTACAAACGAAGGATAGATCATAAACACTGCAATACTGACAAGAAAAGCTGGAAAAAAAGACTTAATGGAAACTCTTTTTCTAGATGTTTCTTCAAAGCTTATGAATACAGAGAACGTAAAAATTGCTAAATACCCATATATGGCCGCATAACGACCTATAAAGAAGCTACTGACGAGCCAGTGTTGTAATTCAGATGATGCATTAATGAGAAACGCTGACATGAACGCTAGAAGAGAGAAGCTAAGGGATTTAGTATGCAGATAAGTTAAACTATACAAGACTGATGGAATGAGCGCCATGATTGCTGATGCAAGAATGAAAATGCCCTCTCCAGGATAAAGAGTCAGTGAAAGAGATAGATTAGCAGCTGTAACGTGGAAACCAGACGGATAACTTATGCCCAATATATTAGTATCATTGATGATCTGCGCGGTTGTTTGTCCATGATTTAAAGCATCAGAAGGTGTAGGCCATTTTAAGTAACCGACAACATAACTGAAATAAACAAAAGATACAAGGAACAATATGAGTGGAAAATACGATTGAATATTTTTTATTGAAAAAGACTTGATCTTATCATTATAAAACTTTTGAATCTCCTCAATTTTTTTAAGTAAAAAAAGGAGAAAAGAGAATGAAAATAGGATAATGGGTATTAAAGCGTGAATGATTAATAATCCGATAAAAAAGTAGATTACTGTAGATGAAATTAGACCAAAAGCTAGATAGATCGGAAACCTCACCGAGAAGGGTAATGCATGAAACTTTTTGAATACTGGAAAATCTAAAAGTAAATACCCAACGGGGAATACCAAGAGGTAAATTAACCCCAAATATACGGGTGACGTGAGTTCTGTTAGATTCATCTTCACATATTGGAACATCTTCTCAATTAAAAATTTTCTCAGAAATGTACCATCAATTACACATATTTAACGCTAAATATTATACTGGAGAAACATTTATGATACTTGGAGGGATCGCAGAACTAAACTTTAGAAAGATTTTGTGTGATGTCTAACTTCTTTTAACATGTTTCAACAATATTTAGATATTTGTTGTCTTTCGCCAATGGATATATTTCTTAATGGTTTCTCTCGGTGTCAGCCGTTTACTCCACCCTAACAGTTTTTCAGCTTTCGAGGAATCACCACCCATCCCAAGCGGTTCATGGTCTTTTAGAATTCCACTGACTGGTTTAAGCTTCCCCTTCATATTGAGCATCTCAATCATCATCTCAGCTAATTCCAGAATTGAAGTCTGATACCCAGCGGACATATTAAAGACGATTTCATCAACAGACTTTGGCTTAAACTTACTAGTGAGGATGAGTCCATTGACTATATCTTCAACATTTGTGAAATCTCTTACAACGTTCAACTTTTCACTATTTCCTCTCTTATTATACACAATTGGAGCGGTATTATTCAGAATCCTGTTGTAGAAGATTGTAACTACTGTATCATCTCGACACCGTGGACCTACAACATTAAAGCATCGCACTGATTTCCAGTTAATATCATACCATCTAAAGTATAGTTTACCGATTCCCTCTGCTGTAACCTTTGCATAACTGTAGGGACCATTCGGTGAAACAAGACTCTCCTCTGACCAAGGAATGGGTTGACTACCATAAACAGAACCGCTGGAAGTGAACACTACAGACTTTACATCACAGAGTCTTGCAGCTTCGGCAACATTTTCGGTTCCTAAAGCATCAACGAGAAAGTATTCTCGAGGGTAAGGCATACTTAACCTATGGCTTGCTTTAGCAGCTAAATGATAACAAACCTCGACACCCTGCATATTGGCGCGTAATTGTTTGAAATTGAGAATATCTTTACCTATCTTTAGATCGTACTCTATTACTTCATTATCATCTTTTCGAAGTTTTTCGACAAGATTGCTTCCTATAAAACCTGAACTTCCAGTCACTAAGATTTTAGTCACAATTAACTGCTCCTTTATAATAAATATATACACTTCAATATTATCTAAAGTCACGCGTTTGTATAAAACAAATAAAGGATATCTATCAATTTTTATATCTTTCTATCATAGGATCGAACGGTGAAGAAATTATCATACTATTCACATGTATTTCCCAAATTTTTGTCTGAATTTGATTTACCAATCTAACAAGTCTTTATTATTTTGAACCCAATAGACGAGGCGTTCAAGACCTTCATTTACGCCAATTTTAGGTCTCCAATCAAGAACATAACGTGCTTTCTCAATGTTTGAGACATAAACTTTTTGGTCTCCAGATCTTGGTTCTTTAAATGAAAGTGTAGCTTTCTTATTCGAATATTTTTCTATCAAGTCTAAAGCTTCCAAGAGCGATATAGTGTTCTGTAATCCTCCACCTACATTAAAGAGTCCACTTTTAAGATGTCTACTTCGCACAAATGCATCATACACACGTACCAAATCTGACACATGAAGAATATCCCGCACTTGTTTTCCATCACCATAGATCGTTATCGGTTTTTCCATCACCGTTGCGATAGTAAACCATGCAAGCCAACCTTGATCCTCAACCCCGAACTGTCTTTCACCATATATACAAGACATTCTGAATACGCCAGTCTTCAAACCATAAACACTTGCATAATCCTGTACATACAAGTCTCCAGTAAGTTTTGAACAACCATAAGGTGTATGTTTGCATAAATCAATCGAAAGATCCTCAGGTATACCCTCACTAAAATCTTCACTTGCAAAAGAGTAACGTGTCTCTTTCTCTTCCACAGGAATATTATTCACATTCAACCCATACACTTTATTTGATGAAGCATAAATTACAATGGGATTAGTCGAGCTTTTTCTAGCTGTCTCAAGAACATTGAAGGTTCCCAAAGCGTTTATCTCAAAGTCTAAACGGGGATTTTTAATTGATGAGGTAACTGCGACTTGAGACGCGAGATGGAAAATTATTTCTGCATCTTTAGCTGCTTCGGAAAGGTCTCCGCTTTCCCTTATGTCACCCTTAATAAAGTGAATATTATCATACTTGGATTTAAGATAATTCAGATTATACGAGGACATTTTCTCAGGCATATTATACTGATTTGCTCGTGAAAGATTATCCAGAATCGCAACATCCATGCCTTTTGAGGCGTAGTATTCTGCGACATGTGACCCTATGAAACCCAATCCACCAGTTATTAAAATCCTCATTTTTATCTCCCTATCATCAATTCTTTTTGTATCGTTATATTGAAAAATATACCATATATAAAAATAAATTATATTTACAGTTATTTACATATATTCATCTTGAGTTTAAAAAACATAACATAAGATAGTAAATCTCTTATAATTGATTTGAATATTAATTTACTTCGAAGAGTGAGAATTTGTCAAGAGAGGAAAGAATCAACCCAATTAGACGTGAAGATTACACTTTCTGTGATGTTTGTGGACGAAAAGTACCCCTAAATCAGATTGGGGGGCAATGTGTTTCTTGTGGTCGAAGAGCTTGTACTCGCTGTACAGTAATGATAAATGATCGAATTTATTGCAAAGATTGTGCACCGCCCCCACCGCCCCCACCTCCGCCACCTACCTCTTCCAGAGGTTGTTTTATCGCAACTGCAGCATACAACACACCTCAAGCAAAAGAGATTCAAGTATTACGTAATTTTCGAGACAGAAGCCTCCTTACAAATCGTCTTGGTCAAAGTTTAACATCAATCTACTATCAAACAAGTCCAACTTTAGCCACAAAAATCGCTAAAAGTCCAATACGCAGAAAAATAGTGAGAAACCTCATAGATCCCCTTGTTAAATTCTTAAAAGAACAGGGGTACTAACGACTAATGGCAATGAGGTCGATCATTTCCGAAAAAAAAGACATGTATGACTTGATTCCAATAATTGAAAATTGGTTTATTGAAAAAGAGTATAATGTGACTGTTATTGCTAATAGAATAGATGCAAAAAAAGATCAGGTAGCTATAACAATCTTTCTAGATAATTATCCATCTGGATGTTTAATTAAAGTATATTCAACAGAAGAATTTTTTGTAATTTTAAAAAAATATCTAGCGGATGAACATCATCTCTCTTACCATGTCCCTTGTCCATACTGTAAAAGAGAAACAGATGTAACAATGCATAACTGTCCACACTGCGGTGGATCCCTCAAATAGTTAGCCATTGCTCATTCTTGAATCTGAAACTATTTGAAGAAGTTTCCTTCATACTACGCGTATTTCTGGCATGTTCTGCAATACCAACGATTATATTTGTGAATAAACTCTAAAGGTCGACCACAGTTCCCGCAATGTTGCACATTTGAAGATGGCGGAGGTGGAGGAGGAGTAAATTGTTGAAATCGAGGTTGATGTTGAGGTGGACCTTGCCTTTGAGTTGTACTCATTGTTTGCTGAATAGTTTCCACCCAACGACCCGTATTCCATATTGAAACGAAAAACCGGTGTTCTTTTTCCGACTGAACCTTGAATGAACCAAAACTTCCCTTACTAACCACACTAATACCCTGCAAAGGGATAATAATGTCTTTACCCAATAACGATCCAGGTGATAATATCGCCCAACGCTTCTTATGCAAGAAGATTAAACGCATATTCGTTAAATATAGATTACCTGTAGGGCCTCCAGAATAATCATACATAACTCTGCCCTGTTTCTTGATTACGTTTTCACCAGATGTTAGCAACTCTTCAATATTAACCATAAATAAAACACCTAAACTTACAGAAAACTTAGTTAGAGAAAGTATTAAAAATTTTCTTTATTAAGATTCTCTAAAATAGTAACAATGAACCAACTTCATTGAAAACTTTTAGTATTCGTCTGTTAAAATGAATCGTTATTTGTTTTAAAAAGTTAAACTATAAATTTTTTATGTAACATCAAAGTATTTAATCTCCCAAGACCTTTTTAATTAATAGTTGAAGTGAATATTTATGTATGATACCATTCAAGACGAGTCTTCTTCAGAAAAATGGAAATTTATTTCCCTTTTTCTAATCGCTCTCCTTATTTTTAATATTGGTTTTTTTGTTAACTTCTCTCGAGATTTTAATTCTCAGATTAATACTCTTCAAACACAGTATACGAATCTTCATCAAGATTTCATTGAAAACCAATTAAAAATTGCACAACTTCAACAACGCATTGAAGGAAACACATACGGAAATCAAACTTGGGCTTTCTCCTATTCTGACGTCTTTAATTTAATTAAAGATTCAGTTGTACTGATCAAGACTCGAATTGAAACAAGTTTAGGTTTTGAAGATTACTCTCAAGGATCAGGGTTTATCTACAGTACTGATGGATATATCTTAACCAATTACCATGTGATTGAAGATGCAGAGAAGATCAGTGTCACTTTTACCAACGGAAACATCACGGAAGCAACTATTGTAGGATCAGATCCTTACAGTGACATTGCAGTCCTCAAGGTTAACCGTCCACCCGAAACATTAACACCTGTTATTCTTGGAAATTCTTCTGCTTTAATTGTCGGTGAACTTGTAGTTGCTGTAGGTAATCCTTATGGATTGAGTGGTACAATCACAGCCGGGATTATAAGTCAGGTAGGTAGAGAACTGTCATCTCCAGGAGGATACAATATTATAGACGTCATTCAGTTGGATGCCGCAATTAATCCTGGAAACTCTGGTGGACCTTTAGTAAATATGCGCGGTGAAGTGATCGGAATAAATACAGCAATCGTTACGGGTTCTACAGGACTTGGCTTTGCCATACCAAGCGACACTATAAAACGGGAACTACCATCGCTACTTGCAACTGGAGAATATATTCATTCCAGGGTTGGAATTTCAGGAAATACGGTTAATCCCGAAATCGCGGAAATCATTGGGCTAAATTATACATATGGAATCTTGATATCAGAAGTAGCTCCAGGTGGACCAGCTGAAAACGCTGGATTGCGAGGAGGAGACAGAACCGAAAGGATCGGAGGCCTATTATATGTACTCGGTGGAGACGTAATTATTGAAGTAGATGGGATTATCATGAGAAATTTTAACGATTTCTCAGTCTATCTTGAGAGAAATACTTCCCCAGGAATTATAATAAGTTTAACAATTATCAGGAATAACCAGAAACTAACGTTAAATGTCACTTTAGGGAAACGTCCTCCACCACAATAGAAGAAAGAGATGCATATGGACCGTGAATAATGAAGTATCTATTTGATCAGTTAATTATATTGTTAATTTGATGAGAGATCCTCTGAAATAGTTAGAATTCTATATCCTTTCTCCAACATAACTACAAACAGGCTATATTACTTTTCTTAAAAAATTTGATACTTCATTCTTTAAAAATTTAGTTTTAAGTAATATAAAAGTAACAACTTTACAGTTTTCAATTATCAAAATGAGACATATTATGACATATAACTTAAATAGGCGTTATAACAAATGTTGATGAATCTTTACCTTAAAGTAACATTTATATAAAAGAAAAGTTGAGTGATAAAAAAGCATTTAATAACAGAATGCTAGTTTATTTTGGAGATTTGATAGTAATGAGTGCACTGACAAAATTGTTACAGTATGTTAAGCCATACAGAAGAGATGCTGTTTTGGCGATGATTCTTTTAGCTTTAGTAGTCGTAGTTGACCTTTCAATACCACAGTTTGTTCAAGTCCTTATTGATCAGGGTATTGCAGGTAAAGACATGGACGTGATACTTAACACCAGCATCATTATGATCGGCATTTCCATACTAAGTGCGATATTATCTATCATAAACTCAGTCTTCTCTGTAAGAGTGTCCCAAAGCTTTGGCGCTGACCTTAGAAAAGCTGTTTACCATAAGATCCAAAGCTTCAGTTTTGGAAACTTAGACCATTATAAGACGGGTAAATTACTGATTCGTCTTACAAGCGATATAAATCAGCTTCAAACCCTTGTACTTCTCTCATTGCGAATGCTCATTAGAGCTCCTCTTTTACTAATAGGTAGTATCGCTTTAATGCTCATGATGAATCAGCAACTTGCAATGATGATGCTTCTTCTACTTCCACTTACTTTAATTTTTACCATCGTCTTTATTCGTATAGCTCAACCAATATTCAAGAGAGTGCAGAAAAAACTTGACGTTTTAAATCAAATTCTTCAAGAAAATCTTGCAGGGATCCGAGTGGTTAAAGCTTTCGTTCGTAGAGAACATGAAAATAAACGGTTTAATGAAGCAAATATAGATATTATGCAAGAAAGCTTCAAAGTTGCCCGACTTATTTCGATTCTTTTCCCAATAATGCTCTTACTGATGAATTTAAGTACAGTCGGTATCATCTATTTTGGTGGAATCCAAGTAAGCGCAGGAGACCTTACAATAGGAGAAATTATTGCGTTTATTAACTACATTTTATCAACCATGTTTCCCTTACTCATGCTTGCCATGATGGCAGGTCAAATCTCTTCTTCAACCGTTTCTGCAGAAAGAGTAATGGAAATCATTGACGCTTCTGCTCAGGTTCAAGATAAACCTGATGCACAAACCTTAAAAGATATCAAAGGAAGGATTGTTTTTAAAAATGTTGACTTTAGCTATAATACAGATAGCGCTAAACCTGTTTTACAGAATATTAATCTCGTAGTTGAACCTGGCCAAACCGTGGCAATACTTGGTGAAACAGGTTCTGGTAAGACAAGCTTAATTAATCTCATTCCTCGATTCTACGACGTTACGAAAGGAAAAGTAACAATCGACGATATTGATGTTCGAGATATCACTCAGAGCTCACTTCGATCTCAAATAGGAATAAGCCTTCAGGAAATAATTCTCTTTTCAGGTACAATACGTAACAATATTAAATATGGTAATCCAGAAGCGACTCAAGAGGCTGTAATAAATGCAGCAAAAGCAGCTCAAGCCCACGAATTTATCAAATCATTCCCAGATGGCTATGATTCAATAGTTGGGCAGCGAGGTGTTAACCTTTCAGGTGGACAGAAACAGAGGATTGCAATAGCTCGAGCTCTCCTTTTGAACCCAAAAATTCTCATCTTAGACGACAGCACTAGTTTTATCGACGTTGAGACCGAAGCTAAAATACATGAGGCATTAGAAGAATTAATGAAGACCCGTACCAGCTTCATAGTCGCTCAACGCGTAAGTACAGTCCTCAACGCCGACAAGATAGTTGTAATAAATGATGGGAAGATTGTAGCAGAAGGTACGCATCATGAATTGATGAAGTCGAGTCCTATATATCAAGAGATCTATAATTCTCAGCTTGGAAATGGAGGTAATGATGATGAGTAAAAAAACTAGTAAACGTCGATCTTCAGGATTTCGAGGTCATCGAGGACATCTAGGGGGAGGACGTATTGAACAAGCTAAAAATCCAAAGAATGCTTTGAATCGTCTCCTATCTTACCTCAAACCTTTTCGACTACAACTTGTCGTAGTCGTCGTTTTAGTTATAATAAGCACGCTCTTTTCATTAAGTGGACCATATCTCATCGGTTTAGCCATAGACCAGTTCATAGTCAAAGGAGACATTCAGGGACTTCTACAAATCGCATTGCTCATGCTTGTCTCTTATCTTGGTTATGCCTTCACCGCGATGGGCAGTGGATGGATCATGGTAACAATCGCTCAACGAGTTCTGAAAAACCTACGAAAGGAATTATTCGAACATATCCAAACACTCTCTTTAAGCTTCTTTGACAGTAGACCTTCAGGAGACTTGATGAGTCGCCTTACAAACGATATTGACGTAATAAATCAAGCTTTAACACAGAACATTACACGACTCATTTCAAGTTTACTGACAGCTGGAGGTGTTTTAATAATCATGTTCATACTTAACTTCTGGCTCGCTCTAGGAAGCCTTCTTGTCTTTCCCATAATGGTAGGAATCACAGCTTTTGTAGCGAAACGAACTCGCTCAGGTTTTCGCAGCCTTCAGATGAATAAAGGAAAGTTGAATTCAGATATGGAGGAAACGTTGAGTGGAGAAAGAATTGTGATAGCATTCGATCAACAAAAAACAGCAATTAAATCCTTTGACAAGATAAACTACACCGTACGAGATGTTGGCATCACGGCAATGACATATGCTCTCTTAATAATGCCTTTAATTGGCATCCTCAGTAATCTTAATATCGCTGTGGTAGCAGGGTTAGGTGGATGGTTAACTCTAAACGGGTTAGCAAGTGTAGGATTAATCGCTTCCTTTATCAGTTACTCTAGACGGTTCGCTCAACCTCTACGACAGATAGCGGATCTTTACAACAGTATTCAATCGGCTCTAGCAGGATCAGAACGGATCTTTGAGATAATTGATACTGAATCAGAACTACAAGATGTACCAGATGCAGTACCTCTAGAACATATCAACGGTGAAGTAATCTTTGATCACGTAAACTTCAATTATGTCTCAGACGTCCCAATCCTAAAAGATATAAACTTCCATGCTAAACCAGGACAGATTATAGCTCTTGTGGGACCAACAGGAGCAGGAAAGACAACAATAGTTAATGTTCTTACCCGATTTTATGACATTCAAAGTGGTAGCATCAAGATCGATGGTTTTGATATTAGCCAAGTTCAGAAAGATACATTGCGTAAACATCTTGGCATTGTCCTTCAAGACGTATTCCTCTTCTCAGAAACGATAATGGATAATATTAAATATGGCAGATTAGACGCTACAGATGATGAATGCATATCCGCAGCTAAATTAGCAAATGCTGATGATTTCATCACGCGACTTCCCCAAGGATATAAGACGCAAGTTTCTGAACGTGGGAGTAACCTCAGTCAAGGGCAACGTCAACTTTTATCCATAGCACGAGCTATTGTTGCGAACCCCAGTATACTTATCTTAGACGAAGCTACAAGCAGCGTTGACACTAGAACGGAGATACACATCCAAGAGGCATTGCTCATACTGATGAAAGGGCGAACGAACTTTGTAATTGCACATCGGCTAAGTACTATCCGGAATGCGGATCAAGTTCTGGTAATAGATGACGGAAGAATAATCGAACGCGGAACCCACAAAGAACTATTGGAACAGAAAAAATTCTATTACAACCTTTACATGAGCCAATTCAAAGGTATTAACAATAAACCAACGATTTAAAAAAAAGATAACTAATAAATAATAATTTTTTGAGTTATTTACGAGTTGCCTTAAAGATTGCTCCTGCTGTAATAAGTACACCTACGATGATTATTACGTAGGACGATAAATCTATGTTCCAATCAAAAATCTGTTGCAGACCAACAAGAATTATAATTATACCTATCACGAGACCAAAGATTGCGCCACCGTTTGGAAGCCCAAAACAATCATTTTCCATACGTCTACTCATAAGTTTTATCTCCACTTTATCACGCATAGTAAAATTTTATTCTTATAAGCTTTTTTAAATAAAAAACGTTAATAATATTTATCTCAGATATTTTATGACTAAAAACAAGATGCACCATTTTTAAATCAATATCTAGTTAAATCCTGAAACGAGCTACATCTTGTTAGTTTATAACTTCTCAGACAATGATATAAAAAAATATTCTAGTCTATTAACTCAAAATTATACCTTGCAGTTTCCTTTGAATTAGTACTTCTTAAAAAATAATTTCTAGGCATATACTTTCCTCGAAAATGAAATTAAAATTTACGGTAATATCTGAACAGTTTATTACTAATAATATTATTATTTAGTATCAAAAATTCGATGCTTAACTTTACAGCAAATACCAGATTTAACTATACTATCTTCCGTTCGGATATTATATGGCCTCCGTCAATAACTATCTCTGTTCCAGTTATGTATTTTGATTCATCTGAGGCTAAAAATAGAGCTAGGTCTGCAACTTCCTCAGGTTTTCCAACTCTTCCTAACGGGATTTGCTTCGAAATTTGATCTCTCATTTCTTTAGCTACTTTACTGTCTGGAAGATCTCTTGTATCGATGGTTCCAGGGCAGATAGCGTTTACAGTTATCCCATATTTACCCAATTCTAGTGCTAAGGCTCTTGTGAACGCTGAGACAGCTCCTTTCGCAGCTGAGTAATGCGTTGTATGCGGTAGAGTTACCATAGGTCCAGTAACTGAAGAAAAATTCACGATCCTACCATATTTTTGCTTTACCATGTATGGGACCACTGATTTACAACAGTTAAAAACTGTTTTTAGGTTTACGTCTATGATCGTGTTCCACTCTTTTTCTGTCATCTCAAGAAAAGTATTCCAAGGAAATGGGCCCATACCGACTACATTACAAAGTATATCTATCTTTCCAAGCTGGTCAACCATTTTTGTAACCATTTCATTGACATCGTTAGATTTTATAAGATCTACTTTAAAGCCAACTACTTTGTTCCTGCCGGATTGAAGTTCATTCACACGATCAAAAATCATGTCGCGCTTCCCAACTATTGCGATGGTTGCCCCCTCTTTTACGAATAACTTGGCTACAGCATAGCCTGTTCCTCGGAGGCGAGAAACTCCTGCGATGAGGGCTACCTTATCTTTCAGTCTGTTTAAAACAATCACTATCCAGAGATGAATTATACATTAAGTAAAAAGATATAAATTAAAAAAGTTTTCTAATCTTTAATATTGAGTATATAGTTTTTAGTAAAGAAGACTTTTTCCCAAAAAACTAGAAAGAATAAGTCAAGAATTATCTAAATATTTTTTTATTAGAAAATTAGATAAAACGCTTATAGATACTTATATTATAATGAACTAAGAAGATGTTCAATTATCAAATAAATAAAGAATTTCTTCTTTGAACCTAAAAAAATATAGTTGTATAAAAACGATAAATTTCGAGAAGTATGATGTTTAAGAAAGAATTAATTGGAGACAAAATAATAGTATAATAAAGCATATTTATTGTAGTGGGGAAAAATCTTGAGGATTTTACATACGTCAATTACTGTTAAGGATATGGAAAAGTCTATACAATTCTATCGAGACGTTGTAGGACTTGAATTTATAAGGAGAATGGAAATTCCAGAGAACAAAGCTGAGATCGCTTTTCTTGGAGATAAAGAAACAGGATCACGTTTAGAGCTCACATATTGGAAAGAAAAAAAAGATTGGAACGAGGGTGATGAACTTGATCATCTCGCTTTTGCTGTATCAAATATGGATAAAGCTATGAAACTATTTAGAAAACTGAATGTTGAAATAGCAATGAAGCCCTATTCTTTGAAAGGTTCAACGACAAGAATAGCTTTCATTAAGGACCCTAATGGTATCTGGTTAGAAATTATTGAACGTCTCCAATAATGAAACTAAACTTCTTTTTTAATTACTTCAAATATAAACACTTTTCAAAAAAACCTGAGAGTTACGCGTGGACATCTATAAATAGGTTAATTATACAGCTAATCCGTTTATGTTAATAATATTTTTACACTTGTTACATTGAATAACCATACTTGCTGATTGATTATCATTCTCTTGAAGGGAGAGAATTGTATACACGTCCTTTGTCAAATCATCAGGAGAAAATACTGTACTGCATTTGGGACAAGGAAAATCTCCAACACCTTCAATTTCTGAAAGATTTACGTTAAACGTATTCTTTGAATTAGAGAATACTGCCGACATCTTTTTTCCTTCTTTATCACTGAACTGAATAAAGTACAGATATTAAATATTTATTAATCTTACGAATCTTCAATTCGATAAATAAATCCTATTTTCATAAAAGGTTAGTATACGATTTCTATCATTTTTGAATATTAGATAAAATGATTATGAAGTAATATCTTATGCTTATTATGATAAGCCCTTTTTTGATGTAGAAAGCATGCTTATTCATGTAAATAATTTATTAATCATTTAAAAAATAGTTAATCTAGTCGATATATGATCTTTGAAAAAGAAGATTCTAAGATTTAACAAAAAAATATTACAATTATTTCCCACTATTAAGATTATAAAGAAACAGAATTGTGATAACAAAAAGTTTGTTTAAGTCTATAATTAAAATAGTTAAAAACATGTTAGTACTTTACAGAAAATAATCCAATAACGTTACCTCTTAAATATCTCGATTTAGTTTTTTCATAATTTTTAGTGATTCCTCTGAAATTTCAGACAATGTAATAAATTATGATTCTTACAAGAAGTATTCACTTTTTAGATAATCCCGTTATTTTTCTGAATTTATTTATTCCTAGAATAGTATAATTTCTTTTTCGAGATATCATTTCTGTAAAAGAAAATTGTAATATATTCTATTAGTTTTACGTTATTTATTATGTTAAAACATTTCAGTAATAATTATTTTTTAAGAGTTGTTTAGAATAAATTGATTTAATGTTTCGAATGAACTAATAGTTTTGATGAAATTTTCTTTCTCAATGCTTAATATTTCATCAGGTGTAAAATAAATGATCTATACAATTAATGGATTATCTGAAAATGTGAGAGGCGTAAATATTCGGGTTAGGGTTCTTTCAAAGAATTCCCCTAAAACCGTCAAGACAAGAGATGATAAACATCATAAAGTAATAGACATTGAAGTTGCCGACCGCACAGGTCGAATAATATTATCTTTATGGGATGAAATGATTGATTTGCTAAAGGATGATGATTTAGTTGATATTGAGAATGGATATATTAACAAGTTTAAAGGTGAACTTAGACTGAATGTTGGCAGATTTGGAAACTTATCTAAAGTTGAATATCCAAATTTTCCAAAATCTGACGAATTAATTATCAAACAACGGAGAAATTATAGAATAAAATAATCATACATCAAAAGATTGCATATTGTTTTAACGAAGTGATTATAATATTCATTAATAAAAACTGAGGTAAGATTTGTGGTTACATTGCTATGTATGGTGGGGAATGATTATCAGCGAATAATTGATGGAATCAACCACTGGAAAAAATTTGAGACAATAGATGCAATATACCTATTTTTTGATCGAAAAAGAGACAAATATGGATTCGCATCTAGAAGGAATGTAAAAGATCTATCAAGTACATTAACGAATAACGTGCTAAAACCTAAAACTATCGGGTATAACCCTCAGAGTTATCAAAATGTATTCTGCACGTTCTACAGTATTATTAAACGGGAGATAGATGACTATCACAGAGAAGCCCTGATCGATACAACATCGACGACAAAAGAAGCGTATGGTGCTATTGTAACAGTATCACTCATGTTTAGACAGATCAAGATCTATATCGTTCCACCTAAACAGCGAGGATGGTATGTACCTTCTCAAGATAGTTCTGAATTCAAAAAATGGTTTTCAATGACTAGAAGTATTAAGGGAATGACACCTCAACAGATATATCTGCCTGCACAACGTCTTAAACAACCCAATAGAGAAGAAAAAATGGTTTTACTTAAATTACTTGAACACGGTGGGACATCAGAAACTATCACGCAAATAATGAAATGGTGTAACTTAAACTCTAATCATCCAGTAGTAAAAACCCGTTTCAGTAGACTCACTCGACGTCTCGAGAGAAAAGGATTTATTCAAAAAGAACCTTCGAAACAAGGTGTAAAGGTCTCCTTAACGAGTTTTGGAGAAATTTATGCTGAAGCAATAAAAAAATATAGAGGATGAACCAATCTTTTTTTAGCTTTTATTAGAGAAATAATAACTTAATTTACAGTTAAGATTCGTTAAATAATATTTGGGGGGAGATAGGGTGGATCTTGAACGAACTTCTAGTTTTCCACCCAATCAGCATATTATCCGTTAACCTAATTATTTTCGTTTCATGCTCTTCATTAAGCTAACTTTTTAGTGATGAAGATAAATATATTCAGAGGATTTTCTCAATTTATCTTCCCGTGTTATTAAGCCACATCTTTCGCAGCGAATATAATAGATTAGCCTATTCCTCATCTGCATTAATCCACCTGGAGATTTCTTAAATTTATGATTACAATCCATTTTATTAACGCTCATCTTTCAATTTATCAAGTATTCTTTAGTTATTACCATAATTTATGATTCAGAACTTCTTTTTCACAGTTCAATTCTCTTCGGATACTTTAGAATAGTTATTTATAATATTGGGATACTCCCTTTTTTGTCCCTTTTTTGTTGTTAGTAAATTCATCATATAAATTGAAACAAGTCCTATAGTAAAGAGACTTTTATGGTATATTTTGTCAATACTCACTTTGAGAGTATCATTAACCCAATTCTTTAAGGACATAGTTAATTATAACGTAGATTAAGTGTCTTTAAAGTTGATTTTATTTATGGAAAAAGAACTATAAGAATACTAGTAGAATACATATGGTAACAAGAGTAGTATGAACCTTTTTTTATACAAATAAATGAAAAAATAGCAGTTTCCAACAATACATTACAACATAATGAAATCACCGCAAACTTTTACGGTTAATTCTACAATTTACGTTAAAATGATTTATGTTAAGAGTTTCATCTTCGAAGTAATACTATAGGATAATGTTTTACCAGATCTAGCATTTTCCACGTAATCTCTGAAAAATCGACATTATATCTCTTAGCCATATCCCATACAGTTCTTCCAGCACCACTTCCTCTAATGTGATGAGCTATTTCAGCAAAGAGTATTGCTTCTTCTAATTCAACCGTTATACCTTCTACTGCAAGAGGTGTTGCTCTCTGTCTCACATTTAGAGCTCTTCCCAAAATAAAGGGCAGTACTCCTCCAAAGTTTATTATCCCTTTGATAGGATGTGGATGTGACGTAAAATGGATGTTATGGAAAGAAAATGTTGAATCTGTATCAGAAATAATAACTGTGAGGTTTTTCCCAGTCTTCTTCTTTAACTTTTCATAAATTTGTCTGGCTAAAATTTGAGGTTTTTCTAAAGGGAGACAAGCTAATGATGAAGGCATATTACTTATGTCTATTCCACCCTCAGAACCATATTTAAGCGCGGATAAGAAACCAGAACATCTTAAAACTACCTGTTTATGAGATGACCCTTCTTTAAGAGGATAAAATCGAAAATGGTTGATAGAAGATTCTTTGAAACGACATATATGGCCTAAAAAGAAACCCCAAAAGATGCGCATCCATATGATTACCAAGAATTTAGCTAAAAACCCTGGAATAACCTTACTTTCATCAACAATATTTCCTAAAGAGGTCGAGATAGCCTTCTCAGAAATTACAACGATGTCGCCATTCCTGAGAAAAGATTGGACACTTTCAACGATTATCTTTAAAAAATCTTCGTTAGGTCTCCAAAACTTTGTTTTTACAGCTTTAACCTTCAAATGGATATAAGTTCCTGTATAGATGATTGAAAAAAAATATAAAAAAGTTTATTCATTCAGTTTTTTTGGCCATTCAACTTGAACAAACTTAGGAATACCCGAAGAATCCATAGGTCCAACTATAACATTCCAACCTGAAGCTTCTTCAATTTCTCCACTGATACGTGCTGCACGGCCAGGAATAATTAGCATCTTATGTTTCACCAGCTTCTCCGCATTACCTTCCTTTAAAGCCTCATTAACCTTATCTGCAGTAAGTTTTCTACCCGCAACAGCAGACTCTAAGGAAAGACCTTCAGTATCTACAACCATGAGATAACAATCAATTCCTCCGGCTTCAATATCCGCAGCTACAGTATAGTATGTCAATGCAAAATTAGTGGTAAATAATAGCGGAGACTGTTCATTAGGTTCACCAAAAGTCTTAAAACCAGCTTTAACAGCTACAGGCTTCCTCGGATCAGTATATAAGTTATTTCTTAAAATTGTAAGAGGTAATTGAGACCAACCATCCAAACTGTGCATAATTAGAACATCAGCGAAACGGATTATAAGCATTGAAGCGAGCCATGTCTCGTTCCAAATGGCAACTTCTGGAGCAGATTCATGATCAATCCAAACGGTGAGAGGAACACCTAAAAGCGGAAAACCTACAAGTTCATCATTTTCTTTAATGGCAGCTTTCCGCAGCATAGTAAAATTATTCAATGTATCCGCTAACCCATCATCAGTGAATGTACCAGGATCCAAAACCAAGTCTTCAAGGCCATATTCACGTAAAGTTCTCACTAGAGATTTGAGTAAATTCAGATCATTTGGTGCATAAACAGTTAATGGACAATTATACAGTATTGCAAGATCAGCCATTTCCTTCCAGTTATCTTTCGTAGCTGCATATATAAGGGGTCTATTCTTTCCTATCTCGACTAAACCATTTCTGATAATCTCAGGATCGAAGGAACATAAAATAGCTGGAAGAGAGGAATTATCAGCAAATATTTTAACCGTTGATTGGAACATTTGTGGATTGTTTGATGTAGATCTGATGGCTACCATATCTAGCTTAAGATCATTTCCAATATAGCTAAAATAAAAATTTTCAATGTTTTTGAGTCTTTCTTTTAACTCTTCCTCATTCATGCTATCTGTTACATCTAAGGCTATTGCAGTTGGATTCACATATGTGAGCTCATGGCGATATAGGACATCTTTTCCACCTATTTTTATAGTTCTATCTCCTGTACCTATTGAAACTTCTCTAACTTGTGGTTTAAGCATTTTCCAAAGGTTTAGATATGCACTTTTATTCTTTTCAATCAAGAGCGGAGGACACTGACCTAAACGAATTTCTTTATTCACAAGTTTAGTTGCAAAAGCCATACAATTCTCTTCACCACATTCCTTACAATTAGTTCTCGGTAGAAGTTTGTACACATCAATTGGACTTAATTGAGATTTTGACATTCTTGTTTCCTCCACTCAAATTTTCACTGAAACCCAATTAGCAATCCTTTCAGGATTTGCTTTTTTGCCACTGCTAAAGTAAGCAATTATCTCCTTGATTGATTTAACTGCAGCAGGATGCATCATCATGAAGAAATCTACCCCTGTTAAAAGAACAGTAAGTGCCGTCACAGTCTCCCATATAGGACCACGATATTCCCTCAAACCCCATTTTGGATCCATCTTCATCCAAGCTTCACGAGCAGCCCAAGCATTTGTAGTTCCAGATACCATTGGATGCTGAAGCTCTTTATCGCCCATCAATCCAGCAAGTCTTGTACGCTCCATTACTGTAAAAGCGTAATCTAAACCATACCCAAGAGCTGCAGTAGTTGTATCGATTAATATATCTTCTTTAGGTAAAAACTCGTATAATTTTCTATTCAACTCTCTTGCTAAAGCCATATCCATTGATGTAAATGCAATAACTGCGTGACCATGCTTTTTAACAATCTTCGCTAAAGCCTCAATATCCATATCTAAAGTTACAGAGTTAATTAGAAGTCTCTCCCCCTCACCTACCTCAGCAATTTTTTTAAAAACTTTTAAATCTTTATTTGGATCTCCACAGCCACCAACAGCAATAGGCACATCCACTGCTTGTAAAACATCTTCTAAAGTTTTAGCAGCTTCTTTTGGACTGGTATCCGACAATAGGGGATCAATGCTCGTTAAGTGAAGTTGAACCATCTCAGCTCCAAATTTATCAACGCAACGTTTAGCCCATTCTGCAGGATCATGAAGAACATCTTTGAACGGTGCTTTCATAACCTTTGCTAATGGAGGAGCTTTATCAAACACATCAAATGCAATAACTGGAGGATTTATGATCGGACTGTCAAATAGATAGTATGCTGGAGCTTTCTCTCCTCCAAGAACTATGGATTTTCCTCGAGTTCCTCCCTCGCTTTTAGTTGCTCCAAGTTTAACTTCGACGATTTGTCCGGGATATTTCCCTTTCGGGATTCGGAATTCAGCGTCTAAAAGTTTACTAGGTTTAGCTTTTTCTAGGAAGGGAACTTGTTGTGAAGGTGTAAAAGTTTGCATAGGTATAGATGGTTGGAAAGAGAGTTCTAGATCCCCGATTTCTAACTCAACATCCTCTAACACGAGTTCTGTGTATTTATTCAGCAATTCTAAAAGGTTCAAGCCAAGCTTTATATCATATTTCTTTTCTTCCCCTCGATTCTCCCCCATTTTTGTGTTACACCTCTTTATTTTCTCTTTTTCTTATTATCAGTTTCTTTGCTATTATTTTAGCGTCTTTCAAGATAATCGTAAAACCACCGGCAGACATTGGAATTCCACTGATCGGGATAGAGGCTATTTGTTGTGCAAGCATCGCTGTACCTTCTTCAGAAAGAGGTATATCAAGCTCCTCTTCAACTTGCCACCGCTCAAGAACTGGATGATTTTGATGTTCTAAGAATTCTTTTAACTGATCAAGTGTTTCCACATCGTTCTCAGTAGCAATTTTATCAACAACATCAGCTGGGATATAGTCTTTAACACGATCTTTAATGTTTGATGGCATCCAGACAATTCTGTTCCATCCACCATCAACTTGAAGGAATTTGGGGGAACGCAAGTATTCTATTGATACGCCATGGAAACCATCTACCTGTCTTCCACCAGCAGCAGAATCTGCCATGGTTGCGAAGGGAAGACCATTTACAGTTCTACCTTTGAAATCACGATAGACTAATCCTAAACCTTCCACTTCAGGTATGTAAAAAGCTAATCCTTCAAAACATCCACAAGATGTGTGAGGATAATCAAACACTGTGTAGAGCCATACACGATCAATTTCGCCTAAAGTCTTCTCCTTTAGTGCTTCGTTTGCCCCAGTGAATTCGCCTTTCCATTTATCTAAGCATTCACCTTTATCGATTTTAAACAGTGGCCCCTTTGGGTCAATGCGGGCTGCGGCACGTCCATCAAACCAACTTATCGCCCCACAATTGGAGTACCTTTGTGGAGTAATGATACAAGCATGTGTGGGAGCAAAGGATTGACATAGAGTGCACCCATAGAAAGCATCAGCAGCTTCGTCTTTCATACCTCGTGCTTTTGCATCTCGAGTCTCATATATTTTGATAGCTTCATTGAACATAGTAGTGACCTGGGAAGGGTCTGTTATGAAGGTAATCTGAATCTTCTCGATGAAATTCATTTCACTTTTATAGAGACGCTCTAAGATTTTTCCGACGATTGTAAAGGAGTTTAATCCTTTGTTAAACGATTTCTTGTTGAGTCTAAGCTGGATATCGTAGCGTTGATTAAGGTGCATAAATCCTTCAATGAAGTTGATGTATTCATGGATTCGTCGTTCAATAACGCCTTCAAGATCTTCCTCAATATCTTTTCCCGCAACTTCAATAATTATACCAAAGGGATAACTGAGCCCTGGCTGTAAATCTTTCAAGTCAGGCCCAATAATATTGACGTGTCCGTCTTTAATTTCTTCTAAACTCCTCGCTTTTACCAGTTCAAACTTATGTTTCTGACGTGGACCGCCTAACTCAACTTGAGCATCCTTCCATCTAATTCGTTCTCCCTCATAGATAACACCAATCTCGACAGGTATATCTTCAAACATGGACATAATTTATTCTTCTCCTAAATTTTCTATAATACTATTAACGGTTTTAAACAATTTCTTCAATTTGAACATTTTTTCATTTTCCTTTTAGTGTATTTAAAATTTTTTCGAAACTTTCATTCCAATCTTTAACCTTTAAATTTGGAAAAGACCAGGTAGCATGAGGATTATAAAATCTGTTTAGACTAATTGTTTTGAGATTTGTTGAAAAATGTTTCAATCCAGACAAGATCACAAATTCCATATAGTATGGAAGCCCCATAAACAGTGCAAGATCATAAGGTCCTTTGCCATCGAAACCTTTCCATAATGGATCTTTCAGTCTATTCCCTATGTCCATTGCAGACATCCAAATCGCGTCGTTAAAATTTTGTTTAATAAATCCTTTTATTGTGTGTGCGGTCGCAACAACTGGAATCCCTGTAGATTTACTTAAACGAATTGCATAATCAAGCATTTCACTGTTGCCTGAATCAGTCTCAGTTGCCAAATGACTCACTATAAGGATGGGACGTTTGGCTCTCTTTATCATGGCAACTACAATTGCGGGTTTTGAGATGGGGAGAGCTTTCTTTGGTCCTGCTATTTCAGCTGTTTGCCATGGTTCTGCTTTTCCACTCATATTAATCCCTTCTCTTTCTGATAAGTCTAGGTAGAAGCGTTGGATCTGGAATCTTCCTTTCTTCCCAATTATTCTCCTCTAGAATCGTGAGAATCTCCTTTTTCATGGTGATAGGTATATCCGCAGTATTACGAATGAAGAAGTGTAAATCATTAGGCATGACACCATAATATCGTTTATGTAGATCAATGTAATGTGATAATTTTATAGCACGTCCAATGGATGTATCATTTGGTCTCATACAAAGCTTTGAGATCATTACAATGGCTTCTTCCTTAGTCTCAGCTGTTGTAAAGAGATGCTCGGGAGTCGGACCAACATATACCTTATCACCTGTTCTGGCATCATAAACATACCAATCTTCCTCAATATCTTTTCTTCCGAGAAGCATACGTCGATACTTAGATCCATGAGGCCCAACAATTACAGGTACCCCAAGTCTCCAGAAACCTGAAGCTATTGAAGCAGCCTTCTGAGAATAAGCACCCCACGCTAGCCCTACTGCCCCCACTCTATTAAGAATATAATCAGCAATCTCTTCATAGTTGCCGCGTAAGTTTCTCTTTGCAAAGATATTTGCTATCTTTATAGCAGCACCAGCAATATGAGCATTGGATACACATGAACCAACATTAATAATGCAACCTGCTTCAAATGCACCTGAATATTTTTCATAAAGAGTTTTTCCATCTTCATCTTTTAGCATAGCTATAGACATAGCTGCACATCCTGAAGTAAGCACGATAAATCTACGCTTAGCGAATTCTTCGGCGATCTCAGCAATTTCTTTACCACTATGGGGATAGTTCGAGCACCCTACTAAAGCTACAATTCCAGGAATCTCACCAAAGACAATGGGTCTACCGACTTCTCTTATTTCAACATCTGAGATTGCACCACGACCAACACGCATCTTGAATTTTTCTTCCACTAAATTGTCTTCCCCAGCCTTCACCATAAAGCTATGCAAAGGGAAGTCATTTGGACAAGCACTATCACAACGAGCACAACCAACACAATTTTCAAGAATTGCAGCCAGTGGATTGAGGTCTCCACCCGCTGCTGCTTTAATTGCTTCGGGGATAGGTTGATTGTTTGGACAGGCTCTCATACAATCGTTACATTGAGTACATTCTTGAGAAGAAGCAATGATTTCGTCGATTTCTGGAATAATATTGAATTTTTTTCGTTTTGGAGCGACAGCTATCACTGTTTCAACCGCGACTTTACCAAGTATGTCTGGATCTAAGATAAGTACTCCCGGAACATTTTCATTCACCAAATCCGAGATTATCTCTTTTGTGGGATTTTTAGTTCTATTTATAAGGCCAAGACAATTTTTCGAGCTTGATGCAATCACAGGTGTCTTGACTTTTTGAGCTTCAATTAATGCATCTGCTCGAATACATTGTTCATCAACCACAATTAGATCAGCCAGTCCACTTCTAATGTAACGTAGTTGCCAAGAGATTGGACCTACTACTTTAGCCATAGAACTATATCTAACGAGATCATGTGCTGTACAACATATCCCAACAACTTCGACTTTACCACCCAATCCCTTATCATTCATGTAGTCGATTATTCCAATAGAAGAGGGTACATTATGACCAATAACTAAGATTGTTGGTTTGGAGACATCTGCAACGCCAAAACCTAGATCAACTAGGGGCGCTTCAGGATCAGCCTTTGGAAAACCATAGATTGAAACTTGAGCTATATCAGCAACTTCCATACCAACCTGATCTGTCATTCCAGCGTGGAACACTTTTGACTCAAAGTCGAGATTGCTTCCTTCCTGACCCGTGTGTGTAGCAGCGAGAAGATGTGTAACTTGTTCTTCACACCAATCGAGTGCATCTTCTAAGTCCTTAAGTGTTTTAGGTCTAATACCACAAACTAAACGGGTTATCGGCGCTTCTATCTCAATGTTTAAACCGCCAACATCAAGAGGACTGTTTCGACCATTTCTCTCTATGAGATATTTAATTAGGTGTCGAGAATGAGCGATATGTGTAGCAGCTCCGATGCAACAAGCTAGGAGGACTATTCGTGATTGTTGAGCTGCCATATTGAGTCCACAGGCACCTCGTTTATCCCCTGTCAGATCACATTTTCCAAATGTACAAAGACAACAGACGTCACAGAAAGGTAAATAGAAGGGTTTGTAACGCTGTAATAATTTAAAGTCCCATTCTCTTAAATCTGTTATTGACGGATAAGGGGTTGGACCAAGAGGTTCAGTCCAGGATTCCTCATATATTCGTCCAATGGAGATTTCTAAATTTTTTAAAACGCCAATATCTGATTTTAATTCCTTGAATTTTAAGTTCAAATCTCTTTTAGACAGATTTCATTCCCTCGATGCATTTCAGACAGTAAAGGGATAATATAATATTTTCTACTGTTCAGAAATATTTTCCAAAATGGTAAGGTATAATTAGTATTTTGTCAGATTTATCTCATAAAACTGATGATGATAAATGTAATCTGTTCACTATTAACATCTCGTAAGATAAACGCAATGCGCGTTATTATCAATCAATAATTTTTATACTAAACAATCCAGAGTATTTCACGCGTTACATCATTAAAGCGTCTAATATAGAGGAGAGGAAATAATAGAAACATCATAGTACATATAAATAAACTATAACTAACAGCAAGTATACACCCTAAACAAGCAATATAACACTTTAATAATGTAATAAAACATATTAAACAGTTATGTGATAGAAAATAAGAGATTAAACGATATTAAATTACTTTAAAATATCAAACATTTTTATTCATTTTCATTTAGATTAGTATATTGAAATAGATGGAGTCGTTGAAGATTTGAAATCTATTACAGAATATTTATGGTTTCAGACAAGAGAAAGAAGAGATTACGTTAATATAACTGAGAAAGTTGAAGAGATTGTTAGAAAGAGTGGAATCAAGGAAGGCTTATGCCTCGTAAATTCATTGCATATCACTGCAAGTGTGTTTATCAATGATGCCGAAGCGGGTCTGATAAACGATTTTGATAAATGGCTGGATAATCTAGCGCCACATGAGCCAATATCTAAATATCGCCACAACATGACTGGAGAAGATAATGCTGACGCTCACCTGAAGAGACAAATCATGGGAAGAGAAGTCGTAGTCGCTGTAACCAATGGAAGACTAGATTTTGGACAATGGGAACAAATATACTACGGAGAATTTGATGGGAGAAGACGTAAGAGAGTCTTAGTAAAAATAATAGGCGAATAATTTACTTAAACAAATAAACCATAAAATAGGGTACAATAATAAAATTAACCTACAGACATAATTTCATCTCTCCAAATAGAGAAAAACAAACTATTTTGAACTCATTTAAATAAGAATCTTGAATTTAATGGAAATATTAAAAATCAGATCGATTTTAATTAATCCTTAGAATATATTTTTGAGACGGTGTATTCGGAACAGAAAGTTTTCAAAATATCATCTATCCAATTTTGAAATGTATATTCAAGAAAATCTTAAATAATTCATGTTTTAAACTCATTTTTGAAAGTTTTTCATCCCATTCGGCTTTGAACCGTACTCATAGTTTCTCTTAAATCTTTTATCAGAAAAATAAAGAATTATTTTTTTTATAGTTCGCGCTATATCGTTTTATAAAAAAGGGAATAATCATTCTAGTTAGAATTGAAAAATAAATCATTAACTCTTTATATTCTATAAGATAAATTTATAACATTCATTAAATGTGTTATTCAAAAAATAGGTAAGGCGATAAAATTTGGTAATATTAGATTTTGGTGGTATAAAAGAAGACGTGGTTACTAGAAGAGAATATTCAATAGAAAAAGCTAGAGAGGTTTTAAAAGATGAAATAATTGCAACACTAGGATATGGTATACAAGGAAGCGGTCAAGCTTTAAACATGAAAGAAAATGGGATTAACGTGATTGTTGGTCAGCGAAAGAATAGTAAAAGTTATAATAAAGCATTACAAGACGGGTGGATACCTGGAGAAACACTGTTTTCTTTAGAAGAAGCGGCGAAGAGAGGAACAATAAAACAATTTTTACTTACTGATGCGGCGCAAAAAGAAGTATGGCCTATACTTAAAAAATATTTGAAGAAGGGAGATGCGTTATACTTTTCTCATGGTTTTTCTATTGTTTACAAAGGATTAACAGGTGTTATACCTCCAAAAAATGTTGACGTAATTTTAGTTGCACCAAAAGGATCTGGAACATCTGTTAGAAGAAATTATCTACAAGGGAGCGGTGTAAACAGTAGCTATGCCATTTATCAAGACTTTACAGGTAAGGCTGAAGACAGAGCAAAGGCTATTGGTATCGGGATAGGTTCTGGATTCTTATTCCCTACTACATTTAAAAAAGAAGTTTATAGTGATTTAACTGGCGAAAGAGGAGTTTTAATGGGGGCAATAGCCGGCATTATGGAATCCCAATATAACTGTTTAAGAAGACATGGTCACTCACCAAGTGAAGCTTTCAATGAAACTGTTGAAGAATTAACTCAAAGTCTCATTAGATTGGTTGATGAGAATGGAATGGATTGGATGTTTAACAATTGCAGCGAAACTGCACGCATAGGAGCACTCAGATGGAAGAATAGATTTAGAGACGCAGTAGACCCACTCTTTGAATCACTCTATGAGTCGGTAACATCTGGAGTTGAGACAAAGATTGTTCTTGAACGAAGCAAAGAACCAGATTTTAAAGAAAAATTAACAGAAGAATTAACAAAAATGGGTAATTCAGAAATGTGGAGAACAGGAACAACAGTAAGATCCCTAAGATCGAAAAAAAAGAGCTAAAGATTTTTTCGATCAACAATTAATTAAAAAGAACTTAATAATGCAGAGTGTGTTAGGTACTCGTAAGGTATTATAGATCATATAGCCGTGCTGCGTTATCATGTAGAATCATCTTTCCGATCTGCTCAGCCATCTTCGAATTCACTAGTCCCAATTGCACATTATGTTCTAATACATGTTGTAATGCGATCTTAGTGGTCTTCGCGGAAAGCCATGCAATTTCTGGAGTGCCGTGTCCTCCGCTGCCAATCATCAGTTTTGATAATGGCATCACACTGATAGCGTCACGCCAAGACTCGACCAGTCGCAGTGCACTCCAGGGGCTCGTCCAACTCAGATCGACCCATACATGTGGAAGCGCGTGGGCGACCATAGATGCATGCTGTATCCAAGGGTAGGCGCCATGTAACAATACAACTCGGGTTTGAATGAACTCAGGTCGTCGGAGGAGTGGTATAATTCTGAATGGATCTGCATTTTTGATGGCTCCATTCCAAAGCCCTCCTGTGATTCCCGTATGAAGATGCATGGGTATTTGTAGATCCTGACATTGGTGTAATGTTTCGGTGAAGATCGCAAGATACAGTTTTTTATATGTTTCCACGTCTCCAGCTTTTGCAGTGACGAATTGGTTCTCATTGAAAGTGGTGGACTCCACTCCGAAACCAACCTCCTCCGCTACATGTGCTTTCACGCCTATGAAACCGTGTTGACGCACAGCTTTATCTAGATGATTCTGATAACTGTGCAAGAGTTCTCGATAGGATGTGGAGTTCGGCAGCAACTGTCGGATAACGGTACTCATCTGGAATAACCGCATCACTTTACCAGGGATTAGGTTGAAAAGAGGATCATTCGGTGGAAGGCCACTATCCAGCACAGTACCCACAATACCTGCATCTTGATAAAGCAGCTTCGCGTAGGCAGAAAAGCTCTGAGCGGTATGATGGTTTCTTGCAGCAACGACTGCGTCTAACTCGGGGGCACATCCGAGTAGCTTAGAGAGTTGAAAAATCATAGTCTGAACCACGCCAAGGTTAGGAAGATGTTGTTGTAGTACTTCAGAGGCCTTCCAGCGCCATGGATGAACGTCGCGTTTCGGGATATCTTTCATGCCATGATAGAACTCGCGGACAAGAGACGTTGAATCTAAAATTGCTTTCTTAGGATCTAGAGTATGACAATGATTATCAATAACGGGATAATCAGTGAAGTTAAGTGTCACTTCTCAAGCCTCCGGTTTGAGAAAGATAAATATATACAAATTTTTTTGTCAAATAAATCATCTAATTTCAGCTAACTTACATTTTAAAGTTGAAGTTCACGGTTATTCCTTTAAGGTCTATCTATGAATATTTTTATGTCTTTTTCAGATATGAAAATTTCTTCTTTTTCTATAGAATCAGATGGAAAGTTCCATTTAGTTTATCTCATCTTTATGTGACGCTAGTTAGTAAAAGGTTATGCTACAGTCAGATTTAATGGCATATATTAACTAAAATATAATTATAGTAATTTACAGTATTTCCAATAACTTCTGTCTATCTGTAATAATAATATGTTAATCATTACAGTTTATTTCAAGTTCTGATTGACTATAAATATCGATAAATAATTATTCATTCTGAAATTTCACGTTATTACCTAAACATATAAGGGAAAAAAGTAATAAGGTTAGAAGTAGTTTTGAAGATAACATAATTTAGTGATTAAAATGGTTTCGAGAACAATGAGGTCACCTAAGATTAAGTACATTTCAAGAATATTAATGGTGATCATTATAGTATACACAGCGTCTAGAGGTATCCTTTTTAGTCTAAGATTTATCATCGGAGTTGAATCTCCGGTAGTAATCGTTGAATTGACAAGTATGCTTCCAACCCTAGAAGATGGAGATATGTTACTTCTTAAAGGAGTAAATAATAAAAGTGCGATTTCAATTGGTGAAATCATTGTTTTCTATAACCCTAGATTAACTCAACCTGAACGTATTGTACATCGAATTATAAATATTGAAATAATAGAAGGGAAACTACATTTCATAACTAAAGGAGATAATAATCGAATTGCTGATCAGAAACCAGTTCCTCCAGAAAATGTCATTGGTATTGTTGCGAGTAAACTCCCCATCTTCTTAGCAGAGTACATAAAATTTATTGATAATCTAATTGTTAAAACTTCAATGGTTGGAATTCTTGTCATACTTTTTATAATAAGTGGAGTTAATTTAAAGAATAAAGAATCCTTAATAAAGGGGAACCTTAATCAAGAATAAGAGTTTTAGGAGTCTCGAAGTACTTGCCTAAAGTAAGTGCAACTGTAAATATTGAAAATGTAGTAGCGTCAGCTACACTTAAACAGACAATCGATCTTAATTCGGTTGTAAAAGCTTTTCCAAGTGTTGAATATAAACCAGAGCAATTTCCTGGTTTGGTGTTCAGACTTAAAAGACCGAAAACAGCCACGTTAATTTTTCATTCTGGAAAAATGGTTTGTACAGGTGCTAAATCCGCAAGATTGGTCCATAAAGCTGTAAGAAAAGTCGTTCAAGAATTAAAAGATAATGGCATATTAATCGTTGGTAAAGTTGAGATTACTGTTCAAAACATGGTAGCTTCAGCCTCTGTGGGTGGAAGAATCGATCTGGAAAAGACAGTTTATGCCCTTCAACATACAATGTATGAACCTGAACAGTTTCCCGGTTTAATCTATAGAATGGCAAAACCAAAGGTGGTTATCCTTTTATTTGCCAGCGGTAAACTTGTCTGTACAGGAGCAAAGAAGGAAGAAGATGTTTATGAAGCAGTGACTAAGCTACATATAACATTAGAAGAAAAAAATTTACTAGACTATGAGAAAAGTCACTTCATTTAAACAAATAATAATTTTAAAACTGTATTAAAAAATGTTAGTAATAGTTCCTTTTTTTCCATGAACTATCACTATTTTAGTTATCAAGAAAGTGGAATTCATTTTGATTTTTTAACTTGTTTGAGAATGTCCATCATTTGTTCTTTAGTAATAATTGCCATTTTAAATAATGTTCTTGCTACATCCGTTATATTAATCAAATAATGTAAATGGATTCCTGCTCGAGCTAATGCTTCTCTACCCCCTTCTTCCCGGTCAATTAGAATTAAAGCGTCATCAACGATTCCTCCCTCTGACCGTATAGCCTCCGCTGCAGATAGAAGATTTTTTCCTGAAGTTATAAGATCATCAATAAGGAGGACAGAATCACCTGAATGAAGAATACCTTCAATTCTTCTCGCTCTACCATAAGATTTTGCGTCTTTACGTATGTAAATGAACGGTTTATGAAGTAAAAATGCTAGGACAGATGCAAAGGGAATACCTGCGGTGGGTATTCCAGCTATTCGCTTGAATTTTGTTTCATTTACATCTTTTAGAGCCAGTTCATGATAAAATTTTTGAATTCTTTCGAAGGCTCCGGGAAAACTAGGAATAACTCTTAGATCAACATAATATGGGCTTAATTTTCCACTAGTCAAAGTGAATGTTCCAAATCTTAAGGCACTTATTCGAATTAGAATTTCACATATTTCAGCTTTATATTTTTCCTTCTCTATCTGCCAAACCAAGAAATCCACATTTAACATTATAGTATACGTTTTACTTATATGTAATTTTCTTTTTAACAGAAAAAACAGAAATGCACATAATTATTTTGTAGTTATTAACTATAGTAATATATCCTAAGTTGAAAATGTAAAGATTATCAAAGCACTAGTTCAACTCTGGATTTTTCTATAACCACATAATATACAAACGTTCCTTTTATTTTAATTATAATATTGTTGAATTTCGATTTTTAAAACGAGTTTATAGTTCTTTTTAGCCTTTTTGTGATGATAAAATCTCTTCAGTACATTAGGCTTAAATTATTCTTATTAATACTTTTACTAAATGTCTGGTGCTAATTACTATGGTCGAAATTTGGCTTCCATATAATAATACTGAAGTCGTGGCAAAGGTGTCTAATGACAATTTTTTAGAGATAATTAAGGGAAAAGAAGTGCGAGGGGTAGATAATCCTTCAGAAGTAATTAGTAATTCAATTGAAAATCCTGTTAGTGGATTAAAGTTAGAAGAAAGTGTAAAATCGGAAAATAAAATTGCTATTGTGATCGATGATGAAACAAGACCTTCACCGAGTCACATCATTTTACCATGTCTCATCAATAAATTGAATCACTTAGGTATTGAAGATGATAATATAACGATCATTGTCGGTAGTGGCATGCACTCATCGAGCTTGAATAAAATTCAGCGGTTAATTGGTAAAGAATATTCAAAGAGATTTAATATTGTGATACACGACTGTAACTCAAATGATCTTGTGAATATTGGAAAGACAAGCTTTGGGACTGAAGTATACATCAATAAACATTTTGCTAATGCAGATATTCGCATCTTAACAGGTGATATCAATCTTCATTATTTTGCAGGATATGGTGGTGGAAGAAAAAGTGTCTTACCAGCAATAACCGGTATTAAAACCATCCAACAAAACCATAAGTTTCTTTTAGACCCGAAAGCTAGAACAGGAAATCTTGATGGAAACATAGTTCATAAAGACATGGAAGAAGCTGCTAATCTCGCGAATGTTAATTTTATAGTTAATGTTGTTTTAAATCCTCAGAAAGAAGTAATTCAATCCTTTTCAGGAGATATAACTCAAACTTTTTATCAGGGAGTAAAACTTGTCGATAAGCTTTATAAAGTGCCTGTTGATGAAAAAGCGTCCATAGTTATTGTTAGCCCAGGAGGTCACCCATATGATGTTGATTTATATCAAGCCTATAAAGGCGTTGACTCTGTGCTTAATATCGTAAAAGATAAGGGAATAATAATTTTAGTAGCCGAGTGTTCTCAAGGTTATGGTAATGAAGTCTTTTATGAATGGATGGTAAAGTATAAAACGATAACAAATCTTGAGAGAGAACTCAAAAGAAAGTTTGTATTAGGTGGACATAAAGCGTATTATCTTATGAAAGCTCTAAAGAAAGTTAAAATAATACTTGTCTCAGCCATACCGGATTATTATACAACAAGTGTATTCAAATTGAATACTGCAAAGACTGTTAACTCAGCATTAAATGCCGCCTTAAGAATGAAAGGGAAAAAAAGTAAAATATTAGTTGTGCCACATGCGGCTAGCATATTACCTATCCTTAGAAAATAAGTAGGAGAACAATTCAAGATGAAGAAGAGTTTTACAATAAAACAGTTCGATGAAGAAGACATTGATGAAGTTACACTTATCAATTGGACCTGTCTTCCTGAACACTACACTAAATATTTTATACTTAAAATCAATCAACGTTTTCCTCAAGCCTTTTTCGTTGCATTAGTCGACAGTCAAATTGTTGGGTATATAATGTGTAGAATAGAGACTGGACTCTCAACCATTAAAAAATTTAGCATAGCTAGGAAGGGACATATAATATCAATAGCTGTGCGTCCAAACTATCGAAGAATAGGAATAGGGAAAGCTCTTATATCTAAAATTCTGGAGAACGCATTACCAACATACAAAGCTGAGGAATGTTTCTTAGAAGTCAGACCTAGCAATAAAGAAGCTCTTTATCTATATAAAAAATTCGGGTTCGAGCAAGTGAAAACCATAAATCAGTATTATCGCGATGGAGAATCAGCAGTCATATTGGCTGTCAACATTAAAAAAAGAGACACAAAGAAGATACAATAAAAACTAAGTCATCCTTTAGTTTTAGAGTTAGCATATCCCTTACGATAAAATTGTGTTTTTCACGCAGATTTGAAGCTTCCTTTTTTAGTTTTTACGAGTGAAAAGATCTCATTTTAGATTCAAAAAATGTTGTCTACAAGATTAACTTTAATTAAAATTTTTAAAGATAATTAGAATTTATGATATTATACAATAGAAAATAATCAAATTCTAACAGATTCTTATCAAGAGCATTATAGGTAATATTAGGTAAAGACGTGAATAGACAACATTTGAAATTTGATTAAAAAAGGAGTTACACAAGCTAATCAAAAAGGAATTAATGTCCTTGTACTTTTTTTAGTATAGTTCTCAATAAACAGAGCACTATTACTCAAATTGCTTAGGTTATAAGTCCATGAGAAAAAGAAGAGATCGAAAGACAGAAGTTGAGATACAAATATGTCCTATATGTCAAAGTCGAAAAATTCAAAGAGTAGGTTCATTAGAAGGTGACATGACGGGTGCAATAGGTTTCCTCCAGCCAAAGTTTCAATATCTCGATTGAAATTGGACTGGTCGATTAATTCTAATAGAAATCATTGATTTGCTAAAAGAAGATGTAGAGAAAGAAACATAAATCCTGGAGTCTTCTACGTTTCATTCTCAGAATCTATTATTTGTTTCTTAAAGACTGAGAGATATATTCCCTATTGATCATAGAAATTATTTTTTATTGTCTCCATTGGAAGGTCATCCGTCTAACGCCATCTACGATGAGCAAAGCACTTAAAGTCCAGAAAAAGAATGGAATCACCTCGATAATTTGTTTTGCTATAGGTGGAGGATAAAGTTCTATCCACACTAGCTGTTTAGACCACCAATTCAAGAGAAAACCAAGCAGTATAAAGATGAAACCGGCACATATCTCCATAAGAGATCTCTTTTCATTATCCATATTTAATAAACACATATCTTTACTTCTCATTAACTAATCAAGATATATTATATAGTTCAATGAATATTTTCTTAAACCTTTAAAGACATTATTTTCAAAACGATATTTATAAATCCATAAAAAATTCTAGTATATGTTTTAACTAAATTAATGATTTATGTTATGGAAACTATCACAGAAATTAAATCAAAAAATAGATCCTTCTCGCGTAAATTAAAACTGTAGAATGGAACCCTGCATTTTTCTATTAATGAACTTGTTAGCTTTGTACAAATTTTATATCTAAATTTGAAAACTTCTTCGTTTTCTTATAGATTTTGTATCTAGCTGCATCCTTGTATATCTTCACGTTGTGGAAGGAAATAACTGCTGTATCGCTTTCTTTACTAGTGATTTTTTTGTCGATTTCTACTAGTTCTTCGTCTGTGAACGGGTATATGTTGTATTCTCCCTTACCGAAAACACGTGTGTAAACAATGTTAGAATCTATGGCTGGTTCCTCTCTTGAGAAGTCAACACAGTGAATAATATTATACTCTTGCATCAAGGAAATTAAACTAGATGGGACTGTTTCTCCATTTCTTCGTCTAATCTCCCAAACTATTCTAATTCCCGTCAGGTTAAGGCTTTCAAAGAAATCTTTTATGGATTCAATCTTTGCTCTGGAAAAACTAATGAAGGCGGAGTTACAAGGACCATATACTCTGAGTTTAGAATTCTGCAAATATCAATCATAACCGTGAAAGTGTTTAAAGCCTCTATGCAGGGGTTCAACTGAAATCTATGAGTTACATCCTTATGGCAGCGAACAGAAAACTTGAAATTAACCGAGACTCTCTGTCTCCAAGATTTCACGAGTTTTGGACTTGGAATCTGATAGAAGGTTGAGTTCACCTCAACGAAGTTAAATGCTTTAACATAGGCTTCGAGAGGTCTCAATCCTTGTACTTGAAAGTATGCCCATCCACCAGCTCCAATTAGAAAATCCGTCATTTTTTTCCTTCAAGAATAAATGGGAAAACTAACGTATATTCGTATGATTGCAAATCGTAATCTTGGAGAATGCTTAGATTGGCTGATTTAATCTTTGGAACTAGTGGATGGTCATATAAGGAGTGGGTTGGGCCCTTCTATGATAAATTGTCAAAAAAGTTTAGCCATTACATACGTTTTTTTAACACCGTCGAGATTAACTCAACATTTTATGTTTATCCCTCTAGATCAATCATATACGGTCTAAACAGAACAGCTCCTAAGAATTTTATTTTCTCAGCTAAATTACCGAGGCAGATAACCCATCAGAAACGTCTTAAACCCGCTCTGAAGGTTGAAAATGATCTATTCCGATTCTTAGAACTTCTAAACCAATTAAAGATAGCAGGTAAGTTGGGCTGTATTCTAATCCAGTTGCCGCCAAGCTTCGTTTATGAACGTGACATTGAAAATTTTGAAGCATTCCTAGAATTGATACCTAAAGGGTATGATTTCGTCGCAGAGTTTAGAGATCACTCTTGGATGCAGGATAATACTTGGAGGTTGCTTTAAAAATTTAACGTCGCCTACTGCATTGTTGACGAGCCTTTGCTCTCTCCAGAGATCCATTTAACTGCTGATTTTACATATTTTCGTTGGCATGGTAGGGGTACTAGGCCGTGGTATGATTATCAGTATAGTATAGAAGAGCTGGAGGAGTGGGTTCCTCGAGTGGAAGAGGTTAAAGATAGAGTTGACAGGATTTACGGATATTTTAATAATCACTACCATGGCTACGCTGTGGAGAACTGTATAGAGATCTTGGAGATGTTGAATGCTTCAAACCCTGAACTTTTGAAGATTAAGGAGAAGATAATTCAATACAACATACAGAAAAAGCCGATAATACGTGAGATGAAACTATATGATTTTTGAGTCGATTATTCAGAACAAGACATTGAAAACTTTCTATATAAATTGACGGATAAAGGTCGTTTGGAAAGGGGAATAAAGATCAAGGATGAGGAGCTCATCATAGAAGAATCGTCAAAGGATATTATCAGAGCAAAGATTAGAAAGTATACATTTGAATTGAATATCAAGGAAAGATCGTTTAAGCATAACTGTGACGATTGGCGTCAAGGTTTAAGAATAAAGCGGATATGTAAACATGTAGTAAAGCTGTTTATGATAATTCCAAACGAAGAAGCGGGGGAAGTTTTAAAGGATATTATAAAAAATAGAGATATTTGGAGTTTTCAGTTAGGGTAAGAAAAATTGAAAAGTTGTTTTTTTTTAAAATTTTTAAGGATTATTAATGCAAAATTATTTATTTAATAATTGCTATAAAGTATCTTGATATAAATGGAAAAGAAATACAAACATCAATTTAAACCTACACAGGAAAGAATTGAGGAATATGTCAAGCATGTTGCAGATTGGCCACAAATACCCACAATGAACAAGAAACTTATCGTCGAAGGCAGCTCACCAGGACACTTCTTCCGCACCCTATGGCGCCGATTCGGCATCGAAAAAATGCCCCCCGCCACCATTAA
>SDBT01000201.1_pt1 | contig 85977 bp, 68 predicted proteins | sample 2277101 | NCBI WGS metagenome assembly SDBT01 (sample SAMN10404973, study PRJNA504765) | marine sediment metagenome | isolation source: marine sediment core GS10_PC15, 103 cmbsf | place: Arctic Ocean: Southern Knipovich Ridge | collected 2010
TAAGTATTTTTTTGATTATCCCATCACCTCTTTCCTAATATCGCCTCACACAGCAGTATTGTTGTGTTTCGCATTCGGCGTCATTCAGAGTCACACCATGCGGTTAAAGTATAGCGAATCAGAAGTGTCTTGTCAAGCGAAAAATTGAGAAAATCGTCTAATCTGAACTGTTTCCATGCGCCGTCATAATGGGACGTTTATAGTCTTCTCGCATAATGCGTTATACCGCTTTATCTTCTCTAAGTTATTTGGTATCTTCGCCTTTCTTTGGAGAGCGTATGGCGGATGCTGTTGAGAAAAAGCGAGCGGACTACACCGAGGGTTCCATATTCTATTCCATCATGAAGATGGGGCTGCCCTCCATGTTCGGCTTTCTGGCCCAGCATATCTATTCCATGGTGGATATGTACTGGGTCTCGCGACTGCCGCAGCAGGAAGCAAGCGTGGCGGCGATCACATTCTTTAGCAGTATCCTCTGGTTCTTTTTTTCGTTCAACCAGCTCGTGGGACCCGGCTCGGTGGCAATAATCTCGCGACGCTACGGCGAAAAAGAGTATAACAAGGCCGAAAAGGCAATCAAGGAAACGTTGATTTTGAAGCTGGTTTTCGGTGGCATCTTCGGTATTGCCGGGTTCTTTCTTGCCGGGCAGATGCTGCAACTGATCGGTGCTGAGGGGGAAACGCTGGCGCTGAGCGTCGACTACGGACGCATCATGTTCATAGGCATGGCGATCATGTTTGCTACCTACTCGATTTTCACCGGCATGCGCGGCGTGGCCAACCCTAACATGGCAATGTTCCTGATGCTGGGTTCCAATGTCCTGAACATGGTGCTCGATCCAATTTTCATCTTCGGCTATCTGGGGTTTCCTGCCTGGGGGATTAAGGGCGCCGCGTATGCGTCGGTGCTATCGTATATACTGACACTTTCTGTAGGGCTGTTTCTGTTTTATGGGGGTCGTACAAACGTGAAACTGCACCTTCGTGGCAGAGAGCGACTGTCTGTCGCTTCGATGTGGAAGATCATCAAGATCGGCATTCCTGCCTGGCTTGGTAGCATGTCATTCTCCGGGGCGCGGCTGGTGATCATGGTCATGGTAGCGCCGTTTGGAACAGCGGTGGTGGCGGCATACGGCGTGGGAAACCAGGTGACCGCTTTCGGCATCATGCTCCTGGTCGGTATGGGGCTGGGGCTTTCATCCCTGATCGGGCATAACATAGGTGCGGCCAAGCACGATCGGGCCAAAAAGACAGCTGACCAGTCCATCCTGCTGGGGGCGGGTATCATGGTCGCGCTTGGTTTGGTAACGTTCATCTTCGCCCGGGAGATCATGGGTTTGTTCTTTGACGCTGAAAGCACCATCGCTTACGGCGATGTTATGCTGAAGATCTTCGCGCTGGGCTTTCCTTTTATCGGCGCTTTTATCATGATCGAGGAAATTCATATGGGCGTGGGACTGAATACTCCGACCATGATTATGAACATCATTCATTCCTGGGCGCTGGAGGCGCTTCCGATTTACCTCCTGACCGTTCCGTTAGCGCTGGGCCTGACCACCGTGTGGTGGACGATCTCAGCCGCCGGCGTTATCAGCGTGGCCGCCTTTTATGCCTATTACCGGCGGGGAAGATGGCTGACCGTCAAGGTATAGCGGGTCACATTTAGATTGGTGGGTTCTCGCCCCAATGCACATAGATTTGTTACGTGAATAAATCACGCGATGCGTGACCGGGTGGTCCCCCCTTTAGCGGGCTGCGGGTTCCCTTCAGTTAGGCTTAAGCATCCATCTTGTCACCAAGACACAATAACCCATGGTCAGTGTACATCCTCGTACGCCGATTCCATCTGAGACGCGGCCCTCGAAATTAGCGCTCACCTTCTCCCTGCCAAAAAAGGGATGACAGACCGGCGGTGCCATCCTATATTCGCTTTTCAAACCGGACGGAAAACGGAAAGGAGCCTCCATGAATTGTCTTGGGGTACTTGTCTTCGCAACAGTCCTGGCCGCCGCTTCAGAGGGGAGTGGCTGGCCGTCTCCGTATGCCATATCAGCGGACTCCGTCTATAAGCACATCTCGGTTCTGGCTGACGATTCTCTCGAAGGGCGTCAGGTGGGTGAGATTGGAGAATGGAAAGCAGCGCAATACATCAAGGGCGTTTTCGAATCAGCCGGACTTGCACCGAGAGGTGACGAAGGCACGTACTTTCAGGCTTTTGAGTTTATCAAAAGAATTGATTTTAGCGACAAAAATCGGCTGGTCGTCAACGGGCAGAAATTGGAGCTTAATGAGGAGTATGTACCCATGCACCAATCGGCCGGCACCGCTTTCGCATTTGACCATGTGGTGTATGTGGACTATGGCATTGAAGTTGATGAAGATGATGAGAGTTACAACGACTATGAAGGGAAGGACGTCGCCGGAAAGGCGGTCGTGATCAAGCGCTATGCGCCATCGTCAGATGATGTTCCTGGTATTGACTTTGAGAAGTATACTTCCCTTACAAGTAAGATTCATACCGCCCTCGATCACGAGGCAATCGGAGTATTCTTCATCACCCCCGAGGACCGGGACGATACGCTGTACGCCCTAGGCCCGGTCCGCGTCTACCCCAAAGAGATACCGATAATCTTCCTCCGCCGAAAAGGATTGGAAAAGTTGGAGTTAAGTCTGTCACGTCCGGGTATAGTGTCTGCCGTCGGAGAAACGGAACTGGTCAAAGTTCTTGATACCGGCTATAACGTAGTCGGCTGCCTGCCGACCGATAACGACACCACTATAATCATCGGCGCCCACTATGATCATCTCGGCTGGGGCGGGCCGATCTCGCAGTATCGCGGTGAGGAGAAAATGATCCACAATGGAGCCGATGACAATGCTTCAGGCACGTCCGCGCTACTGGAATTGGCTCGCTATTTTTCCTCCATGAAGGATCAGATAAAGTATTCTCAGTTGTTTATCACGTTCTCAGGTGAAGAAGCGGGGGCTCTCGGATCGAATTACTACGTCAGGCACATGACGGTTGATTCAAGCAAAGTCAGGATGATGATCAATATGGATATGATCGGTCGCCTGAGAAACCAAGAGCACGGCCTGGCTGTCTTTGGCACCGGCACCTGTCCGGAGTTCATGAGCTATTTCGATAGCCTGAGCCATGACAGCATAAAGTTAGTATTCAAGGAATCGGGCGGTGGCGGTTCGGACCAGATTTCCTTTTACAACTATAAGATACCCGTACTCCACTTTTTCACCGGCGCCCACGAGGACTACCACAAGCCGTCCGACGATGTGGAGAAAGTTAATTTCGAAGGCGCCACTATAGTTGCCAATCTCATTGCCAAAGTCGTTTCCGATTTTGACCGATACGACGGCACTCTGACCTTTCAGAAGACCAAAGGTACTAAAGAGGGCAAGCACCGCGCTTCATATTCCGTTACACTTGGTATCACGCCTGATTTTATTGCCGAAGTGAAAGGTCTGCGCGTGGGCAACGTCACCCCTGATCGTCCCGCTGAAAGGGCCGGGCTTTTGGAAGGGGACATCATCATCAAGATGGGCGATATTGAGATAGCCGACATTTATGACTACATGAACGCTCTATCGAAGTGTCGTAAGGGGGACAGCACTACCATTGTCGTTGAAAGACAGAGCGATACACTGAGTTTGCAGGTGGTTTTCGAGTAGTCGTGGGTGACGCACCCGCCAGTGGTGGGCTGTGAAGTGTTAGCACAGGTAGCGATGTAATTGGAATCCTGTCTCACAGTATAAGCTTCCCACAGCAGAGCTGTGAGCCACCCGTCTCGGTTGGCAGAACCTCTGCTGGTTCTGCCCTACGTTAATTCCTCACCCTCCGGTTCTTTTCCTTTGGAGCGGGCGACTGAGATCACTCCTTTGACCTTACGCACCTTGTCAAGAATCCTGTTGAGATGCGACAGACTGGACACCTCAACGACAAACTTGCCGACGGCGGTGGTGTCGCGGGCATACATTTCCGCCGCCCGAACGTTGGTGTCGGCGTCAGCGACAGCCTGAGTAAGGTCGCGGAGCATGTTTTTACGATCCTCGACCTCCATATCCAGTTGCACTACGAAAGCCTGGCCTTTGGGCGTGTCCCAACTGACGTCAATTTTTCGCTCCGGAAATTGCGTCTGAAGGTCGATGGCTACGGAACAATCTGCACGATGGACCGTTACTCCCCTTCCCCTTGTTATAAATCCGACAATGTCCTCACCGGGAATGGGCTGGCAGCAGCCGGCAAAACGGAACATCATGTTGTCCAGGCCATGCACGCGGATTCCCTTGGCGCGGCGAATCCGATCGATTACTTTGCTTACCAGACCGGCTACCTGTTTTTCCTCAGCGGGCTCTATCAGAGCTACCAGCGAGCGGGCCGACAAGTCGCCATTACCAATAGACGCAAAGAGATCCTCTACTGATTTCCTGTTGAGCTGTTCGGCATACCCTTGCAGGATATCCTCGCCGGGAAGCTTGAGATGACTGTCCCGAAGTTTGCGTTCAACGATTTCACGACCGAGCGCAACGGCCTGCTCAAACCCGGCCTGCTTGAGCCAGCGTCGTATCTTGGCCCGGGCGGTAGAGGTCTTGACGAGCTTGAGCCAATCGTGCGACGGCGAGCGGTTGGGGTTGGTGATGATTTCGACCGTGTCACCGGTCCTCAACTCTGAAGACAAGGGTTGGAGGCGATTGTTTATCCTGGCGCCGGCACAGTGAGTTCCAACCTCGGTGTGAATTTGAAAGGCAAAGTCAAGCGGAGTAGAACCTTTGGGCAAGTGTATTAGTTTCTCTTTGGGCGTGAAAACAAAAATATCTTCGGAATACAGATCGATCTTCAGATACTCAAGGAAATCCGACGGGTTGATCATATCCTTCTGCCATTCAAGAACGTCGCGCAGCCAGATCATCTGACGGTCGGACTTGCTCATCTCCTGGCGCCCTTCTTTATAGAGCCAATGAGCGGCAATTCCATTTTCCGCGATATTGTGCATCTGGTGGGTCCGGATCTGTATCTCCACCATCCTGTTGTGAGGGCCAAAGACGGTTGTGTGCAGCGACCGGTACCCGTTCGGCTTGGGATTAGCGATGTAGTCATGAAAGCGGTCCGCCACCGGTTTCCACGTGGCGTGCAAAATTCCCAAAGTATGGTAGCACTCACGTTCGGTGCCGACGATGATCCGAATGGCAAACAGGTCGTAGATCTCTTCGAAGAGAACGTTGCGAACCCTAATCTTGCGATACACGGAATCGAGGTGTTTGGCGCGCCCGTAGACGTTCGCCTGGATGCCGTTTTCGCTCAGCTCTTTCCTGATGGGCGCTACAACTTCTTCAATGTATGCTTCTCGTTCCCCCTTTTTTTCTTTGATACGCTGGACCAGATCAAGGTACACTTCCGGCTCCAGGTACTTCAGCGAGAGGTCATCAAGCTCGACCTTAATCCTGTTGAGGCCGAACCGGTGTGCCAGGGGGCAATATACGTCTCGGGTTTCCTGTGCGATACGGGTCCGCTTTTCCCTGGGGAGATGTTCCAGGGTCCGCATATTGTGCAGGCGGTCGGCCAGTTTGATCAGAATTACTCGAATGTCCTGCGCCATCGTCAGAAGCATCTTGCGAAAGTACTCGGCTTGCTGCTCTTCACGGGAGGAGAACCGTACCGCCCCCAGTTTGGTTACGCCGTCGACCAGATCCGCTACCTCGTCATCAAAATGGTCGCGCACTTCCACACTCGTGACCGGGGTATCCTCAACGACGTCGTGGATCAGCCCGGCGGCAATAGTGGTGGAATCCATATGCTGTTCGGCCAGTACAAACGCCACTTCCAAACAGTGTTCAACGAACGGCTCTCCCGACTGCCGCTTCTGTCCGGCGTGGGCCTTGTCGGAGAACTCGTAAGCCTTCCGAATAAGGGGAATATCAACGTTGGCATTGTATGATTCAATGCGGATGATAAACTCAGCTAAATTCATCTGACCATCTTGCCGGCCTTGACGCTGTGAAACAACGACACTACCTGGTCGGCCACCTGCTCGACGGTGATTGTTTCCATACAACGACACTGTTTAGGAGGACAACGACACTCTACCCGGGAGGGCTGTATCACGCGGTGGTTGTCGCCCAGCGGGCCCCACCGTTTCGGGGACATGACCGCTTTGCCCGGGTACAACCCCACGACCTTAGTATCAACGGCTGCGGCAACGTGCAGCGGCCCGGTGGAATTGGCCACCACCACCGTAGCCAGCGACAGCACCGCCGCCAGTGTACGCAGATCGGTTTCACCCGTTATCTTCTTCACCGGTATACGCAACGTGGCACAGATGCCGTCAATCATCGCCCGTTCCGGTTCCGAACCGGAAATGACGACATTCAGCCCCGACCGTGTCAGGGCTTGATACAACTGGATGAACCTGTCAGCCGGCCAGCGTTCGGCCGACCCGCGTGAGCCGGGATGAAGAACGACAAAGCTGCCCTCGATGCCCGTTTTCTGGAGTATTCTCGTGGCAAAATCGATCTCTTTCTGACGCAGATAGACCCGCGGTTTGGAGATCGTTTCTCCCTCTCTGAAAAACTGAAGGAAATCCAAGTTGTATTCATATTCATGTTTGAGGTTCGACTTCCGACTGTGAAAGAGGTGATAGTTGAAAAAAACCGAGTGAAAGCGACCCGCGGTGCCGATGCGCTCGGGAATTTTCGCCCGGTGAAACAACTGACAGACGCGCCGCTCCGGATACAGAGCGATCACCGCCCGGTACTGCCGCTGAGTTAATCTGCGGAAGAGGTCCTTCCTATACGGTTTGTCGATCATCAGTTGGTCGTTTTGGACCCGAAAGATATAGTCGATGCGATCGTTATTCTCAAGAATCGGCGAGGCATACAACGACGCCATAACCTCAATCCGGCACTCGGGATAACGGACTTTCATGGTTTCGACAAAGGGGAGCGCCAAAATCAAATCCCCCAGCCGGTCGCTGCGGCTGACAAGGATGCAGTCGTCGGGTTTTATGTCAAGAGTCTTGGTCATATTCGGTCTCCATTTTGCAAGGCTTCTCTTTTTACCAGGTGGCGTAGTTTGGCGTATTTGACAAGAACCGCAATTGAAGACATAACGGAAATAACAAATCCCTCCAACCCGTCTCGGAAACCCTGCCGCGAGATATAATGCTTGATAAAAGCCACCGGCGGTCTGACAACAATATCCCACCACCGCGATCTTTTGCCCTGGCGGAACGCTTCTTCGGCACCCAGAGTCGTGTAGCGGTTGAATTTCTCAAGGTACTGTTCCAGGTTGGGATAGCTGTAGTGCATCAGTTCACTTTTCAAGCATCCGGTCTCGCCATCTAAGATCACCTTCTCATGAACGACGGCCTCGTCAAAGTTTCCTTTGGCCCTTAGAAACAGCCGCAGCACCAGGTCGGGATACCAGCCGCTGTGACGAATCCACCGGCCGAGGAAATTTGTCCTGCGAGGGATATAGAACCCCGAACGGTTCGCTGAATCTTGCATAATCCCTTTGATCTCCTCGGCAAGTTCAGGCGACACCACCTCGTCGGCGTCGACCGACAGAATCCATTTCCCCTTGGCTTGCTCTACCCCTTCCCGCTTGGCGCTTCCGTACCCGCGCCACTCAGGAGAATAAATCCTAGCGCCATACTTTCCGGCAATCTCACGTGTCCGGTCAGTTGACTGGCTGTCAACCAGTATAATTTCATCCGCCCACTTGACCGATTCCAGGCAGCGGCCGATGTTTTGCTCCTCGTTTTTTGTAATCACCACCACTGAGAGGTCCATCACCGTTCCACCGGAATCATATGCTTGGTAACACGGACAAACGTCTCAAAGACTTCACTTACGGATATGTCAAAAATGTTGCCATCGTTGTCGGAGACGACGGCGCCGACTTCCTGGTCGTAGGGACGCCACAACAGGAAGTTCTTCATAAAGCGGCTGTACAGCCCGACTACCGGCACGCGCAAAGCGCGGGCGATATGCACCAGCGAAGTGTCGGGGCTGATCAGGACGTCAAGCTTGCTGATAACGGCCGAGGCCTCAGTCAAATTCAGGCCGTCGGGGACGAGGTGCACGCGCTCACTGAATCGCCGGCGGAGCCGTTCCGCCCGGCGGCGATCGGCAGACACCGTAAAAATAATGACATTGCAGTTGCGATCCGCGTCAAGTATCCGCTTAAGCAACTCCACGGATTTCTCCTCCGCCCAGATACGGGTAGGCGACCCCGCCGATAGGTTAAAACCTATTTTAACTTTGTCTGGAGTGTTTAGTGCAACCCGGCGCAGAAATCCCTCTGCCTTGGACAGGGAGTGCTTATCGAGAAACGGCGGCGCAAAGCCGGAGATGGCATCACTGTCAATACCGAAGGCCGTCAGGAGCTTCAGGGTGTTCTCGATAATGTGGCCGGTGTTGCCCCTTCGGTGATCGTAATTGAAATCGTAGTACTCACGAAACTTTACTTTCCCGACGCCGATGCGGGGTTTTCCCGGTGCGGCCAACTGCGACAGAAAGAGCGCCGTCACCGAGTCGTCCCAAATCATATCAACGACGCAGTCATATTTCTCGCGGCGTATCGCCAGCATCTCTTTCACGTCGCGCCAGAGGTTCTTGCGGTACAGGAAGATTTTGTCAAAACGGGGATCGCTTTTGATGATCGCGTCGTTTCTGGGTGAGGCAAGAATGGATATTCTGATATGCGGATAATGTTCCTTCAAGCCGTCAAATACCGGAAACGAAATAACCATATCGCCAATCTTTTCGGGCCGCAAGAACAGCACTTTGTGGAGCTTGTCGCCCTCCAGCGGCGTGAAATCCCGGCGTCTTCTCTTCAGGAATCGTTTGAACAGGCCAAAAAAGAGCGCCTTAATCCTGTGTTCAATTGGCTTTAGCTTATTCATCGGCGGCTTGCCACTCTTGAGAACCTGGTGAGATACCTTTCAACTCTATCGATCATCGTCTCCAACTTAAATTGCGAGCGCCAGCGCTTTTGACCGGCCAGGCCGAACGATTCTCTTTTTGACGGTGATCCCAGAAGCTGCAGCGTGGCGGCGGCAAGTTGCCCGGGCTGACGCGGTTCCACCAGCAGCGCCGTCTGCCCCTCGACCACCACCTCCGGTATTCCCCCGACCCGGCTGGCCACAATTGGCAGCCCCGCACACATTCCCTCAATCAGCGCGTTGCCAAACGGTTCTTCAATAGAAGGATGAATCATGAGATCCACCCCGGCCAGTTCTCCGTCAACGTCATCGAGCATTCCCGCGAACACGAAGTGCTTTTCAAGATTGGACTCGGCGATCCGGGACTCGAGTTTATTTTGCAGCGGCCCATCGCCCAGAAAAAGAAAGGCCACATTGGGATGCTTGCTGACAATCTCAACCGCCGCCTCAATCAGGTAGCGGTGCCCCTTTTGTTCCACGAACCTTCCGACCGTTATCGCCACAACAGAATCCTCCGGCAGGCGGTACTTACGCCTGAGGTCGACGGCAGCTTGCAAGCTGGGGCGGACAAAATCTGCATCCTCTCTACCCCTCGGGATTACCTCCACCATGTCTGGGTCGATGTGGCCGAACCGAGTGATCTGTCTCTTCAGCGCCTGGGAGGGAACGATAACACCGTCAATCAGTTTGGGCGTAAGATAGCGATGGACCAGATTGTTTTTAGTAATGTCAAGGCCCACCGACCAGATCACCCGCGGACTGCCTTCCAGGCGGGCCGCCAGCCCCCCCAAACGGATATCCTTGTTGAAATTGACTGTCAGCACGTCGATGTTGTTCACGGATAAAAACTTCCTCAGCCTCGCTATCGTCACCGGGTTGAAGTCACCCGAGATATCCAGCTCAAGTATCCTGATGCTATGGCCGGTGCGTGCAACCCTCCGTAAGAACTCAGAACCGGGACGCCCCGCCACCGTCACCTTGTGACCGCGTTTCGACAAACCCGCCGCCGCAAGTCGAATCCACTTTTCCATCCCGCCGTAAGTCTCTTTTTCGATGGAATCCAAGAAAAGAATATTCATGCCTTATCCCCGAACTGCAATGTGTATAGACGCTGATAGAGGCCGTTCAGTTTCAGAAGTTCTTCGTGCTTTCCGCTTTCGACAATGCGCCCCTTATCGATAACGAGAATCCGGTCGGCGTTCTTGATCGTAGAGAGCCGGTGCGCAACCACGAGCGTGGTGCGTTTGGACATCAGGCGGTCAATGGCCTCCTGCACCAGCTTCTCGGACTCGGTGTCCAGCGCCGAGGTGGCTTCATCGAAGATCAATATGGGTGGGTTCTTCAGAAGCGCTCGGGCGATAGTGACACGCTGCCTCTGGCCTCCGGAAAGCATCACGCCGCGGTTGCCGACGACCGTGTCGTATCCGGACGTCAGATCAACAATAAACCGGTGGGCGTTGGCCATGGTGGCAGCTTCAAATACGGCGTCGGTGGGAATACCATTGAGACCGTAAGCGATATTGCTGCGGATGGTGTCGTTAAACAGATATGTCTCCTGTGTCACGATGCCCATCAGATTGCGCAGTGACTTCAGCGAAAGCGTCCGAATATCAACGCCGTCAATAAAGATCGATCCCTTTTGGGGATCATAAAAACGAGGGAGCAAATCCAGCAGAGTTGATTTACCCGCCCCGGAAGGACCCACCACCGCCACCACCTCACCACGCCTTAGCTCAAAGGAAATGTCGTCAAGCACCTGCTCGCTGCCGTTGTAACTGAAGGAAACATGGTCGTAGGTGACGTTGTGCGTGAACTTGTCGAGCACACGGGCGCGGGGCGGGTCGGTAATTCGCTCTTTGGCATCCAACACTCCGAAAATACGCTCGGCAGCGGCCATACCCTCCTGCAATTTAATGTGAATTTGGCTGAGAGACTTCACCGGCTTGATCATCGAGAACATCGCCAGCACAAACGTCATAAAGTCACCGGCATCGAGATCCCCGGTTCCGGCAATAATTCTGGACCCGGCGAACATGAGAATAATCACACCCGCCAAAGTGGCCAGAATATCGTTTATCGGTGAAGCCAGGTGGCGGATCCGGGTCATGCGCAAGAGGGAACGAAAATACTCATAGGTGGCGCGGAAGAATTTGCCGCTCTCAAATTTCTCCATCGAGAAAGCCTTCACAATCCTGATGTTGCTGACAGATTCTTCAAGAACCGAATTGACATCCGCCATTCGTTGCTGCGACCGTCGAGAGTACTTGCGCAGTTTCTTGCCGGTGAACCAGATAAAGCCGAACACCGCCGGCATAATCACCATCGACAGCAGCGTCAGCTTCCAACTGAGAATAAACAGAAAACAGGCAAAAACGATTACCAAGATCGAGTCGGTGACAAGGCGGTTGAAGCCGATATCAATCGACTCGTTGAGAACGACCACGTCATTGGTAACTCGAGAGATGACCTCGCCGGTGCGGCGACGGTGAAAGTAGGCCAGCGAGAGGCGCTGATACTTCTCAAAAAGCCGGTCCCGGAAATGCCTGATAACCGACTGCTGCACGAAGGCCATGAAAAATCCCTGCAGATACAAAAACAGGTTCTTGGCGATAACGATTATAAGGATCAGCCAACAGAAATTGATCAAGGTTTCCTGACGGCTGTCGGCGATTACGAGGTCATTGATGAAGTTTTTCATTGAACCTTTAAGATCGTCAACCGTCGCTGACAGCCCGCCCACCGCTCCAGCGACACCGTCGGTTCCAGCGCTGTTTTCCGGGGCAATCTGCTGGATACTCGTTTCATCATGAGGCAAAAGCGGAAGACTATCCCCTTGGAACAGAGTCATCATCAGTGGTCCGGCCATCCACACCAGCGAACCGGACAGCAGGGCATGCAGGGCCGCTGCGAGCGAGGCCGTCACCAGTTGCCTCCAGTACGGCGTCAGAAACGAGAATGTTCGCCGGTACAAATTCACAAAGTCATTCCATGCAAAGGATAGATAAGAGGTGCCGTCATGCGACCCCGCGTGACAGCTTCCTCGTCACTAGGTGTCGGGAGAGGTGAGGTTGTACCACAAGTGGTGTGAACCCGCGTAGGTGGCGGCCTTGTGCCGCTACATCCCTTTGCTCCAGGGGGGGGCAAGCCCCACCCCTACGCGATTCTGGCACTTCTGGGACAACCTCAGTTTGTCCGACATCACTAAACATACATGTAAAATATCATCAATTTGACACCATAAGTCAACCCGCCCAACCCCTTAAGTGTTAAGGGGATATGCGGGTGGCGCCGTTCGGAAGCACCAGTTGGAACTTGCTATAGGGCACTTGTGCCTTCTTTTTGTATGTTCGCCGCTTAGCTTTGAGAGTAATGTCGTTGCCGTTGTCGAACTTGAAATCGCGTATTCGCCAGCCGGCCTCGCGCCGGTCGTAGGTCAACTCTATCCTCCACGGGCAGTCGAGCAAAGAGATCACATACCCCGGTCGTTTACGGTTGGTGTAATCGGATGCTACGCTCATCCCCTCCATTTCCTCCAGTGAATCCGGCAGAGAAGTAAAAAGATGCAGCAGGCTGAACTTCGGCACCGCATTTGTGCATTCAGCCGTTGCAAAAAGGTCACTCAGTGATTCGTAGAGGTATTCGTTAGACGAGGGAAAGTAGACTTCCAGTGAATCAGTTGTTAGAAGGCCCTTCAAGGCTCCTTTTCCCAGGTAAGCGCGGCCGCCCAGGGCTATCATGGAATCCGTCTGGAAGATTTCAAGCCGAAACGACGTCGGTTTTCCCTGCCGCCGCAGTTTCGCATCAAATAGATAGGCCTCCACCTTGATTTTCTCCTGGGCGATTGCTACCCTTTCCTCAGATGCCGGCCGAATTCTCCGACCCGGTCCGCAACTACCCATGAGCAAAAGAGCCGCCACGCCGACGCAGACACCTTTGAGGTCTACTATACTACCCAATCGGTACACCGGCAAATAGGCGCACAAAGAAAATTATGAACGGACCCAGAATAACCCAGAACCCTCCTACTATGATCAGCAACATAAGGATGATGGGGGCGACCCGGTCGAGTTTTTGGAGGGTTGGTTCCATTTCGGGAGGGAGGATACTTCGCAGGATGTGTGAACCGTCGAGGGGAAAAAGCGGGATTAGATTAAAAAAAGCCAGCGAGACGTTGATCATGACACAGAAAAACAACAGCAGATAGACTGCCTCGGGCAAATCCACAGACATATTGGTGACGATGCGAAACACCATACCAAAAATGAACGCCAGGCCTAAGTTCGAAAGGGGCCCGGCGGCTGAGATCCAAAAGTCGGCCACGCGTGGGTTGCGAAGATTGAAGGGATTGACCGGCACCGGCTTTGCCCACCCGAAGCGGAACCCAGAGGCAAACATCATAATGGTGCCCATCAGGTCGAGATGGGCCAGCGGGTTTAGAGTCAACCGTCCCGCGTCGCGGGCGGTCGTGTCACCGAACTTGAGAGCCGTCCAGGCATGAAAAAACTCATGCACCGTAAGAGCAAATAAGATAGCCGGGGCGGCTATTATCGCCCGCTGTATGTAATCTCCACTAAACAATGCTGCCACCTGTGTTTCAAATGTTGCGTCTGGTCAACTATGTACCAAGTCCAGAGTTTTTGGGACGATGCCCTTCGTGAATCAAAACCAGCCTCGTCTCTAAGTCCCGGATCGTGTGGGCAATAAATTAGGTGACGCTCTTTCCTATGACAAGCTTTTTCTTACTTCGACTCCGCTCAGCATGACATAACCTGAAAACCCATTGTCCCAAGTGCCAAGTCACCCTGAGCCGTCCATCCGCCTTTGGCGGACTGTCGGGCGGAGTCGAAGGGTAGCGGGTTATTTGAAGCTGCCTGATTCTACTCCAGTCCGTAAACCTGCCTGGGGGCCAGGTATTGTGGGAACCTGTCTATCAGTGCTAAGCGAATAAGATAGCAGAAATGACATTCATCGATGTACTTATCCTCATGTTTAACGTCGTACTCTTTTGCCAGAAGGGCAGGTCCTCCTCTGACCAGAGGTCCGCAGATCGGATGTGCCAGAGCATCATAGTCCTTGACCAGCTCCGACAGGGGAGTTTCCCACATATTGCCCATGCTCAGCCCCTGACAGAGATGGACGTGGCCATACGGATCGAGGTGCACCCGCTTGGGGTTTTCCAATTCCTCATGCGGGCAGGTGGTGAATTCTTCACACGGCCTTTTTGGCAGCCCCTCGGTCAATTTCTCGACCGCCCGACCTTTGAACATAGCCCCACCGCCGATGACCGGCGCGCCCTTGTCCTGCCCTGCATCTCCGCTCGTTTCAACCCTCGGTTGTTCTATGCAGATTGAGCTCACCGGCATCTCTAATCTCTTCGCTGCCGTTAGAGCCCTTTTGGCCGGATTGTCTTTTTCCTCATCGTGATGGAACAAATCATCACTCAGACTAAGATCGAAAATCTCCAGTTCACAGAGCGGCCTGAGCCACAGACCGGCATCTTCAACGGCTGTCGCCCAGTAGGCATTGCTCACTATTCCTGCTTTCAAGCCCCTCTCATGAGCCATCTTGATCCCCTCAAGCATCAGGGGATAGAACAGAAACGGCTCGCCGCCCTCAAAATAGACGGAGGCTATTGAGCCGATTGTTGCGATCTCATCAAAGACCTTCCGGAGTTGATCGAGGGTAAAAGTCCCCTTGGCATGCGAGCCACAATACAAGAAACAGTGGTCGCATTCAAAGTTGCACTGATAGGTCAGAAGGAAATGAATTCCTGTCAGTATAACGCACCTCCTTGCATGCTGCAATATACGGCAATTTCATAGAAGGTGCCTAATGATTACTGCGTGCGCCGGTAGACAATTGAGGTGTACGCGGCAGATATCCACATCTGCCGTGTCCTCTCCAAAGTCAGACTTGCCAGGAGCACAGGGTTTCTGTCCTACTCGACGAGCTCAATTTATCGTGCATCTGAGTAATTGCCCGAACAATTCTCTCAAATGTTTCGAGTTTCTGACCCTGGGAATAAACCTCTATGACGAACAAACTAGCGCCTTGAACGTTTTTGAGGACTTTGCTAGGTCTATCATATCCAAGTTTGTTGCTAACAGAACTGCAAAGTGTTGCAAATAGTCCATCCCCGAGGTCATACTTGAATTGTCTCTCTAATTCTTCGTGCAAAACGGCCCAGTTTTCACAAACTTGCGTTTTAGGCCAGTCTTGAACCGGCACGCCCGCTAGTCGAAGCAAGACATGGTTTTGCTTCCGTGCCTGATCTGCATCAATCTGGTGGCGCTGAAGACATGAGTCTACTCGCGAACCCTCTGCGCGGCAACCACGGGACGAATGCCTTTGGGTGCCCAGCAATAGACCGGATCAGACATGCGGCCAAAACGCGCTTCATCCTCAAAGTACAATTTCACTGGTCGCTGGTCATCTCCGGCGAAATCTCTTACGGCTGCCGCCACCAGAGCCGGGAGTTTTTTTTGAACTCTTCTTGACGGGCTCGGTCTGCCTGCGGATGTTGGGGACGCGGCTCAATCTTTCTCTATCCGTGGCGATGCAGCACATCATAGGCATAATCCTTCGATACCTTCTGTCCCAGCTTCTGTTGGGCGGCTTCTCGAACGCGGCGGGCAATGACCACAGCTCCTCGTTTCGCCTCCCGACTCAACTGCTCAAGCAGTGCTATCTCCTCTCCCCATGACATCAACCCCTTACAGCGCCCTCCCCGCCCCCGCAACACCAACGCTTCTGGGCCATGATGGTTGTATCTATGCACCCACTGGTACACCGTCCCCTTGGCCACACCCACGACCTCCGCCGTCTGTTTAGCACGAAACCCTTTGCTACTCATCAGGTAAATGACCTGCCAGCGCTGAAACTACCAACGCCGGTCAGAGGCCAGCATCCGAGCCTTCATTTCCTCCGGCGTCAAATACCCTACTATCGTCGTCTGCCTCATGCACGAAATCACCTTTCAGAATCAAGTCCATGAAAGGAGTTATTATTATTCTTTATTGTATGAAAGCGAAATAGTGTTAGAATCTCATAGCCCGCCAAAGGCGGGTGAGGCGCTCCGGCGGTAGCGGGGCGCAACGAAGGAAGTGCTATTGGTGTGCTTAAGGTTCGGACAAGTTCTTGGGGTCGGTGATCGTGCCAGAGACCCGGCTGAGAATCTTGGTCGAGTGCAGCCGTTGATCGGCCTGCAGGCCCCAGCCGGTAATGACGTCCTCACCCTTGGTGAGTCGCACGAAGGCATCGGTCTTGATGCTGTCGACCTCGGAATCCCAGTAAAGATATTCCGTCTCGAGCTTGAAACTGTCGGTAGTGATGACCACCACGTTGCCGTAAAGGGACAGATTACCTGTGCCCTCCCGGATGATACCGGAATCCCCTACAATATTTGTAGTCGCCGCGCCGGTGGAGTCATAGATATCGATATCAAGCGTGTAGGCCATGGTGGAATCAAGGGCTTCAAATTTCACGATCTTCTCGGCCATGATCTCTGTGGTCACCCGACCTCGATCGTAAAGATAAATACGCGCTCCGCTGACCTCGGAGTCGGGCCGCAAGGTGCTGTCCGTCAGCGCAGCCTGGTCGGTTGAGGCGGTCTGCTCTTTGCCGCAACCAGCCAGGCCAAAGAGACCAAGGAGAATAATAATCCAAACTTGTTTGCTCATTTTACTCTTATTACGTATATCGGCAGAGAAAGGTCGAAGATTTCCGAAAAATGTCAAGCGGTATTCTCAGGCCGGGTATGCCAGCGATTGTGAAGCCAGATCCACTGGGATTTATTCTCTCTAATAATTTCCTCTAAGGCTTTTGTGCATCCGAGAGTCATCCGATAGGCGTCCTCCTCGGCGTTGCCGCTGGGCCGGATGCGCACCTCCGGCTTGACGACAATGCGGTAACGATTGTCGCCGGTTCTCAGACATGCTACCGGCAGAAAAGCGGCCTCGGTTCGCAGCCCGAGCAGTGATTGTCCGATGGGAGTATTGGCCAGGCGACCGAAAAACGGCATAAAGGCCCCTCTCACTCTGATGGAGTCGGTGTCGATCAACACTCCCAGCACGCCGCCCGTTTTGAGCCAGCGCAGGATATTGCGGGGCGATTCGGTCGTCGGGAAATTGGAGATGCCCAGGGCTTGCCTGTTACCGACAAGGATGCTGTTCAGACGAGCGTCGTACATCTCGCGACCGATGACGCCAATCCGGTAGCCGAGATCGGCAAAGTACACCGCTAAAAGTTCAAAATTGCCGATATGTCCGGTGATTCCGAGCAGGCCCCGGCCTCTTTTATAGGCCGCATCGAACTCGTCAAGCCCTTCGATCGATACCAGCGGCTTGATCTCAGTGGCGTAATGCTTCTTGAACCGGCACATGTCCGCCAGGTTTTTCCCGCTGTTGACAAAAAAGCTGCGAGCGATATTACGTTTCTGATGTGACGTCAGGCTGTTGCCAAACACCATTGAGAGATGCCTGTCAATCTTGTATCGATCACGGCCAAGCAACTTCCAGGCCGTAAGCCCGACCCACGCTCCTAAAAACAGAGCCAGCCGCCGGGGGATGAAGTTAAAAAAAAACATGGCAGCGCGGGTGAAAAGATAGACCGCATTCCTTTTTAGTTTTTTAGTCTGCATTATTCATAAACTCAAGTTTTTGTAGGTCGAAACCCCTGTGGTTTCGACAATAGGGAAAGAACCCGTTCGTGTCATTCCCGCGCAAGCGGGAATCCAGTGGTCGAGGCGTGTCTGTCCTACCATCGTAGTCCCTTTGGATACATAGAGTTACTCCTTCTGGATTCCTGCTTTCGCAGGAATGACGGACAAGGTATTTGAAGTTTAATCTTTGACATCCAATTGGTATCATCTTCCAAACAGCACCGTCACCAACAGAGCCAAGACCCAGATGCCCAAAGCGGCTTCGACACCGACAAAAATCCGTATCCAGCCGACCGGCTCATGTTCTACCAGCTTCAGACGAAAAAGCTGCAGCCACTGCTTTGGTCGGATAGCTCCGTAGCCAAAGGTGGCAAAGGCAAGGAGGCTGAAGTACAGACACTCGTGAGGCTGACGCCACGTCAAACGTCGCTTTCTTGCACTGCCAGGTTTGCTAGTATAAATGCCGAGGTTAGCGCGAGTGAACAAGGTTGGTAGGAAGAAGATGATGGAAAATAGAAATATGACGCCGAGTGAATACCACAAAAGCCACCAGGGCCGTGAACCGTAACCATAGGTCAATTTTAGAAAGTGAAATCGCATAACGCCAAGAAAAGTATCCCACGGCTCTTTCCAGGGTTTTGTGCTTGTCCGCAAGAGTCTTTTAGTAATTACCTCGTTTTCCCGGAAATGGAATTCTGCGGCAATGTCATACATTAACTCTTTCTGGTAAAAACTTTTCAAATCGCGATACGTGATCTCCGCGTCACGAAAGGCTTTTTCGGTTCTAGTGGAATCCGCCAGCTTTTCCTCCCCTATGAAGTAGCGAGGCTCGAGAGTGTCTCCCCAAACGATGTATCGAATGTTTTTCGCTGTTCCCAGATCAACACTCTGCAGGTAGGTAGTGTCGAAGCGTGCACCAAGGAGATCTGCGTCTTGAAGACTCGCTCCTCTAAGATCCGCTCCTTGCAGATCGGCCCTCCAGAGATTGGCGGAATCCAGATGGGCGCCTCGCAGGTTGGCTCTTTGCAGAAGTGCTACTCTGAGGTTGGCTCCTTGCAGACGGCCTAGCCAGAGCTTGGCTTCTTGCAGATTGGCTTTATAGAGGTTGGCTCCTCGTAGGTCGGCGTCCGAGAGGTCGGCTCCCTGCAAATTAGCCGATATAATATCGGCACCCTGCAAATGCTTACTCTGCAAGTCAAACCCTGCTAAATTCACCGCTGCTAGTTTGATCCCCCGTAGGTCATGACGATGAGCCGGAAGCTCGGAAAACAATGATAACAAAGTATCTGAAGTTTCAAGTGTCTCCGACAGCCTGCCTACGAAATCAGGAAAAGATTTCTTCTCCTTTAGCGCTGTTACCACCGCGCCTACTTTCTCGTTCGTCCATCTGTCTCGCAAGAATTCCTTTTCTTGGTCAGTATAATCCCGCCAGTTCTTTAACGGTACGGTAGTTGTGTCCTCTGCCATAACAGGCGGTGTGGAAAAGGCAATACAGCACAAGAAAGACAAAGATGCGACACAAATGAGCTTAGCCCATTTCATTTGTGACTACCTCACCAGCGGGCATGGCATGACAAATCGTTGTAGGTCGAAACCCCTGTGGTTTCGACAACTCCGGCATCGGGGCAGATGTGGACATCTGCCGCCCACACTGAAGCGTAGGGCTTTTGACCTACTTCTATCTCAGGGAGTCTCATCTCAAACGAGCTTTGACTTGAGAATATCGTGGAGGTGGATGATACCGACCAGCAGGCCGTTTTCGTCAACGGTGGGAAGCTGGGTAATCGAATGCTTCTCCATCAGGGCCAGGGCGGCATCCAGAACAGCCTCGCAGGAGATTGCCTTTGGATTGGCGATCATGACCTCTTTGGCGGTAAACCTGTAGAAATCATCATGCTTTTCGGCTAAGCGGCGAAGGTCACCATCGGTGAAAACACCCCCCGTACATCCGCGAGCATCTTTCATGAGAACGCAGCCGAGCCTTTTGCTCGTCATCTGGAGGATCATTTCTTTCATACCGGCCTGGGGACTTACCAGCGGCAATTCATCGCCGACATGATGCAGCTCTGAAACCCGCTTGAGCAAGCGCTTGCCCAAAAAGCCGCCGGGGTGCAGAGCCGCAAAGTCCGATGGCGAAAAACTACGCGCTTTCAACAAGGCTACCGCTAAAGCGTCTCCCATAACAAGCGCCGCAGTTGATGAAGAGGTGGGCACAAGGTTGTTGGGGCAGGCTTCCTTGTCGACGGAGCAATCAAGAACAATGTCCGCCCGCCGACACAGTTCGGACCCGGGGCTGCCGCATAACACGAGAATAGCCACCCCGAGCCGCCGGGCTGTCGATACCAACAGGTCCATATCACCAAGCTGGCCGGACTTGGAGATCAGCAGAAGAATATCCTCTGTGCGCATCAAGCCCAGGTCGCCGTGCATCGCCTCAGACGGATGCAGGAAAAATGAAGCGATGCCGGTCGAATTAAAAGTGGCCGCGATCTTCTTGCCGATCAGACCCGATTTCCCCATCCCAGCGACAATCACCCGTCCCTGACATTCGAGAATAGCAGACACCGCTTTATCAAAGTTCTCATCCAGACGGTCAGCCATCGCGGCTACGGCTTCGGCTTCAATCTGAATGACTTGCTTGGCGTACTCTCTGAGGTCGGTCATACCATGAAACTCTTCGGGTCTTTGCCAATTGCTTCAAAATAGCATTCGAGCACTTCTCTAACCGCTCCCTGGCCGCCCTTTTTCTGCGTCACGTATAACGCCGCCTCGATCAGTTCCGGAGCGGCATCGGCCACCGCTATTGGCAGGGCGACCTTTTTCGCCAGCTTAATGTCCAGTATTTCATTTCCCACAAAACCGACATCTGAATAATCCAGGCTTAGCCTGGCAAGGAGGGGCTCGATCTGTTTTGTTTTGTCTTTCATATCCTGCAAAACGTGCCTGACGCCCAGGTCTTTCATCCTGGTGTCGGTAGCCGAAGAGTACCTGCCGGAAACGACCGCCAGTTCCAACCCGGCGCGCATAGCCAGAACTATGAACAAGCCGTCGGAGATGTTGAATCGCTTCAGCTCAAATCCGTCAGGGCCAAAGTAGATGCTGTCGTCGGTTAACACGCCGTCAACGTCAAGGGCCAACAGCTTGATCGTTTTCAACCGTTTGACAAATTCTTCGCGTGAAAGCTTCGGCATAGTCAATGATCACAATGCGGCTTTTCGTATGCCCAATACTGCTTGAAGCAATTGATCCATTTCATCGAGCGGAAGCATGGCGCCGGCATCGGAGAGAGCCTGTGCTGGATTGGGGTGCGTTTCCACGAACAGGCCGTCGATCCCCACCGCCGCGGCTGCTTTCGCCATCGGAATCACATACTGCGGCTGGCCGGTCGAGACCGTGCCGCCGCCGCCCGGAAGCTGCAGCGAGTGCGTGGCATCAAACACAACCTTGAAACCAGTTTCCTTCATTATTAACAATGAGCGGAAGTCGATAACCAGATTACGATAGCCGAAAGTCGTCCCCCGCTCGGTAAGCATCACTTTGTCTGAGTTGGCCTTAGCAGCAATCTTGGCCATGTCCTCCGGCGCCAGGAACTGGCCTTTTTTGATATTAATCCACTTCCCAGTTGCTGCTGCTTTGACCACCAGGTCGGTCTGGCGGCAGAGAAAGGCCGGAATCTGTATAACATCCGCTACCTGCGAGACGGCCTCAATCTCGCCCGTCTCATGAACGTCGGTCAAGATGGGGAGATGAAATCTCTCTTTGACTTTGGCCAATGTGGTCAGCCCTTCGTCAAGTCCCGGGCCGGAGTACGAACCGGCTGAGAGACGATTCGCTTTTTTGTAGGATGATTTGAAGATGTACGGCACGCCATGCCTCTCGGCGAGAGCCGAAACTCGTTCAGCCACTGCAAAGCAGATGTCATCCGATTCGATTACACAGGGCCCGGCTATAAGGAAGAATTCTCCCCGCTTGATCTTGTCCAATGCCTGCTCGATCATGCCGGAGAATATATGCTGCTGACCCGAAAAGGAAAGGGATAATTGAGAGTTACATCCCTATAAACCCACCGCCGGTCAAAAGCCCGACCCGCGACGGGCAATCAGTCAAGCCCTGTCCCGACGGGGCGGTGAACCACCCATCCATACCGTAGTATATTGTCGTTGACCGAATACAACCAGAAGGGGCCGAATTCTAAACAAATTTTCCTAAAAGCGTTACGATTGTCCCCGAGAATTCGTCGATATTGGCAATAATGTTATTGATCTTTGTGTTCCTATCCTCTGCCGATTTGACCGCTTTTATCAATTCCTTCAACTTCTTTACATCTGCAGGCGCGGGGAACAATTCAATGATTTCATCATCCGTTAATCTCGTCACAGAGGATATCTTTGAGGCCAGTTTTATATCGGTGGCATTTGCCGCTTCTTCAATAATAGCGTCTATTTCTTTATCAAATTTATCCCAGTCTATAGCCATGGTGCAATTCCTCCCTACAATTGAAGTGACTTAACAATTGAGTCCAATTTCCTCAGATATTCCTGAACTGTCTGCTCTTTTTCACCAGCAGCTTCTGTCTTGTTTAGCAAAAGACCTACAGTGGAATCTACCTCGTCAATTGCGACGGCAATCTTTTCGTCGGTTGTCCCCAGAAGGTTCAAGTATCTATTGCGACTTTCAGCAACCTTTGATGCTGAAAGCAAGAAGCTTGTAAGGCTATTATTGATTGCCTTTGCCTGTTCATATTCATCCCGAAGCCTGCGTGCCATCAGCCTTTCGAGGTCATCAAGCGGCTTTACCAGTTCCACTCTTTTGGCATTTATTTTAGCTTGTAGTTTCGGCACAATTCTCAATAAGAATTCGAGACGATCCTGTTTGTTATCAGTGCTGACGATTTCTTCCCATACTTCCTCTATTCTGGGGTGAGAAAAAAACTCATCAGCGAAAGTTGGGACCCATTCGTCAGATATATATTGATCCACCCGATTTCTCTTTTCATCAAAGAAACCATGAAGCAGGGCGATATGGGCACGTTCAATTGCGGAAATCCTATTTCCTAATTCAGCAGATAACTCGGGAGCTTCCTTTGGAATGGAAGCGCAGGAAGTGAACATCAGAAATCCCAGCATTAGATATGTCAATGGATTTTTGGCAAAAGGGGAAGCTTTATCACTCATCGTTTGTCTCCTTCCTCCAATTAAGGCAATAGGAACTTACCGACTATGTAAATTAAAACATGAAAGAAAGGGTGTCTACTAAAAAATCTGGCAGCCATAGGGCAGAACTCTTTGGAGACTGTTTCAAAAGTCCGAATTCATAGTGGCGCAGATGACTCTGCTTGACGCCTTCTCTATGTAAGTGCATTTCGTCTACTGCGTTAGAGCTGCCGGACAGAGTGGGGCTGTCTCAAAAGTGAGAGACATAAGACCGCCAGCATCGTCATCCTGAGCGGAGTCGAAGGGTGGCGACTGTGTAGCAAGAACTTAGTCATGGTTCGACTCCGCTCACCATGACTTCCCAAGTGTTCTGAACGGCATTTATATACCTTTTGGGACAGCCTTGAGTCGCCCGACAGCACCAAACATTTCTTGAAATCGTTATTGCGAAGCGCGGAGCAATGTCTCTCAGGCAAACGTCTGTCAACCCAGGTTTCGATCAGTGCTAGCGGCGCCGGCGATGCTTTCTTCGACTACCTTCTTCAACGTAAAACAAAAGCCCTGACGTCAGTCAGGGCTTCATCGTTGCCGGTATTAATAGTTTACTGGAGCTCCGCCTTCTCTTTGGCCTCTTTGAGATTTTTGATGACCTCTTGGGCTTCCGCCACCTGTATTTTGGCTCTCGGGATATTCTTGGCCAGTTTGACATAGTCCTGCCATGCCTTGATGTTGGCGTCGTAATCCTCGGGATCTTGCGATTGAATCGCAATGGCGTAGTTATATGCCGCCCGATGCCCCTTGGGATTGGCTTTCAAAGCTGCCTTATACTCACTCGCCGCCGAGAGGAACTTTTCCTGTCCCAGGTAAATCCCGCCGAGCGCGGAGTGTGCCTTGTAGCTGTCCTGAAATTCAAGCGATTTCTTGAAGTCGCTGATGGCCTCTTTGGTCTTTTCCTGATTCTGGTAACCCTTGCCGAGCATGTAGTAGGTATTGTAATCCCCCCCGTTCAGTTCGTGGCATTTCGCAATAGTTTCAACCACCTTCGGGAAATTGCGTTTCTTGTAATAAACTTTTCCCAACTCTTTGTAAAGATCAGGATTTTTGTTGTCAAGAGAAATAGCCGTCTTGAATGCAGTTTCAGCTTCAACCCACCTCTGCAATGAATACTGAACCCGACCTAAATTAGCAAGGGCCGTGACATTTTTTTCGTCTTTCTCGGTGACCGTCTTAAACATCTTCAGAGCGTTCTCGTAATCTTTCTTGTCAAAGTACACGGCTCCGAGGTTGATATACGCATCGACATACTCCTCATCCGCCGCAATAGCCGCTTGGTATGCCAGGATTGCCTCGTCGATCTTACCATCCTGAGTTGCCTTGATGCCATCGTTGTAGTGCTCTTTTGCCTTTTCGGTGTCGGCGCCGACGTTTGCGGGGATTGCAGCCAATAAAAAGCCAACGGCGGCAACGAAGATGATGGCGGGGGTTGTTAGTCGCTTCATGGTGGTCATAAGGTCTCCTTAAATTCTTTTATATTCGTACAACTTGTGTCAGATTTCGATTCAGATTAGTTACAGGGAACTTCGATATTTTTCCAGTTCCGCCCTGATTTCCGGGTACTTCAGGGCCAGAATACGCGCCGCCAGTACGGCAGCATTTTTCGCGCCGGGCGAGCCGATGGCCACCGTTGCGACCGGTATGCCGGGCGGCATTTGAACTGTAGCCAGAAGAGCATCCATGCCCCCCAGCGCCGCCGGAAGGGGAACTCCTATAACCGGTAGGTGAGTATGCGCAGCCGCTACACCCGGCAGCGCCGCCGACAGGCCGGCCATCGCGATGATGACTTCAAACCCCCGCTGCTCGGCTTTTGCCGCCAGCTCGGCGGTTCTTTCGGGATGCCGATGGGCCGAGCAAACCTCGATTGTACCTTCTATCTTAAACCTGGCAAGGAGTTCGCGACACTGCTCGGCGTACTCTTGATCGGATTTGGAACCAATGACAATTAACGCGCGGGTCATAATGTATTACTTATCCGTGACGGGCTTTCCGGCTCGGAAACCGATGTCCCGTCGGTAAATCGCTCCACCGAACTTGATCTTCTTTACCACCCGGTAGGTGCGACTCAGGGCTGCTTTGAGGTTCTTGTCCATGCCTGTCACACCTAAAACTCTCCCCCCGGCCGTGGTCCACAGGTTTCCCTTCAAAGATGTGCCGGCGTGGAAGATTTGACAGCCGTTTTCCGCGTAGTCTTTCAGGCCGCTGATCCTGGTGCCCGTTTGGTACTTGCCGGGGTAGCCTCTCGAGGCCATCACCACGCATGCGGCCGTTTCCTGCCGCCACTGAAGCTTGCCGGCTGAGCCTAACTTTCCGCTGACGACGGCCATCATCAGGTCACACAGGTCCGACCGGAGAAGCGGCAGGACCACCTGCGTCTCCGGGTCACCGAAGCGGCAGTTAAACTCTAAGACCTTAGGACCCGTCTCGGTGAGCATCAGACCGGCGTACAACACTCCTTTATATTTGATGCCTTCCTTTCTCATACCATTGACGGCCGGATTGAGAATTTGTTCAACAATCTCTGCCATCACGTCGCAGGGCGTAAAACCGGTGGGGCAGTATGCCCCCATGCCGCCGGTGTTGGGTCCCCGGTCGCCATCGTACGCCTGCTTGTGGTCCTGGCTGGATAAAAAGGGCTGGATAGTCTTGCCGTCGGTAATCGCCATGACGGACACTTCCTGACCGGTAAGGAATGACTCCACGATGATCCGGTCGCCCGCTTTACCGAACGACTGCTTGACCATTATGTTTTCAATAGCCCTCGTCGCTTCTTTGATATTCCGGGCAACCAGGACCCCTTTGCCGGCAGCCAAACCGTCCGCCTTAATAACGACAGGGAATTCAACGCTCTTGCAAAAACCGATGGCTTCCGAAGGGGTGGAAAAAGCCTTGAAAGGGGCAGTGGGGATGTGGTATTTGCGCATAAACTCCTTTGCAAACACCTTGCTGCTTTCGATTCGGGCTGCTTTTTTGTTCGGCCCGAATATATTTAGCTTCCGTTTCTGGAATTCATCCACAATCCCCATCGCCAGAGGCGCTTCCGGACCGACAACGGTCAGGCCGATCTTGTTCTTGGATGCGAAGTCTATCAGCCCCTTGATGTTATCGGCCTTGATATTGACGCAGCGGGCATGTTGAGAAATCCCGCCATTGCCCGGAGCGCAAAAGATCTGCGATACCTTCTTCGATTTCTTCAACTTCCAGACCAGGGTATGTTCTCTTCCCCCGGAACCGACAACCAGAACTTTCATTTTCACCAGACAAGTTTAAGGTCAAACAATTATTATATCATAATCTTACTAAAGTTCAAGCTGTTTTTTTTCTCAATTCCACGTCATTTTATTTCGCAGGAGGTGCTACCACAAACGGTGGAATAACCCAATCCGCTCCTCTAAGTATTCTCATTCACTTCTTGTCTCGGTTCTGGGTCGCTGGATGTGCCCTGGTCCATATCTGATAGTACTTCTCTGTATGAAGCTCAAACCCCTGCTCAGCTTTTTCAACTTGCTGTCGTAGCCACTCATCTTTGCCGAGCTTCTTGTATTCCTTGGCTCTCTCCATCATTTTAGTATCCCTTTTGACTATATCACAGGGGAATTCGCGGCACTCAAAGCATAAGTCAATTTCTCGCTCTTTACAACACTTCCGAATCGAACAATCTGACCACGCGTCCCCGCCTTTACAGCATTTCGAGCAGACGAGCCAGGTATCTCCTTTGCTGAAGAAGTCCAATGCTTTTCTGAACTTAGTATAGTCAAACTCTTTGACTTCTGTTGGCATCCAGTATTGGTAGCCCTGGGCATCCAGCCACTCTGCTTAGGTAATCAAATCTTCCGGTTTTATAATTCACCTCTTTATTCTTGCGATTGAGGGCGGCAGATACCCGCATCCGCCCCATTCGATTTAGCGTCCCACAACGCATGCCAATGACAGAGGTACATAGCCTCTACCTGCAAGCCCACCGTGAACAGTGAGTCAGCCTGACATAAGACTCGGTATAATTAAACGGGAAAGTAAAACAACTATGTCAGACTTTCAAGCGGTTCTTGAGTTACGATTGTACGCCGTCAAGGTGTTTAGGGCAAAGCCGGCGAGCGACTGAGAGACACTGTTTATCATAGCAATCTCTATCCTGCGCTGCTATTCTATCTCCTGACTTTCAAGGCAAGTCTGTCCGCTTTTATTTGACGAGATACAGGCTGATAGTTATGCTGAGCTGAGGAAAAGAAGATGGGCGAAGTAAAAGAAATAGTCATTATTTCAGACAGCACGGGGAAAACTGCCAAGCGGCTAATGGACGCTGTCTTGGGGCATTACACACAAAAGGATGTTGAGTATTCCTTGGTGAACATCTACCATCAGGTTCGAGAGAGAGAAGCGCTTGAAGGGGTCCTCAAGGAAATTGATGATCAGTCCCTGGTCATATTTTCCATTATCTCGGATGACCTTAGTCAGTACTTATGCCGGCGGTTGTCGGAGAGGGGAATTCTGCATTTGAATATTCTGGAACCCATGCTGAGCACGATTTCTAAGTTTCTGGGGACGCATCCGGATTATCGACCCGGGATCCTACAGATAATCGATGACAAGTATTACCAGAAAGTGGATGCTATCGGCTATTCTGCAGAACACGATGATGGTCGGGGGCAGTTGATCGAGGAGGCGGACGTCGTTTTACTGGGGCTTTCGCGGACCTGCAAGACACCGATCAGCATGTACCTGGCGTGTAATTTCGGCATTCAGGTGGCCAATATTCCGATCGTTCCGGATGCGACAATGGAAAAAAACCTTCTGGCAAAGCTGGCGCCGTTGAAGCAGGACATCATTTTCGGTTTGATGATGCAGCCGGAAGTCCTGGCCCATGTGAGGGAAGAGCGCTCACTCATATTGGCACGGACGAAGGCATCCCGATTAGAGATAGAGAAGTACTCCGATCTGAGTGAGATCTATTCGGAACTGAGGTTCTGTAGGAACTTGTTCAGAAAGAAGGGGTGGCAGACTATCGATGTCACCCGCAGGGCCATCGAAGAAATCTCTCTTGAAATACTGGACAAGCTTGGTCACGGACGGTAGGGAGTTGACGACGGACTTTGTCCCAGTTTTTTTCTAACGACATGCGCGTTGATTAATCCGACGGGATAAACCAGTCGCCGGAGAGGCGTTCAGTTACCGCTACGATCTCCCGATCTTTTTCGTTGAGAGCGCCGCGCTCGATAAGACCCTCAACCGCCTTGTGCAGCAGCACCATCTTATGGCGCACCGGAATCAGGGCCGGATAATACTCATTATTGAAGAAAATCCGGAACCGTTTGCTCATCTGCTCATCCTGCAGCATCTTCCCGATTGCCTTCTCCAGGTCAGTTCCGCTGAGGTGATCCAACTCTTCTTTGGGGGAGATCATCAGGCCGGCAGTGCGCTCAAGACTCCGGTTACAGTCAAAAGTCATCTGCCAGCACTCCACCACCCCTAACGAATTGATCGCCAGCACGGTTACACTGATCCGGTTGTTTTTGGTGTCGGCTTTGACTCCTTCCATAAAGGGAATGAAGTAGTTGTCGGTGATAGCCCCGAAGGCGCTGATGCCGCCGGCGAAAGGATCATCGATAATATCCCAGACAGTAAAATACGGCTTGCGCTCGAAGCGGGCGTCCTGAATGAGCATGAACTCCTCTTCGGTGAAGTGGAAGCGCTCTTTCCACAGGTCTTCGGGGCTGAGGTCTTTGCGCGTCAGCGACGAATGGCTGGTCAACATGCCAAGCGCCTGGCCGCCTCGCCAGACCAGCGGCAGCACACTGACCGCCCATTCGGCGGAGCCGCCGATCTCCCCGATCATCGAATAAAGGCCGCGTTCATCAGGGAAGAAGAACCCCTCCATACCGAGTATAAGCGCCGGCATCAGGTCACCATCCTTGTCGAATGGAGTCGATACTCCAACTTTGTTGAGGGCATCCATAGCGGGGTAATGCCGGGACCTGTCCAGAAAGAAGGCGCTCAGCTTGTCAATGCCGGAGAGACCGTAGGCATTAGAAATGATCTCGGCGGCATCCTGCAGACTGGTCTCACGGGGATTAAACTCCTCGAAATAGGCGCCACCCATCCAACGCTGGATATAGATGTCGGGCAAATGCCGCTTTACATTGGCCTCGGTCACAAACAGACAGGTCAGGCTGGAATGTATTCCCTTGATCGACTTCGTAGTGCCGTCGATGACATCGTTGCCCATCGACAACAGCGTCACGGTCTCCGGCATACGCAGTCCATACTGGGCCTGATGTTCCGCCTTGCCGAAGACGGCGCCGACGGCGATAGTCGGGTTGCCGCCCGCTTCTAGGCCTGGTTTGGCGCGAACGCCTTCCGTGATGGTCGATTCGATCAGAACCTCCTCGCCCACCGGCAGCGTTTCCGTGGTGGTCTGCAGAACTTCGGCCATAACTTGTGCCGCCGTGCGGTCGTTGGCCCGCTTCAGGTTTGCCGCCAACTCCTTCGTTTGCTGCTCCTTGGGAACACGGGTGAGACTGCCCCGGCCGTGCAAACCGACTGCTATCGCCGACAGCGCGGCGGACAGAATTACCGACTGGCGCACCTGACGGTTGCGTAGCGCTCCTAAGTTTGATTTGTAGTTAATACGATCACACAGAGTGATGATTTTGCACGATGTCAAAGAGATATCGTAGCTGGTCAGAACTGCCTTGTGGCGATGATTGAACTCGATTATGCGATCCTGATTGAACGAAAGCTCTTGCTGCTTCCCACGATAGGAAAGCCGCTGGTCGGCGATGTCAAAACGCAGACTATTGTCCATGACTCTCCGTCCTATTCTCGGTCAAAACATTGCTGGCTACTATAATACATGAATAACATTGTACAAATAATTCTCCCGTTTTCAAGTACTAACTTTGCCGAGGATTTAAGAATTGGAGGACATGATCTTCAGGCAGCGGTCTCCCAAGGCAGCTTTTGTCAAACCATATCTTCTTTCAACTCTGCCTACCGGAGAAAGGCCTCCTCTCACTAACTATGGGTGGACCACAAAATGGGTATACATCAGAGCCACTTTTATGTTGATATTGCAGCCCAAACGGCATATTTATGAGCATTATGCGAATACTTGGTATTGACCCCGGACTCAATGTCACCGGCTACGGCGTTCTCGACGGAGATCAGCAGCCGGTCAAGGCCCGGCCTGACGGACAGGTAACAGTCGTCGAAGCGGGCGTGGTGCGCACAAACAGGCGGGCGTCAATGGCCGATAGACTTCTCCAGATCGCCCAGGAAATAAAACAGATTATATCCGAGTTGCGGCCGGATGTGATCGCCGTTGAAGAGCTGTATTCGCATTTCGGACACCCCCAAACGGCCATCACGATGGGGCACGCACGGGGGGTTATTTTTCTAAAGGCGGCCGAGGCGGGGGTGCCGGTGTTTCCTTATGCTTCGACCCGCATTAAAAAGTCGCTGACAGGCAACGGCCGGGCTTCAAAGCGGCAGGTGCAATTGATGATTAAGTCGACTCTTGAGCTTGCCGACGTTCCCGAACCATCAGATACCGCCGATGCCCTGGCGGTGGCTTTGTGCCACTTTCGAGCGACAGCCCACAGCCAGATGGTGCCGGTATGATCAGTCGCATCAGGGGAAAGCTCAGTCTCGTCACCGAACGCTATGCGCTGGTGGAAAACGCGGGCTTGTTTTATGAAGTAATGGTGCCCTCGGCGTTGGCGGAGCGGCTAAAGGAAAATGGCCGTATCGGTCAGGAAATGACGTTTGAGACGATCTACTTCATCGAGGCCGGTGACAAAAAATCGAGTCACTATCCCAAGCTGCTCGGTTTTACTGACCCGGTTGACCGAGAGTTTTTCTCTCTCTTCACACAGGTGCCGGGGCTGGGAGTGAAAAAGGCATTAAAGTCCCTGGTGTTACCGATCAGAGATATTGCCACGGCCATCGAGACTAAAGACGTTGGCCAGTTAACCCGGCTGCCGGGTATCGGCGGCAGGTTAGCCGACAAAATTGTCGCCGAGCTTCATGGCAAGATGGCCAAGTTTGCCCTTTCCAGAAGTGCAGAACCGCTGGCGGTAAAACAGCGACCGGCGGTGCCGTTTGAATCGGAGGCGATCGAAGTCCTCCTGCAGTTGCAGTACAGCCGCCGGGAAGCCGAACAGATGACCCAGAAGGCCTTAAGCGCTAACCCCAAAATCGCCTCGGCTGAAGAGTTGATCGCTGTTATATTCAGGAATGAGCAGAAAACTCAGCCAGGTTAAGAGAACGCTCTGAGAGAATAAAAGAGGCGAGCCTGTCCTATGAGCCGTGAGAGAATTGTTTCAGGTACTCCGCTGGAAGCCGAAGAGGATTCGCTGCACCTCTCCCTGCGTCCGAAATGCTTAGGCGATTACATAGGCCAGAAGCAACTGAGGGAGAAGCTTAAGGTGACCCTCAACGCCGCTAAAGGGCGCGGCGAGGCGGTAGAGCATATCTTATTCCACGGCCCGCCCGGTCTCGGCAAAACCACCCTGGCGCATATTATTGCCGGTGAATCGGAGTCCAGGATCGTCTCCACCGCCGGGCCGGCCCTTCAGCGGACCGGCGATCTGATGGGTATCCTGACCAACCTGAATGAGCGCGACATCCTGTTTATAGACGAAATTCACCGCCTATCACCGGTCATTGAGGAGTTTATCTATCCCGCGATGGAGGATTTCAAGGTCGACTTCGTGGTGGATAAAGGTGCCTTTGCAAAAGTAATAAACGTCCCGCTGAAACACTTCACGCTCATCGGCGCCACAACGCGCGCCGGGCTGCTGTCCGCCCCTCTGCGGGATCGGTTTGGCCTTTACTATCACATTGACTTTTATCCGCCGGAAGATTTGCAGGAGATTGTCCGCCGCTCGGCAAAGCTGTTGGAGACACAGATTGAACCGGAGGCGGCCGAAACGATTGCCCTTCGCTCGCGGGGGACGCCGCGTATAGCCAACCGCCTCCTCAGGCGGGTGCGCGACTACGCCGATGTGAAAGCCGATGGTGCCGTTACAAAAAAGATTGCCGAAAAGGCGCTGGATGCCGAAGGGATTGATTCCCTCGGTCTTGACAGCCTTGACCGCAAGCTGTTGAGAATTATCATTGAGTACTATCACGGCGGTCCGGTCGGCATAGAAGCGCTGGGAGCTACTCTTAACGAGGAGATCGACACGCTCGTTGACATGGTCGAGCCGTACTTATTAAAAATAGGCTTTGTCCAGCGCACCAAACGGGGACGAGTGGCCTCGCCGGAGGCGGCGCGGCATATCGGGCTGAAACTGCCGGAGGGCGCAGCGCAGGAGAGGCTGTTTTAACGTGTGGGACGATGAGTTAAGACTATTGATGCAATCCCTCGGCATTTCGGTTCTGGAAAGCCAGGCTAACCCCACGGGGGCGGTGGCGATGCTGATTTCAGAAACGGTCAAGTTCCGTGACAAGCTGAAAGAGGAGACGGGAGACATTCTGACCGTGGCCGATACTCGCGCCGCCCTTGATGCGCTGGAGAACTATCTAAACGGCCAGCCTTTCCCCAAAGAACTGACACCGGAACAAAAGGCGCTGGCGCAAATCTGGATTGATCGGCTGACCGTCTTCAACTCGTAGTTAGTAGGTCAGATGCCTTGTGCACCTGATGACAAAGAAAGCTTCAAGAGCGCTGGGAGGTTGTGACATAAGTGGGATTGTAGTTCGCATAAGCCCTCGCGATGATAACGGGCTCATGTCACAACCACCGGAATTACCTGATTCAGATGTGACTGCATTGGCAGGTAACATATTTGCAACTTTGACCGGATCCTATCGTTTTAATTTAGTGAGTCAAACCAGAGTAAGGAAGGACCTTATGGAAAAACAGATTGGCTTTATGGGAACCTCAAGCTCGTTTTGGGGTGTGATTGGCATACTGGTACTGGTGGCCGGTTTGATTTTAATCTGTGCCCTAGTGGTTCTGGCGTTTGGGCTGGACATAGGTGGAGTACTCAGTTCGTGATATTGTTGAGAGATCACTGATTCTTAACAACACCGAAACTAGGTTCATTCTGATTGCGATTGCGTGGGGCATACCTATAATTGCTGCTGGATTGGCCGGGTCCTCTGGTTGGCAGTGGAGTCTTGTCGTTTTGGTGCTATATATTATTGCTTACAGACGAATTGTCCGGTGTCGTTATCTGCTTGATATTCGAAATGATATGACACGGCGGACGGGGACGTCCGCCGCGCACTGAGAGGTAAGGCTGTATTTATTCCATTATGGACGTTTCCTTGTTCGACTACCATCTCCCCCCTGAGTTGATCGCGCAGTTTCCCACCCGCCGGCGTGATGCTTCCCGTCTGATGATCCTCGACCGCTCTACTGATAAAACTGGCATCTTTCCCTTTCGGCATATACTGCAATACGTCAAAAAGGGCGACGCCCTGGTGATAAATACCACGAAGGTGTTCAAGGCGCGTTTGTTTGGTCGCCGTGCCACCGGCGCTAGAGTTGAGATATTTCTAATTAGACCAGTCGGAAGCATCGATGATGCCAATAAAAGGGGGCTTGCCCCCTGGGAGGGATTTGTGAGTCCGTCGCGGCGTGTCAAGGAAGGTGAGCGAATAGAATTCGATTCATTAACGGTACTGTTGCAAAAGGACTTGGGGGGTGGGAAATGGGAAGTGGTCTTCAGTTCGCGTTCGCACTGTGAAAAGATAATCCGCAAGTTTGGCCATGTCCCTTTGCCCCATTATATCAAGCGTGAGGATCAGCCGCGCGACATTCGTCGCTATCAGACCGTCTTCGCCGACAAGAATAAAGTGGGAGCGGTGGCGGCCCCGACGGCCGGATTTCATTTCACCAGGCCGCTTCTGCGGGTAGTAAAACAACGAGGCGTGAAATTAATAGAGGCTTGCCTCCATGTCGGTCCGGGGACGTTCAAACCGGTCAAGGTTGATAACATAAATGACCATATCGTCGACCCAGAGTTTGCCGACCTCCCCGCCAAGGCAGCTTTATCACTGAGCGAAATCAAGACCAAAGGGGGAAAAGTTTTTGCGGTTGGAACTACTACGGTAAGGACATTAGAATCGGCGAAGATAGTAAACGGCGAGATCCAACCGTTTTCAGGGATGGTTGACTTGTATATCAAGCCAAGTTTCAAATTTAGGGTAGTCGATCATCTGATTACCAACTTTCATCTACCAAAGTCATCACTGCTCATACTGGTCAGCGCCTTTGCCGACCGCGAGCGTATTTTACGCGCCTATGAAGAGGCGATACAAAGCCGACTTCGCTTTTACAGTTACGGCGACGCTATGCTCATCCTATAATTCCCTTTTCCCCGATCAAAGGCCGCTTTATATTGACAAACAATGAAGGTTTACGCGCTAATAATGGCGGCGGGAAGCTCCGAGAGGTTCAACGGCGCCGTGCCCAAGCAGTTCACCCAGGTCTGCGGCCGTCCCCTGTTGGCCTGGGCGGTCAGCCGCTTTGAAGCCGCCGGGAAGATTGACCGGATTGTTGTGGTGGTTGCTGAGGAGTATCTTCTCTATACCAGTGAACAAGTTATAGACCCGTTTGATTTCCCAAAGGTAACTAAGATAGTGATTGGCGGGCAAACGCGTCGCGAGTCGGTTCTAAAGGGGCTTAAAGCCCTGCCCATTTCGACGGAGTACGTGGCAATTCACGATGGCGCCCGACCGCTGGTGTCACCGGCTGACATTGATAGAGCGGTTGAGACAGCGATCAGTGAGCGAGCAACAATGCTGGCTACAAGGGCGACAGATACCGTTAAACGGGCCCGAGAGGGGTATGTGCTGAGCACTCTGGAACGAGACTCACTTTATCTGGCCCAGACCCCGCAGGTGTTCCAATACGATCTAATTATGGCCGCGCACAAAGAGGCGGCTGACAGCGACAATGCGAATCGTTTCACTGATGACGCCGCTATGGTTGAAGCTCGCGGTTTCAAAGTGAAAATCGTAGAGTCGACCAGCCCGAACATAAAAGTCACCACCCATGATGACCTTGTTCTGGTTGAGGCACTGTTGACAAAGGAACTTGATGAAAAGCCTTAGAGTAGGCCAGGGATTTGACATCCACCCTCTCGTTGAAGGGCGCGACCTTATAGTCGGAGGCGTGAAAATCCCTTTTGAGAGAGGGCTGGCCGGTCACAGCGATGGGGACGTGCTCCTGCATGCCATCATGGATGCCCTGCTTGGCGCGGCCGGGCTGCCGGATATCGGACAACAATTTCCACCCTCGGACGACAAATACAAAAACGCCGACTCTGCTAAGCTCCTCAAGACAGTGGTGCGGTTGGTGAAAGAGGTGGGCTTTACTGACATAATAAACATCGACGCCACTATTATGGCTGAAAAGCCACGTTTCAGTTCCCATATACCATCGATGAGATCGAGGATTGCGGAAATTGTCGAGGTTGAACCTTCGCAAGTCAACATTAAAGCTACCACCACCGAACGGTTAGGCTTTGTCGGTCGGGAGGAGGGAATAGCAGCCTCGGCGGTCTGCCTGGTTGCCAGCGATGAGTGAAAGTCCACAACAGATAACCCAGTTCCTCGATTCTATCTTCAGCCAGGGTTCCTTCTGGGTGTACCTTGTTATCTTTGCGGCCTGCTTTATCGAAAATATTATTCCTCCTTTTCCGGGTGACAGCTTTATACTGGCCGGCGGAGGATTGGTCGCGGCGGAGCGGCTCGATTTGTACATCACCTTTCCAGTCGTTATTCTCGGTGGCCTTTCGTCGGTGATGATTATATACTGTCTGGGAAGATATTATGGCCGTGACTATTTCCTCAGGAAGAATTACAGGTACTTCTCGGTGGCTGATATTATCAAGGTTGAGAGTTATCTAAAGAGATGGGGACCAGCCATCCTTATTTTCTCACGGTTCACCGTCGGATTTCGAGTTGCAATTGCGCTTGGCGCAGGAATTGGACGCTACCCTGCGGCAAAAATGTTTGTTTATTCTCTGCTTTCGTACGTTATGTTTGCCGGGTTACTGATGTACGTAGCGATGGCGGCGGTTGAGAACTTTGATAGGATAGAATACTACTTCAGAACGTACAATAGGATCGTATGGCCGGTGCTGATCGGTCTGGCGGTGGCGTACGTTGTTCACAGGTTTTGGCGTTTGAGGAAAAAGGCTTAGATGAAGATACTACTATTGGCCGGCGGCGCTTCCAACGAGCGTGAGGTATCACTCACGTCGGGGGAGGCTGTGCTTGAAGCTCTCCAACGTCTGGGACACGAAGTCCAGGCCATCGACCCCGCGACCGGCAAGTCGCTGTTGGGCAGTGATGGGAAATTCATAACCTCCGGCAGATCGGATTCAACACAAGAAGTCGTTGTAACAAAAACCAACTCGCCAGCGCTGGCGAAGGCGCTCAGCTCATCCCAGTTTGAGGACGTCGATGCCGTATTTGTTGCCCTGCACGGTGGCGCCGGCGAAAACGGAGCAATTCAGTGCCTGCTGGAGCTGGCGGGCAAAGCTTACACCGGCTCGGATATGACGGCTTCCGCCGTGGCTATGGATAAAGCTATCACCAAGCTGCTGTTTGCCTCCGCAAAGATTCCGACGCCCGACTGGGAGCTTTACCGGCTGGCATCGAGCAACATAGATGATCGTTTTGTGGAAAAGATCTGCCGCCGGTTTTCTTTTCCGATTATTGTCAAGCCTAACGACAGCGGGTCGACCATCGGATTGTCGAAAGTGGGTAACGAGGCCGGCCTCCGTCCGGCGCTCCTTGCAGCTATCAAAGAATCTCGCAGCGTACTCGTCGAGAAGTACATCCCCGGCCGGGAGTTGACGGCGGCAGTGCTGGACAGTCAGGCCCTGCCGGTGGTGGAAATAAAAGCCGCCGGCGGTCTGTACGACTACGAAGCCAAATACACCAAGGGAAAGTCGGAATATATTGTGCCGGCTGATGTCGAACCGGAGACAAGCAAAAGCATCCGGGATGCGGCCGTAAGGGCATATGACATTATCGGGGCCGCGGGACTGGTGCGGGTTGACTTCATCCTGGCCGACGGCGGTGAGTTTTATTGCCTTGAAGTCAACACTTTACCCGGTATGACCAGCCTGTCGCTGGCGCCGATGGCAGCCCAGGCCGCGGGTATTGGATTTGATGATCTTATGTCGCGGATAATCACTTCAGCCGTGAACAGGCACGATAGGAGGAGGAATGCGGTTTAACAAAACCCAAAGAATAATCCTGATCGTTGCCGCCATCACCATAGTAGTGGGCTATCGTATCCCGTATCTCTATGACCTTGCTAACTATACTTTACTGGCAATGTGTATCATCCCTTGGCTTTGGGTTTGGTACTTAGCTGCTCAAAACAAAATCTGGAAGGGAATGCTTTGCTTCTTTTTTCCAGTACTTGCTGTAATCTATGCTATTCGTCATTGGTCAGATGTGCCGGCACGAAACACTCGTCGCCCTTCACTGATGTTTATCCTTTCATTGGCAACAGCAGTGTTCAGCGTGGCGATAAGCAGGTATTAGAGTGTAATGGCCGTTCCCAAACGATATGAACGCGGCTGGTTGGTCAGGTTCAAAAAAGATGGCCGGAAGATCCGCCGCCGGTTCCCGATTAGCCGCTACGTAGGTCGGGTTCCGAATCCGCCAGAGGCAGGGAGAAACCCGACATTGGCATCTTAGAAATGGATAAACTACACCCCAAAGCCGTCATCTTTGACCTTGGTTCCACTCTGATTGAATACGAGTCCATACCATGGAATGAGATGAATCTCCTCTGCGCCGCCAGCGCCCGGGATTACCTGATTAAAGAGGGGTATAATGTGCCCGACAAAGAAGAGTTTCATCAGGTATATGAGGAGGTTAAGGACCGGTATCGTAAAACGGCCATCGAGACGCTGGTTGAATGGACGGTCACGCAGGCGGCCGGCGACATGCTCAAAGCGTGGAACATTAAAGTAAACGGTGACTTACTGGACCGCTTTTTTGAGGCGTACTACAAACCTATTGGTCGCAAGATTTATCCTTACGAAGATACGCTGGAGACGTTGAAGAAAGTGAAACAACGATGTCCGGTCATCGGATTGGTCTCCAATACGATCTTCCCGGAGGGAGCGCATCGGCAGGAACTGAAGCGGTTCGGTATCGAACCCTATTTGGACTTTGCGGTTTTCAGTTCGACCTTTGGCCTGCGCAAGCCTCATCCCGACATTTTCTACAAGGCGGCCAACCTGGCCGGTTATGCGCCGTCGGAATGCGTTTATATCGGCGACAGGTATCTCGAGGACGTCCAGGGCCCAACTCAGATAGGCATGCCTGCTATCCTCAAGTTATGGAATGGACGAGAGTATCCCAACAACATGCCCGAAAGCACCCGCACGATTACCACCCTGTCAGAACTGGGGCTCCATCTCGATCTGGACGATCTGTCGGATTGAGTTTAATTCGCTTCGCGGGCGGCAGATGTCCGGAGCGTGTGTCACACACGGTATGACCAGCGTAGGTGGCGCCCCGGGTGTTTGGGATCAGCAGGCCAGAGCACAAGGATGGTGGCACCGGGCGAGTGAAATCAGCGAACTGACTTTGCACGCCTTCTTTTGCATCACGTCGAGCTTTTTTCTTGACGTGCGTATCTATTTTGCTACTTTTCTGCTGTTTTGAAACGATTGAGAGCCGGTGCATTCATGTAATCGAAATTCCAGGCGTGATCTTGTGTATCTGTTATGTGTTTTGGCTCTAACGTCAAAAGTGATAGTGCAGGCATTTATGGAAACCTGAGGAAATAAAGGAGGTTGTGATGCGCAGAATGAACAACATGGGACTTGTGTTTTTACTCGTCCTTTTCATCTCGCAATCGGTACTGGCAGTCCCCGGCGACACGGTGAAATCGTTTCCTTCACCGTATAGTTGCCCGCAGGGACTGGCCTATGACGGTGAATATCTGTGGAATGTCGACAGAAAAAGCGACATGATTTACAAAATTGACCCTAAAGACGGGTCGCTGGTCGATTCCCTGCCGGCTCCCGGTTACGTGCCGCGCGGGTTGACCTGGGACGGCAAACGTCTGTGGTGTGTTGATGCCGAGGAGGAGTTGATCTATGCCGTCAACCCGGCCACGCAGATCGTGGAAAGGACGATTTATTGCCCTGTCTCGCGTCCCGGTGGTTTGGCCTGGGACGGCCGCTATCTGTGGATTGCCGATGACGGCGACAACATGATCCATCAGATCAGCAGCGAAGACGGAACTACTATTGTCTCGATTCCCTCTCCCTCATCGCATCCCGGGGGATTGACCTTCGACGGCGCTTACCTGTGGGTCGCCGATCGAATCAAGAATATGATATACATGATCACACCGGATGAAGGGGACGTCATTATTTGCTTTGAGGCGCCCGGCCCGCATAGCTGGGGGTTGGCCTGGGACGGGAAGCACCTGTGGAATGTCGATTATCAGACTGATCTGATCTACAAACTGGCCATCGACGACGGTACCGTTTTTGCCCGGTTGGAGGAGAAGATAGAGCAGATCGAGTTTATCCATCAAGTTAGAAACTACGGCCCGGACTCGGTTAAAACGCTCGACGTGTACTTTGCCATGCCACAGGACCTCAACAGCCAGGAACTGTTGGAGCCGATCAAATTCAACCCTGAACCCAGGGAAACGCTCACCGATAAATGGGGACAGAAAGTTGCCCATTTTCTGTTTACCGATCTGGCCCCGACCCGGTTCGTTACCGTGACCATGCTGGCCTCGGTCAAGCTATATCAGACCCGATATTTTGTCTTTCCAAGGAAGGTCGGCGCTTTGGACGACATTCCCGAAAAGATTCGCGAAATGTATCTGGTTGATGACACTAAGTTCTCCCTGGAAAGTGAGGTCATTCAGCAGGCGGTGAAGAAGGCGGTCGGGGATGAGACCAACCCGTACTGGATAGGGCGGAAGATATTCAACTATGTCATCGAGCATATAGAGTACGAACGGGTTGGCGGCTGGAATATCGCTCCGACCGTTCTGGAGCGCGGCAACGGCTCCTGCTCCGAGTACAGCTTTGTCTACATCGCTATGTGCCGAGCGGCCGGTCTACCGGCCCGGTACGTGGGCGCGATCGTCATTCGTGGGGACGACGCGTCGTATGACAATGTCTTTCATCGCTGGGTGGAGATATATCTGCCGAACTACGGCTGGCTGCCGGTTGATCCCTCCGGCGGCGATTCCAAGTGGCCCTCGGCGAGGGCCAACGCCTTTGGTTACCTCAACAATCGCTTCCTGATTACCACGATTGGCGGCGGAGGTTCGGAATATCTTGAATGGGGTTATAACGCCAACGAACGGTGGACCTCCAGGGGCAGGTGCAAGGTGGTGGTGGAAAACTTCGGCGAGTGGACACCGATAAAGCCGCCGAGTGAATGATTCTACCGGATCGGAGTATGCAATTGTAGATCATAAGCCTTGTGAGGCTATGCCATAAGTTCGTTACTTCTGTGAGTAGAGCACATTGATTCCAGAGGGGCTGTCTCCAACTTCGCGTAGCGGCGGGCTTTAAGTCCGCCGGTGGCGTCGCCACATTTAGGCGGGAGACAAGCCCCCGCCCTACGCGGGGTGCGGTTTCCATCTTTTAGCACAGCTTCACAAGGGACCTGACCGACAAGCTGGGCCGAAACATGTCTTAATAAGTTGCACCCTTCCCAAATCATGGGAGCGGCGCTGCCCAGAGCGAGGGTGATCCCCGTTTGATGGACAGGCTGCCTGCCGGTTGAGCCGGTGAATCAGGAAACACTTGAAAAACAGAGCAAACTCTCGTACTTTCCCCTGCAAAGTAGCAGTGCTACATTTTTTTGGCTGAAGGCGTTAGATGAGAGAAGAATTCGACCCGATCCGCAACAACGAACGCACCCGGCAGTTGGTCGGCTACGCACCGAGAAAGAGGGCCACACCTGAAACATACGCCGGGCTGGGGTTTAAGTGCGGCCTCGAAATACATCAGCAGCTTAAGACTAAAGAGAAATTGTTCTGTCGCTGCCCAGCGGGAATCTATCAGAAAGACGGCGAATATGACGCTGAGGTCATTCGGCACATGCGTCCCACTCTCAGTGAAATGGGGGAGTACGACGGTACGGCGTTGATGGAACGGAAAACCAAAAAAAACATTGTCTACCGAATAAAGAACGAGACCGCCTGCACCTACGATATTGATGACACCCCTCCGTTCCCCCTCAACCGGGAAGCGCTGGAGATATCAGTTCACATCTCGTTGCTGTTGAATCTGAATATTGTCGGCGAGCTGCACATCACCCGCAAGCAGTACCTTGACGGTAGTATCCCCACCGGGTTTCAACGCACAGCAATTGTCGGCATTGAGGGGGAGATTCCAATTAAGAGCCATGCAGTAAGAATTATGCAGCTCAGTATCGAAGAGGATGCCTGCCGCGAAGTATCCGATGTCGGTCACTGGCGGGTTTACACCACCGACCGACTGGGGATACCCTTGATCGAGACCGTCACCTACCCGGACATGAAAACTCCCGATGAAGCAGCCGAGGCAGCTCACTACCTGAGATTTCTAGCTCGCAGCACCGGCAAGGTGCGCACCGGTATCGGCGCCGCCCGCGAAGACGTCAATGTCAGCATAAGCGGCGGGACCAGAGTTGAAATCAAGGGTGTTGCGCACATCAAATGGATACCGGAACTGACGCACAACGAGGCCTTCCGCCAAAAGGCGCTGCTTCAGATCAAAAATATCCTCAACGAACGCATCGGTGATCCGTCTTCGTGGAGTATATCGTTTGCAGATATCGACTTCAACAGTCTCGCCACCACGTTACCGCTTTTGCATGAGGAAAAAAAGCAAAAGCAGCGACTGGTAGCCGTCAACCTGCCGCAATTCAAGGGCATCTTGTCTTCTTTCACCCAGCCGGGCAAAGTGTTCGCGGACGAATTATCTGATCGCCTCAAAGTGATCGCCTGTCTTGAAAAACCGAACATGCTCCACTCCGAGCAGGCGGAGCCTCTCTTGGACATGGAAACGCTTGCAAGAATAGGGGAGAAACTAAAGGCTCGCGACGACGATGCACAGGTCCTCGTGTGGGGACCGAACGAGGACGTTACAACAGCGCTGGAGACCATTGAGGAGCGGTGTCTAATGGCCTTTGAAGGTGTCCCCAATGAAACGCGCCAGTCGTTTGCGGATGGCACTACGGTTTTTGAGCGGGTCCTCCCCGGGTCAGATCGGATGTATCCGGATACGGACTCAGCGCCGATCCCAATCGATGACGTGCTTATCGAGAAACAGCGCAAGGACCTGCCGCTGCCCGTACACTATCGGCTGGAACAGCTCGAAAAATGGGGAGTTCCTCACGATGCCTGTCATTACATCTTAAAGCGCAACCTAGCAGGTTTGATCGAGAAGATCAGCGCAGACTTCGACATCACCCCGAGGTTTGTCGGTATCCTCATCGGGCACACTCTGCGCCGCGTTGAAGGAACTAATTCACCTTCGGCAAGTTTCGATTATCGGCGTGTCTATGATCTGTTTGCTTTTGTTGAGGAACGCAAGCTGGACCGTGAGATTGTAAAGAAGATGCTGCCGGTTGTGTATGAGTATCCTAACATGGACTTTGACTCCGTGTTGACCACGGTTGACTTTGTTCCGATGTCTAAAGACGAAATCCTCTCCTACATCCCAGCCTTAAACCAAAAGTTCGACGAAATTAATACCTCCAGCGGCTCACAGGCCCGACTGCGCTGGATTATGGGCAACCTTCGAAAGCTGGCGATTGGGAATATCTCCTTGGCCGCATTGAAGTCTTACGTTGAGAAGGAAATCGTACATGGCTGATTTGTTCAAAGGGTACAAGGGAGAGGCGCTTGAGGTGCTGAAACGGTTCAACGTAAGGGTGTGGAGCGATACCCACGTCAAGACAACCCGCGGCGACATCACCGGTATCATTCTCCCCAGGGCTGAAAACGACGATGATCGGCATATCGTTTTGAAACTGGCCAATGGATATAACATCGGTGTGGCGACGGACACCGTTACCGACATGAAAGAATGCGGCTATAAGGAAGCGCACTATAAGATACCCGAAAAGGAGTTCCCGTTTTCCAAAGATAAGCCGAACATCAAACTGTTCGGCACCGGTGGTACCATCGCGTCGCGGCTCGACTATCGCACGGGCGCGGTGATACCAGCCTTTTCCCCGGGTGAGTTGTATGGCGCCGTTCCCGAGTTGGCCGATATTTGCAACCTGACCACTGAAAAGCTGTTTGCCGTTTTTAGTGAAAACATGGGTCCTGAGCAGTACAAAACTCTGGCGATTGCCATTGGCGAGGAAATCAAAAAAGGTAAAGACGGTATTGTTATCGGTCATGGCACCGACACGATGCATCACACGGCCTCGGCGTTGGCGTTTATGGTGCAAAACCCTCCCGTTCCAATTGTCCTTGTCGGCTCGCAGCGCTCGTCGGACCGTCCATCTTCGGATGCCGCTTTGAATCTTATGCATGCCACCAAAGCTGCCGCTGAGTCCGACATTGCCGAGGTTATGGTCTGCATGTTTGGGTCGACCTCCGATGAATACGGTCTTCTGCACCGGGGAACGCGGGTACGCAAGATGCACTCTTCCTACCGTTCCACCTTCCGCACCATCGGGGATATTCCACTGGCTATGGTGGATCGGCAGAAGATTACACCGCTCGGCCCGGACTATAACCGACGCCGTCGGGATCGCAATGTGGATATCCATCCCTACTTCGAGCGGCGAGTCGCCCTGGTTTACTATTATCCCGACATGCACCCTGACATTATCGATTCCCTTGTCGACAACGGTTACAGAGGCATCGTTATTGCCGGCACCGGGCTGGGTCATGTAAACAAACCGGTCTATCCCGCTATTGAGCGTGCCACCAGTAAGGGGGTGGCGATCTACATGACCGTGCAGACGCTGTGGGGATACACACACATGTTCGTCTACGATACCGGGCGCGACCTGATGGCCAAGGGGGTTATCCCGGCCGCCAACATGCTTCCCGAAGTAGCCTACGTGAAATTGGGCTGGGCGTTGGGACAGACCGACGATCTGGATAAAGTAAAAGACATCATGCTGACTCCTGTCTGTGGTGAAACTACCGATCGCGAGCCGTACAACGGTTATATTATACTTCAGGGCGGCATCCCGGAGGTAGAGGAGTTTCTAAAAAAGATTCATAAGTAGGTGCCGTCTTTCAAGTCAAGGGCTGGAGTCCCCGACTCCTGCCTTGTCTCTGTGTGCAAAGAGTGCCGATAGCGGTATCGCCGGGTTCCTCCCCTGTAACTGCTATCATATAGTTGCTTAATAATGCCTCGGTTGACCAAATACATCAGTCGGCTAAGAATTCGAGAAACTCCTGTTGCAGATACTGATGCATCCTGAAATCTCGATTGGTGGAGTCTACAGGCAGCAGGTATTCAAATGCCTCATCACTTTCAAAAGCCAATATCGAATGGCACAATGTGCAATCGCCAGAAATACTTGCGCCGTTTTCATTGACCAGATCAGTATTATGACAGCGAAAACAGCCCTTATCCCCTTTGTGCCCAATGTGGCTGGGATAGGTACCCCAGGTTAGGTTCAGCTGGTGGTGAATGTTGCGGTTATACGTTGCTTGCAAGACGGATACAGCTTTATCAATCTGAGCGGATTTTTCTATGGCGACGTCAGGGAACCGGCGCCGGTAAAATCCATGCATGTGATTGGCGATTCCTTCCATAGCAGCTTCCGCATCCGGGTAGCCGGCCGTGACGGCAGCAAGGGCTTCGCGTTTCAAATATGACAGCGACCGATCCAGCAGCCCAAGCCTGATTCGCTCGTCAACGGCATCGTGAGAATCTTCAAAGATATGAGTTGCCCGGTTGTGGCAGTCGACGCAGTCGAGGATTCGTTTATTCTCATGCCCGTTGTGTGAACTGATCAGCTTTTTGTTTGTGTACCGCTTAAAACTGCCGTCCGGCTGTATGACTTCCACCCAGATCATCTCCTCACGCTCGTCGTCGACAGAAGAATACCTGACCAGATTTTCTTCGCCAGTGTGCCAGTGAATCCCACCCTTTTCCATCCCTTTACCGGCGTCCACCTTCAAGTTCAAAGTCGTATATCGGGGCGTCGATTCATGATCTTTGCCGTAACGCACAATTGTCTGTAACCGGCTTCCGTAGAATTTATTCGGCCAGTGGCACTTTTCACACGTCTCGCGAGCTGGTCGCAGTTGATGTACCGGCGTTGGAATCGGCCGCTCAAGAAGATCAAAGGTGATCGATATTATCTGCCACATGCCGTTAAGCTTGCTGTCGATCAGGGCGCCAATTCCCTCGCCAACGTGACAGTCAATACATTTTACTCGCGCGTGCGACGACTGCTGGTAAGTCACCCATTCCGGATTCATCACACTGTGGCAGGCGGTTCCGCAGAACCTCGGCTCATCCATGAAATAGAGCATCCGCGAACTGGCCGCGCTTAAGAACAGGATATTGACAAGTGTAAAGAAGCCAACGGTCAATGCAAGCTTTGATCCAAAAAAGCCGCCTTTGAGTTGTTCGGCATCAAAGCGTTCCTCAAGAAGCTCTCTGGTGTTTTTTCCGGTCTTTTCTCGGCATAGGTGCCAACCGACTGATATCAGGGCAAGGCCGACGACAAAAAGCGCCGGAAAGAGGAGGTAAGTGATGAGACCAACGCGCGCATTCGTCAAAATTCCCACAAGCCGGGCAATTTCGAGTATAATAGAGGTAATGAAGGAGGAGGTCGTTAAAACGACGCCCACCATTCCCACACGATTGACGGCAACGCCGCGAATGAAGCGGATATACTTTCTAAACAAGGTGCCCCCCTACTCCCGTTCGAAAAACAGTTTGTATATCTCCTGCATCTTGCCGGTTCGGATATTGTCTTTCAGTTGCCCCGTTTCAGTGGTAAGCCAGACGTGCATGGGATCATTGGCAATCAAGCTGTCGATATATGCATCCACTTCGGGGTTGTTGAACTTCCGTGCTTCAGGGATCATCTTGAAGTAAAAATGCTGAGCCACGTCGTACGCGCCATGCCACCAGGTGTAGTCCGGCCCCATCATGGACGCGCCGTGTCTCATGCGACGGCCTTCGTGATGCCAAATCTCCCAATATATCCACTCTATCTTGTTGCCGAAGCTTGCCGGACTTTCGAGAAGCTTGTTCTTCTCGACGAGACTCATGAGCTGACCGGCAGGTTTAGCAAATTTCTCGTTGTACAGCCTTACTACGGCGTCGAATTGGTAGAAGTGACCATCGGCAAAAGCGCTGCCGTGGCAAGCCACGCAGACGTTTTTCATGTTCTTTTGTTTCTGTTGCCAGTTGTCTTTCCGCTTCGACACCGGCGGGCGCAGCGTCCAGCTTATTCGATCACCGACATCGTGCGTGACTCCACGCGTTAGCGTTGCCGACATGTGACAAGTGGCGCAGGTGGGGGCTTCGAAATAGTCAACTCCCACCGTCCAGTTGTCGGCATTAATGTTCATACTATTTAAGTGTGTATAGTAGACATTACCATGTTTTGATTCTTCGTAGATTTCCTTCTGGGGATGGTCTGGACCAAGATGGCATTTCGAACAAGACTCCGGCTGACGTGCCTGCGCTTTGGAGAACGAGTGTCTCGTGTGACAGGCATTACACGAGCCTTTCGATCCATCAGGATTCAACCGACCAATACCGGAGTTTGGCCAACTTTTTCTGGAAAGCTTGTTGGGGGACGTAGGGTCAATCTGTACTTTTGTGCCGTGGCAGCTTTCACAGCCGAGTATGGCGACCGGCTCACCGGCCGCTACATGAGCAAGATAGGCATCCTTGGAATCAAGGATTTCACCGGCGGCGGCATGATAGGAACTCCCAACCTCGCTCGCTTCTTTTTTATGACACTTGCCACAATCCTTGGGTGTCACCAGTGTTGCAATACGCCCCCCTTCATGCATAAAAGCGTCCTTATCCCCTTTTGCGGCGCCGTGACAGTCTATGCAAGTCACCTTATGTATCGCGTGCTGAGACATGTACCATTGTTTGTACAGACCGGGTGATTTCTCTTTATGGCAGGTCATACACTTCCCCGCCACCTCCGGGCTGGTCGACGTTAATCCTACCGGGCTCGTCAGCAGGCAAACAAGCAAAATTACTGAGAGCATTATCAGTGATCTCATGATATCACTCCAGGTTTTCATAGATTTTCTCTATTTCTCATTTACCCATCGAGAACTTACCCTCAATCTCAATCGCAACGATGCTAGACCTTACCTAAAACAATCCTTTAGGATGTAGATCTCATTCTTACTATGCAACAAAAAACTTGACCTAAGATCGGGAGGTGGGCATTCCCGCCCGCCTTGCCACAAAGAGAGTCGGCGCATGAGGAGAGGCTGCCCCAGAAGGCAATTATTCTGGCCTGCGTAGGGTGGAGGCCTGTCTCCCACCTAAACGTGGCGACGCCACCGGCGGACACAAGGCCCGCCGCTACGCGGAGTTAGAGAATGCCGACTTCATTTGGTGCCATGTCCAGTGTAGCTGGAGTCAACTTTTGAGACAGCCCGTCAGGGCCGGACCTGGACGGCCTCGGGACGTACGCCGACCACAGAAAATCTTTATTTATGAAGGCGAAATGGTATGAAACCGAGCTCGGGTCAAAAAAGAACAAGCTGGCTCACGAAAAGAAGTCGAACCCTCAGTATGGAGCTACTCCAATTCCTATTGCACTTTCCCAGACAAAGACCTGGTCTTGACCGAAAAGAACAACACCGGTACGATGATCAGGGTCAACACCGTGGACGACACAAGGCCGCCGATCATCGGGGCGGCGATCCGCTGCATCACCTCGGAGCCGGTGCCATGACCAATCATAATCGGCAGCAGCGCCAGGATGGTCGTCGCAACCGTCATCAGCTTTGGTCGCACTCGCTCAACCGCCCCTTCCATCACCGCTGCCTGCAAATCCCCAAGCGTATTCAAACGATTCTGAGCACGGTACCTGTTAACCGCTTCCTCCAAATAGACCAGCATTACCACTCCGGTCTCCGCCGCCAGGCCGGCCAGGGCAATAAAACCAACATAGACTGCCACCGAGGAGTTGAATCCAAACAGATAGAAGAACCAAATCCCACCGACGAGAGCAAACGGCAATGACAGGAGTACGATCAGGCAGTCAGTCAGATTCTTGAAATGCAGGTAGAGCAACAGGAAGATCATAAACAGGGTCAAAGGCACAATCATGCGGAGCTTTTCCGCTGCCGCCTGCATGTTTTCATATTGTCCTGACCACACAATGCTGTATCCCAAAGGCAGTTTTACCGATGCTTCCACAGCTTCCCGCGCTCTGGAGACATAGCTGCCAACGTCAATACCTCTGAGATCAACAAAGACCCAGGCTGTCAGCCGGGCGTTTTCGGATTTGATCATCGCTGCCCCTTTGCTGAAGCTGAGTTTTGCCAGTTGCCCCAGGGGCACCTGGCCACCATCCGGGGTTGCTACCAGAACGCGGCGAAGCGCTTCTGGATTGTCCCTGAGTTCACGGGGATAGCGAACGTTGATAGGATATCGTTCCCGCCCCTCGATTGTCGAGGTGATATTCATGCCGCCGACAGCCGTCTTGATCACATCCTGTACGTCGCCAACTGTCAAACCGTAGGCGGCTGTCTTGAATCGATCAATGTCAATGTCAAAATAGTTGCCGCCGGTAACCCGTTCGGCGTAGACTGATCTGGTGCCCGGCAATGGTTTGACGACGGCCTCGATTCGCTGGGCAATCGCATTGAGGCTATCTAGGTCAGGTCCCATTACTTTGATGCCAACAGGAGTCTTGATGCCGGTAGCAAGCATGTCGATTCGGGTCTTGATCGGCATCGTCCAGGCGTTGGTGAGCCCGGGAAACTGAATAGCCATATCCAGCGAGTCGACCAGCATCTCCGGCGTCAAACCGGGACGCCATTGATCCCTTGGCTTGAGCATTATGGTCGTTTCCAGCATCGTTAGAGGAGCCGGATCGGTGGCCGTTTGAGCGCGACCAACTTTGCCAAAAACCCTTTCGACTTCAGGAAAGGACTTGATGATTCTGTCTGTCTGCTGAAGAAGTTCTTTGGCTTTGCCGACCGAAATGCCGGGAAGGGTGGTCGGCATATACAGCAAGTCCCCTTCATACAAGGGAGGCATGAACTCCGACCCAATCTGACTTAGTGGCACAACTGTAACGGCCAGAATAACCATGGTAATAGCAACCACCACAAGCTTGTGTTTGAGGGCGAAGTTGATTATGGGACGGTACAATTTGATACTGATTCGAGAGATTGGGTTACGTTTTTCCGATCGTATCTTCCCTTTCAGAAAGAGCGCGATCAGCGCTGGAATCAGAGTTATCGAAAGCAAAGCCGAGGCCGCCATCGCAAATGTCTTTGTGTATGCCAGCGGCTTAAACAGTCGACCGGACTGTCCTTCCAGTACCAGCACTGGCAGGAAAGAAACGGTAATGATCAGCAGCGAGAAAAAAAGCGCCGGGCCGACCTCTTTGGCTGAGTCGAGAATAATCTTGTGGCGCGGCTTGCTATCGCTGTCACGCTCCAGATGTTTATGGGCGTTCTCCACCATTACCAGTGAGGCATCAACCATAACACCGATTGCGATTGCTATTCCCCCCAATGACATGATATTGGCGTTTATCCCTAAAAGGTGCATGGCCAACAGAGTTAGCAGCACGCCTGTTGGGAGCGTTACCACAGCAATGAAAGTAGAGCGTACATGCAATAGGAACAGAAGAGTTATCAGAATGACAACAAGCATTTCTTTGAAAAGGGTGTTGCGCAGATTGGCGACAGCATTGTCAATCAGCTCTGAACGATCGTACACAGGAACTACCGTTACACCCTCTGGAAGTCCGGCCGCAAGTTCAGAGAGCTTCTGTTTTACGCGGCCAATTACCTCGCGAGCGTTATCGCCCCACCGTATAACAATAATGCCGCCGACCGTTTCACCTTCTCCATCCAGTTCCGCCACTCCACGCCGGATATCTGGTCCGTATTGGATGTTTGCTATCGATGAAAGCAACACCGGGGGGCCATTCTTTGGAGTATGAACTGGAACATTGCGTAAATCCTCCAGATCGCCGATATAGGCTTGACTGCGAACCATGAATTCGGTCTCGCCCAGCTCCAGCAGCCTTCCTCCAACGGCGCCGGTCGAGCGTTTTACGGCCATGATGACATGTTTGAGCGGAATATTGTAGAACTCCAGCTTGCGCGGGTCGACCTCAACCTGGTACTGTCTCACGAAGCCACCCACCGTAGCCACTTCCGATACGCCCGGCACCGACGACAGTTCATATTTCAAGAACCAATCCTGAAGGGATCGCAGCTCAGCCAGATCATACTGGTTGGTTGTATCTACCAGAGCATACTGATAAACCCACCCCACTCCGGTGGCATCGGGACCGAGTTGAGAGGTGGCATCTTTGGGAAGCCGCCCGGATACCTGCGATAAATACTCCAGGACCCGGCTGCGAGCCCAGTAAAGGTCAGTGCCGTCTTCAAAGATCACGTAGACAAACGAAAGGCCGTAGTATGAGTATCCTCTTACATTCTTTGCCTTTGGCACCGCCAGAAGCGCCGTAGACAGAGGATATGTCACCTGATCTTCCACCACCTGGGGCGGCTGACCGGCATACTCGGTTTGTATTATGACCTGCACATCGGAGAGGTCGGGAATGGCATCAACGGCGATTTCATCTGCGGCATAAATCCCTGCCAGGAGTAAGACAACCGTGACCGCAAGTATTAGCCAGCGGTTGTTGATCGAGTACTCGATGATTTTGCTAATCATGGCTTTCCTCCGGCTGATATCTAACCAGATTCATGCCACAGACCGAGCAGGTTCCCTCGTGATCCTGAACCACGCCACATTCCGTCATGGGACAGACGTAAACATTCTGTTTGTCTGTCTCCTCCACCGGAACCAGTGCCATGCCGCATTCCGAGCAGGACCCTTCGCCGTACTGCAGGACATGGTAATGTTGCGGCATCGGACAGGTGTAGATGTCGTGACCTCCAATCGCTAGGAGTTCATCAGGATCTAAATCGAGTTTGGCACCGCCGTGTCCATGTCCGGTATCAGGTTCTTCCTGAACAGGTTCTTCCTCGCCGGCGGGAAGCAGTTCGGTGAGTTTCATTTTGCACTTGGGACAGCGGCCGGGCTCATTTTGAACCACAGCGCATTCTCTCATCGGGCAGACATAGACGGATTCATTGTCTGTTTCTTCTACCGGCACAAGAGCCATGCCGCACTCCGGGCAGGACCCTTCGCCGTACTGCAGGACATGGTAATGTTCCGGCATCGGACAGGTGTATACTCCGGATTGATCGCTTTTCTCAGCATGTGTCATGGCTGAGTGATCGTGCTGTGGTTCAACCTCCTCCTGGCGACTTTGATCATGGCCTTGATCATGCTGGTGCCCGACCTGATATCCTTCCGCAAGCGCTTCGCTCAAGCGTGATTCGCTGTCCAATAGGAACTGGCCGGAAGTTACCACCAATTCATTTTCGCTAAGCCCGGAGCGTACCTCAAGAAGGTCATCGTCTCCTACGGCTCCGGTCGTGATGACTCGCAGTTGGTAATCGCCCTCGCCCAACGCGACATAGACCAGTTGTTTGACTCCGGAGTTTATTACGGCGGATCGGGGAATAACCAGTCGGTCGCCAGAAAGCTCGGAAATTATTGACACCTCGGCATACATCTCCGGTTTCAACCGGTAGTCTCCGTTTTCGAGGTCGAGCCGTATCTCAACTTGGTGTCCGACATTGAGAAATGGCGAGACGTATGAGATTCTCGCAGTGTGCTTCTCTCCGCCAAGATTGGGCAGTTCCACTGTTGCTTCCTGACCGAAGCTGACAAACGGCAGGTCCTGTTCGTAGACATGCGCGACCACCCACACTGTTGAGAGATCAGCAATCTGATACAGTTCAGCGCCCGGTTTGAGATGATCTCCTTCGGATACATTCTTTGCTGTTACAATACCATCGGTAGGGGATCGGATCAACATGGTGCGCGTGATTTCGCCGGACGACTGCAGTTGTTCTATCTGGTCCGACGATATGTCCCAATTGCTCAGACGCATGCGGCTAGCCTGCATCAAGTCGGTCATGCCGCCTGCGGATGAATCCGAAAGGGAATCTTCCATCTTCTGGCTTGACTCGTAGGCGATCAGGAACTCTCTCTGGGCGGCCACCAGCGCCGGGGAATAGACCTCCAGCAGAGGTTGGCCTTTGTGGACCCTTTCTCCTTCGTGGTCAACAAAGAGTCGTTCTATCCAACCGTCGATTTTGAGGTTAACACTGTACATCAGCGGCTCGCTGAAGGCGATTTTACCAAACGCCAGCACTCTCTTCGTCAGTGACTGATACCGAACGGGTGTGGTGACAAGACCCATATTCTGAGTGGTGGTTGGATCAATACTGACCGAACCCTCGGAACCGGCACCATCCTTTTTAGGTGTCAGCTTCATTCCGCAGATGGGGCAGTAGCCCGGTTCATCGGAGATGATCTCAGGATGCATGCCGCAGGTATACTGCTGTTTTTGGGTGCTTTCAGTTGCCGGCGTCGTGTTATCCGACCGGGGGATCAGCATGTAAGCTGCTCCAAAGCCCAGCACCAGAGCTGCTATTGCTACAATAATTGTTTTCATGGTTTCACCTTTCTTTGAACATCAGTGATTAGTTCGCGTAATACGGCCGCTTGCTGGTGATATTGCTTGAGAAGTTCGAGCCGTTCCAGCTCAATATTGATGACATCTAACTGAGCCGACAGAAGACCGTTGAAATCAACCTGGCCGACTTCGTAGGCTACCTGCGCCGCTTCCCTGGCCGCTTCTCCCTGGGGAAGAATTGAGTGATGGTATTGCTCAATGCGTTCTGTCAGAGATTGCAGGGCAAGCAGGACATCCGCCACTCGTTGTTCAATCTCGTTGGTAATCGAGCGCTCTTCCGCCTGCGAGGCCAAGAACGATTGCCTGGCGGCTGCCGTCTGGTTCTTCTGGCGAGCGAAAAACCACAAGGGCATTTTCAAACCTACTTTGAATGTTAGGAAATCCTCACCACGAACCGGATCCATTGGAATATCCTTGCGAATCCGGTAATCAACGCCAAACATCAAATCAGGCCAGTAGCTTGACCGGGCAAGGCTGACCTGCTTTCCCGCGATAGTAGACTTGAGTGTCGCCTTGACGAGGATTGGGTTCGAGACCTCCGAGATCGAATCAGTAGCGTCAGATGATATCGGCGGCAAGACCGGCGTCAATGATGCGTGAATTGTCGCGGGATTATCAGTAAGCCACCCCAACCGGGTCAGCGCTGAGGAACGCCTCTGTCGAGCCATGAGAACCCGGTTCTCCAGTCTCGCCTTCGCAGTCTGCGAGCGAAGTACATCCTGCGCCGATCCCAAACCATTGGCGTATCTGGTTTGAGCGACATCAATGATGTCCTGGATCAGTTTTAGATTGTCAGCGAGAATATCTCCGGTTAGAGTCCAGAATGAGTAGTCATAGTAGTTGCTTGTCACAAGTCGGACAATATTGTTTCTTCGAGCGGCTACATCCAATGCCCAGCTTTCTGAATTCAAACCGGCAATCTCTGCCTGGACAGACAGCTTCCCCGGCCATGGGATAGTCTGCGACAGGCCTATGGATACACCGGTCATCGGGGTTTCGTTGAAACTGAACGATGTTCGTGGCAAGTTCAGAACACCTACGGCAAGTTGCGGATCAGGAGGCCAGCCGGCATACTTGGCTTGATATTCGGCACTGCGGAATTTATAGTCTGCTGCCTGAATCGCGGGATTGCGTTCTAGCGCCACCCGGACCAATGAATCAAGCGTCCGATTATCGTTAATGTCATCTGCCCGACTCGCTGGTACCAACAGCAGCCAGGCTATTACTAAAATGGTCCCTTTCTTAGCCATATTAAGACTCCACCTTTGGTTGTAAGTTGGAAACTGCTGCAATTTACCCGTGGAACTGACATATTGTCAAGAAGTTTCGGCTGCCGTCATCGCGAGCGAAGCGTAGCGATCTCAATTAGTACTTGGAGATTGTCACGCCCGCCTAAGGCTGGCTCGTAATGACGTGGAGGCCGTCTTCAGCAGCTTGCCACGCCAAGAAGGGAATATCAAATGAGATACGAAGAGTTTAGAATATACAGCGGCGGGCCGGGCGCCAATGGAATGTCTAACCTGAAAGTCTTATCGGAAACGATGTCTGTCAGCAGGTTGTCAAAGACTGCACAGGTTATATCGGCAAATGTATCAGGATTGGAAATCGGTCGCGGCTGTGCCTCAAAAGGAACTTCCGCCATCGGTTCTGGGTTGGAGATTTGGCAACAACAGACACCCTCGATCGTTATTGTTTCGCTGTCAGGAACACTGCTCTGGCCGCACCTACAGCTATAACAGGACGTATAACAGCTACTCCTGTCACAACTTAACTGATATGCCTGAAGGCACGGGGCTGCAGCTAAAGTTAGAGCTGTCAGCACTGCCAAAGCAGTCCTCAATATCTTTTTCAGTCTCTGCATATTCATATTATAGGCATTTACCTTGCCTTTGATAACACCCATTCAGGTAATTGGTTCCAAAGGAAGATCCGGTACGACACAATAGCAAATGATATACCAGCTGGAGAAGGATCTCGGGTTTCATCTGCATCAGGTGGCAGTACAATCGGTATTACTCCTTCAGCATAGCCAATTGGCAAAACAGTTCATCGTTGTCCGGCAACTCGGCTGGGTGGACCCGCTGGATCCACCGGATGATGCCCTTCTTATCTATCAGGAACACCACTCGCTCAGTATACCCCTTTTTTGTCAAGACCCCATACCTGCGGGCCACTTCACCGTGGGGCCAGAAATCGGACATGAGCGGAAAACCCAATCCACCAAGGCTCTTCGCCCAAGCGATATGGCAGGGAACAGAGTCAACCGAGATGCACAAAAGCTGGCAGTCGTGATCTTCGAACTTCTCGTAGACCTTCTGATAACTCGGAACCTGCGTTGCACATACCGGCGTCCAGTCGGCAGGGTAGAACGCCAGAACCACGTTCTTGCGACCCTGGTACCAAGCCAGGTTAAGTTCACCCTCGTTGTGGGTGTTTAAGGTGAAATCCGGAGCGGGATCACCGACTTTCAGCTCAACTTTATCTTCTGTCATATCAATGTTTCCCTCTGCATTTGGGGCAAGTTCCCACAAACTCAATACGATAACCCAAAATCTCCGCTTCTGTGCCGCTGATGTCCAGTTTCTGAAGTTCATCGAGGATCACCTGCCGTTGTCTTGTCGTTCTTCGAAACTCTATCATCGACAGTATTCTAATCACTAATACTAATGATTATTGTTATTTTCCAAACAACTCTGTTTTATCATAGGTTCCCTGAATCTTAATTAAAATGGTATACTGGAACGTTGAAGTGAGGGACTTGGTATGTTATCCTCCGTTAGTCTTCTGTTGTGAGCTTTCTGCACATAATACTCTTGACAGATCGTCAATGTTGCCTATATTATCCTAAGATAGAGAGTCACTAATGCACTGTTACTTCAAACAATCCGATGGCCTATGAGTGCTTAATGGATTGACTTATCCTCTTAGGTTGAAATCATCCCTCAGGCTTTTTGGGAGGTGTATATGTCACCAAACATCGACGCTAATCCAAAGTTATACTTCATAATCAGATGGACCGGAAGAAGAGTTCTTCCGGCAGTTGTTATCTTGTTGTTTTGTGGACCGGCGGCCCTGTCTGAGACGCTGGAGCTAAGCTATACATTCCAGCGCCCCACAGTAGAATCTGTCGAGATTGACGGACAGTTATTCGATCGAGTTGTGATGTCCACAGCACCAAATTCCGGCCAGGTCGGGCATCCGGCACTGCCGGCCAAAGGGGCGAGGATTCTCCTACCGTATGGAACCGAGGTAGAGAGCATCGAAGTGATCGCAGGAGAAAAGCACGAGCTTGGCACCGGATATCTTATTGAACCAGTGGAGCGGCCCTTCAGTCTGTCAGCGGCTCCAGCCGACATTCCGCCCTTGTTCAAGGATACAGTCGTCTATGCGGTCGGTCATCCCATACCCGAAGACAGATATGCCAAAGTGGGAGTGCAGTGGTGCCACGGCTACCAGATTCTGGTTCTAAAACTGCACCCGGTCGAGTATGTCCCGGCAACAGGAGTATTGTCTTACTACCCGGAATTACTGATTAAGGTGAATACTGCGGTATCCGGCAAACTGATTCCTCTCTTGCGCAATGTTGCTCAAGATCAAAGAGAGGTGTCGCCATGGATCGATAATCCTGCAGAGTTTTCAACCTACTTATCGGGAGACAAGCAGGGAGCAAGCAACTATGATTTGTTGATAATTACTCCGTCATCACTGGCCGCAGCCTTCCAGCCCTTGAAAGACTACCACGACACTACCGGTACGTTAACCGAGATACACACGCTGGAGCAGATCGGGGCCGCGGATCCGCACACGATCCGTGACTACATACGACAAGAGTACCAGGACAACGGCATACAGTATGTTCTGTTAGGCGGAGACGATGACTTGATTCCAGCCCTGGATTTGTACGTGGTCTCATGGGAGGGACCCGACGCGGTTATTGAATATACCATGCCCGGGGATTTCTATTTCTCCTGTCTGGACGGAACCTTCAACTATGATGGGGACGCTTTGTGGGGTGAGCCGACCGACGGAGAAAGCGGAGGAGAAGTCGACATGTTTGCTGAAGTCCATATAGGTCGCGCCTCGGCCAATTCGATTGATGAGGTAGCCAACCTCGTCAACAAGACTATCGCCTACTTAGCCAGTGAAGACCAGTATCTGCAGAAAATCCTACTCGCTGGTGAACAACTGCGTTTTGGAGCGATGGGTGAATATGGTGGGTATGCAATGGACGAGATGGTCGATGGGTCGGAGGCGCATGGTTTTACAACCTTCGGTTTTCCTTCGGCGGTTTACGACATTGAAAAGCTGTATGATTTGTACTTTCAACCATCGAATTACTGGCCCGCAAGTGAGATAATATCCCGAATAAACAGTGGCGTTCATATCGTCGATCACCTTGGACACAGTTCAGGCCACTATGCCATGCGAACCGACACCTCAATGATTAAGCAACAATTGAACAACAGTAAATATTGTTTTGTATATGCGGAAGGTTGCAGCGCCGGCATATTTGATCTCATGGACTGCTGGGCGGAGTACATGACCGTCAAGCTTGACCATGGCGCCTTTGGCTGCATTGCCAATTCCCGCCTTGGCCTGGGATCGCGAAGCACCGCTCATCCGGTGCACGTATTCAACCGGGAGTTCTGGGATGCCATCTACAGAGCCGATGAAGCGAAACCGCAGCTGGGGCGTGCCATATCGGACGCACGGGCGGACCATGCCTATCACATCAACGATCCGGGGATAAGGTGGACGTTCTATGAAATAACCCTCTTTGGCGATCCAGCCGTTGCCATTAAGCCCGTGCGGTGTGTGGTAATGAGCTTTCCGGGTGACGTCCCGGATCAGGTTCCACCAAAAACAGAAGTTTCCTTCGATGTAGTCGTCACAGGCATTGGTGAAGGTCAGCCGGTGGCGGGCTCGGGGCAGTTACACTATATCATTGATCAGGGCGATCCGGTAACGGTTCCGATGACTGAGATTGCACCAAACCAGTATGAAGCTACCCTGCCACCATTGCCATGCACCAGCCGGATCGAATTCTATGTGAGTGCCGAAGATAGCCTGAGTGGCAGGTTTTACAAGCCTGAACCTGAGTCAGCGTTTACGGCGGTGCCCGTGTCCGAGGAGATCGTCATTTTTGAGGATGACTTTGAAACTGACAAAGGATGGACTATATCAGGAGGGCTGTGGGAGCGTGGAATCCCACTAGGCTTGGGAGGAGAGGAACAGGATTACCCGGTACCTGATCCGACGGAAGGGTGCAACGGACCGCAAGTTCTCGGTTACAACCTGAGTGGAGATTACGAGAATAACCTTCCCGAAACACACGTGACAAGTCCGACGATTGACTGTACGGGAAAGGAGAACATACACCTGCGGTTCTGCCGGTGGCTGGGCGTGGAGCAGCCGATCTATGACAAGGCGAGCGTCTCGGTCAGCAATGATGGAGCGAATTGGACCGTTATATGGGAAAATCCAGCGGTAATAGCAGATTTGGAGTGGATTGATGTTGAGTACGATATCTCTGCTATTGCTGATAATCAGCCGACAGTATATCTACGTTGGACTATGGGTCCTACCGATGCGGGCCTGGTATATATCGGATGGAACATTGACAATATCCAGGTAATCAACTATGCGTGCATCACATGGATATGCGGCGATATAGACGGCAGCGGAGGGAATGCTAACGTTGCGGACTTGACGTACCTCGTAGAGTATCTATTCTTTGACGGTCCAGCGCCGCCAGTTCTGGAAGCAGCCAACGTCGACGGCCAAGGCGGGGTAAACGTTGCTGACCTGACCTACCTGGTTGACTACCTCTTCTTCAGCGGTCCTCAGCCAGTTTGCGAGCCTATAGAATAGAGAATTCGGAATCTGAAGCGGATTCTTTGTTAAAAGGCACGTGTTCCCCACCCACCGCAGCGGGCTGTGGGTTCTGTTCGAGCAGTCGCCTGTGTTTTTTATCCTGTTACTCCCCTGCAAACCCATCCTGAACCTTAGACGAATAAGTGGGGGACTTTCGCTCCCAACGTCTTAAGCCATTCAACCCATATCTCGGGAAACAAACCAGGAATAGTCGATTATGGCCACCATCGGGCTAACGTATCGAGATAGGTCAGGCTAACACCCTTCATGGTGCCCTAGCCGACGGTGCGGCTGCGTTTGCTCACGTATGCGCAGATTCGAGGGCGCGTTCTTTGTTGAACTTGGCCGTTTTGGCCTCGGCCTCGGCAATCTTGGCCTGTTGTTCGGCACGTTTGCGCTGGAAATACAGTGCAACCCAGGACTTCTCGGGTGTAACCCATATTGCCAGCACGACCACAATCACCCAGAGGGCCAGCAAGCTGGCACGAGTAATCTGTTCGCCGGCCCACTGATGATCAGTGTGCCCTTTGTACATTTCAGCGCCGGTGGCGCTCTCAATGGGCGTGTACTTGTACTTGGGTGGCACAGTGTCAACGAAGAAATTAAGAAACAGCAACACTGTGAAGATGGTAGCAAGCCATTTTAGGGTCAGTTTCATAGCGTCTCCTTGCGTTCAGCGATCTGTGAATACGTATCTTACCGTATTCGTTTTCTTTCGACAGATGGTTTCTGTTCATACAGCTCGGTGCCTGGTGACCCCGGTGTCACCGAGTTTCCGGCCATGATCAACAGGACCACACAGGTGGCGTTCAGACCACTACCGGCTCGTTGGCGGCCGGGCTATAATTGAATCTTCGTACGTCGATAGTCCCAGTCATCCTACGTCCCAGGCAGCAGCATCTTCCGGGTCACAGCAGAGCCGAGCTACCCAGGGCATCCGGACCACAGACCGGGTCACCAACGTCTTCGGGCCTGAGTGCCCTTTTTCGTCCTAGCGTTCCGTCTGGCAAAGTAGAGTATGCCCAGGGCAACGCCAAGGATGATAAGGATTAAGGTCGTCGTTTCCATTTTGGCTTCTCCTCGTTCTTATGGTTAGGGTGCGACATCTCCAAGCACTTTTGTGAGGGTGATAAGGGCGGGGCCGACCAGTACCACCAGCAGTTCCGGAAAGATCAAAAATACCAACGGAAAAACCAGCTTCACGGACGCTTTGTTAGCCTGTTCTTCGGCCCTCTGCCGGCGTTTGAATCTCATAGAATCTGCCAGGACCTTCAGCGATTTTGCGACACTGGTGCCCAGTTTGTCCGTCTGGATCAACGTCACCGCCAGGGACCTTAGCTCCTCCACCCCGGTTCTATCGGCCAGGTTTCTAAAGGCTTCTCCCTTTGCTTTCCCTATCAGAATCTCGCGCGTGAGGATGTGAAGTTCATTGCTGAGAGGTACGCAACTGATCTTGGTCTCATTGGCAAGCTTCTGGATAGAAGCCGTCAGACTCAGTCCGGCTTCAACGCAAACCACCATCAGATCCAGCATGTTCGGTACGGCGCGTCTGATTTCCTCCGCTCGGCGGCGGATCTTACCGCCCACCCGGAGTTTGGGAACGTAACTGCCCACCAGCAGCCCGGTCGCCGTAATTAGTAGAAGCTGATGCAGTTCAATTCGAAAGTGCAGACCCAATACTGCTGCCAGGGCGCCCAAAAGGATGGCGCCGCCTACCCTGATTCCATAGTAGTCGTAGACGGCCTGCGGGTTGTAATACCCGGCCTGGGCCAGCCACCGCCTGGTATCTGACGATTCTGCCGTATCAGACCTAAAGAACCCCAGGGTCTTCTTAATTAGTGAGATCCTTCTCTTCGTATACAGGTTGCCGTCTTCATTTCCCGCCGTCAGCCCATGCAGCCGCTGCTTCACCGGGTCATTCCGTGAAATGATGAAGTATATGATCAGAAAGGAAATCAGAAAAACAGAGACAAAAGCCAGACCCGCTATTAAGTAGATATACATATTATCCCCTAAACCTTAATGTCGACTATTCGCCTTATGATCCATATTCCGAGTATCTGCAAGGCGACAGCGGCACCCAGTAGGTAATTTCCCGTTTTTTCTCTGATGAGGGTCATAAAGTAGTCGGGATTGAGCACGAGTACTGCCCCGATCACTACTATGGGGAGACAGACCAGTATGTAACCTGACAACCTGCTGTGCGAGGTCTTGGTTCTGACCTCTCTCATGAACCTAAGCCTCTCACGGATAGTGTGCCCGGTCTGTCCCAGCACCTCGGCCAGGTTTCCGCCGGTCTGTTTATGAATCATGAGAGCCGTAATAAAGAGATCGAGATCATAACTTGGGACGCGCCGCCGCAGATTGGCCAGAGCTTCAGGGAATCCGACGCCCAAGTTTTGCTCTTCAAAGGTAATCGCGAATTCAATGGCGATCGGATCGGGCATCTCCTGAGCCACCAGTCTCATAGCAGCCTCAAACGAGAAACCGGCTTTCAGGGCGTCAGTAACCATGTCAATAGCATCAGGCAGGAGGGTCTCGAATTGCTCGATCCTCTTCGTCCTTTTGTGCAAAAGATAGAGGTAAGGCAAACACACTCCGACCACCCCGGCCAGGAACGCAGCCGGAACGTTATGAGATACATAGTAGACTGACAGCAACAAGAACCCTCCCAGTGACAGCATGGCCAGCACCACCGTGCCCGCGTTCATGGCTAGCCCGGTTTGATCTATGAGCCGTTGAAGGTTCTTTGAGATTTTGAGCTTCGAGAGGATGCGGTCCAATATTGGAATCTTGCTAAGTTTGTTGTCGCGCAGGATGGAATAAATGAAATCAGCATCCTCAGCAGAATCCGAGGACAGGCCCTCCAGCCTTTTCTTGACGTCCCGGTTCTCTTTCCCCAACCGATTCCTGAGAATGAGATACACCGCAATTGTGCTGAAGAAGACCGCGGCGAAGATCAAGATGGCAATCTGATAGAGCATGGAATTACCTCCTAGCCCTCCTTAAACATCTGGGGTGGCAGGTGAATGCCGGAACTCTCCATCCGGCTGAGGGATTGGGGACGAATCCCCGTCGGCTTGAAATTGCCAAGAGTCTCACCGAATTCACCCACACCGGCTCTCTCAAAGGTGAACACTTCCTGCATGGTAATGGTGTTTTGCTCCATTCCCACCAGCTCCGAAATGCTCGCTATTTTCCGAGTGCCGTCGCTGTAACGGTTGATCTGCACGACGATATCGATGGAGGCGCTTACCATTTCGCGGATGGCTCGCTCGGGAATGTCCACCCCGGACAGGAGCATCAAAGTCTCCAATCTCAGCAACACGTCCCTGGGGCTATTGGCGTGCACGGTAGTAATGGAGCCGTCGTGACCGGTGTTCATCGCCTGCAGCATGTCATATATCTCAGGGCCTCGTACCTCACCAATAATGATCCGGTTGGGCCTCATTCTTAAGGCGTTGCGGACCAAATCCCTCTGAGTGACCATGCCTCGGTTTTCGATGTTGGCCGGCCTGGTTTCCAAGCGCACCACGTGTGGCTGTTGGAGCTTCAGTTCGGCTGAGTCCTCAATTGTCACTATTCGCTCCGCGGACGAGATGTAGCCGGAGAGAATGTTCAGAAGGGTGGTTTTGCCGGCTCCGGTGCCTCCCGAGATCAACATGTTCAGGCGAGTGGCCACGGCTGCCTTGAGAAATTGAATCATGGCAGAGTTTAAGCAGTTGCCCCTGAGGAGATCGTCCATGCTCAGGACGTCGGCTCTGAACTTTCGGATCGAAAGTATGGGTCCGTCCAGCGCCAGAGGAGGGATGATGGCATTGACTCGCGAGCCGTCAGGCAACCTGGCATCAACCATGGGAGAGGCTTCATCGACCCTTCTGCCGACCTTGGTCAGGATGCGGTCGATGATCAGCATCAGATGGCTGTCGTCCTTGAATCTGGTTTCAGTCAATTCCAGTTTACCATCCTTTTCGAGATACACCTGCTTGTAAGTGTTCACCAGCACGTCGGACACTTCCGGGTCATGCATATACGGCTCTATTGGACCCAGGCCCAGGGTTTCGTTTTGTATTTCCGTGATAAGGCGCTCCAGGCTCTCTTGACTGAGGACCATTTGCTCTTCCTTGACCAGCACTTCCGTCACTTCCCTGATCTGGTCGTGAAGAATGCCGTGGTGGAGATTCGCCACCGCGGCGAGGTCCAACCTGTCGATCAGTTTCTTGTGCAGACGGTTCTTCAGCTCCAGAAAGCTATCCCGACTATCGTGATACGTGTTATGGTCGACGTGTTGCATTGCCTTTCCACCTCTTTTCCGGTTGTCATCAAGTTTCTGTAACCATGTATTCGATTGTCATGCCTCAATGCTAAGCTGCCCTCACTCTGAGTCGCTTTGGCCGTCCTCCGGACCAGCCAGGGCCTGCGCGAACTGTAGGATGCTCTTGCCGACGTTTGACAGCCGCTTTGCTCCAACCAACGGTTTACCTGCGTTGATGGCCTCCACGACGGCCTTGTAGTTGTTGGGGATACTCCAATAAACGGGATAGTCGAGAGCCTCCTCAATCTCAGCTTGCTTAATACGATCTTTTCTGGACACCCTGTTGACGACAACTTTTAGTTTCTCGGGATTGTACCCCAGGTCTTTGAGCACCCTCAGAGATTTTTTCGTCGCCCTGATCGAGGAGACGTTTGGTACCGTTACAACAGCAATCGTATCGGCAACTTCAAAGGTCGCCAGGGTCTTAGCATCGAACGTGTGCGGAGTATCCACGATTACGCACGGATACATTGACCTCAAGTGATGCAGGATCTGCCTTACCTGCGAGGCACCTATTCTGTGGGACGCGTGTGGATCGCCGGGCTCTGCCAAGATGAATACGCCGGACTCGTGATGAGTCATGCAACTCTGCAGCCTGCTGCCGTCAATGTCGCCATTCTGGCTGCACGCGTCGACTATGCCGTATTGCGGCTTGATATCCAAGAAGCTGGTAACATCGCCAACCTGTAGGTCTAAGTCCACGATGGCGGGTTCGCTGCCAGAGACCTCCGACAGGGCGACGGCGAGATTCACGGCTAAAGTAGTCACACCGAGCCCGCCCTTATTGCTGAACAGCGATATGGTTGTGCCCGAGGCGTCCCCTTTAGCTCGTGTCTGTTCCTTGACTGAGCGGACTTTCTGAATCGCTCTGGTGAAGTCCTGGGCATTGATCGGCACGCTCAGGAACTCCTGTGCTCCAGCCCTCATTGCTGCCACGATGATTTCGGAGGCATCGCTTGGTGAGCAAACGAACACGACCATCTTGGGAGCCTCCATCTTGATGGTCTCGACCAACTTGAGGGTTTGCTGGAAATCGCCCTGGAGATCGAGACCGGCAACGAGGATATCAGGCGTGGCGGACTGAACGATTTGTCGCCAGTTGTCCTTGTTCAGCGTCTGAGATACAAGCTCTACGTCGTCCATCGTTGCTATATGATTATGGAGCATCTGACGCAGAGATTCATCAGCCTCCAGCGTGACAACCGCAAGTGCTTCAGGCATTGTGTCCTCGAACCTCCCTTCCTACTCCACCAGGACCGGTGTGAACAGAAAACCTTCCGGACACTCCGGGCAGGGGTCCCCACCCGTGGCCCGTCTCATGAAGCGACCTACCACGTCGGCGCTGAAGTGCTCCTCCAGGAAGACGGCCACAATATTCACTATGGTGAGATAGTCCCGCCCATTGACGTCTGTTTGCACACCGACCGAGGGATCAAACACGCACACCACGATTACACGCGGGCTGGTTGGAAAAGCTGAGTTGACGACTGTACCTGTAGCCTCATCCCATTGCGCGTTTGGGTCCCGGTCGATCAGTACCTGTATACCCTGCATGGTAGGCCCGACCATGTTCCCTGGCTCAATCTGAAGCTGGTCCCCAATCGAGACCAGGTAAGGCTCACAGTAGCCAATCCATTCTCGGTATGCATCGCCCCCTGTCACAACCGGATCTCCCGTATTTATTGGCGCGAAATCAACAGCATAATACCAACCCATCCTCGGCGAGTGGTTGGCGTTGCGTAACTTCAGAATAATCTGGGTGCCGATATCATCGGGCACCTTATAGCCGGTGATATAGGTATCGTAGAATTCTCCCACGTCGTAGAGACTGTCGTTATTGGCGTCATCCCACTTGTCCGGGAAGCACCAGGGTTTGAGGCAATTCGCTCCGCTGACCGGATACACCGCCGCTGAGGCTCTGGCCGTTATCTCGCCCTGCTTACCGATAGTCTGATCCAGAACATTCATGAAGTACAGTGTCACCGGATCATTGGTGGCCACGGTGCGATGAGTCGTGACAGTGATCTTTTTATCCTCGGGGAAGGTTACGTCCCCAGCGCCAATTATCACGGGACGTTGCTGGTCCTGTATGGCCATGTTGAGGCCGGCAATCAGTTCCGCTTCGGATGTAGCTATCCCCTGGTCACCGTCATTAAGGCCGAGGGCCAGCGCTCCCGCCAGAGCTGCGGCGTCGGCGGCGTTCTGAAGCTGGGTCTTGGCAAGCATGAGCAGTGACAGATCGATTGCCAGCACGGCAAACGCAAAGATGGCGACAATGCTGATAGCGACCATAATCATGATCGCTCCCCTTTCATTCCGTAGGCACTTACCAAAGAGACTCATGTGTAAACCCTTTACTGAGATTCTTCCTCGTTGCCGGAGGCGGCGGCGGTCCCGGAGGTCTCCGACTGAACGGGGGCGCCGGCGTCACCCAGGCTGCCCTGTGCCGGAGAAACACTCTCCGGGACTTCTCCCGGGAGAGGGGGAATCGTCTCATCGGCAATGGCCGTGATGATTCTCGGAGATACCACTATCAGAAGCTCCGTTTCGCTGGTGGTCGTTTCCGTCCGGCTGAAGAAGAACTTCAGGATGGGGATACTACCCAGGATCGGAACACGACTTACGGTCTTAAAAGTCTCTTCAGACAACAGGCCGCCTAACACCACCGACTGCTCCGAATTCAATTCTATAACGGCGTCGGCCTTGCGGGTGCGCAGGGCGGGAATATCGTAGCCGCCAAAAGCAACCGAATTTGCCCAATCGAGACTGGATACTTCCGGTGTTATCCGCAAATTAATCAGGTTCGTATCCACTACGGTGGGAATGAATTTAAGTTTCACGCCGTACTCTTTCCATTGGATAGTGATGCTGGGAGTTCCGGTAGTCGTGATGGACTGGGCAATCGGCACCGGGATCTCTCCGCCTACCAGAAAGCTGGCCGTCTCACCACTTAAGCAAAGAAGACGAGGATTTGCCAGCAGCCGCAGGTCACCCTTTTTCTGCAGAGCCCTGATGGCCGTATAGACGTCGTCCTTGCGGCCAATCCATTTCAGGATGCCGGTGGTGCCCTCTGAGGCAAGGATTTGGGCGCTCACCGGATCGGGCACAGTGACGCCGCCGGCATAGGAGCCCAGTGTCTGTGTGCCTTCTTTGATTTGGCCGCCTTCTTTGTCGATTATCAGGAAATCGAATCCATATTCCGACAGGGCGGATTTGTTGACCTCGGCCACCTGAACGTCTAACACCACCTGCTGACCGCTGATATTGCGTTCCACCTTGATATCATACCCAGTGTGCGTCTCGGATTCACCCCAGACTATTAGCGACGTAATCCCCACCTCCTTGCCAATGATGACTAGCTCAACGGGAGTGATAGAGACTACATCGGCTACATCTTTATTCGCCAATGAGACGGTCTTTATCTTCTCGTGGTACTTGAGTACCATGGATTTACCTTTGACCACCCTCAGAAGCTGTTCTTGAGCGTGCAAGCTGGAGACACCAAACGCAAGGAAGCTTAGTATTGCTAATGCGGTGGCGAGTCTTGCGGTACGTATTGTCTTGATATTGTTCAATTTCCCTCTCCTTTCTACCTCGGGTCGCTGCGAACAACGTCTCCTACAGCTTGGTGCTCCCAGCTTTTTTCTCCTCAGTCATGACCGGGGTTTCCGTCTTCTTGTCAGTACCCCTGATGATTACCAGTGAGTCATCCTTTTTCTCAACCGGTTTCGTTACCTTCTTCTTCTTTGGTTTGGGTTTACTGCGTTTCTTGACCTTTGGCTTCTCGGTCTTCTTGGTGCTCCAGAATTTGGATTTGCTGATGGGGGCAACCGCCAGGATTGCATCGTCGGTCGGATTCCTCAGAGCCAGGTGCATCTTCCCCTCTTGAGAAGCAAGCGCCAACGCCTGCGCCCCGTCAGGGTCAACCAGCAAAGTTACCGCCTGAACGGTGATAACCTTGTCACCCTTTCGTTCCATCTTCTCACCGGCGGCCAGGACTTCGATCTTCTGAAGAATGGTCTTAGCCACGACGTCCTGCTTGGTGCCGTAGCGGTCAACGGTGGAGATAACGTCAACTCTGTCGCCGGGAAGGATGAAGCCTGAGACTCCGGATACTTTGTCAACCTGAATGGAAGCCGCTCTCATGTCCTTGTCGATCAACAGAGAAAGACCGCCGCCGATGGATGACAGCTTCGAATCGAGAATCGGCTCCTTTTCCTTTAAGAACACTTTGGTGGACTTGCCCAAGAGACTGTCAGGGCTGCTGTATGATCCTTTTGGGATACTTCCTTTGGGGAAAAGGACGACTATCATGTCACCCAACTCTAAAGTCTCACCAAAGGTCAGATCCTTGGCAGCCACTACCAGAGGCTCCAGCTCGGGGCCTTTGTCGGTGGGCTGATTTTTCAGGTAGTTGTAGGCCAGTGTGCTGGCTATACCACCGCACACCAGTGCCAAGAATATCATGAAAATGACGCCAGCTGTCTTCATAGGTCCACTTCCTTCTATAATTTACAAGGGTCTACCCGGCTTCCACTGCTACATGCCGTCCGGCGATATGACTCTTCAGGGCACCGTCTAGCCCGGCCATCAATGAAAATCTATAGTTCGTATTTCATTACAGTCGTGCCCGATAACTCAAAAGTCCCAACGAATACCTCCAGTACACTGGCACTCAGAACTTCGAAATCGCTGGTGACTCTGACGCGCACAACGTTGTTGGCTGCGAAATACTGAACCGTAACGGCTTTTGGCGTTATGTTGGCCGCGTCAAGCACTTCTATTACTCGTGCCTCAACCTGCAGCGTGTCGCCCAAAGAAGATACTGCCGCTAACCTGGCGCCCTCACGCGACGCCGTGTTCAGAACGTTGGCAGTCATAATGGCTCGACCGAACTCAGTTATGCCGAACAAGATCAGAAGGAGGATGGGCAGCAGCAGTGCCAATTCGACGACCGCGTTTCCTCTTTCGTTAAACCTACGCATCTTTTCTACCCGTCATAATTTAAAGTCCCTACACAATTCCTCCGAGGATCAGGAGACAGATTGTCCCTCCGCCTATGGCGAAGCCGTACGGTATGACAAGGCTCCCTTCCTCAGGAACCGGCCCCGCAGAGCGCGGCCGAATCCGGACGATACTTTTCAGCAGCAGAGCTACCTTCTGTATCGTCATTTTTAAGCTGTTGTTTAGCAGCGCAACCAAGATGGATATCAGGCCGCCAACAATAGTAGTGTACAGTACAATATTCAGAACTGAGTAACTTCCCAGCAATGCCCCCAGAGCCCCCATTAGTTTCACGTCTCCGCCGCCGATTTTGCCGAAGCGGTATGGCAGCAGAAAGAGGCCTATCCCGGCAAAACAGCCCAATAATGACCACAAAAGACCCCACCAGCCATTGCCCAGCAGGTTCAGAAGCAACCCGAGGACAATGGCCGGTAAGGTCAGGCGATTCGCTATTTTTCGCCAGCGAAAGTCGCTATACATCGCGAGCGAGATCAACAGTACCACAGCAACAACCGTTGCTTTGTTGGCTATTGCAGAAAAATCCGCCACTTGGTGACCCCGCTCGCGAAAACCTGCTTAGGTAAGAGCAGTCTGAACGGCCGCGTAGATAGTCACTACCAGCGGCCCGATGGCCATCAGCGCTGCAATCGCGACGATCGAAATGAAGGAAGCCAACAGGGCATACTCGATCATGTCCTGTCCTTTTTCATCGCGGAAGAGTCTTGACAACATGGAAACCTCCAGTGTCATAGGGTTATTACCTTGCATGGTGCCAGCCTTGTGCAGCTCCATGCGTTGATTTCGGTGTCACCGATCGTCTTGGCACCAGTTGAGCAGATTCAGTGCCATGTGGTCCGGGAATTTGCCTCCAGCGGAATACACTGATAACAGGCCGATTTAGCCGGCCGCAGTGGAGGTTGATACCGGAATCGGAGGCTACAAGCGTGCAAACTGTTGCCGTTTTGCTGACACCGCTGAATCAGAATTCCGGATTGAGTTTTGGACTGTCTGGCTCGGGTTGGAACTCCGGACTCTGACAGGTCTCGACCTGAACAACGCGTCGTAGAACATGTGACCTATACGTATGAATAAATCTCTCATCAGATGAACCTATTCCAGTCTGCCCGATTGACTCCATTATTCTCATTTGGCGATCGTTTAGCTCATCCAGTGACTCGAGCGTCCGACGCAGGGCCTGCTGCGTTTTGCGCCAGGGCTATGCCAAAGAAGCGAACCGTGTTGAGTCGGTTTGTATGAAGACAATATACTGCCCAGTCGCCAACTTCGTAAGCCGTTTTTGCCTGTCCTGCCTGCGATTGCGGGACACGGAAATCGAGGTGAGCAGTACCCCCCACTCCCCAGAGTAGGAGTCCCACGATATAGAGAAGTGGGGACCCCCGGCTCAAGTAAGCCTACGGGTTTTTTGAAAACGGCGAAGCTGCGTTTGTCCTTACCCAGTTTCACTCAATCGGTTGCAACTCGCCGGTTCCTGTCACCCGATAGAACCTGCCGTCTTCCCACAATAGAGCCTGCAGGTTTCCCAGATTCTCAACTATAACATCAATGGCTATGACTCGGTTGTCAAAAAGTCCGAGTACGCTGTCAACCTCGGAGTGGCCCACGACGATGGCAGAGGCACCGTAGTGACTCAGGATGCTGTCGACTTCGTCCGGACGGACCATCGGATAGCGACCCTCCATTTCGTAATGGTAGCCTCGATACCAGAACGGACCCTTGCCACCGTACAGAAGCCTCAATGTCTCATCGAATACTACCTGAGAGGATGACAGGTCAATGCTGTTACGAACAGCCTCGTTGAGGTCTGCCAGACGTGGATAACGATCAATCAGCCATGGAGCAATCCCCGCGTGTATGAAAATGATGTCGTTTATCTTGATGGCTGTATGCTTGGAACGAAGCCATCTGCCCAACTCCATGTCAGGGCCGTATAAGTCTTCGTGCCTTATCCTCGACTTCCTGGCGATTCCCTTCAGGTACTTCTCGTTTACATATCTGTTATCGCCTGTCAGCACCATTGTTTCGTGATTCCCGAGAGTGAAGTGAACGCAACCGCCCCTCTGTTTGGCGTCTCGTTCTAACCGGTGGATAAACCACAGGCACTCCGTGACCCTGTCGCCCCTGTCAAAGACGTCGCCGATAATGACAAGATGCCCCTGCCCCCACGTCCAGTGACCGTCATCATCAATTATACCACACTCAGCAAGAATATCGACCAGATGTCCATACTCTCCATGAATATCACTGACAGCCATGATTCTGGACACATTGTCAAAAATATGTGGTTCGACGGCAGCCGGTGTCGTAGGTATAACATACTCGATACCGGAATCCCCACAGAAGCCGTTGAACCGGAGAGTGTCGACAACCTGAATTATCCGGCGCTCAACTGTTCCGTTGCAGAGATAGAACACAATGGCTGAGGAATCAGTCTGCCAGAATACGTGTGGCCCGTCACGCAGGGGGTCGTCAGACCAGGCAGAGTCTGCAGTTGTCTTGTTATCAGTACCATTACTGCCTATTGGCTGACTCGTGTGACGACCGCCAGCAGACTGAGACTGTGTTAGCAGAATGATTAGCGAAAGACCTGATATAATTGTCAAGAATCTACGCACCGAACACCTTTCATTTCCATTTGCAGAGTTCATAGCGTAGACCCCTTTGGCAGTCCCACCTTCATTCCTGCTGATTGGCTCGCGTCTGTGAACTGCATTTCATTTTCTACAAATATACCGAAAAACGGGCATCACAGTCAAAGGATATAGTCGAGCCAGGAGTAGGGGTACGCCCCCAAGTAGGAGTCCCGTGATTTCGCAAAGTAGGGAACCCCAGGCTCAAGTGAGCCTACCATTTTTTTTAAAACGGCGAAACCAAGTTTACCTTGCCGGTTTGTAGGAAAACACGGTTAAAAACAGCTGTATGGCGGTCGTGTGGCGGCCTTGACAGGTGGGTTACGCAACGCTCACCACATTGGGTTAACATGCACGTCGTTTGGGCGGCGGTTGTTATTGCCGTCGCATTGAGTGTCCTCCTGGTTCGGTGGTTGCTTAGGTAGTCCTGATATTAGACGAAAGCCACAGCGTAACCTGCTGCTACCGTGGCAAATAGTGAGATTGCATAAAGTTTTAGTTGATATTTGCCCTAAGAACCATTTAAGCTAAAAGCGGTAGCGGCCAGGGTAATAATACTACTGAGTTCCGCGTGACAGGCTAATCAAGGGACAGAAATGGCTGAATAGAGTCAAGGTCAGGATAATTTCCGTGATAATCCATTTCAGGTGGCACCAGCAGCTCAACAGGAGACTGTTCTTTCAAGAATATCTTGAATATCCTTCGGGTGCTTCGATACTGCCCACTGCCATCTACCGAATCCACCATGCGAATTGACTGCCCTAACCCATTCGTCCAAGAAAGCACGTTTGGTTTTGTTTTGCTGGTTATCAATACCCTTAACTTCCAGAACCAGCATACTACCATCAACCAGCTTTATGAGAAAGTCCGGACGGTATTTTCTCACCAGACCTTCCCACAAGTACGAGATTTCAAAACCGAGGTGGTCATTCTTCACCCATGCAATCACGTTCTTATTGCGATCCAGTTCGAACATCTCGGATGCTTCCCAAGTGCTGTCGAATACGCAGAAATTGACGTGGGACTTGCGAGTCAACTCGCATGGTTTGCCCGTATACCAGAGTCGCATGTCAGCAGTAGATTTGATGGGTCTTTCAGTGTCAAAGACGGGTACCAGGGAAAGCGTGTTGTCGAACCGAATGGCCTCCCAGATATGCTGAACCAGTGTCTTCATGTTGAGAGTCAGCAGAATTCGTTTCTTGTCGTCGTGTTGCCAGAAAAGGGGTGGGAAAATCTTAATCTTATTCGAAAGGAGGAATTCTTCCACAATACGAATCACTTGTGCCAGTAAATGCTCTTTGTTACCTTTCCATGTGGGCTTCATTTGGTCATACACCTCAAGTGCGCTTTCAAAAACGACTTTCTGCCAACGAAATTCTTTAGCCAGACCAGCAAGATCAATCTCGGCGATTTTGGTGACATCCGGCTTGCCGTCAATCATAGGAGCGAGATCCGTCAACGTTATCGTTTTATAGGCATCAAGATGAAGGGGCTTCACATGAGACCAATCGAGTTTTAGCGTAGGCGTGTATTGGTGCTCGATACGGATGACGTTCGGCCAGCTGATTTCGAACTCGTGTTTTTCCGAGACTGGTTCAACTCTTGTCTTAGGCTGAGGAGGAGGAGGCGGCAAATCCTCTTCACCCCCCTCGTGTGGCATGAACGTGAACGGTACACCAAAAATGTTCACGTATTCCGGCTCGAATAGACCATCGGGATTAACCTCGTACGAGGTGCGGCGAAGTCCTCTTCCAACAACCTGCTCGCACAACAACTGGCTGCTAAAAGCTCGCAGCCCCATAATATGCGTGACTGTTTTTGCATCCCAGCCCTCGGAGAGCATGCCAACTGAGATTACCTTTTGGATTTGCTCGCCAGGTTTGCCTATTTGACCGACACTGTCGACTTGCTGGCGAAGATACTCCGCTTTTTCTTTTTTCGACAGCTTACGCACCGGCTCACCACTTTCACCGTCGTCTTCCTCGTCATTATTGAGCAACGCAACTTCATCTTTTAGCTCAGCTTCTTTCAAGACTTTCGAGTCAATATGAAGAATCCGATCACGATCACAGAGCTCATCTATGCGTACCCGCTTGTGATCGAAAGCATATTTCACCCGGGCGGCAGTCTCTGTGCGATTCGCGACCGTGATCATTACGGGTGGTGTCTTGTGACCAGCTTCTTTCCACAGTTTGGCAGCCTCAAGCCAGTCCTTTGCTAATAAATAGTAACCGTTTATCACCAGATCGGGCAACGATTCATGGTCCTGTGCCTTGCGATTCAAGTCATCTTTGACATGTTCGTAAATGTGGTATAGTTTAGACTTATAGGTCTTGGCATCAAGCGAAGCATCGTCTCGAATAACCACCCTCGGTGTTTTCACCAGCCCGGATTCGATGGCATCGTTCAGGCCGAAATCACTGACAATCCAACTGAATAGATGCTCTTCGGCAGTCTTTTTGCCGGACGGTGCAAAGGGTGTAGCCGAAAAATCGAAGCACTTCAAAATCCGGCGAGCCTGATGGATGCGGTCCAAGCCGCCAACCCATTTTGTAGCTTCCTCGATGTCCTCCTTCTTGACGCCGCGTATTTTCGATTCCGCCGGTACTCGCCAGGCGTGGTGGGCTTCGTCGTTAATCACAACAATGTTATGGGCATTGGCCATCTCACCGAGAACTTCACGGACGTAGGCTTCGTCACTTTTCGGACCACGTTTGTCCACACTACGCTTTTTCTTGAGCTTCTCTTCTGTTTCCCAAGCGAGGGCATGCCAATTGCGGACAAGTATTTTACCCTGTCTAAGCTTTTCTCTCAATCCGGTCGGCACAATGCTGAACTCGTCGTAATAATTTCCTTCAGAGGAAGGAATGAGCACCTGCAATCGTGTTTTAACCGTTAGCCCTGGTGCGACCACAAAAATGTTCTTGGAAAAGCGCGTATCTTGTGGATAAGTCACTTTGTTGAGAACCTGCCAGGCAATCAGCATGGCCATGACCACAGTCTTACCGGTGCCGGTGGCCATTTTTGAACACAATCTCTGGAAGTCACCCCCGTCCGAACCGATTGGCAACCCCACCGTCTGGGCGCTTGGCGCTTCTGTCAACCAGATCAACGTCTCGATGGCTTCCAACTGACAGTAGAAGAGCCGTCGGTACTCACGCTCTTCCGGATTGTTCCAGTGTTTGAGCAGGCGCTCGGTAATGCCGGTGACTCCCTTATATCCGTCCTCGCGCCACTCTTTGATACGTGGCCGTATTTGATTGACAAGTGGAATCTCTATGAATTGTCCGGGATCATCGAAGGCTTTGGAGCGTTCCGTTGCGATAACGTACCCGGCAGGCCTGCGGCCTTCTACTTTGACATGCACACGTCGCTCCCGGTCATACTTGAGATGGAACGAAGGCTCAAAGTAGGGGAAGTTGATGATAAGAGATTTGCTGACTTCCTCTGCCACAGCTACAATTCCACCACTCTCAGGCTTTCGATTCCACGGTCATCCACAATCTTGACCGCGATGGTTTTGTGCTCACCAGGTTCAAACGGTATGGACACCGTTTCTCGGTACTGCTCGATCAACTCTTCATCTATCTCTGCCTTCAGATTCTTGGCAAGACGCGTCCATCCTTCCTTTGGCCCGGCCATGGGGAAGAACACCTGACGCGGAAAGAGAGAGCGGCCATCATAATCAGTGTCCAACATCCACATGGCGATCTTGTCGGTGCCGCCGGATTCCACCTCTCCCGTTTTCGTATTGAAATAGTCAAAACCCAAAAGCTCCACTTGATATCTGATCGGCTGCTCTTTCTCCTTGATCTGTCTGACCACGATGTCGGGCTGGCCGATCAGCCAGAAGCTCTCGTTTGAGGCTCGCTTCTTCTTCAAGTCTTCAGTCAACAGGTCGGTATTCATTTGCGCTTTGAGCAGAGTCACACCCGGCCAATCGGTCTCTTCGATGTCCTTGGCTGCTTCTGGGTCGAACTGAAACGCCGCAAAGACGATCATCTTCGGTGACGGCACAAGTTTTCTGGCTTCGTTGATAGCAGCTTCCACCTGACGCTGCTCCAGAGGTGCATGTTCCGGACCGAATGAGACAACCACTCGTTCCGGATTGTCTCCCTTTGTTTCAGCGTCGGAGTGCAGGTAACGCGTGCCGGAGAGGGGTTCGACACGGCTGAAGTTAATCCGCTGCCCACCTTTGCCGCGAATACCAGTTCTGAAGAGTTCATCCCGCCACTCTGCCTGGCGCAGTGTCTCTCCTGATCTGGCTACGGATTCATCGGCTGCCAGATCCGTTGTGATTTCAGCAAGAGGCTTGACCATCGGTGCCGGGACCGCTTCGACCGTGAACGGCCCGGAAACGCGGGCTTTAGAGTTGTCGACGAAGGGCTGATCGTACAACGTTTCCTGTCCGGGCGGCTCGTTGTTGGCAATGCTCTTGAGTGTGACGTGCGGTACAGTTCTGTATCTGAATCCGCTGCCGACGCCTTCTTCTGGATGCGCCAGCTCATAGTAGTCATACAGTGCGGTCATTAACCGCTGCTTGGCCAGCGTAATGGCCACACGGGAAGTGTCACACGTGATCCAGCGCCGTCCCCATTGTTCAGCGACATAGGCGGTAGTGCCTGAGCCGCAGGTGGGGTCGAACACCAGGTCGCCCGGGTCGGTGGTCATCAGGAGGCAGCGTTGGATGGCAATTGTTGAGGTTTGGACCACATACACCTTATCTCCAAATCCTAAGCCCATCGGTATGTCATTCCATAGGTTTGTCAAAGCTGTTACAGGGAAATCATCAACGTAGCGCTTGTAGTTGAGTGTATTTCCCGAAACCATAAGCCTACCGCTATTCCATAGAACCTCCATACCCTTGATGCTTGTCTTCCAACCGCGATTCGGAGGAGTTATGAACACGGTGCCATTTAGTTCAAGAGGTATCGAAGGATTACCTTGCGATGTTGTGTTGCTGGGTGCAAAAACCCTTGCGCCTTCTGGTAAGGGCACCGCCCCAATCCTTTCCTCAGAAGTTATCTTACGTATGGTTCCATCCTGCAATTCGACGTGGCTATAAGACGAAAGCTCGGAAACATCTTTGTGTCGGTACAACTGTCTGTACTTTAGTTTTGATCTGTCTTTTGCATACCAGATTAGAAGATCAAATGTAGTTGGCAAGTTCGTTTGAGCAAGCCCAGAGGTTTTTATATAAGCGATTAGACAAATGAAATTCCCCGCCCCAAAAACCTCATCCATCAACTCGCGCACGTAATGCACGTTCTCGTCGCTGATCTGCACGAACACACTCCCGCTTTCGTGCAGCAGCTCGCGGGCCAGGAGCAGGCGGTCGCGCAGGTAGCTCAGGTAGGAGTGGATGCCCAGCTCCCAGGTGTCGCGGAAGGCGCGGATCTGCTCCGGCTCGGCGGTCAGGTCATCGTCCTTGCCGTCCTTCACATCGCGCTTGTTGACAAATGGCTGAAAGTTAGAGCCGTACTTGATGCCGTAGGGCGGATCGATGTAGATCATCTGCACTTGTCCGGCCAGACCCTCTTTTTCAAGCAGCGAGTTCATGACCACCAGGCTGTCACCGGCAATCAGACGGTTGGACCAGTTGTGGCGGTGTTTGTAGAACTCGATCGCTTCGCGCAGGGGTGGGTTTTCCTCGGGGGCGCGAAAAAGCGACATCTGCTCGTAGTTGGACTTGTTCTTTTTGCGGACAGCTTCAATAATCGTACGTGGGTCAATCCGCTCATGGACATGAAGCGAAACGGTCGGCACCTCAAAGGACACCCTCTCCGCCTTACCCGCCCAATTCAGATACGGTTCCTGCCGCTTTTTGAGCTCCGCCAGCACCGCCTTCGCTTCAGCATGAGCCTGCGCAGCCTCTGCCAGCGTCTTTTTGACTGTTTCCGGATCGTTAGCCTTTACTGCCTCTTTGAGGTATTGTTCAACTTCAATGTGGGCTGCCATACCATCGTCAATGATTTTCTCAATCTGACTGCGCTGACTATCGAATTGTAGCTCCGGATCGATGTGCGGATCATAGCGATAGGTTTTCTTGTCGTCCTCCCGGTCCGTCTGCTCCGTCACCAACCCGACCGGTGGGTTATTCAGCCGCTCTTTGTCCTTATGGTCGTACTGCTCGATGGGCTTTTTGCCTGGTTTCGCAGATCGAGTTCGCTGAGCCGTGGTTTTGCGAGCAGTAACTGTGCTCCGATTGGAAGTCTTCTTTCGTGTGGGCTGTCCTACTTGCTTTTTGTTCCGTGCCAAACGGGATTCTCCTTTCGCTTACCGATGATCCCTTACTACCGGCAAAGTAGTTGTTTAGGTCAACTGTGTCAATGGAGGAAAATTCGTGATTGCCTTACCGGAATGTGAGCAATGTAATCCGCTTAGACAGCAAGCAGAGGAGCAACTGCATGGGGAATTGGCGATTAGGGATATTACCCCGAACCTATAAGTGGCGGGAAGTTATAGCCCTCCTCGAAGGTGAAGGATCAATACCCGATATCGCGCGGGCCAGCTTTGAGGCCGCTCTAAATGGGTTGAAGCAAGTTCCGAACGATCTTGGATTCACGACCGCGCTTACCGAAATCCTAAGATTCGCAGAAGCAGCCAAGTCGAAAGACTTCAATGCCGCCCTTCGGAAGGCCGGCTTTGAAGCATCGTCCGATGCGACCGTTCTGGACCTGGTCGGGAGCTTAAGAGCCAGAATAAACCACGCCTTTCGCGACCTACCCGCTCGGACAGACATAGCGGAGCTCGCAACCAACAGCTTTGGTGAGTCGCTCATGCGACAAGCGATGTCAGAGCTACCGGGTCTGTTCAGTAGTCCTGTGGCAACAGAACAGGAAACCCTTCGCAGGCAACTCACCGGCAACTACTTCAAGGGCTTGATGCATGAGTTCTACTCTGTATTCACGCGGAGATATCTTTCATATTATCTCAGCCGTGAGCTCTCATCCCATGTTGGAGCACCAAAGACTCTATTTGCCAACATTGACAAGCACTCCGAATTTAACAAAGCTTTCGATACATACATACGGCAGACTGTCAGAATTTCCGACGAATTCACACCCGGTTGGTTCTGCAAAACGAGTTGGGAGAAGGGGCTATCGCACCAGTCTGTCAAGCGCTATGCCCACATAGCTTTCAAAAAGATCTACAGTGAGTTTTCCAGGGGCAATGGCAACGACAAATGATACATATCTGATCTCGTGCGGTGCCCTTGAATTGCCTACTGACGCTGCGGAGAAGTATCGTAAAACCATTCAGCTCGATACTCATCCGTTAGAAGGAAACATCAATTTTAAGTACGAAAATATCAGCGAACGCCTGGCCCGCGACATACCGGACATCGGATGGGACATGCTGGAGATTGGCGCCTATGTGTATTGTGCTGATCAAGCGGTCAGTCGTGGCGGGCAGGTTTTACGCGGACACGGCATCGACTGGTATCGCAATTTCGAACTCCACATTCCCGTTCGCTGCCATGAGATTTGGAACTCCGAGGCGGTAAATAAGACGCTCTCAGACGTGCTTAACTTCTTGACCGATGATCGCTGGGAGTTCCGGTTCACCAAACTTACTCGTCAAATCCCAACAGAACCTTACTTTGATTTTGGCGAACACGATCCGTGGTTTTCAGCCGATGAAGTCATGCTCTTTTCGGGTGGTTTGGACTCTCTGGGTGGAGCAGTTGAGAGTTTATTGAAACAGAGGAAACGGACGGTTTTGGTAAGCCATCGTCCGGTTTCCATCATAAGTTCACGTCAACAAAACCTTATAAAGGCTCTTAGGAAAGAGGTTCAATCGCGATATAGAATTCTTCATGTTCCTGTCTGGGTGAACAGAAAAGGTGGGGTCAGAAGTGACGTCAACCAGCGGGCTCGTTCTTTTCTCTATCTGATGTTGGCTGCAGTCGTAGCTATGATGCACAAGGTGAGAAAAATCAACTTCTATGAAAATGGTATAGTGAGTGTGAATCTGACTGGGTTGGAACAGATCGTGGGCGCGCGTGCCACTCGCTCCACCCATCCTCAAGTGCTTCATGGATTTTCTCAATTGCTTTCAGAGGTTACAGGAGGAGAATTTCTGGTGGACAATCCCTTTTTCTGGAAGACCAAGTCCGACGTTGTCAAACTTATATTTGATCTGGGTCATGCAAAACTTGTCAGTGATACCAAGAGACTCATACACGGATAGGTACACAGCATCAGAACCACTGCGGAGTGTGTTCTCAATGCATCGAGCGACGGATTGCAACTTTTTACAACCATGTGGATGAAGATGATACAGGAGACAAGTACAAGGTACGTCTTTTCACTGATCCTCTCCCTGACAAGAAAGCTAAGGTCATGGTTGAATCGTACGTTCGGCATTATCGTGAGATCGAGCAAATGAGCGAGACAGACTTCTGGATTCAAAACGAAAAGCTTATAGGACTGTTGCCATTTTTACCGGGGAGTACATCAGAAAAAGCTCGAAAAATATATGATCTTCACCGCCGGAATGCGGAGCAAGTAGCGGAAGTAGTAAGAGCTCAAATCAAGCTACACTCGGACGAGATAAGGCGGAGCGAAATAGCACCGGGATCACTCTTGGCCATGCTTGCCACAAAGTCGACGCGGCAAACAAAGCCTACACCATCTTTCAGACCATTTCCGACACCCTAGGGGGCTAGGTGGGAAGACATCACTATTGAGATTACGTCCAAAGATTCACTGAAGATATCTTGCTTTGATGTGACCAAAAGCTATCAGGCTCACGAGTTCGGCTTTACGGATCGGCGCAAGGGTGATCGGTACACCAATCAATGGAAATTACTTGAGGCTTTCGCCGAGCAGAGAGGCGTCATAATGTGGAGCAGCTCAGGAGCCAAGGAGAATCTTCAGAAAACTGTTCAGGCTTTGAGAAAGACTTTAATGAGTATCTTCGGGATAAGAGATAAGCCAATTCCTAACTACAACAAACGGACTGGCTATCGGACAAGTTTTACGATTTGTTATTCTTGGCCAGCGGCTCCGCAAGATTCCGAAATTTCGAAATCTGACCGTTGATATTTTTGCCTGCACCTCTCAAGTCTAAGCTGTTGATTGGTAGCCGATTCGGCTTCATTTAGCAACTCATAATCTTTTTTTCACACGCCAAATCGGATTTTTCGCCATTAGAGGGCAGAAGCAGCCTTTGGAGAACATTCGTGGTGTTTTGAGCAAAAGGCGTGTTAGGTAAAAGATATGGTGAGAAATAGCGTTGGCACGAGCCAGAGGATCTCTCAAAAACTCTGTGAACAACACGGTATTTCCGGTCTTCCCGGCAAGAAGACTGAATGCCCGTTCTGCCACCATAAGACTTTCTCCATCAAGCACGACGACACACTTGGGAAGTGCTTTCATCCGTCGTGCGGACGGTTTATCACACCCTACAGCGACAGCAAAGAGCGTCATGGTCGCATATACCAGGTTCTGGAGGAAATCTATGGAGAATTCCACGCTGCTTTGTTGAACCAGAAGAACGCCACTGGCCACAATGCCTATTCATACCTTGTTCAGGAACGACGAATTCATCCGCAAGTAATCGCAGATTCAATGCTGGGAGTAGTGCCAGAGAACTATGATCTGGATGCCAAGTTCAGCTCTTTGGGAGAAGCTGAGGAAGCCGGTGAGACCGACAACGAGGCCAAGCTTATTGTAGAAGTTAAGGACAAGCTCCACAGGTGTGTGGACGGACACAGTGGCTGGCTCTGTTTCTTCTACACTGACGCTTATCACCGGATTGTAGCCATACGATTCCGACAACCATATTCAAAGAGATGTCTTTACTTCAAACCATTTAAGTCAGCAGGACTGTTTGGACATGGGTTGTTCAGGCCTGTCAGTGGCAATGGAAGCGATCCTTTCAACGACCTGATGATCGTCACCGAGGGTGAGTTCAATCAGCTTCAATTGCAGTCACTCTTGTTGCGCCACAACGAAACTACTGGCAACTCCTGGGCTTATGTCAACGCCTGCGCAGTCGGTGGAGTTGACAACGCCGACTATGAATGCATCAAGAAAGTGGCCCAAAAGCCCACCATCTGCTATGACAACGACGCCAGTGGTGCCGGCTTCCAGTTAGTAGAGAAGGCCCGCACTCAACTGACCATTATGGCTTTCACAACACCAGAGCCTGATTCCGACCTGGATGACTATATCCGGTCATTTGGCAACAATCACGTTGCTGCCTGGAAGGGAGTCAAAGAGCTGATTGCTAGGCGAGTGCAGTATCCACGACACTATGAAGCGGTGGCCAAAGAAGTGTATTACACACGGCAAAAGCAGGACAGAAAAGACACCCGGCGTGATTTTGAGATCAACACCCAAGTGGCAGAGATAATCAGGCCCGATCTGGTAGACAGGGGCACCTTCTACCACGATGTGCAAGGTGAATACTTTTTCCTTAATGACGATAGGAAGCTCATCCCAATTGAGAAAGATAATCCCGATTTTGCTTTGCTGCTGGACAACTACAGAATCAATGGTACGGAAACGGTCTATCGGTACCTGGTGAAGCATCTATCAGTTAAGGCCAGAAAGGACAGTAACAGAACCACAATTCACCGCCTGGCATTCTTTGACACGCCCCACTATATTGTTTACCTATCAAATCACAACAATCAAATCTACCGCATCTCATGTGACTCAATTGACTTGGTTGATAATGGCACCGACGGCGTGTTGTTCCTTTCTGAGCCCAGGGCAGAACCGTTCACGATAGGTGAACCGGATCATTCGGTGTCACTTCTCAATCAGGTTCTTCTCTCCAAGATTAACTTCTCAGATGACATACTAACTCCCAATGAGCGCCGCATCCTTCTGACCGTCTGGTTCTACTCACTTTTCTTTGAAAGCATTATGCGCACTAAGCCAATACTGGCTTTGATCGGGCAAAAAAGATCAGGGAAGTCAATCACCCTGCGCAAGATCGGCATGCTACTGTTTGGTAGGCACTTCAACGTTATGCCCTTGCCGCATAAGGTCGAGGATTTTGACGCGGCGGTGACTAATTCTGAGTTTGTGGCCATCGATAACGCTGACAGCAGATGCAAATGGCTGGAAGACAGGTTGGCTACTGCTGCTACGGGCGGTACTATTGAGAAGAGGGTACTTTATACTACCAACCGCGTGGCGAAAATTCCGGTTCGCTGTTTTCTGGCGATTACCTCGCGAACACCGCACTTCAAGAGAGATGACGTGGCCGACAGGCTCTTAATCATGAAGGTAGATCGGTTTGAAGACTTCAAATCAGAGAAGTCTCTGGTGGAAGAGCTAATCAACAGCAGAGACGCGATCATGACCGAAGTCGTTCACCATATCCAGGAGGTTTTGCAGGCTCTTAAGATGCAATCTGGACAGGATTATACCAGCGCTTTCCGGATGGCTGATTTTGGAGACTTTGCCATGAAAATTGCCAAAATGGCTGGCATAACAAGTTCTATGGAACAAATATTCAAGAAGCTAACTACCGAGCAATCAGCTTTTACACTTGAGGGTGATCAAGTATTTGAGCCATTATGCGACTGGGCAAATCAGAATCCAGACAAAGAGATTACTCACGCTGAACTATGCGGAGAGTTAACGAACCTTGTTGAAAAACGTGGTGGGGTATTTCCCTTCAAGGGTAAGGAACGCTCCTTTGCCCAAAGTATGACCCACAGGTTGCCGAACCTGGCTCAGTTTCTCAATATCAGCAAACGGTCGACCGGTAGCCGAAGGAAGCTGTACAGATATTCTCTCAAAAGTAAGGAGAGCACGGAATGAGAAGCGGGACAATTCACTCTATTCACTCTTTTCACTCTCTATTCACCCTGGTATCACCCTGTAGGTTAATAGGTTACAGGAGAAAGTGAATAGAGTGAATTCTAAACTCTATAAAAGTCTGCCAGAAACACAGGTAGGACTGAGAGACCATGTGTACTGTAAAAAGAGTTTTGGACTTTTCTATTCACCCTTTTCACCCACATGGGTTAACTGTCTGATACTACAGACAGTTACGAGGGTGAATTGTAAGTGAATAGAGTGAATAGGGTGAAAAGGTAGGACATGAGAGCGTCACTGTGAAACTTGCTGACCTACTGAAGAAGTATACGAATGAAGATCATGACCGGAATACGAATCATCAGGATTCCAACCAGGGTAAGAGTCCCGAGTCGATTGAGTGCGACCAGGTATCGATGGAAAAGTGGCCACCGGACCTGCGAGAAGCCTTCGAAGAACGAGCTGCCATCATGGAGTTCGAGGGGGGGCTGACCCGTGAGGAGGCAGAGAGACAGGCAGAACAGGTGGTTACAAATGAGTTCGAGCGGATGCAAGCTCAGACAGCAAAGGATGAGTAAACATGGCTTTTTGTAACAAGTGGAAGTTGATATTGGCAAATGCGACATTTCATACCAAATCTGACAGTCTTGCAAATGCCCGTAATCCACTAAACCTCACCGGGATATGCACCTCACTTTGGGTGCATGTGGGCATCACAAAACCTATTGATTTCGAAAACTGTGGAGACCGAAGCATATGACCGTCGGGCGTGGCGTTATCTGGAAGAAGAACAAAGTCGAGGATGCCTGGTGCTTCGATATGACATACCTGGCCAAGAGGGTTGATTTGGGATTTGCCGGTTCAACAGTCGTGACCTGGACCAGCCGCTTCAGTGGGACAGCGTCTATTGGAATCGACGTACTTTCTTCTGAACGGCTCCTTTTTCATTATGCTGTCACAAACCGGTCAGGTGATCAAACTACCTACTCATATTTCGTAGATCTGGAATCGACCCCGTGCTATTTCGGGAGCAAGCGCTGGTGGTTTACCTGCCCTGAATGTGACCGGCGATGTCGCATTCTCTACTTAGTGGGAGGGTCACGTTACTTCGTCTGTCGAATCTGTCGCAATCTCACCTACCGCAGTCAGCAGGAAAAGAAGTCAATCTTTGTGGCCGTCCTGGAAGCGATCATGGGCTATGAAAAGCTGCTATGGCAATACCACCGTGCTCGCTCTCCCAGAAAGCAGGCCAGGTTGGTGAGGAAACTCTGGAGAACGAATGCCTTGCTGGAAGCCTTTGTCAGCAAGCATGGCCGTGGCGAACGAAGGAAGAGGTAGGTGCCGGCAATACCATGGACAAGCTCCTGACCCCACAAGAGATTGCTGATTGTCTGGGCGTTAAGCCTTCAACGATCTACCAGTGGACGCACCAGGGATTTATTCCGCATGTGAAGGTGGGGAGGTTGGTGAGGTTCAGGGAGCAGGATGTCACGGAATGGCTTGAGCGACGGTTCAGTCAGGGGCGGGTTAGCAGGAAGGTGGATGTGAAGGAGTTGGGGATCTGATAACGAGACACGAGGATACTGATGTCGTCCTATCTTGTCAAAAACGTCCCGTTTTCTGGACATTATCGGTCTCTGAAAGACTTCACATTTTACTTGACATTAAGTCGCCAATGTAATATAATATAAATAACTTGCGGTAAAGTTGCACATACTGCATATTACAACGCGGCTACTTCGTTTTGGGAGGCAGAGCCGAATCGACATCACTATGTTATAAAAAAATGACAGTTGACTGTCGGTGGTTTCGTTCCCGCCATAATGAAATTATAGCGTGCTTGCTTATAAGGAGGATATTAGGTAATTAAGAACACTTTTTAGCCAGTTGGCCGCAGAATCGGCCTTAATCAAGTAGAACACGATTAACCCGGTACGAGGAGGATAATAAGTGGAATAAAGTCCAAGAAACAAAGTCACGTAAAACTCACTTAACTCAGAAACAGGAGTATTGAATGGAGAAAAACCTAAACAAGACAGTAACTTACGATGACAAGAACAAAAAAGGAGAAAAGAATGCAAGCTAAATTATGCAAGATTTCCCCCAAGGGAGTACTGATGGTAATGGTGATGTTTTTCGCAATTGGCCTTGCCACCACTGCGTTTGGAGCATCGATCAGTTATGACATTTACGGCTACCGCGCCAACGAGGGCGGCGGCGGCAAATTTGACACCAAATATACCAAGGGTAACCTGGGAAACACCTGGGCTGAGGGAGAATGGGTTCCCTACCAGTTCGTGATTGAGAATCCCTCCGGTCCGGCCATGGCAGATTATGATTCGATCATTATCTCCTTTGACTTCACACGTGCCCAGAGTTCCAACTTCTTCCGGTTTGTTGACCTTGTGCGAGACATTCAGGTCGGAACTATCCCGCGAAATGATGACCAGGGCTGGGTGGCGGCTGCCGGTGACTCCTTTCCCGTAACCACGAGAGGGGAGATTGAAATAGCGCAGAACCATCCGACCGAGCATGCCTGGACCGGCTTTACCTTGTTGAATTTGCCCAACAGCCAGGTCAATCTAACCTTGGCTGGAGGCCAGGATGTGGCCCCTGGTGAAGACAAACACACGTTTTACTTCAAAAGAACTGACCTCCCGCCGGCCCTCCAGGATGCGCCCAAGCTGGTGATTTACTTCCAGTTGCACGAATCGAGAACGTTCGTCTGGGCGAATGCCCTGCAAGAACAGTATGACGTCTCGCCGACCGACGGTTGGGGCGGTTATCTGTACAATACTACTCAAGCCTGGCGCGACTACGTCGCTGATGGCGGGGCCGGATACATTCCCGGGTCTTCCGGTCATGTGCACCTGGAAAACGTAAGCGGCAGTAAAGATGTGCCAATTCCTATTCCGGAACGTCTTCCGGGAGCCGTAAGCGGCTTGAAGTTTTTGGATGCCAATCGCGACAGCCTGTACGATGGCGGCGACTCGCCGCTCTCTGGCTGGAGAATCAAAGTTAGTGGTACGGTTGAAAACATAGTGTTTTCAGCGACAACACTTACCGACGGGTCAGGGAATTATGCCTTTCCATTCCTTACAGCGGGCGCGTGGACAATCAGCGAAGCTGACCAGCGTGAGGTGCCGCTTGAAACCACATACCTGCAGACCTACACAAATGGTTTTGCGTCTCCGGTGGGGGTAGGAACACGCCTTGCAATTGCAGATGCCGGCCAGGCTTCCTGGGGATGGGTGTGTTCCCTCTCGCTTGCGGTCACAGACCAGCCTGATATGAACTTCGGCAACATGATCTGCGAGCTCACCTGTGAGAGCCCTCCAGACACTACCATCGAGTGTACGGGAGATTGGAGTGTCTCCGCCCTGGGTGAGCCGATCATTGATTATAACTGCCCGCCCATTGATACGGTTTTCGATGAGCAAATAACGTCACGATGCCCGGCGATTATCCATAGAACCTGGGACTATACGGACGCGGTTGGAAACACCGCTTTCTGTGAGCAGTGGATAACTATTATTGACACCACCAAGCCGGTCATCACCTGCCCTGGTGACGTGGTGTTTGACTGCGTGATGGGTGACGCTGGCGTGGCTACGGCCACGGACAACTGTGATCCTGATCCGGATATAGACTATTCCGACTTCATAGTAAATCCGCGTTGTCCGTTGATAATTGATCGGACGTGGACGGCTACCGACACGTGCAACAACATGTCCAGTTGTGTCCAGACGATTACCGTTCAGGACACCACCAAGCCGGTCATCACCTGCCCGGATGATGTGGTGTTTGAGTGCGTG